>Ga0081474_127408_pt1 | contig 16038 bp, 21 predicted proteins | sample OneHunmetagenome_2_FD_70978 | JGI IMG/M metagenome (GOLD analysis project Ga0081474, IMG submission 70978) | Ferrous microbial mat communities from One Hundred Spring Plain, Yellowstone National Park, USA v2 (version 2) | ecosystem: Environmental > Aquatic > Non-marine Saline and Alkaline >... | reverse complement strand
AGAATAAAACCACCCCCAAATAGGAAATCAGTTCCTCTTCGCCCCCCAGCGCGCGTCGGCCGACGCGACCGCGGCGCCGCAGAGACGAATCCCCGACCCGGCGGGCTACCTCTCCACGCGCCGAACGCTAAGCTTTTAGCCCCGCCCCTTAGGACTGGGAGGAGGTCAGATGGGGCCGCCCTCGTGAAATGCGGCGGAGCCGCCTCCGCCTTTGTGCCGGATCGCAACATGCGGCCCCCGTCGATGCCGGCTTGAGCTGTGGATAAAGACCTGCCCCTTGGGCGTTAACCCGGGTTGCAACCCAAGATGGGTTAGGGCACCCCAGGCACGTTTTTCGAATCCATGTCCGTAGAAGAAATCTTTATCTTTTTAAAACGCCGCAGCCGGCGATGTGGCGCGCTATTAAAGCACATGGCGGCTAAAATCGACGGAGAGCAACCTCAGCCCCCTAGGGGGGCGCCTTTATTAACTCCATTTCCGACCGTAGAAAGACAAAAAGCTGGGTGTTTAAATTGCGTGTTTTTCGGCGAGCTCCACGCGCCGTATCCTTGCCTCCATCGAGGCCCTGAGGGCGCCCCCAGCGCAGTCGAGTATTTCCGCCCTCACCTCTGGGTTAGTGGCGTACTTCATCCACACCCTCTCCGCGATGGACCAGTGGAAGAGCTCGTCGTCTTCGATCTCTCTTAACGTCTCCATGAACATCTGGGATGCCTCGCGGTGCGGCCCCTCCCACAGCTTGGGGTTCTTGGGGAAGTTCTCGTGCACGCCCCTGTGATGGTAGCGGCACGGAGCTCGACTAGTCCTTCTTCGTGGACTTCGGCAGAACCAGGGCTTACCAAGCCACTGGGGCGGCGACGCCGCCACAAGCTTCTGGTTCCCGTAAACCCATTTTAGGATCCTTCTCGATCTCATCTAACGAGATCTGCAGAATCACAAAGGGTTCCGTCCTCACTTAAACTAAATTTTTAAGGGAGAATGGGAGTCAATATATGGCTAAGTTGGTAATCAGGATAGCCGCCTCCCATGCGCCGGGCATTACGGCTAGGGCGGAGGGGCCGCAGGAGGTGAAGACCAAGGTCTACCAGAACCGTGGCAGGTTTGGGGCTGTGCTTGAGGAGGCTAGGCCGGACGTGTTGCCCGTAGTGGCCAAGGACCACGTGGTCGAGGGGGGATGAGGGCCGTTGTCTTCCACAGCCCTGGGCTTGAGAACCTCAGGCTGGAGGATCTCCCAAGGCCGCAGCCGGGGCCGGGCGAGGTTCTTATCAGGGTTAGATACGTGGGGGTGAACCCCATCGACCACGCGGTGGTTTCCGGCTCATACAAGGTGTCGCCCATGCCCCACATCCCGGGGTGCGAGTTCGCGGGGGTGGTGGAGGAGGTGGGGCCCGGCGTCTCGGGGCCTGCGCCGGGCACGCCGGTGGCAGTCTACAACCGCCTCTTCTGCGGTGCCTGTAGGCAGTGCCTCACCGGGTGGACCCAGCTCTGCGAGGCCGGCGGCATAATAGGCGTGGCGACCCAGGGGGGCATGGCCGAATACGCCGTGGTGCCCGCCAGGAATGCGGAGCCTGTGAGGGCGGATCTGAGGGACGCCGCCACGCTCCCCATCGGCGCGTTGACCGCCTACAACATGGCTCTGCGCGCCTCCATAGCCCCCGGGGAGAGAGTCGCCGTTGTGGGCGCCACGGGGAACGTGGGGACATATGCGGTCCAGTTCGCCAGGATCTTCGGCGGCGAGGTATACGCTGTGACCAGGAGGAAGGATGCCGCCGCGCCGGCGTTGCGGCAACTGGGCGCGGAGGTCGTCACGCCGGATGAAGCCCGGGGGCTCGCCCCCTTCGACGTCGTGCTGGACCCAACGGGCGCCGCCAGCTGGGGCCTCAGCCTGTCCCTGCTGGGCCGCGGCGGGCGGTACGTCACGGCGGGGGCCCTAACAGGCGCCGAGGTCTCCCTGGACCTCAGGCGGCTGTACGGACAGCAGATCTCAGTGATGGGCTCCACCGGCGGCAGGAGGGCGGACTTCAGGACGGTCGTGAAGCTCCTCGAGGCGGGGAGGATAAGGGCTGTGATACACGCCGTCTATCCGCTGGCAGACGCCGCCAAGGCCCTCGCCGGCCTCAGCTCGCCCGAGAGGGTCGGCAAGATCCTGCTGGAGGCATGAAGGTCCTCGACGCTATAAGGCTCGGCGTCGAGAAGGCGGAGGCCATGGGCATCTGCGTAGCGATAGCCGTCGTGGATCTCCGCGGCTAGGTGATGGTTATATGAGATGGGGGCGCGTACCCCTCCCAAGCGGCGTATGAAGGCCGGGGCGGCCGCCACATTTAGACGTTCCACGGCGGAGCTGGCCGAGAGAGCCGGCCGAGACCTGACCCTATACCTAGGCTTCGCCATCTACGCTAATCCGATCTTCGGCATTTAATGGAGCTGTTAAAGGCATAGTATTTTATCCTCAAATCGACATGCGTACATGGATATAGAATTTTATCTAAGGGGCGTCTGGACCCGGGACGGGGCGGGGGTCAAGCTCTATAGGGTGTTCGGCGACCCCACCATCGCCGAGCTGACCGACCCGTTCCTGCTCCTGGACCACTTCGGCTCCCGCTACCCCCACGAGTATCTGGCGGGGTTTCCCTGGCATCCGCACAGGGGGATCCAGACCGTGACCTACCTGCTCAAGGGCGAGGTCGAGCACGAGGATTCCGAGGGCAACAGGGGCGTCCTGGGGCCCGGGGATCTGCAGTGGATGAACGCGGGGTCGGGCATATTCCACTCGGAGATGCCCAGGCCCTTCGGCCGCGATCCCGAGGTCTCGGGCTTCCAGCTGTGGGTCAACCTGCCTCGGCGGGAGAAGATGTCGGACCCCTTCTACAAGAACCTGAAGGGGGCGTCCATCCCGGCGGCGGTCACCGACTCGGGCGCCAGGGTGCGGGTTATCTCGGGCAGGGTCAGGGAGCCGGGGACGGGCGTCGTGGAGGGGCCTCTGACCGCGCTGGGCGTCGTGTATATGGACGTGGAGGTGCCCGCGGAGACGTCCTTCGCCATGGAGGTGGGGGAGGGCCGGCGGACCTTGGTCTACAACTTCGGGGGGCCAGCCAGGCTTCAGGGAAGGCGCGTGGAGGACAGAAGCCTCGTCGTCTTGAGCACCGACGGCGGAGATCTGAGGATAGACGGCCCTGCGAGGGCGCTCGTGCTCTCCGGCGTCCCCCTCCGCGAGCCGGTGGCGTGGCGGGGCCCCATCGTCATGAACACTTGGGAGGAGATCGCCGAGGCCTTCCGGGAGCTGGAGAGGGGCACCTTCGTGAGGCGGCGGGCCCAGGTGGAGGATCTATGATCCTCGTGGCCACCGAGGACGGGGTGTATAGGGAGGACGGCGGCCTCTTCTGCTGCAGGGGGCTGGCCGTATACGACATCCTCGAGGACCTGGTCTGCGCGGAGAGCGGCTTGTACAGGCTCCCCACGCTGCAGAAGCTGGACAGGAGGGCGTGCTGGAGGCTATACAGGGAGGACCGCACCTACGCCTCCCTGGAGGGGCCGGTTGTGCTTGAGGTGGAGAGAGGCCGGGAGCTGGACTTCCGGGGATACGCCGCGGAGCTGGGGTGGCACTTCCCCCTGGGGCCTCCCCACGTGGCCGACTTCGCGCGCTTCGGCGACGTCTTGGCGGCCGCCGTGGAGGTGGGCAACCTGATGGCCGGCGACTCGGTGGACTCCCTGAGGCCGCTGGACTTCGCCGAGGATCAGCACAACCTGCTCGCGTTCGGCCGCAGGTTGCTGGTCGCCACGGCCTCGGGCATATACGTGTCCCAAGACCTAAGGAGCTTCAAGCAGGCGGAGGGGTCGGAGGGGTACGCCCACGCCCTGGTGCTCCACGGCGGGAGGCTGTTCAGCCACCTAATGAGGACCAGGCCGGTGATCTCAAGCGACGACGGGGAGCTCTGGCGGGAAATGCCCCACAGGCTGCCGCCCCCCACCTTCGGCACGACCGGCCTCGCGTCTCACGGAGGCCGGCTCATCTACTCGACGACGGAGACCTACGAGATAGGCGAAGGCGGGGTAGAGAAGCTGTTTGGGCCGCACCCCATGACGATGAGGGTGGTTGCAGGCGATTAGCACCGGCCCAGCCCCTAGGCGGGCGGACGACGTCTATGTGGGACGCGTGGAGTTCGTCGCCTGGGGTTTTCCGGCGCAGTTACCCCGTTTCGCGTCGCCACCGGAATACCAGCGGCTGCGGCTGGGCACGGCGAGAACCACGTGTCTCGGGCAAATGCCTACACGGCGTTTGCCGTAGTGGTCAACAACGTGTTTCGATGGGTAAAAATGACGATTGTTATAGAAATGTTTATATTTGCATATTGGGAGAGGGTTATGCCGCTGAAAGTTGGAGACAAGGCGCCCGACTTCGAGTTGCTGAACGAGGAGCTTAAGCCAGTGAGGCTCTCCGAGGTTCTGAAGGAGGGCAGGCCGGCGATACTGCTGTTCTTCCCAGGCGCGTTCACCTCGGTGTGCACGAAGGAGCTCTGCACGTTCCGGGACAAGATGGCGCTTCTCAACAAGGCCAACGCGGCTGTTCTGGGCATCTCGGTGGACAGCCCATTTGCGCTCAAGGCCTTCAAGGAGGCGAACAGGCTGAACTTCCCGCTGCTATCCGACTTCAACCGCACGGTGATAGCCATGTACGACGTGGTGCAGGCCAACCTGCTGGGATTACCGCTCTTCCACCTAGCAAAGAGGGCGGTCTACATAGTCGACCCGCACGGCACCATCAGATACGTGTGGTACTCAGACGACCCACGCAACGAACCTCCCTACGACGAGGTGATAAAAGAGGCCGAAAAAATATCACAACACAAATAGGTCTAAATCGTCTTTTTTCGGCCGGTATTAATACCCAGCCCTTCCCCGACCGGCTTTTTCTGGCCGGGCAGGAGATTGTTTCAGGCTGGGACAGCTTGTAAATGAAGAATTATTTTTTAACTTTGTACAGCTTTTATAGTTATCTGAAGGCGTTCGATCACGGCGGCGTTTTCCGGCACGTATATGTCGTCTATCTGCGAGCTGTAGATCACAGACGCCACCTTGCCGCGTGCAGCGGCCTGCCGGGCCTCCTCGGCGGCCTCCGGCGTGTAGGGCCTCACGGAGCAGATGCATCTGGTTAGGTAGAAGAGCCGTTTCTTCCTTTCGAAGTGGGGCGTATAGAGCAGTATGTCGCTGGCTCTTATCACAGAGTAGGCTCTGAAGGTGAGGTCGTGCGGGATCTTGGCGTTGGGCGGCACGTCTATGTAGTAGACGCCTGGCCTCACCTGCGGCACGTCTAGGTCGAAGCTGTCGAAGGCCAGGCTGTAGAGATGGGCCCTGCCCCGCGCCGGGTCCAGGTAGGCCTTGACGAGCCCCCGCCGCCTCAAGTCCGCCAGGACGCTCCTCAGCCGCCTCTGCGAGACCTGGAGCTCCTGCTGGAGCTCCCTTATGGTGACGTGGCCGCGGCCCTTCAGCAGATGCTGCAGGGCCATATAGGTCACCACGAGCTTGGCGACGGGGGGAAGCTTGTCCATGGATGCGTTGCGAAGCCGATTTTTATCTATACCCGTGAAAATTTTTCACCATGAAGTACAGCGAAAGGGCTAGGGCCGTCCGCATGTCTCTGATCCGGCCGCCCCTCAGCATATCGAACGCATCCCCCAGCGGGATCTCCACCGTATCGATCACCTCGTGCTCCTCCCGCCGCGGCTGCGTCCTCTCGGGATCCTCGGCGAGGAACACGTAGGAGTACTCGGTGGAGTAGCCGGGGCTCACCACCCCCTCGAAGAGCAGGTCCAGCCGAGCCGCCTTGAGGCCCGCCTCCTCCTCCAGCTCCCGGGCCGCCGCGGCCTCAGGCGCCTCGCCCTCCTCCACGACGCCCGAGGGGACCTCGAGGTGGTACGCCCCCAAGGCGGGTCTGTACTGCCTCAGAAGAACCACGGAGCCGTTGAGCACCGGCAACACGGAGACCACCGGCGGGAAGAGGACCCTCTCGACCTCCATAGATCTGCCGTTTGGGAGCATATGTGAAAAAACTTCAACACTTACCCTCCTGCCCTCGTAGATGCGCGTCATATGGCCCTCCTCTCGGCCAGCTCAACCCTCCTGACCCTGGCCTCGGTGGCCACTCTAAGCGCCTCCGCGGCGCAGTCCAGGATGTTCCGCATGGCCTCCGGAGACCTGGCGTATTTCGCCCACATGCGCTCTGCGATGGACCAGTGGAAGAGCTCGTCGTCCTCGATCTCCCTGAAGCTCTCCTGGAGGGCGACCGCCGCGGCTCTGTGGGGCCCCTCCATTAGCGCGGCGTTTCTCGGCAGGGCGTCGTGCACGCCTCTGTGGTGGTAGACGCTGGTGAGCTCCACCACTTGCAGGGTGGAGGTGACCCTCACCTGGAACCACTCCATCCTCTTCGGGGCGCAGACGAAGGGAAGCTCGAATAGCTCAACCCACTCCTTTATGGGCTGGAACCCCTCCATGGAGCCGCCGAAGGCCCTCAGTATGCGGGACCTGAGGTAGAGGTGCCTCCCCTCGTCCGAGATCTGCTGGGCGAACATGGTCATGAACTCGGTGTCTATGAGGTCCCTGTAGTCGCTGACTATACGCGCCACGTCGGACGCGGCGGCCCACTCGTTCCAGACCCCCTGCCGGAGCCAGGACCTGACGCCCTCCACGTCGGTGGAGACCCCCCACTGGTGGCCGATCTCGTAGTGGAACTGCAGCACGGGGTCGGCCGACGCCTTAAACCAATCGATGAACTCCACCGGGTCCCTGAATTGCCGCAGTAGATCGTCTTCGGCCCGGGCGATCCCCTCCCAGACCCCTCTCAAGCCCCTCGCCTTCTCCCAAAGCCTCTCCCCAACCGTCATGGCCCCCCTCCGTCCTCGCTTTTTAAGTATGTGCAAAAAATATATTCTCCGACATGTAGTTAATAAAATTTAAAAATTTTGTACAGATGCATAAGCATGCAGAAGGTGGTCATCTTCAGGGACAGCTGTATCGCGTGCGGGGCCTGCATAGCGTATTGCCCCTACGGCGCGCTGGAGCCCGACGAGGAGGGCAAGCCGGTCCTCATATGGGATCTCTGCCAGGACGACTTCGCCTGCGTCATCGTCTGCCCCGTCGCCGCGGTCAAGAGGGCGTCCGAGGCGGGCGCGCCGCCGCCTGAGAAGTGGTACAAGGTGAGCCGCGCCGAGCTGTACCCCGAGGCCGAGGCGTGGCGCGCCGGGCTGGCGGCGGCCCATGGAGGTTGAGCGCCTAGTCGGCAGGCGGGTGAGGGTTCTGCTTGCCCAGTGCGACCAGACCGCCGACATAAAGACGGCGGTGGGGATCTTGGCCCATGCGGCCGGCGGCAGGCTGTTGCTGAGGCTGGACGACGGTAGCTACATGCCGGTCGAGCTGGGCTGGGTCGTATCCATCACGGAGGCCTAGCGGGCCGGCCGCCGGCTGTTCTGTTTTTTATCCACGCCTATTTTTTCATGCGCATCGCGGTCACGTCGCCCGGGGCCATACCGGTGTTCAAGGCCGTGGCCAAGGGCATGGAGGTTGTGGAGGCGCCCATGGTCCAGCTTGTGGAGAACCCCCTGGACGTCGCCGCCGTGGCCGAGGCCTTGGAGCGCTGCGACGCCGTGGTCTTCGCCACCGGGAGGGCCGCCTATAGGCTTGCCGACGAGGCCAAGGGGGCCGGGCTCTACGAGAAGATACGCGGTCTGGTGGCCCGCATGAAGGTCGCCACTGTGGAGGGGGAGAAGGGGGCCGTGATGGTGCGGAACGCCTTCGGCGTGAGGCCCGCCGTGGTGGCGTCGACGGTGGAGGAACTCCGCCTGGAGGGTTGCCGTTGCGCCGCGGTTTTCCACTACGGGACGAGAGACGAGGAGCTACTGGCGCGCGTCGGGTGCAGCTACGTCGAGTTCTTCCCCTACCGGGCCCTGCCGGGCGGCCGGGAGTCCGTGGCCAAGATACTGTCCTCCGACGCGGCGGTCTTCACGAGCGCCCTGGCGGTGCAGTACTTCGCAGAGGTGGGCGGGCCCCAAGCCGTCAGGGAGCTGGCCAAGAAGCTGGTGGTGGCGGGCGGCCCCGGCGTTTCCAGAGCCCTCGCGCAGCTCGGCGTACCCCACGTGGTTGCGCCCAGCGGCAGGCTGGGCCCTCTGGCGCAGTACGTCGTGAATCTGGCTAGAGAAAGGGCTGAGGGCTCCTCCGATCGGAGGCCCGGGGCTTGACCGACGGCGTGCTGGAGGCCGGCGGAGGCCGAAAAAGGTGGAATCAGAGATACATGACTATGCCCCCGTAGACTTCCTCAAGGAAGTACTCGGCCCCCCTGATGTCGTCCACGAGCTCCACCAGGTCCTCCTTCTTGATGCCGTATAGCTGCGCGGCAAGCGGACATGCATATATCTTGAACCTGTCGCCGTGGGTTGATTTCAGCTCCCTCAGGAAGTCGTACCAAGTCTTGAAGGCCCCCTTCTCCACCGCCCCGCGGAGATTTTTCAGATAGGTCTCGACGTAGGGCAGATACATGGGCGGCGAATAGGTGGCCTCGATTCCTGTGTCGTTGAGCCTCGGCAGAACGTCTTTACGAAATGCCACAAGGCCTTCGTTGACTAGATGTATGTAGACTTTATAGCCAGACGCCAGCGCCGCGGCGCCGTACACAGCGAGGCAACAAATCCTGTTCGTAGCCCCAGACGCGAACACTATCCCCAACTTCCGCTCCATAAAGATGTCCTTCGAGAAACCTAGATATAATGAGTTTATTAGGGCAATCTTTGCAGAGGTAATAATTTTTATATAAAGCGCGTTCCGCGCCTCCATGGAGCCCGAGGAGGTTAGATACAGGGCCCTCCTCGCGGTGGTGTACTGGGACCTCACCAGGGACCTCAACCCCCTCCACGTCTTCTACGAGCGGACCGAGAGCTGCGCGTCGATCGCGTCGGCGGTGGCCGCCCTCCGCCTGGCCGCGGGGCTCGAGACCGAGGTCGAGCACATAGAGGGGGCGGGGGAGGCTGACTACGGCCTTGTGCTGGCGGGGCCCTACAGAGAGGGCCTGGGCGAGCTGGCGCTGGGGGCCCTCCGCAGAATCCGGAGGGTGGCCGTGTTGCACACCCCCGCCTACTTCGCCGCGTCGGAAATGGGGGATTTTGCGGAGGCGGCCAAGGGCAGGGAGGTTAGATACGCCGCGAGGGAGGCGCCAGGGGAGATAACGTACTACAGAGCGGTGGACGGCAACGTGGAGGCGGCCGGCGCCAGGAGGCTCAGCCCGTATGAGCAGAGGATCGTCAGGGTGTACGAATCACAACATTTATAAATAAATATCGAATAATATACATGGATGTCGACACAGCCGCGTTGAAGCATTTCGGCGTAGACGGCGAGCCTCTCGACGAAGGCCGCCTGAAGGAGTTCATGAAGATCCCCGGCATAATCGCCGACTCCCTCGACCCCGGCCAACATATAGACTTCGTGACGCTGCGCATAAGAAACGAAGGCGGGGGCCGCGTGTCCTTCGCCAAGTCCCACCACGCCTTCGTTGAGGCCATACAGCTGGACCCCGGCGAGGCCTTCCTCCTCTACTGCACGTGCCCCATGGTGGACAAGTTCGTGGTGCTCCACAGAGAGGGGGAGACAATAAGGCTGCTCTACAAGAGACTATAAGAGATGGTGGGCCGGCGACGGTCGTGCGTCTGGAGGACGACGGCGGCCTACATACTCCCATGTGGACATGGAGCGCAGGCGCTGGCGGCTCTGCGCCGAGAAGTACGGACTCGCGGCGAAGGCCTAAGACCACTCCGTAGGACACGTACAGAAGGCTCGGGCCCTTTGTTTCGCCTACGCCTCGGCGTGCGTCTAGCGAAACCTGGCCATGGAAAGCGCGTCGATCCCCCTCTTGCCCAGTGCTAGGTCTGCGGCAAGCCTTCCCAAGGCCGGCCCGAAGGTCCAGCCGAGGCGGCAGGCGCCTGTGACGACGGCGACCGAGCCTATCCTGTCCACGACGGGGAACCCGTCGGGGGTGCAGGGCCGGTAGCCGACAGCCATGTCCATAACCTCGAAGCGGCCGAGCGCCTCGCGGGCTCTCTGCAGCACCTTCTGTGCGGGGCTGTGGTCGTCCGAACCGTCTAGGTCGAACCTGCCGGTGACCTTCGTCCATCTTGAAAGCGGAACTACGAAAATCCCTTTAGACATATCGGCGAACAGCTTCTCGGCCTTTGCGTTGGTCCGGAAGCCGTAGCCCTTAAACGGCGCCACGGGCACGCCGAGTTTCCGCGCCCAGTATCCCGCCGCCACGACGACGGCGTCGCCCTTCAAGACATCGCCGCCCTCGAGCTGGACCTCGTTGCCCGCCACCTTCTGTGCTCTGCGCTTCACGAACTGCACGCCTCTCAGCTCTCTGAGCAGCCTCTCGGCCGCCAGGTCCGTGGAGATCTTCGCGGCGTCGAGATACACAAGAGCCCTCTTCCCGCAACATTCGCCGACGTCCACCCTAGGCATCAACGGGTCCCTCCGCGCCTCCTCTAGAGCCGCGTCCACGTCGATCCCGACCTCGTACAGAGGCTCCTCGGCGTAGTCGAAGTCGTTTTTGGCCTCAGCCAAGGACCTGTATTGCCGGCGAGAGAACTCTCCAAGGGCCTTTATGGCCTCCCACATATCCTCCGGCGGCTCCTTGCCCCACTTCTTTACGTACTCGAAGATCCACCGCCGGTCCCACGTCTTGATCCGCGCATCGCCCCGGAGCATCATGCCGAGGTATTTCCTAGGATACGACCTCACCGTTATCCTGTTAATGACGAAGCGGGTGAACTCAAGCGCACCTGCCGCCGCCCTCGACCAGGAGCCTGGATCTCCTTGGTCCACCACAGTGACGTCAACCCCCTCCTGGATTAGGTAAAAGGCCGTAAACAATCCGGCTACGCCGCCGCCGACGATTACAACTTTCATGAAAATTATATATGGCGGCTTTATTTAGTTTTTCGGCACCACTATCCATCGCCGCGCTGATGGCGGGAGCAGGCTACTTGTTAGGCATGTAAGCCACGCTGCCGCAGACCCTAGAGCACCTCAGACAACTGCACGTGCCCCGTGGTGGACAGATTCGTGGCGCTCCACAGAGAGGGGGCAATAAGGATGCTCTACAAGAGACTATAAGACCAAAAACACCGTGTTGGTTTACTATCTCGACGGCCTATATACTCCCGTATAGGCTAGCGATAGGGAGGAGGCCATTACGGAGGTGAAGTATATTGACAGCACGTGGGGCACGTAGGCCGTTGAAACGTAGGTCACCGCTATGGCGGCTAGATAAAGGTACCTCCTACTGTTAACTACGCCGTTAACTATTAGGGCCAGCGATGAGAACACGTACAACCCCAGGAATATGGCCAGGAGCGGTACTGAGGTCGGCGGCGCCAAGATGCCGAAGCCCATGGCGAAGATCATGTCCATTATGCTCTGCATGAACCTATTGTTTATCGTCAACGAATATAATGGCATCGCCAAGGCCACGGCCGTCAATGCCGATATAGCGTAACCCAGCAGGCCCCACTTGCTCGCTCTAATACCCATCAACGCAAGTATTGTTAACGTTAAGGCGCCGATTAAGGTAAGGAGAAGCATTGGATAGGCCAGCTGGGTCACCACGCCCTCCAGCGGGGTCAGGTAGTACTCAGTCACTATGTTAAGTATGTAAATGACCAGCGAGATGAATTGAAGAACGACGATGGGCATCATCAACGCAAGCTCCATCGGTCTCATCGAGGTCAGGGCCATAACCACCGCCAATATGGTTAAGCCCCAGAGCACCACGCTTAAGATCAACCACGGCCAGGAGTAGTAGTAATGCGGATAGAAGAAGCTTAAGGCAACCCCACCCCAAAGGGCAATCACGGTCACCGTAAAGTAAAGCGGCCTTAAGGGCACCCTAGTTTCATAGATTAAGGCCGGGGTAACCACGGCCAAGGCAGCTACGCCGAACGTGCCCACCAAGCCCATTATGGTCAACGGGCCGGTGGGGGCTGGGGTGAAGGGCAGTATGGGCTGTAGGAACTGCCTAAAGACGAATTGAACCAAGAATAGGGCTAGGAAAAGCGAAAAAAGAACGCCGTAATATTTTGAATCGGCGCTACCCAACTCGGGCATCTGACGGATCACTTGCGCCTACGCCCAATGTAGTAGGATACTAACCCAACGGCGACCAGCAATATCACAACGACAGCTACGATTGCCTGGATTGATATCGGTGGTGCGACCGTCGTCGTTGCTGTGACCGTTGTCGTCGACGTGATCGTCGCCGTGGACGTGACGGTCGTAGTCGACGTGACCGGCGGCGCCGTCGTGGTTGTTGTCGCTGTGACCGTTGTCGTCGACGTGATCGTCGCCGTGGACGTGACCGGCGGCGCGGTTGTCGTTGCTGTGACAGTTGTTGTGACCGTCGTAGTTGTTGTGACCGGCGGTGCCGCTGTGGCTATTGTGAGGGGTATGAAGCCGGCTGATATCGACTTATCCCAGGTGGTCTCCCCAGCCTTGCCGAGCCACACGGCGAAGGCCACATCATAGGTGTTGCCTGGGGTCAGGTTAACCGTGTAGGGCATGGGGGCCTTCAAAGGCCTTACGAACTCAACAACCCAGTAGCCGTCCTGGTATGTGGCGCCAGTATATCTATTGAAGTAGCCTGGCTCGGGACCTGTGACATTGGGGTACCATATGCCGCCGTCACCTACGTCGTATAGGCCGCTTTGATTAACGAATAGATCTAGGAAGAAGCCGTGCGGGTTCTGGGAGAAGGCCTTGGCCGCCGATGCGTCTATCCCATTCTCGACATCCCAGGTGGCGTTGGTGAAGTAGTTGAAGTTCTGTCCGCTTGGATATGTGGCGCCGCTAATCCACTCCCAAATGTCGGCGGCTCCGGCGCTCAGCGAACCGCCGGTGTACTGTATCACGTTAGTGCCCACGTAGGACTTCATCAACTGGCCCAATTCGCCGCTAACGACGGTGTTGGGGGACTCCCCGCCTATATTCATGCAGTCGCTTGGGCTCTGCTCACTGCCCATGTACCACATCAGGGCCACCCTATCGGGGTAGTAGTAGCCGGCGGTTAAGTTGACGTAGAAACCGTAGAAGTAGACCCCGTAATGCGGCGCGACATAGTCCAGGATGTACTCCATCGTCCTTGTGAGAGAACCGTTGATGACCGCAAAGCTTGAGTTTATTAGGAAATAGGATACGTTGAAGGTGCTAGTAAATACCTTCAGGAACGTTACGTTTAACGGACCATTGGGGTTGTATACAATTGGCAAATCCGCAGGTCCAGCTATAGACGCCGGCCCGGCTAGGCTTGGCCCATATGGGTCAGGCCACTTAACAAGTATGAATATGTGAGTTCCGTTCCAAGCAGCCTTAACCATGACGTACGGCACACGCCCGGAGGTGGGTACGGTAGCTGGTAGGTTAGGGATCAGTGAAACATTATACCACGGTATTCCGCTCCAGAAGGGCTCACTACCCGGGTTTTGAATGTTTGCCGAACCCACAACTCTATAGGCCACTATGCCAGCTGGCGTTTGAGCCAACGAAATTGGGTAGAATACATAAATGACACCCGCCAGGACGGCTATAGCCACTATTATTGCAAGCCTAAGGCCTGCCCTCCCCCAATTTATACTTACCCGTGCCATATGTATCTCATTTTTCCCAGATTTTTAAGCTTTATTTACTGTTGAATCCATATTTTTGGATATAAATTGGAAAAAATTTGGAAATATCCACTTCCATTTTCCCATTTACTACAGCCAAAGAAATTTTTTAAAGTTGCTGGAGGCGTTGGCGGTTTAGCTAGCGGGAGTGTTGTCAACTAGGGTAGGAGGGACCTTCCTAGAGCCGTGAAGGCCGTGGCTGGGCTGAGCGTCGTGTCGGTAGTTACGCGGCCTTGACGCTTATGCAATTTGAGATAGGCGTGTCGGTGGTTTCCAAGGCTGCTCCTTTCTGTAGAAATCCAATCGAGACCTCCAGCAACATCCATGGAGCGGAGGTTGGGGAGCGTTCATTTTTGACGTAGATGCGCCGTTAAGCCCTAGGCAGTTTCGTTAATACGTACCATTATCGCCGGACCTAGGGGACTTATATCTGCTGATGAGCTTAATTAGCTCATCCCAGTGTTTGAATACTTCGTCCGTGAGGTAGTAGGGCGATCCATATCTGTTCTCAAGCCTATTCACGAAGCCGTATTTGCCCAGCACTGTTATGTGGTGCTTCACGGTCTTATAATCTAGGTTCAGCTCCTTGGAGAGTTGGCTGATGTTCATTGGGCTCTCCCTAAGCTTCTCAAGGATCATTAACCTAACGTCAGCACCCCTCGACCTTATGAAAAGCCTGTTAACCACTGCGACTCTGCTACATGACTCGCCTGCGTGGCTCGCCTCAGCGCCCCTCTTCCCGTCGATCTCACTGCCCATAGGTAACCAAGACGACCTCCACTGGGCCGAGCCTTTCCCTGAGCCAGCCCATGTATCTCTCGACTTCCTTTGATATTAAAATTCTCGCTATCTTCGCCCAGTCGTACATGACCCAGTGCGGCTCCACGTTTACCTTCAGCGCCAGGGCCCCCTCGGACCGCCCCCCGCCGCAGTTGAGGGGGTATAGGGTAAGCACGGCCTTCAGCCCCATCCCCTCCCAGGGGATGTCCCGTAGCTCCACGGCGGCCGCCGCCGCGTCCTCAAGCCCCTCGCAGGCCGCCTTCACCCCAAACCTGGTCCTCAGATCCACAAAGCCGAGCCTGTAGTACTCGCCGTCGAAGCTGGAAACCGCGTAGAACTCGATGTCCTCGAGGAAAAAGACGTGGGTCGATCCCTCCTCCTGGAGGACTAAAAAGGTCCGGAGCTCCGGGGACTTTATCCTAAATACCGTCTCTGAACCTGGGCCAAGCATCGCTCCTCTGCCTGAAGTACATGTACGTCCTCACGTAGTCCGGCACCTTCTGATATAGGGCGTGGACCTTGTCCAGGCCCACCATCTCCACGAACCTCTGCCACCCAACTCTGTCTATGAACTCGGCGAGCCTCTCGCCCGGCTGTCCGTGCTCCCTCCACACGTCCACCACCCTCCTCACCACCGTGACTATCTCCTCGTACCTGGGGGGAATCGCCGGCAGCCACGGCACCAGCACCCTCCCCAGCCGCGGCCCCCTGCCCGTGTTGGACATCTTGCCGCCGACCAATACGGCGACGCCCACGTTCTCCGGGTCGTAGTCGAAGGCGTCGCAGTTCTCCTTGCAACGGGCGCAGTTGATGCACTTCTCGGGCATGAGCACCAGCCTCACCTTGTCGCCCTCCCTCCTGAGCGACAACGCGCCGGTGGGGCACACCTGCACGATGAAGACCTGGCTCTCCTGCACCTTCTCCAGCACCCTCTTGGGCGGCAGGCAGTTGCCGAGGGCCTCCTCCCTTATCTTCGGCGGGGCGCCCCACTGCCCCACTATCACTATGTCCATCGCCGACCCGCCCGCACACATGGCGGGGCACCCGCTCACGAACACCCTCAGCTTCGCCGGCAGAGTCGCCTCGCCCGTGAAGTAGGGCTTGAGCGCGTCGCCGAGGGCCTTGGATATGGACGGAGAGTCGACAACGGCGGTGGTGCACGTCAGGTAGGCCGTACACGAGTTGATGCCCCACATCGTGGGGCCCCAGCCGCCAACCGGGAACCCCATCCTCTCCACAGCCTCCTTGATCTTAAGGGCCTTATCCAACGAGTCGGTGAGGATCTCCAGGTTCCCCGCCATGGTCACCCTCATGGCCCCAACGCCGAGCTTGTCGGCGATGTCTGCGAACTGCTCCAGCGTATCGGCGCTCAGCCTCGCGTTGGGAGGCATAGCGACCTTGACCGTGAACACCCTCTCGCCCGTCTCGGATATGTGTTCGATTATGCCGTACCCGTGGAACCTCCGGTCGACCCACTTCCCGTAGTTGCGCTTAATTATGTCGGGCAGGAACTTGTCCAGATCTACGGGGAATACCTTCTGAAGCCTGGCCGCCTCCGGCTCCCGCGGCC
>Ga0081474_138062_pt1 | contig 16051 bp, 17 predicted proteins | sample OneHunmetagenome_2_FD_70978 | JGI IMG/M metagenome (GOLD analysis project Ga0081474, IMG submission 70978) | Ferrous microbial mat communities from One Hundred Spring Plain, Yellowstone National Park, USA v2 (version 2) | ecosystem: Environmental > Aquatic > Non-marine Saline and Alkaline >... | reverse complement strand
GGCGGGGGGGCTGAGCGGGCTGGTCTTCTCCGTCGGCGCCAGCCCCATCGGGCTGGCGCTGGACGCCGCCCTGTTCGTGCTGGCGTTCCTGCTCCACGAGATGGCCCACAAGTTCTCGGCGATGCGCTACGGGTACTTCGCTGAGTTCAGGCTCCAGACGTGGGGCGCGATACTCACCGCGGTAAGCGTCGTGATCCCGTTCTTCAAGATAGTGGCCCCCGGCGCCACCGTGATCTACGGCCCGGACGACCCCCAGCTGATGGGGCGGACCGCGATGTGGGGGCCCGCGACCAACATATCGATGGCGGCGGCGCTGATGGCAGCGTCCCACGCCGTCCCGCCCCTGGGCCCCTACCTCTCGATGGCCGCCTACATAAACTCCTTCATAGCGTTCTTCAACCTGATACCCCTCGGGATCCTGGACGGGCTCAAGGTCCTCAGGTGGAGCAAGGGGATATGGGCCGCGGCGTTCGCGGCCTCCGTGGCGCTGCTCGCGATCTCCATCGGGGCCGTCCCGTAGGCGGCGATCGGCCCCGGGAGGGGGCCCCCTCCAGCGCGCTGACGAGCGCCGGCCGCCTGGCCTCGAGCGCCGGCCGCAGCCTCCTCAGTTCCCTGGCCTCCCTGACCTCCTCCTCCTTCCTCCTCAGCGTCTCCTCGTCGCCCATACGCTGGGCCCCTATCGGCGTCGGCCTGCCGTCCGCGCCTATGGCCACGAACGTCGAGCGGCCCTCGGCGACGCGGCGCTCCCCGGAGAGCCCGCGCGCCAGGACCTCGAAGGCCACCTCGAGGCTCGAGGAGCCGACGTACGTCACGCCGGCCCTCACCTCGACTATGTCCCCCACGAATATCGGCCTCCTGAACGCGACAGCGTTGACGTTCGCGGTCACGTAGGTCCTCGGGGAGAAGTTGAAGGCCGCTATGGCGTTGAGCTGATCCAGGTAGTACAGCAGCCTCCCGCCGTACATGATCCCGGTGGCGGTGGCGTCCTCGGGCATCGACAGGAAGAGGCTCAGCCTCGGCAGGTCGCCCGCGGGCTCCTCCCTCCTCAGCAGGGGCTCGACGTCCCTCCTCCACTCGGCGAACGCGTCGTAGAGCAGCGCCTCCCACCCCTCCCCCCTCTCCAGCTCCACCCCGAGCGGCCTCGGCCTCCCGCTCCCGTCGACGCCCACGTAGATCAGCCTCCCGACGGTCGCGAGCCTGGCGCCCCCGCCCCCCTTGACGTAGGACTCCACCAGGACGGACAGGCTGGACCTCCCCGCGTTCACCGCCCACGCGCGGTAGACGAGGACGTCGCCCACCCTGACGGGCTCTATGAAGTGCATCCTGTCGAGGAAGCCCAGGACGACGTCCGACTTGGCGACGTCCATGGCCACGATAGTCCCCGCGTCCACCAGCCAGTTCAGCATGTAGCCGCCGTAGAGGACCCCCATCGGGTTCGCGTTGTGCGGCGCCACGAGCCTCACCATCTCCACCATGGTGTCCGAGATCCTCACGCCGCGATCGCGGTCCCATCCCGATAAAAGCTTAAGACCTCGCCGCGCCGCGCGGCCCCCATCGGCGTGATGAGGCATGGGGGAGGCGGAGCGGAGGCTGCGCCAGCCCATAGTGGTCGTGCTGGGGCACGTGGACGCCGGCAAGACGAGCCTGCTGGACAGGATAAGGGGGACGGCCGTCCAGGCGAAGGAGGCCGGCGGGATAACCCAGCACATAGGGGCGAGCTTCATACCGGCCGACACCCTGAGGTCCATCTGCGGCCCGCTCCTCAGGCAGTTCCGGTTCGAGGTCACGATCCCGGGCCTGCTCTTCATAGACACGCCCGGGCACGAGGCCTTCAGCAACCTGAGGATCAGGGGAGGGTCCGCCGCGGACCTGGCAATACTCGTGGTGGACGCCACGAAGGGCCTCGAGCCCCAGAGCTACGAGAGCATGGAGATCCTCAAGTCCAGGAAAGTCCCGTTCACGATCGCGCTGAACAAGATAGACCTGATCACCGGGTGGGTCCCGCACCCCGGCTCCCAGCTCCTACAGTCCATAGGCTCCCAGCAGAGGGCGGTCGTGGACAGGCTGGACGAGGCCATATACCGCGTGGTCGGGCAGCTGTCCCAGGTCGGGTTCCGCAGCGAGGCCTTCTACAGGGTCAGGGACTTCACCAGGGAGGTCGCGATAGTGCCCCTGAGCGCCAGGACCGGGGAGGGGATCCCCGAGCTCCTCGCGATACTGGTGGGGCTGGCGCAGCAGTTCCTGAGGGGCAGGCTCGCCCTGGAGGGCGGCCCCGGGAGGGGGATAGTCCTGGAGATCAGGGAGGAGCCGGGGCTCGGCCACACGGCGAACGTCATACTGACGGACGGCGAGCTGAGGGTCGGCGACGAGGTGGTCCTCGGGACCAGGTCCGGGGCGATCGTGACCAGGGTCCGGGCGCTCCTGATGCCGAAGCCCCTCGACGAGATGAGGGACCCGCGCGACCGGTTCACCCCCATCGAGCGCGTGACGGCCGCGGCCGGCGTGAAGCTCTCGGCGCCGGGGCTCGAGGACGTCGTGCCCGGCACCCCGATCTACGTGGCGGCCCCCGGGAGGCTCGAGGAGCTGAAGGAGATGGTCGCCTCCGAGGTCAGGTCCGCGATAAGGCAGGGGGAGGTCACGGGGGTCGTGCTCAAGGCGGACGCGCTCGGGTCCCTGGAGGCGATAGTCTCCATGATGGAGAGGCGCGGCATACCCGTGAGGATAGCCGACATAGGCCCGATAACGAAGAGGGACGTGATAGAGGCCTCGGTCGTCAAGGAGAAGGACAAGTACCTCGGGGTGGTCCTGGGGTTCAACGTGAGGCCCCTGCCGGAGGCCAAGGAGGAGGCCGATGCCAGGGGCGTCACGATCCTGCTCGACAGGGTGATATACTCGCTCGTCGAGGGCTACGAGCGGTGGGTCCAGGAGGAGAGGGCCAGGGAGGCGGCCCAGGCGTTCTCGCGCCTCACGCCGCCGGCCAAGGTCAGGGTGCTGCCGGGCTACGTGTTCAGGAGGAGCAACCCGGCCATCTTCGGGATAGAGGTCCTGGCGGGCAGGATCAGGTCCCACGTGATGCTCATGGACGGGGAGGGGCGCGAGGTCGGCGAGGTCCTCCAGGTGCAGTCGGCCGGGTCCCCCGTCGAGGAGGCGAGGGCCGGGGACCAGGTCGCCATCTCCGTCAGGGGGCCGACGGTCGGGCGCCAGGTGAGGGAGGGGGACGTGCTCTACACGTCGCCCGGCCCCGATGAGGCGAAGGCCCTCCTCGAGAGGTACAGGGGGGCGCTGTCGGAGTCGGAGCTCGCGGCGCTGGACGAGATAATCAGGATAAAGAGGTCGAGGAACCCGCTCTACGCGGTGCGAGCCCCATACGCTTATTAATTTCCCGCCCGGAGGGCGCGCATGCCGGAGTTCCAGCTGGTGCTCTCGGACCCCAGGAGCGGCAGGTCCGTCAAGCTGGAGCTCAAGGACCCCCAGTCCAGCGTGCTCCTGGGGCTGAGGATAGGGGAGGTCGTGGACGGCTCCGCCATGGGGATCAGGGGCAGGTTCAGGATCACCGGCGGGAGCGACAGGTCCGGGACCCCGATGAGGCCCGACGTCCACGGCGGCGTCAAGCGTTACGTCCTGCTCTCCGGGCCCCCGGGCTTCAGGCCCAGGAGGAGGGGCGAGAGGAGGAGGAAGCTCGTCAGGGGGGACACGATAACCCCCGAGATCTATCAGGTGAACGCCGTCCTCGTGGAGGGCGAGCTGCCGGCGGCCCCCGGGGCGGGGGCGGGGGAAGGCCGATAGTTGCCCCCGGGCATGAGGATACCCAGGCAGCCAGAGGTGAACATAGGGACAGCCGGGCACGTGGACCACGGGAAGACCACGCTCGTGGAGGCCCTGACCGGCAAGTGGACGAGCGCTCACAGCGAGGAGCTGCGCAGGGGGATCACAATAAAGGTCGGCTACGCCGACGCCGCGGTCTACAGGTGCACCGGGTGCGATCCCCCGGCCGCCTACAACACCAGCGGCGAGTGCGATGGGTGCGGGGGCGAGCCGCGCCTGGAGCGCGTGATCAGCTTCGTCGACTGCCCGGGCCACGAGTCCCTGATGGCCAACACGCTGAGCGGCGCCTCCGCCATGGACGGCGCCGTCCTCGTGGTGGCCGCCAACGAGCCCATACCCCAGCCCCAGACCAGGGAGCACCTGCAGGCCCTCAGGATAGTCGGCGTGGAGAACGTGGTCGTGGCGCTCAACAAGGTGGACTTGGTCAGCTGGAGGGGGGCGATGGAGAGCTACGAGGCGCTGAGGGGCTTCCTCGAGGAGTACGGGTACGGCGGGTCCCCGGTCGTGCCCGTGTCCGCGCAGAGGAGGCTGAACCTGGACGCGCTCATCCAGGCGATGGAGGAGCACATACCGACCCCCAGGAGGGACGAGTCGAAGCCGCCCATGATGCAGGTCCTGAGGTCCTTCGACGTGAACAGGCCCGGGGCCGAGCTGGGGGAGCTGAGGGGCGGGGTCCTCGGCGGCACCCTCATCCAGGGCGTCCTGAGGGTCGGCGACGAGGTGGAGGTGAGGCCGGGGATCTTCGATCCGGAGAGGCAGAGGTACGTCCCGGTCACGACGAGGGTGGTGAGCCTGGGGACGAGCGCGGGCCTGGTCGAGGAGGTCAGGCCCGGCGGGCTCGTCGCCGTGGGCACGGAGCTGGATCCCTTCTTCACGAAGGGCGACCAGATGGTGGGCAACATGATCGGGCCCCCGGGCGAGCTCCCGGACGTCATGGACAGCATAACGATGGACGTGGAGCTGCTGCCCAGCGTCGTGGGGCTGGCGGTCCCCACGAGGATCGAGCCGATAAGGAGGGGGGAGCCCCTCAGGCTCAACGTGGGGACGATGGTCACGCTGGGCACGGTCTCCGAGATCAGGGGGACCCGCGTCACAGTGTCGCTCAGGAGGCCGGTCTGCCCCCCTCCGGGCGCCCGCGTGGCCATAAGCCGGAAGGTGGGCGACCGCTGGAGGCTCGTGGGCTCGGGCCGGCTGGTCGAGCGATGGCGGAGGACAGGGCCCCCCGCCCCATCGTCATGGACACGAGCTTCCTCGTCCAGCTCTCGGAGCCCGGCGGGATGGCCGCGATCGAGAGGATCGAGGAGCTCCTGGGGGGCGGGCGCCCCAGGCTCCGGCTCCTGATCCCCTCCTGCGTCGTCGACGAGCTGCGGTCCCTCTCCCGGAGGCTCCCGGGGGCCGCGCTCGCCGTGGAGTTCGTGCGCGGCGGGCGCCCCGGCATCGAGGTCGAGGTCGTGGAGCGCCGCGGCAGGCCGGACGACGCCGTGCTCGAGCTCGCCCTGGAGTCCCGCGGCGTGCTCGCGACCATGGACGGCGGGCTCCTCAGGAGGGCGCGCAGGATGGGGGTCCCGACCCTGACGCTGCACGGGGGGATGCCCGTGCTCACGGGCGATCCGGCCTGGCGCGGCCCCCCCAAGGATGTGCGAGCCATCCCGCCCCGAAGGGGAGGTTCTCCGCGCGCATAATATATAAAAGGCGCGGGGCCCGGCGGCCCCACGTTGTTTCAGCTGGTGGAGCTCGAGGACGTCGTGAAGATACCGCCCCGGATGCTGGGGATGGACCTCAGGAGGGCGGCCGCGGAGGAGCTCTCGAGGAAGTACAGCGGCGCCGTGAGCCCCGAGCTGGGCTACATAATCAGGGTGGTGGAGGTGGAGGTGGAGCCGGTCGGCAGGATAGTGCACGGCGACGGGGCGGTCTACCACCGGGCCAGGTTCAGGGCGCTCGTCTTCTACCCGAAGCTCCAGGAGGTCGTCGAGGGCGAGGTCGTCGAGGTGACGGACTTCGGCGCGTTCGTGAGGATAGGGCCGCTGGACGCGCTCCTCCACATATCCCAGATAACGGACGACTACCTGACGGTCGACATGAAGCAGGGGGCGATCGTGGGGAAGGGGACGGGCAGGGTGCTGAAGAGCGGCGCCAGGGTCCGCGTCAGGATATCGGTCGTCAGCATGGGGCGCGGGATGAGGATGGACAAGATAGGCGTGACTAGCAGGCAGCCCTTCCTCGGCGCCATAGAGTGGATAGAGGACGAGGTCAGGAAGGCCAGGCAGCCCGTCCAGGCCAAGTCCAAGTAGGTCCGGGGGTGGGGGCTCGTGCCGAGGGAGCTCGCCTGCAGGGCCTGCAGGACCCTGACGACCGAGAGGGTGTGCCCCAACTGCGGGTCCGCGGACCTGACGGACAACTGGAGCGGCCTGGCGGTGATACTGGACCCGTCCTCGTCCGAGATAGCCAGGCTCATGGGGGTGACGAGGCCTGGGAGATACGCTATCGAGGTTCACTAGGTGGCCCCTCGTCCTGGCGCCGGGTCTCGCCGAGGAGCTGCGGAGGCCCCTCGGCCCGGTGCTGGACGCGGAGGGGGCCCTGAGGGCGCTGTCGGCCGGGAGGCCCGTGCTCGTCGGGGACCGCGTGTCGGCGTCCCTGTGCTCCATGGGGCTGCGGCCGTGGGTCCACGTGATAGATATGAGGGAGAGGAGGGGCCCCGCGCGGTCCCCTCCCCCCTGCCCCTTCGAGAGGTCGCTCTCGGCCCGGAACCCCCCGGGCACCATAACGAGGGAGGCCGCCGAGGCGCTGGACGAGGCGATGTCGCTCGACTCGCCGGCGCGCGTCATCATAGACGGCGAGGAGGACCTGCTGGCGCTGGTCGCCATATATTTGGGCAGGGGATCCATCGTCGCCTACGGGCAGCCGGGCGCAGGGATAGCGGTCGTCGACTCCTCGGACCCCGGGGCGCGCGCTCTGGCGGAGCGCGCCCTCCTGTCCATGGGCGGCGCCTGACGGGCGCGCAACGTTTTAAAGGTCCGGGGGCGCGGGCAGGCCGTGGCCCAGGGATCGGAGCGGGGGGCCGGCCCCCCGGCGGCCCAGCCGGAGCTGAGGCTCCTCAGCTCCAGGGAGAACAAATTGTTGGGCAGGATGGAGATGGAGTACCTGCTGCCCGGGGCGTCCGGGAGGCTGAGCAGGGCCGACCTGGTCTCGCTCCTGGCGGAGAGGCTCTCGGCCAGCAGGGAGGCCATAGTGCCGGTCGAGATGCGCCCGGTGACCGGCACGGACGACCTCCTGGCGGTCGTCTACGTGTACCGCGATCCGGCGGACGCCAGGAGGCAGCTCCCGGAGCATCTGTTCCTCAGGATGATGAGCAAGGAGGAGAGGGCGAGGATCCTGGAGGAGAGGCGCAAGGCGAAGGCGGCCCAGAGGGCTAAGGCGGGGGGCAAGTGAGCGATCGCGCGCCCGGATCCTTAACCTTATACGCGTGGGGCCCCCCTCCGGGGCGGTGAGGGGTCATCTCCTCGCGGCGCTCCCCGCGCTCCTGGCGCTAGCGCTGCTCCTCCAGGCGGGCGGCGCCGCCCCCAGCGCGCACGCGCTCCCGGCGGCGCCGGCCCGCGGGTCCCCGGATCCGTCGGGGTCCATCTCGCTGTCCCCCCGCCAATACGCCTGGCAGCCGGTCCAGGCGCTGACCGGGATGAGCGTCACTTTCCGGGTGAGCTCCACAGTCCCCGTCGACGTGTACCTGATGACGCCCTCCCAGCTCTCGGGCTTTGAGGCCACGGGGTCGGCCCAGTACATATACCACTCCTCCGGCACCTACGTGAGCTCGAGCGTCGGGCCGCTGGCCGGCGGCACCTACTACCTGGTGATCTACAACGACCTATCGTCGGGGACCGCCTCCGTGAACTACACGGCCTCGACGGTCCCGGTGGACGTCTACTATTATCACTCGTCCCTCCCAGCGCCCATCGGCGTCGCGGACTACGGGGTGCTTAACGCCACCGGGGCGCTCCACCCCTACGAGATCGTCTACGGCGAGGCGCTGGGGACCGCCGTGATATACTCGATCGGCGCGTACAACTCGAGCCCCCCGCCCGGGGTCAGCCCCTACGGCGCCAGCCTCCAGCTGAACGCCGTCTTGCAGGTGAACACGACCCATGGAGATTACGCTTACTGGCTCCAGGACGTGGCGTGCTTCCTGACGAACAACGACACCATGTTCCTCAACGACAACATCTGGAACATGACGTCCCCCGCGTCGCACCTGACGAACGCCAGCGTCGCCGGCAGCGGCGCCGTCCACGCGACGAGTTCGGGATACTTCTACGGGTACGGGACGGCCCCCCGGCCGTACGCCCTCCCCCTCACCCTCCACCTCGCGATAGCTTACACGCGCACGGCGGACGGCGTCGACGTCGGGTTCGGCTACGGCATCGGCGGCTCCGCGGGCGTGGCGTGGTACGACAACGCCACCATACGCGAGCCCGGGATAACGTCGGTGGGGCTGGTCGTGGACGGGTACAGCTACACGCCCAGCGGCGACTTCTACGACGCGGAGCTCGTGTTCGGCGGGGAGGGCAACGGCGAGGCGACGCACTTCACCTCCATGAACGCCACCCTGATCCTCAGGTACGCGCTCCCGAACGGGTCCATAGTGTCGCCGCCCGCCATCTACGGGTTCGGGAGCGACACCGCGGAGGCCGCGGACGACCTGAGCACCTCGCTCGTGAATGGATACCCGGTCGTGACCATCGGGAGCGGGAACTTCGGCCCGGTCGGCTACTCCTCCTCGGTCCCCGCGTTCAGCGCCTCCATCTCCCTCTCAGCCCCCGCGGCGACCGACGCCGGGCTCGGGATCCCGGTGAGCATCTCCTCCTCGGTGTCGAACGGGGTGGCCCCCTACACATACTACGTCCTCGTGGACGGGGCGCCGGCATACAACCTGACGACCTACGGCCAGCGGCTCAGCGCCTCCTTCGACCTGCCGCCGCTCCCGGCGGGGCTGCACTCGCTCCAGGTCGAGGTCGTGGACGCGGTGGGCAGCTCCGCGTGGTCCGCGCGGTGCTGGATCAGGGTCAACCCCGCCCCCTCGGCGTCCCTCAGGGCGGCCAGGAACGCCACCGACGTCGGGGTCCCCGTGGCGCTGTCGGCGTCCGTGAGCGGCGGCACTCCCCCCTACACCTACACATGGTACGTGGACGGGGACCCGGTGGCCGTAACCGCGTCCCCCTCCTGCACGTGCCGGCTGCCCCCGGGATCCCACTCGCTCTCGGTTCGGGTGGTCGACTCCGCGGGCTACGCGGTGATCGGCGGGCCCGTCCGCGTGACGGCCTCCTACGACTACCCGCTCATCGGCGCGGTCGCCGCCTCGGCGGCCATCGCCGCCCTGGCGGCAGCCGCCCTGCGCCGGCGCGCGGCCTCGGACCGGGTTCGTCCTCCTCATCCGGGGGATCCGTCGGGCTAGCCCAGCAGCTCATCGGCCGCGCCCCGCGCGCGGCCCCGGGGCCGGAAAAAAATAATTCATGCGCGCCCCCCGGGGCGGCGTGCCGTTGATAGACCTGACGGAGGTCGACCGCCACGTCGAGCTGGAGCTCATACCCCGCTCCGTCGCCGACGAGATACGCTCCAGGGTCGGCGTCCTGGAGCGCGCTATCAGGGACGTGGAGTCCGCGTCGGGCGTCCCGTACCCGCGCGCCTCCGTCGCGCCCTACCTGCTCGTGCTGATATACTCGACCGACATCTCGGTCGAGTCCAACGCCTACGCCAGGGTGATCGTCGGGCCGAGCGAGGAGAGGGGCCTGGAGTTCGCGGTCGAGTTCATGGCCCCCCTGGTGCTCTACGCCTCCAGGAGGACCGTGGAGGCGGTCGCGGCGCACGAGCTCGCGCATTACCTGTTCTACCTGAGGAAGTTCCGCGACTACGGCGCGGCCCAGCTCCTCCCCCCGGAGGGTTACTTCGAGGCGCTCGAGGTCGACGAGGAGATGGCCATCCCCCCGGAGCTGATCTTCCGCCCCCGGAGCAGGTTCATCAGGCTCCTGAGGGAGAGGATGGAGCTCGGCCTCAGGGACAGGGCCCTCGACCTGAGGACCGAGAGGCGCTGGGTCAGGAGGGGGCTCCCCGTCGTGAGGCTCACCCAGTATCAGAACGCCGTCAGGATACCGGTCGACTACATAGCCAGGCTCAGGATCGACGAGGCGGTCGAGAGGAAGCTCAGCGCGATCGGGTGGCGAGCCGCGCGACGTTAATATCGAGCGGGCGCGTAGCAGCCCGGGGCAGTCCCGATGATCGAGCTCCCGCAGGACGCGGCCCGCGAGGCGCTGGAGGTCGTGGGGTCCATCCCCGGCGAGCTGGTCGCGCTCGCCGCATACGGCTCGCAGGTCGCCGGCTACGCGTCCAGCGGGAGCGACTACGACCTGATGGCGGTCTTCAGGGAGGGGGGCCTCAGGTACTACTACGTGCGCTCCCGCCCGGGGGGCCGCTACTTCTCGGTGCTCCGCGTGGGCCTCCGGCTCCTGGAGGGGGACGCGGAGCGCGCGGAGCTCGGGGAGTTCGTCGTGGGGAGGCTCCTGAACCCGTACCAGGCGCTGGCCGGCGGGGACGTCGTGGAGCGCGCCGCCCGCGCCTACAGGAGGAGGGTGGTCCTCGAGGAGCTGGCCCGGCTCGCGCACGCCTACGGCCAGTTCGCGACCGAGATACTCGCGCCCCCCGAGTACTTCCTGTTCTCGAAGCTCAGGAGGAGGGCCCGCATCTACCCGCCCGCGCGCTACAGCTACGTGAGGACCTACTCGGGCCCGGAGGGCCCTCGGAACCTGGAGTTCTCGGCCTCGAGGTTCCGCGAGGCCCTGGACGGGCTCGCCTCCGAGGGGATAGTCGAGCGCGTCGGCGGCATGTACAGGGCGCTGCGCCCCCCGCTCCCCCGGCGCCCCCCGGAGCTCGACACCCTGGCGCTGGCGGTGAGGCAGTACGCCGCCCACGCGTCCTCGGGCAGGGTGTCGCCGCGCGTCTTCGCGGAGGAGCTGACGTCCAAGGCCAGGAGGTCGCGCGCCGCGGGCGCGCTCAGGCTGGAGCCGCTCGAGCGCCCCGAGCTCCTGCTGTCGCTCCCCGAGGGGAGGCTCTCGTTCGAGGGGCTGTCCCCCCTGATCGGCGAGGCGAGGGGCCGCGGGTGCAGCGTCTCCCGCAGGCCCCTGGGCGAGTTCTACTCCACAGTGAGGCTCCTGGAGGTCCGCTGCGGGGGAGGCCCCGCCTCCCCCGTGGCGGTCGTGAAGGAGTACTCGTCGCCCTGGGCGGCGAAGTGGACTATGGTCATGATAGCGGCCGCGGGCGTGAGGCCCATGCGCCTCTCCCCGGTCGAGAGGCTCGCCTCAGAGTACGCGTTCCTCCGCCTGCTGAGGCGCGTCGGCTTCAGGACCCCCGGGATCCTGCTCGTGGACCCCCGGAGGATCCTGATGGCCAGGGAGTACGTGGAGGGGAGGCTCCTCGAGGCGGCGGTGGGCGAGGAGGACCCGTTCCGCGAGCTCGGCCGCCTGATGCGCCGCCTGCACTCGGCCGGCGTGACCCTCGGCGACGTGAAGCCCTCCAACTTCCTCGTCCCCCGCGGCGGGGGAGGCATCTACCTGATAGACTGCGAGCAGGCCGCGCGCGGCGGGAGCGCGCCCTGGGACGTAGCCAGCTTCCTCTACCTGCTGGCGCCCCTGGGGAGGAGCCGCGGCGCCGCCGCCGTTGAGAGGTCGGCGATCGCGTTCCTGGAGGGCTACGCCGGCGGGGACGGAGGGGGGATCGGGGCGCTGGAGGAGGCCCTGGAGGCCGCCCCGAGGTACCTGGCGCCCCTGAGCCCCCTCCTCATGCCGGGGGAGGGGGCCGCTGTGGCCGCGATCCTCTCGCGCTTCCTCTCGTCCCGTCGGGCCCGCGGCCAGCCGCGCCCTGGCCGGACCCGCGCCCCTCGAGCCATATAGTGTGGCCGCACCTGCCGCAGTGGAGCCTGTCCGCGTGCTGCGCCATGAAGACGCCCGGGCCGCACCTGGGGCACTCCCTCCTGAGCCTGACCAGGGCGCCGCCCTCCACCCGGTAGTACTTCCAGACCTGGACCTCCCTGCCCCTCACGCGGCATCCGCCCAGCGGGCCGGTTAAAAGCTTAGCGCGCGAGCGGGGCACATCCGGAGACAACGTTTAAATAGTACGTGAAAAATATTGCATGATGGTGGCATGGGATGGCCAAGCTTGACGACATAGATGCCAGGATACTGCAGGAGCTCGTGAGGGACTCGAACCAGTCCATCCCCAAGCTGAGCAGGAAGATAAACGTGAACACGTCCGTGGTCTACAGCAGGATAAAGAGGCTCGTCAGGAGGGGCATAATCAAGAGGTTCACCGTGGAGGTGGACGAGGCCCAGCTCGGCTACACGGTCTCCGCGTACGTCGGGGTCAGCTCGGACTCCAAGAAGAGGGACGCCGTGCTCGAGGGGCTGAGGGGGCTCGCGGAGGTCAGGGAGGTGGCGGAGGTCACCGGGAGGTTCGACTTCATAGTGCTGGTCAAGGCCAGGGGGCTGGAGGAGCTCCACAGCGTGATATCGCAGAAGATAGGGATGCTGGACGGCGTGGAGCACACGGAGACGTTCATCTCGATGAGGCACGAGTCGAAGCCCCCCGAGATAAGGCTGGGGCAGCGAGAGGGCGGCCGACGCCCTGAGCGGCCCTATGACCGTGAACCCCTCGCGCGGGGTCCGACTCCATCGCCGAGAGCGCCGGCCAGGGCGCGCCGCTGCGCCGTGCTCATAGCCGTCCTTGGGCCCGGGGTAGCGCTCGGACGGGTGCGTCCGCCGCCGGCCCGCGATTCGCGAATCGCGCAGAGATGCTCGCGGCCGCGCGTCCTCCTCACCTCCAAGTAGCCGTAGGGCTGGCCGCACCGCGGGCATATGCGCTTGGGCTCCGACCTCGGGCGCCTGCGCCTCCTCGCGGGACCCCGAACAGCCCCCGCGCCCATATCACCATGAATTCGTGGGGATGTCCCACTCAAGCGGGCCGCCCAGAGCCTGAAGCGACGCCTCAATAGTTTTAGCGCTTTACCGGTTGAACCGGGGAGTGCCGGGGAGAGCCTGGAAAGGGCGCGCCCGTGTGTGGGGACCGCGCGCATCCACGTATGCGGGGGTAACCCTCCACAGATGGATGCTTAGTGTGGGGGTCTCCATGACTTTGGGACGATTGGAGCGGATTGGAACGGAATGGAGCAGATTGGAGCCGGATTGGAGGGGATTGGACGGGGCATTGGAGCACGATTGGAGCTGATTGGAGCGCTATGTGTGGGGCTTTGGAGCGGATTGGAGGCCAATGTGTGGGGCTTTGGAGCGGATTGGAGCACGATTGGAGTCCAATGTGTGGGGGTTTTAAGCGGTTTAAGCCATGTTCAAGCGGCTGTGTGTGGGGGTACCCCACAATTTAGACCCGGTTTAGGCCAAGTTAAGCGTGAAACATGTGGGGGTTTTAAGCTAAATTTGTGGGGGGTACCCCCACAAAGTTTAGGCCGTGTTTAAGCCGATTTGTGGAGGTCCCCCACAAACGCGCATGGGCGCTCCGCAACGCTAACTGTCAATAAATATATATTATTATCAAACCCTGATAATAAAGATATTAATAATCACGCATGCCCCTAGGTCCTCAGGATGACGAAGATATGTCCAAGGTGTGGCGAGCCGTTCGCCTGGCTGGAGCGGAGGCGCCACGGGAACTACGTGTACCTCTACGCGGTCCACGAGCACAGAGAGAACGGCGCGCGGCGGCGCAGGCGCTGCTACCTGGGGCCCGAGGAGGAGGTCGGGCAGAAGCCGGAGGAGCCCAAGGCCGCAGGGAGGGAGGTACTGAGCGAGGGAGAGGAGGGGATTGAGCCCGCGGCCCTCACACCCCTCACGGCCCCGACCGCGGTCGGGGGGCCCGGGCCGTACGAGGATGAGTTCCGGGAGCTCGTCCGCTGGGCCCGCTCCCAAGGCCTGACCCCGTGCGACGTCATGCGGCTGCTGGGAATGCGCTCCCCGAGCTGCGAGGAGGAAGGGAAGGGAGAGGAGGCCATGCCTAGGAGGGAGAAAGAGGACGATCTCCTGGCGGAGGCTGAGCGCATGATGAGGGTGAAGGTACAGATGGACCTCCTGAGGGGCATGGGGATCCTGAGGGGGGATGAGGGAAGGGGCGGGAGCGCGACGCTGGACGCCCCGGAGATCCTGATGCTGATGTCGGCGGCGGGCGGCAGGGACGAGGTGAACCTGAGGGGGATGCTCCCCTATATGGTAGTTATGAAGGCGCTGGGCGGCGAGAAATCGAGCGACTGGAAGGACCTCACGGCGGTCCTGGTCTCGTTAGCACGGAGGAAGCAGGAGTTCGACCCGCTGGCGCTCCTCGACCTAGTGGAGGAGGCGGAGCGCGGGGCGAGGGAGGAGGAGAGGGAGCGCTGGAGGGCGCTCGCGGAGGCGTTCCGGAGAAGGAGGCCCCCGGAGGAGGACCTCGGGCTCGACGAGGAGGTCGGGCGCCTGGTGGGGGAGCGCCTCAGGGCGGCGCTCGCGGCGGAGGAGCCCCGTGGGGCGGAGGCCGAGGGCGCGATTATGCGGCCCAGGCTGCTGCAGGTGCTGCGCTGAGGGAGGTATGATGAATGTTGTAAGCGCGTGGAAACATTAATATAGACCCCCCAAAAGGGTTTTTGGGTATGAGTACAGGAGGAAAGGGAAAGCCGCTTCAGCTCGTCGGGAAGTCTGAACCCAAGCCCGAGCGCATCTGCCCCAGGTGCGGCCAGCCCTACAACTGGCTGGAGAAGAGGACGATTGGCGACCGCACATATCTGATCGCGGTCCACGTGGTCAACGGTGTCCGCGAAATTTGTTACCTCGGCCCGGTGGGTGGGTATAAGATTGGCGCAAAGACGCATCCCTTCCTTCAGCTGACTGGCTTCGGAGCGAACCCGCGCGAGGAGTTCGAGCGGTACCTGAGGTACTTCAATGAGAGCGTTCAGGGACTGCTGAAGTTGGCCTCGACTGAGGAGGATCGCCGGAGGGTCCTGGAGGCGCTGGAGAGGGCAACTCGCATGGCCAAAGATGGCGCCGGGCAATCGACGGACTCCGGGGGTGGTGGATAGAGGTGAGCGAAAGGGTCCCCGTCCAGGCGGTGGCGGCCGCCTGGACGGGAAACGGGCACATTTGTGTGTGTTTCCGTGCCCAACAATATCGCGAGCACACTCGCTCTAAAAATATTTCGCAACCGTTGGCAGCGCGCGAGGTCCTGGGCGGCGGGGGCCGCGCACTGGCGCTCGCCCTCGAACTGGGAGGGGTTGGTTGAGATTGGAGAGCCGGAGAGCCCTCGCGCCCGGGCGCGATGGAGCGATGCGGGCCGAGGAACGGCTTCCGCGCGCGGTCAGCCCGGTCGTGGACATCGGCGTGCGCATAATAGCCAGGCAGGGCGGGCGCGCCGGCGGCGAGCCCCGGTACCTCCTGACGCTGCCCAAGCAGCTCAACCACCTGTGGACCGAGCTCTGGGAGGAGCGCCGCGAGGTCCGCTTCCTGGTGGAGGTCCTGGATTACCGGCGGGAGGAGGGCGCCGGCCCGGGCGCGCTCCCGAGCGTGATGAGCCCGGTGATCGACCTCGGGACGCGGCGCGTGTCCAGGCAGGGGGCGCGCTCCTCGCGCGGCTCGCCGCGCTTCACGCTCGTCCTGCCCAGGTCGCTCGACCACGTCTGGGAGAAGCTCTGGAGCTCCCGCGCGCGGGTCCGCGTCGTGGCCGAGGTCCTCGGACCGAAGGTGGTGGGCGGGGGATGAGCGCCGCGCTCCTGATCCGCGCGGACCTCGCGCCGGTCCTGGCACTGTGGGGGGCGCCCGGTGCGGGGCCGCGGTCGCGCGGGAATCGCGCATTATCAGCGAAGGAGCTCCTGCGCCGCGAGCTGGAGCCCGGGGTCCACACCATTGAGGTCCCGGAGGGGGCCGCGTGGGGAGGCCTGTTCGACCCGGAGTGCAAGCCGCCCCTGCTGATAGGGGCCTTCCGCGTGCTGGACGGGCCGCAGGAGGTCCGCGTGGTGCGGCGCCCCGCTGGACCCTATCTGGAGGGCGAGGGGGTCCTGGAGCTCCTCGGGCCCAGGGAGTTCGACCGCACGCTGAATGCGATCCGCGCGGCCGGCCTGCGGCTCGATGCGGACGGGCCGTTCTCCCCACCGATATTGCTGTGGTGGGCCCGCGTCCGCCCGATCGCCCGCCGGACGCGCTCGTCGAGGGGCACGGTG
>Ga0081474_130534_pt1 | contig 16075 bp, 17 predicted proteins | sample OneHunmetagenome_2_FD_70978 | JGI IMG/M metagenome (GOLD analysis project Ga0081474, IMG submission 70978) | Ferrous microbial mat communities from One Hundred Spring Plain, Yellowstone National Park, USA v2 (version 2) | ecosystem: Environmental > Aquatic > Non-marine Saline and Alkaline >... | reverse complement strand
CAAATGAAGCAAGTTTGTTCTTAACGTGTTTATAAACAAAATATCCACCTATTGTTGCCATTGCAATGTAAGTTGTGAAATGGTGAGTAAAAACGATAATTAAGAAAATGTATAATATTAATGGAATCAATTTTGTTTCTCTTGAATTTCCCTCTTCAAATCTTATTAATAGTAATATTAAAACCATCAATAAAGGCATTGCGATCATTTCAGCTTTAAATCCTGAATAGAATATGTTCGTAAACCATAAGCTTGAAATTATCAATGACCCAAAGAAGAAAGCCCTGAGCTTATTCAATATTATCCTATAGATTATCAGAAGTAAAGCAAAAATGAAAAGAGTATTCATGAAGAATGTTACAACAACTGGTGCCCAATAAATGTTTAAATTGGTTATTTGGGAAGTAATTGTAGTTATAACAATTGGACTTGGCCAATAGCCAAAATAACAGCTAGGAAGAGAATTGCATGAAACTAATGAGCCTTTCCCGTTTTCTAGCATGTATTTAACATCTGTTAAAAGAGACCATGCATCTAAGCTAAAAACTGGAGCATTTGTTAAAGCTGGTGAGATTCTGTAGAATAGGTTGAACAATATTAAAGCTAAAGTAATTATATAAACTAATTTTCTAGAGTTCAATTTTCTTATGAAATTTAATCATTCCAGATTCCATTTTGTAAATAGAAGTTGGATTTATTGGATAATATTCATGGGTAGAAGACAAAATTATAGTTACTTTTTTCTTTGAAAATTTTTCAAGAATGCTAATAACTTTCTTCTCCATCTCATCATCTAGATGGGAAGTTGGTTCATCTGCAATTATAATTCTAGGGTCTTTAATTAATGCCCTTGCAATGCAGGCCCTTTGCAACTCACCACCTGAAACTTCGTTTGGATATTTGTCCAGTATATGCTTTATTTGAAGTGTACTTGTAAGTTCATCAAGTTTTTTCTTCATAACGCTTCTATTTTCTCCAATGAGTTCTAAAGGAAGAATGATATTTTCTTCGATTGTAAGTGAGCTAATCATATCGAGAAATTGTGGTATATAACCTATTTCTTTAAGCCTGATTTCATCTTGTTTATAGGAATGAAAATTTAATTTAAAAAGGCCTTCATATTCTTTATCAATAAGTGCTAGTATTCTTAGAAGGGTTGTTTTTCCTGCACCTGATTTTCCGAAAATCAATACAAGCTCTCCTTCTTTGATTGTTAAGTTTATATCTTTAAGTATTGTTTTTTCGTTTTTAATTTTACTTAAATTTTTCGCTTCTATTAATATATCATTCATAATTAATTTTAAAAATTTTAAGAATAATATTAAGAATCATTATTTAGATAATTTATAAAATAAACTAGAAATTAATGAAATTATTATAGCTTCAATGGGCAACAATGAAACATTGATGAAGTTTGGCAACAACGCTTTATAATGCAATGCTTCGGTAAATGCAAATCGTAATATAATAGTGTAAGAAAGATAAGAAGATAAAAATGCCAAAGGAATGAATAAGAGCAAAACAAGTAAAATTATCGCAATTTTTATGCTCTTTTCCGAAACTCCTTGTTCATAAAGAATCTTCAAATCCTTTTCAAACGAATAAATATACATTCTAGTAATGAACCATACTGAGCTTAGTATTGATATGATAATGATTAAAGAAATTACGGAAATTTCGTTTGTCAATGTTTGACTTCCTAAATAAACTGAATAGTTTGAAGAAGATGACTGAAATCCAGATAAAATTCTGGAAAATACCTGAGAAAGACCAACAGAAATTGAGTTTAAATTTTTTACTGAGCTACAATTCTCTGGAACTCTTACATAGCTAAAATACCCTTCAGGAATATTTGATAAATTCCTAGCTGCTTCAATGCTTACAAATCCTTCTTCATTGAAAATCGAGTAATTTGAATAAAATATTCCAGAAACTAAGAATGGCTGAACATTTCCTGTTAGAACATCCTCAACAGAAATCTTGTCATTAGGCTTTAGATTTAATTTTTTAGCCAAATCATAACCTATAACTATTTCATATACATTTGAAAACCAATTTCCCTCCAAAATATTTATTTTATAAAAATAGCTTGAGTTATTAATGTTTATGCCTCTTATTATAGAATAAATTCCGTTTATTTTAGCCTCAATTGCTATCTCGGCACTATAAAAACAGGACATATTGGCTGGTACCTTCATGTAGCCTGTCAATGGAACTATAGAATTTGAAGGAACTATTACTTTACTGTTTGGCAAACTTGCAAAATTTACATCGTTTACGACGGATAGTGTTGCTATGTAGGGGAATGAACTCAAAGCTAATAAGGCGAACATTATTATTGCGACTAATATTGTAGATTTCCTTGAATAAATTATCTTTATTATCTTAGGAAAATAAAGATGCAAGCTTTAAAGAAAATGCAAGTTGAGAAAGAAAAGATATGATTCCGTAATAAAGGCTTTGAAAAATGGACAAATCAAATCTTGAATAAAAAGGAACATATCCAAGTAAATCGTTGATTATTCCTATTGATATGTTCTGAATAACTAAATTGAATGTTTGCGAAAGCAAAATCGTTAAGATTGAAAAAACCAAGCATGAATATATGTAAGCTGTATATATTGAATTTTTATCAGTTCCTTGCTCATAGAGAGCCCTTAAATCTTCCTTTCTTTCTCTAATTGTTAGATAAGAGAATATCGCAGAAAAAACTGCAATAGAAAAATAGCCTAAATATATCCAGTTTAAAGATATTTCATTCAACGAGTTTGAAATTAGGCTAAGAAATTCATTAGGGCTAGGATATCCTAGATTTAAAGTCCCATTACCAATTAGCTTAGTAGAATTAACTATGCTATTCGAAATTAAACAATCTCCAAGTATCGAAGGAAGATTATTTGATTCAACCAAGCTGTATGATCTATTCGAAATCATAATTCTATCTTTTAAATTAAGTTTAGAAATTAAACTAGAAGAAGCTAATAGCTCTGATGAGTTTAAAGGAAAATTTGCAAAGTATTTTAATTCGCTCTCATTAAGTTTAATTATACAAATGCTTGAATTGTAGTAATAAAGCGAGTATTGTATGCTTTTTGAATTTGAATTGCTTATCTTGGAATTAAGATCATGTATTATATCGCTTGCCTGAACAGTTATTGTATAAATACCTAAGAAAACAGAGCCTACCAGTGCGGTTATAATGCAACCTACTATTAAATTTCTTGTTCTTAAAAAAGAAATAAAAATTAACTTAGTTCTCAATCTGGAACAGGAACAACTTTAAAGTTCAAAGATTTGAGATTTGCAACTGTTCTTTCCAAATATTTCTTTGCAATGTAGCTTTCTTCTAAACTTTCTGTTTCAAGATAAACCTTTGGATAATATATGAAATAGGCATCTAGATTTTGGAACATGTCTACAAATTTCTCAACATCTTTAATCAAACTTGTTACAATGAAAACTGTTTGAACATTTTCCTCTTCCATATTTTCATTCTCAGGCAAAATTTTCTCCTCTAAATAACTTTGAATATTCAAATTGAATATCTTAAACAATATTTCATTTCCGAATAGATTTATAATCTCTTTTAATTTTTCAGAAGGAATGATATCTTTAATTTTGTATATTTCATCTAATTTTATCTTATAATAATCAATTATGTATTTTAAGACTTTTTCAAGAATATTAACTCCACTTTCTCGTTTTATTATCAATTTTTCTTTTCCATATATAGAAACGAGCAGAGGAATATCCATAGAAACGTAGTTCATTAAAAGGCTTAAAAAATAGCTACTGAGCTCATCCTTTGTTAGCTCTCCAGGAAATCTTGTATCGAAAAAAATGTAAAGACTTCCTCCCTTCTCTTCATGAAATTCCTTTACAAATAACTTTGCATGCCTTGCTGAAGCTTTCCAATCTATTCTTCTAATTGTTTCTCCTTGAATGTATTCTCTACTGTAGGCATATTCAGTTCCTAATCCTTTACTAACTTGTTGAAGCTCACCCATGCCATAGTATCCCAATTCAGCAAGTAGTCCTATTGCTTCAATCAATCTTAAATAAAGCAATGGATAAACAGTCAATTCGATTTTTAGAGGAATTTGATAAGTTCCTTCAAATAGTGAAAGCTTGCTCTTGAATTTTGATTTAATTCCATCGAGCCTAAATATTCCTGAATGAATTGGCTCTAAAAACAAAATTATTTCATTCTTTCCCTTCATCAGTTTCTCTTCAGAAAAACTTAACCATGATTGCTTTTCTAAATTCAAATCCAATTTGCTTTCGATTGTAATTTTATATTTAGTTGTGCTTTTTCTGAAGGTATTTAATTGAATTGAACTTGGCTCTACTTTAATTTTTTTCAAATCTCTATAAGCTATTTTCAGAGTGAGATAATCATAGAGGATTAATAAAGCAAGGATGACTGATATAGATAAAATTATCCAATCAAAGAAAAAAAGACCTAACAATAAAGCAACTAAAGAAGAAATCGAGATTTTTACTCCTCTTGATGTAAATTTAATGTTTTTCAAAATTTTGGAACAGGAATGCTATCTAGAACAGCGTTAATACTCTCTCGAACTTTAATTCCCTCGGTTTGAAGCTCAGGCAATAAAGTCAATCTATGAGTTAAAGCATAGGGAGCTACGAATTTTACATCATCAGGAATAACAAAATTTCTTCCTTCAAGCAAAGCTTTTACTCTTGAAAGCTTTAGAATCCAAATGCTTGCCCTTGGACTTGGAGAGTATTTGAAGAAAGTTTTATCCTCCCTTATTCTTTGAATAATATCGACAATGTATTCTTTGACCTTATCTGAAACATATACTTGTTTTGATTGTTCAGATAAAGACTCCATTTGTTCAGGAGTAGTTACTTGATTAACATCAAAAAGCTCAATTTTATCGATGTTTGATATTACTGAAATTTCCTCTTCCTTCTTTGGATAGCTTAACTCAATTCTTACAGCAAATCTATCCAATTGATTGGGAACCAAAGGATAAGTTCCTGCGTAACCATAGGGCAATTGAGTAGCTATAACCAAGAAAGGTTTAGGAAGCTGAAAAGTTTTGCCTTCAATCGTAACTTGTTGCTCTTGCATTGCTTCCAAAAAAGCTGCCTGTGTTTTAGGAGGGGCTCTGTTGAATTCATCTGCCATAACAATGTTGGCAAATATAGGCCCCTTTTTTATTTCAAACTCCTGAGTTTTTTGATTATAAACACTCGTACCGATTATATCTGCAGGCAAAGTATCAACGGTAAGCTGAATCCTGTTGAATTTTCCTCCTATAACTCTTGCTAGGGTTTTAGCCAAAGTTGTTTTTCCTACTCCAGGAGGACCCTCAAGTAAAACATGCCCCCTTGCTATCAAGGTTATTATCGAAATTTCGATTACTTCTTTATTTCCTACTATTATCTTGGAAACTTCATTAACGATTGAATTAAAAATTTTACTTGCTTCCATAATTCTCTCTTTCCTCTTTTATTCTTCTAATAAGCTCAGCATCCCAATCAGGATTTTCCTTTATGATTTTCTCAATCTCATCTGATTTTGACATTATACTTTTTTCAAATTTGTACAAGAATATAAATGCAACGCTACCTATTAAAATAGAATACTTTATGAAAGGCGTTGAGAGAATTGAATACGCTAAAAATTCGTATTCTTTAAAAATCGTTAAAGTGTCAACATACCAGTGCGAAACATCTAAAATAGCTGTTTCATTTTGAATAATATAATCTAAAAGTTCTAAGTTACCTCCATTTATGAAGAAATTAACCCAAATATAAGGAGTTGCTATTAATACAACCTTTCCCTTACCGTAGTTTGTATAAGCTATTACAGGAAATGGACCATATTTTACTGAAGTATTGTTGATGTTGATATAACTGAAAATGCTTGAGTTTGCTATTACTTTGTAATTCGAACCTAATATCAAATACGTAGAATAATACAATGTGATGTTTTTTATGCTTTTGATTGAAGAAAAAGCATAAATAATTGATGGATTTCCTAAGCTAAAAACAGGATCATAAACAGTTTGATTGCCAAATCTTGAATCCAATCCTAAGCTAGAAATCAGTTGATTTCCTGTACCAAAGTTATCTGCTATTATCAGCGTTCCTCCAGTATTTAAAAATTGTTCTATGATAGCTATTTCTTGGGCATAAAATGGCTTTTGAGGACCTATAATAATTAAAGCAAAGCCCTGACCAATAAACGGCAAAGAAGAATATGAATTTAGGCTTGTAGCATTCAACCTGGATTTTAGAATTGATAGGCCGTTCCAATAGGAGTTAGAATCACCAAAGACTTGAATAGTAGGTGTGTAATAAATCGCAAATAGAACTGTTATCAAAATTGCAAAGGTAGAAATAAACAAGATTTTTTTACTTTCCATAAATTTCCCTCAGCTTATTGAATAGTTTAATGTCATTCTTGATTTCTTCCTCACTAAGACCTAAGCCATATACTTTCCTTTCATGGTCAAAGCTTATCTTCTCATAGTATTCGTATCCTTTCAGAATATCCTTTACGTCCTTCAAATATTCTCTTATTGTTTGACTTTTCTTAGGTATCTTTCCTGTAACCTGTGAAACAAATAACGTAGCTTGCCAATATACGTCACTCACATCAAATTCTTCGTAAGTTTCAACTCTTTCCTCCTTTTCCCTTGATAAAGCTTGAGGTCTTTCTTGTCTATTAATTCTTATTAATATGGACATGGAAATGATGGATAATGGCAAGATAACTTCCAATGGATTGAAAACGAATATTGATAAATCTTGTTTTATAGGAGAGATCCATGGCTCTTTTGGCTGAACATATATCGTTAATTCCCAATTTCCAATAGGAATAAGAAAGCTTGGACTGACATAAATTTCGAAAGTCCCGTTTCCATCTGTTAAAGAATAGGAATTGATTCCATAACCATATATTTGAATTAATGCATTAGCCAAAGGAGTACCATTAGAAATTATCTTTCCTGAGATTACTATATACGTTCCAGTAAATGTAAGTTTAGGATAGTTTATGGAAATTTCGATTATGCTTCTTTCTACAGTAATTTTTGAGGTGTAGAAAACTGGAGCAATAAGGCCTTGAGCAAAAGTTTGAAGAGTAAATGTTATGTTTCCCTGTGGTTGATTTTCAGGAACAAGAACTGTAAAGTTAAATTTTCCTTCAATGTTTGTCTTGGCTTTATAAATTTTGTTAAAGATTTGCAATACTAAAGTAATGTTTGAAAGTGGATTTGAATTAAGACTAATGTATCCAACGATCTGAAAACTTTTGGCTGGATAAATTACATGCGGCGCATAAACGTTCAAAAGAGGCTTATAAAAAATCAATGTTAATTCTATTTTATTCGATACTGAAGGAGAATACTTCTTGGAATAATTTCCTGTTGGGAAGTAGCTAGCAAAAATAAACGTAGAATTTTTGTAAAAATACGGTATTCTTACAATTCCAGAAAAGCTACCATCTTGACTTGTTGTAAAGTTCTTGAGAAGCATGTTTTCCAGAAAAACAGATACTTTTTGATTTCCAAGTCCTTTACCATCTCCTGTAATGAGTCTACCGTTTATTAGGATTTCAGAACCAACATATGCAATAGTTGTATTTGCATTCAAAGATAATGAGGTAGGTATTATTTTACCGTTTAAAACCCCGCTCGTTATTTCGTTTATAAAATTAACCAAGTCACGATACTCTTGCAAGTATTTCAAATAAACATCATTCAAATCTCCCAAATATTTAGCCAATAAAGCTGAGGCATCACCTAAAGAATTGGATACTAAAGAGTAAGCGAGATTCAATTCATTTAGAGTTGAATTTACAGAGGCTAAAGTTGAGTTGACAGAATTGAGAACAGTTATAGCTGATTGAAGATCAGAAATCTTAACATAAAATATTGCTTCGTTTAAAGAATCATTCAGCTGCATGAACTGTTGATTAATCTGACTTAAGATATTATTCATTCTTTCAAAAATGATCTTTAAATTTGATGGATAGTTAACGTAGTTTAACTGATCAAGTATTTTGGATGCTAAAGTGGAGTTGCCGCTTTTAATTGCACCGATCAGCTTGATATAAAGATTGACTATCAACAAGCTAGGAGCAGGCGTTGATTGCAGCTCAGAAGGATTTGGTGCAATTTTAAGACTTTGTACTTGATTAACTTGACTATAAGAAGGTATGTAACTATACCAGCCGTTTATTAAAATCAAAATAAGAAATACTATTAGAATTATACCTAGAATATTTTGCCTTTTAAAATTCATGATAAAAACAGCACTCTGAATACGTATACAACAACAATGTAAACGAAAATGATGAATAAAGATAATCCTAAATAGTCGAAGTATTTTCTTCGAGGAGAATAGAGTTCAGAAACGAAAAAATATACAGTAACATAGGCAACCAGATAAGCTTCAATTTTGTCTACATTGAAGAAAACGAATAATACATCCAAAATTACTATGATTAATGATAGTGTGAGTAAATATTTTGTATGCTTATTCATTCTAAATATCTTAAATAAACGTAAATTTTGTTTTTTTGAAATTCTTCTTTAACTATTTCCAAAGGAATCTTTTTTATTGTTACAACCGTTAATGCAGCTAAACTTGAAGGCAAAGAACCCAAGTTCTTAGAAAAATAAGGAAGCTTTTCTTTCATATATGGATTGCTTAATTCAATAACTACGTTCTCTCCTGTTTCAACAACCCTTACTTTTGAGCAAATTTCTGTTATATCTATAAGAACTTTTTCCAAAGCTTCACTCAATGATAGATCATCATTTGAGATACCTTTAACCACTGTGCATCCAGGGGGATAGAATTTAATAGCAGGTATATTCTTGATTAGTAAGAAAACGTTTCTTCTATCAAGCTCTTCATAAGGCAAATTTTCAAAGCTTTTAACAGGTAAAACAACTGAGGCATAACTTTCATTTGGTGGCAAATAAACAGCTTTGGATTCAATTTTAAGTTCCTCAAGTATTGCCTCGATTGTTAAAGCTGAGCTTTCAATCAATGATCTTATTGTTGCCGGAGGAATAGGTTCTTCAGGAAGCATTATCGCTGCGATGCCTATAATTATTGCACCAATTCCAATCGCTGTTAAAGGTATGTTTCCATAAAATACATAAAAGAAAAATGAGACTATAATCCCAAATATAATTAATACTTTTCCAAATAATGAATAGCTTTCCCTCATGCTTCCTTAGCCTGATTCAACAACCTCAAATAAGGAAGCTTTCTAAATATTGAAATTATTGAAAAAGAGAATGTAGTTAAGATTAAAGCAACCAAAACAGGTTCAAGTCTAATACCCCAAGGTGTATAGTTGAGAATGAAACCTTCCAAAGCTACAACTCCAACACTAATAGCTATTGAAAGAGCGAACCTTTCAATGCTATCCAGTTCATCTAAATTAGGGAAAATGCTTTCAATTATTGCATAACCTGGCAAAAAGAAAATAAAAATTGAGCCAAGAATGTATCTAAAAATTATCAGAGGATAAATTTGAGGCATTATGTATATTGTAAAAAGTGTTGCTAAAGAAATTGCAATAACACCCCAAAACCAAAGTGAATAACCTGATTTTAAGTAACTTAAAAATCTTGTTGGAGGATTATAATCGACTTTAGCTAAGTAGCCTTCATCTATTAAATCGTTAATGATTTTTAATATTTTATTTTTCTTCAAACCAGTTTTAAACCTAATTTGCTTTACAATTTCATCGACTGTCAAAGATTCTTCTGCTAACATTCCTAAAATCATGGATCTTAATTCTTTATCTAGTATTTTCTGCATTCTATGCTGTTACATTAACGAATAGCTGATCCCAAATATTTATGTATTTAAAACTATTCTGGTTAACTGAGTATGCCCAAAGTTCGAATATTAGCTTAATATTTTCTCCTGTAACGTTGATTGCTAGAGTAATTTTCCTTGTTTCATTCTGATGATTTAATAGAATAAAGCTATATGTAGCTATAGGAGGAACGTTTAGATAATTAGTTTGATTTACTATGCTCGTAGCATTACCAATTTTTACCAAAACTTGATAATACATTACATGCCCTTCTTCGTTTTCAACATAAAGATAAAGGGTAAAGTTTTGTCCTAATGTAAGATTCTTAGGATAATCTCCTATTTTCCCATTGGGCCCAAGAATTCCAAGAGATGAATAAGGATTCTTATTTAGATTCGCTAGAAAATAATTCGAAACCAAGAATCCGCCAATGATTATCACAACTATTAAGGCAAATATAGCAATTTGTTCATCAACTTTATACGAACTACCTTTGTTCTCAGCTTTCCTTTTGTTCGATTTCAATCTGAATATTTTCCAATTTTTATGCGTTCTATACCAAAGTTCCCAATACAATGCTGGTAAATATCTATAAAGTAAATACCCAATGACGATAAGCAAAGATATCTGGAATATGAAAAATATCATCGCATTTCTTTGATTTATCATTCCTTCCTTTGCAACATTAGGAGCTTGGTTTGATACATTTTCTGCAATTAAATACGCCTCATTATAATATTTTGAGGCCAAAGTTGAGTTTATTTTCGAATAGTAATTTCCCATATCTAAAAGTTGCACTGCCTCATTGAGCATGTTTGCTAAGTTCGTAATATTGCCTCCATTTTCCTCGGCATATAATATAGACTTGTATGCTTCTATGATCTTATTTTGTGCTTCGTTATATGTAGCTTGTGCATTTAAATGCGCAAAACTATTTGCTGAGATAAGAATAACTATAAAAGAAACAATCAGTATCTTAAATAAGTTTCTTTTAATATTCCTCAAGCTAGTCATATTGCAATCTGAAATTGTTAAAGATTTTTATCTTATTGCTCTCAATCCTAACCAAAATATATAGTCACTGTCATTTAATAGCGATTTGACTTCAGGAAATATTGCTGCAATTTTTGAATTCTGAATCTGTATCGCCATCTCTTTTCCTCTGTTAATAACCATAAATTTAAAGGATCTAATCTTATTGATTATTTTTTGTAAATTTTCAATCACAGCTAAGCTCTTGATTTTAAACTTCCTTAAAAAAATTAAGCAAGCCTTAAAGAAGGATTTCTCAATTGAATCGAGGAGGATCCAACTTTTCCTTCTCAAACTCTGCTTATAAATATTGACTAAATCAAAGTAGTCCAAATTCATGATATTTTAGAATTAAAGCCAAACCTTAAAAACTTATTGTTGATAGTTTTTAAATTCATTATCTTTATATATATTTATTTATGTGTTGATTAATTGAAAGATTTAATTTAATGCATATTTAACTTTTCAAATCCTTTCTAAAAAAGTAAATTGATATTACTAAAACTAAAAGTGAAATTCCTGCACTGAACAAAGAAGAGAAATTGAAGTTGAAGCTTAAGCTCATCAAAACAATGAAAGAAATCAGCAAGGAAAGAAGTGCTAAGAGAAAGATGAACAAAAATATTCTAAAGGTCTTTCTATGAATCATAAGATTATAATTTCTTGGATAATTTTATTTTCGTCTTAAGAATAGCAGCGTCAAATTTCAGCTTAGAATTGTTTTGAATAGTTATTTTAAGTTTAAAAATATTTTGATTATTGTGCGTGAAGATTTTTTAAAGAAAAGAGCCAAGGAATTTTATCTATCTGCAAAAAGAAATTTCGAAGAAGGTTTCTATAATTTGAGCGTTTTTAATGCAGAGCAAGCTTGTCAACTATTCTTAAAATATTTATTGTATTTGAAAGCAGGCGATTATCCAAAAACACATTTGTTAACGGTGCTTATGAAAGAGCTTAGCAAAGCCTATAGAAAAGAGGAAATAGAAAAATTCATCGAGGAAAGAAGTATTGAGCTCCAAGCATTAGAAAGTGCTTATTTAAGTTCTAGATATTTAGGAAAAGAATACGATAAAAACGAAGCTAAAGCATTAATCTTATTTTCTGAAAAATTGATAAGTTTTTTAGAGAACATTTCAAATGAAAAGCTTTTATGAAATAATTTTGGAGGAAGCAAAACTGAGAAAGAAATATCTAGATAACTATATGTTCTATGCTAAAATGATAAAAGAAAAAGCAAAGGAATTGTTAAACGATGCAGAAGTTTATGTTTTTGGCTCCGTTGTAAGAGGAGATTATGATCCTATGAGCGATATAGATATTATGATCGTTTCTGAAAAAATTACAGATAATGTTATTGAACAAGCTAAAATTAAGGCGAAGATTTTAAAAGATTTTGAAAAAGGGATTTTTCAAATCCATTTAGTTAAGCCTTTAGAATACGAGAATTGGTATAAAAAATTCATTAAAAACGACATTATAAAAGTTTAAAAACTGATCGCTTTAAATTTGCTATCTTACTTTTTTATAAATAATAATCTCTATCAAAACTGACCTATACAAGTCCTAAAGGACGAGCGTTCTTTTTAATTGATGTAGAGACCTTATGACTTCAATTTTCTCTTAAAATAAAGCTTTTTCTGAATTTAGTTACCTCTTTTTCTAACTCATTGGCTTCTTCCTCTGATATTGCTCCAAACATTTCCCATAGAATTTCTTTGTTGCCTTTCTTATTAGATACATAAAATTCAATTAGTTCATCTATTGTCTTGCTAAAAGACCTTCCCTTTTTCAATTTGGAAAGCTTTTCATATACTTCTTCTGAAATAGTTATTACTTTTGGCATAAATACATAATGCATATGTTTATTTAAAATCTTGTAGACCAATTTTAATATGCATATAAAGATTTAATTAAAATTGATTACTATGCATAGGAAAAGATATACATTTCACATAATTTACAGTTGAAGCTCTTGGCTTCTTCTTAACACAAACATTTTTGGTTTCAATGAAGTCTTTAATCTCACTAGGAATGTATTTATTTATTTTAGCATTTAATCACATTCTAATTTCCTTTTCTAACCATTTTATTTTCCTTTCTTTATGTTTCCAAAACAAATTCCTGACCTCCTCCTCGCCCTTTAGGGCGAGGCTTTCTCGTTTTGTAAGATGAATTTATACAACCAAAGAAATCATTAGACACCCAAAAACTCTAAAAAAGAAAATTATTTTCAGAAAGTCTAGATTTTTATATACTAACTGCAAATAAAAGTTATGTATGAAATAATAATTTTGGAAAAATTTTCGAGCATGCCAGTTTTCTCTCTAGCTGACGTTTCTCAAATAACTAAAAGCAAAGCATATGCAAAATTCCTTCTTTCCTCTCTTCTGAAAAAAGGAAAAATTAAAAAAATAAAAAGAGACCTTTATACTTTGCACGAAGATGCTTTTTTAGTCGCTACTTTTATAGTAAGACCTAGCTACATTTCAAGCATTTCAGCTTTATCATTTTACGGAGATATTTCACAAATTCCAAACGAAATTTTTTGTTTTACTAACAAGCTTCCAAAAACTTTTCATTTCATTCAAACGATAAGATTTTTCCATACAAATTTTTTCTTTGGTTTTGAAGAAAAAGAATACAAAGGTTTTAAAGTTTTGATTGCAGAGAGAGAGAAAGCAATAATAGACTCGATAGGAAAAGTTCCAATCTACGTTTTTGAAGAAGCTTTAGAAAAAATTAATGTAGAGAAAATTTTAGAATATGTGGAAAAAATTGGAAAAAGAAGCTTAACAAAGAGAATTGGCTACTTGCTTGAAAAGCAAGGATACGATGTTTATTCTGAATTGAGAAGTTTTATAGACAAAAAATTTGTTTTTCTCGACCCAATAGTAAAAGGAAAGAAGAAAAATGAAAAGTGGAGGGTGATAGTTTGATAGATAGCGAGTTCTTGCTAAAAGTTGCAAAAAACAAAGGATTAAAAAACAGAGAACATATTGAGAAAGATTATTTTCAAGATGTTTTACTTTATCATCTTTACAAAGAAATGAAAGCCTCGCCATTCATGGTGGGGATGAATAGGCTTAAATAATTATTTTCTAAAATTGATCAATGACTAGGAGGGATAATGCGATAAGAGCAACTGTTTCAATGAATATCGCAATTTCAGAAACCCTCCTAGTCTTTTCAAAAAACTATTTAGAAGCTTTAAGATATGTTTTGTATTGGTTGAAAGAGAAAAGAATTAATCCAAACAAAAACAATGTTATAAGCATTGTTCATAAAAAACTATATAATATACTCAAAAGTTTTAACCTTTCTTCGAAAATAGCACAAGACTGTTATAGAAATGCAATTTCAATATACAAAGGATGGTATAACAATCCTAATAAAGGAAGATTTCCTATAGTTTTTAAGCCAACAGTTTGGTTAACTCCAAAGCTATCATATACTGTTAATTTCAATGAAATGTTCGTTAAAATATCAAAAATTGGAGAATTTAAAATTTTAGGATATCCTAGAAACTATAAAGAATATTTATCATGGAAAATGAGGGAATCAAGATTAGTATTTCGTAATGGAAAGGCTTTACTTAAGATAGTTTTTGAAAAATTTATTCAAAAAATTGAGCCTAAAGATAGCATAGCAGTTGATATAAATATGCAGAACATAACAGCAGGAAAAGATGAAAATAATTATGTTAAAATTAATACTAGAATTAATGAAATTTATCATTATAAATCACTAGCAGAAAGATTGCAAATAAAATATCCAAAAAGATGGAAAGAAAATAGAAACATTAAAAGAAGAATAATGGTATTTCATATAAAAGCAAAAAATATTGCTGAAGATTTTGCTAAAAAAATTGGCAAAAGAATTATTAACGAAGCTATTAAAATGAATGCTAATGTTATCAAGCTAGAAAATTTAAGAAACTTAATCAAAAACGTTAAAAGACTTCATAAAAAGTTTAGGGATAAGCTTTATTTAATGCAGTATAGAAAAATTCAATATTGGATTGATTGGCAAGCAAAGAAACATGGTTTATTAATTAATTATGTTTATGCTGCTTATTCTTCAGTAAAATGTCCTAAGTGTAATAGAAATATGAATGAAATATCATATAGATGGTTTAAATGTTCTTGCGGTTATGAAAATGATAGAGATATTATTGCAATAATTAATTTAAATGGAAGGGGTTCTCTGAGCCTCTCGACTGCCCCTCATATGCGAGATGTAGCTCCGAATCAATTGAGGGGAACCCTCGTCCTTTAAGACGGGGAGAAGTCAGTATCTTAAACTGGGATGTAGTATTGGTGCTGAAGGTTTCTGTTGGTGGTTTCTCAGGTAACGAAAAGAAAGCTATAATCATAAATATGTAGGCAATAAGTATTATTATACTGCCAATAACTATAATTATTAATATGGAACCTATTTAAATAGAGCAAAGCCTTTTTTTAAAAGATTTTTTATAACCGTAAGTTACTTACGGGGCGTAAGTTATGCTTTTGGATCCTGATGTGAAGATAAATAAGAAAGACCTCTTTGATAGAGAAAGAGAGCTTGAAGAGATTATTAATGCTATTAAAAGCAAGGAAAGATTGATCATTATTTACGGTGTTAGAAGTGTTGGTAAGACCAGCTTAATCAACCTGACCTCCTCCCCACCCTAGAAGGTTGAGGGTTCCCTTTTAGAGAAGTTCATTGGTTTCCAGCATCGATTCGGAGCTACATATCTCATTTGCTGGACAGTCGGGAGGATCAGAGCTTCCCCCATTTGATCTGGTTTAAATAAACCTTCATTAAGAGGGCAGCCAGCCCTAAATCTGGATTCTAATAAGAATCCTTCATTAAAAAGAAATACTGATTGCTCCTTCCTAAGCCCCATAAAGCCCTCTATCAAGCTTAGGAGGAGCGTCACTGAATTTCCTAAAAATTTTTATTTTAATTATTTAAGCCTTTTCATCCCCGCCATAAAGGGCGAGGCTTTCATTTATGTAACATTAAGAGAGCTTGGAGAACCATTCGTAATAATTGATGTTAGAGCACTGTACTTCGAAAGCGGTTTTAAAATATTAGCTGAAAGCATTCTTGCTGAGGAGTTCATCAGAAAACTTAAGGAATATAAAGGGCTATTTGAGAAGTTGGGAGATAAATTAGTGGAGCTAATTTCAAGGATAGAATCAATTAGCGCTGGTCCTCTAGAAATAAAAGTAAAGAAGA
>Ga0081474_139728_pt1 | contig 16133 bp, 16 predicted proteins | sample OneHunmetagenome_2_FD_70978 | JGI IMG/M metagenome (GOLD analysis project Ga0081474, IMG submission 70978) | Ferrous microbial mat communities from One Hundred Spring Plain, Yellowstone National Park, USA v2 (version 2) | ecosystem: Environmental > Aquatic > Non-marine Saline and Alkaline >... | reverse complement strand
AAGAGATTATTAAATAAAATAGAGATCACAGCAAGAAGAAATGGAATAGAAATTAGAAAAGTAAATCCAGCATATACATCTTTAATAGGCAAATTAAAGTATGCACCACAGTTTAACATAGATAAAGATATTGCAGCAGCGTTTGTAATAGCAAGAAGAGGTTTGAGATTTAAAGAGAGTTTACCTAAAAACTACAAAGAATTATTAAGCGATAAAGACTTTCTTTTGTTTAGTGAAGCCAGTATTGAGGATAAGATCGCTAAACTTAAGAAAGAGATAAAAGAAGAAAGAAATGAATACAAAAGAAACAAATTAAAAAGCAAGCTAAGTAAATTAAGAAAAGAACTTAAAGCACTAGAAAAACATTTGTCGTTTGTTTTAGAAAGTGAAAAGAGCAAGTCAGTTTCTCAACAACCTGTAAACCGACGGAAGGAACAGGTGAGAGGTTCCGCTTATGCGGGATACAAAAACTGGCAAGTTCTTTTCACAGCCCTTGCCTTCTGCTGTCTTGAAAAATCTTACAGAGATTTTTCTCCTTTAAAACGTGTTATAATTTCAAAGGATTGGATAGCAGTGGCAAATAGGTTAGTTCCTGTACTTGGTGCAGGGTCTATGACACTTCCAAAATACCGCCTGTTGGGGTTGGAAGTGTCTGAAATGGCGGAATACAAATACCCCAACTCAAGCTGTGCAGAGCAATACAGTTTTGTACAGTTTGGTTGACCAGGTTTTTATGCTTTTAAAAGCCAAAGACAAAGAAATATACGATGCTATAGTAGCAGAGCTAAATAGACAGAACTCTTACCTTGAGATGATAGCATCGGAAAATTTTACATCCCTTGAAATTATGGAAGCTCAGGGGTCTGTGCTTACAAACAAATACGCAGAAGGATTACCTCATAAACGTTATTACGGTGGTTGTGAGTATGTAGATATAGTAGAGGATCTTGCAATCCAAAGGGCTAAAGAGCTTTTTAAAGCAGAACACGCCAACGTTCAACCTCATTCTGGTTCTCAAGCTAACCTGGCAGTTTATATGGCAGTGTTAAAACCAGGGGATACAATACTAGGTATGAGCTTAGCCCATGGAGGACACTTAACACACGGTGCTACAGTAAACTTTTCTGGCAAGATATATAACGCAGTTTATTATGGTGTTAGAGAAAGCGATTATCTTATAGATTACGATCAAATGTATAAACTTGCTAAAGAGTATAAACCCAAATTGATAATAGGTGGAGCATCTGCTTATCCAAGGGTGATAGATTGGGCTAAGATGAGAGAAATAGCTGATTCCGTGGGGGCATACTTGATGGTAGATATGGCCCATTACTCTGGTTTAATAGCTGGTGGTGTGTATCCTAGTCCAGTGGAAGTGTCTCATTTTGTAACTTCTACCACTCATAAAACTCTAAGAGGACCAAGGAGCGGATTTATCTTATCAAAAAAAGAATTTGCAAAAGATATAGACAAAAGCGTATTTCCAGGCATCCAAGGTGGACCTTTAATGCATGTTATAGCGGCAAAAGCTGTTTGTTTCAAGGAGGCCATGAGTGACGAGTTTAAGCAATACGCTGCCCAGGTGGTGGAAAATGCAAGGGTTTTGGCAGAGGAGCTTTTGAAAGAAGGAATAAATGTATTAACAGGTGGGACAGATTCCCACATGGTACTTGTGGATCTTAGAAACATAGGCCTTACCGGAAAAGAAGCAGAAAATAGACTTGGAGAAGCTGGTATTACAGTTAATAAAAACGCTGTACCCTTTGATCCATTGCCACCTACGAAAACAAGCGGTATCAGAATAGGAACACCAGCTCTTACCACCAGAGGCATGAAAGAAGATCAAATGAAGATTATCGCAAAGATAATAGCTAAGGTGCTAAAAGATTACTCAGAAGATACATTGCAAAAAGCAAGAGAGCAAGTAAAAGAGCTTTGTGAAGCGTTTCCCCTTTACAAAGAGCTAAAAGATGAAATTTGTGTTTGAAGGGCGTGAGTACGAGCTATCTGATTTAGAACTAAAAATTCTAAAATACCACAAAATAATGGGGCCAGATTACTCAAAGCTCATCTCCCATAGATTTCATATAAGTTTACAAGAGGCTTTTGATATACATAAAAAACTTCTTTCTATGGGGCTGCTCCAAAAAGTGACAGCCCCCATTATAAACTACCATTCAAAAGATAAAAGGTTAAAATCTTTAAAACATAGAAACCACACCTACTACGATTTATCAAGAACTGGCAAACTCTTACTAAGAGAATATGAAAGACAAGTAAAAGAAATAGAATTAGAGCTAGAGCTTCCTTATAAAAGATAAGTGAGTTTATTTGGTAGTTTTATAAAAGCTATCAAAAGCAATATATAAGAGATATAGACTATAAGTACACCCACAAGGAAGATTACCAGCGTAGAACCAAAAAACATCAAATTTCCAACAGTTTCAAAAAGCTTGTGGTTTGTGGCTTTTGAAAGCTCATAAAAAGCCTTTTTATAATTGTAAGATATAAACATGCCAACCAGATAAACCCCTACAAAAATCATCAGGCTAACCAAAAAGAAAAACGCCCCTTCGTTAAAACCTGTTTTATAAACTTTTGATAAAATAAATCCAAAACCAAACATAATCTCAAAGATGAATACTGCAAAACTAAGTATTATACTTGGCACAAAAGCTTGTAAGAATTTACTAAATAACTTGTTATTGTTAAAAACCTTGCTAAATCTATTGAAAGCCATCAAAATCAAAGACATCCCAGCAAAAAAAGCAAACACACCTAAAAAAGGTATAAAAAAAAGACAAAGAAACAAACTGCCCATTATACCAAGCTTTTTAGTAGAGGAAATATCTATCTCTTTAGTCATAGTACTCATAACGATTGCTCTAAATTTTCAATAACTTTTACAAGATGCTCAGTCACTTCCATCACAGAAAGCCTTGGCATCTTAACCAAATAAAAATCTTTAAAAGCATCTATGGATTTTATCTCTGAAAGACTTATCTTTCTTTTTAATCTTCTTACTGGTACTATATCAAAAACAATCAAACCAGAAGGATCTTGATAAGCTGAAGATACTATCTTTGCCAAACCTACAATGGCTTTTTCATCACCTGTATGATATATATAAGCCATATCTTCTGGTTTTGCGCTTTTAATAAACTTTTGAGCCAAAGGGTTTTTAACCCCGTCCCAAACGGTTTTACCTTCTTTTTCAAGCATATCGTAAGAATAAGAGCTTGGTTCTGTTTTTAAAAGAAAATATTTCATAGGCTCTCTGTTACAACTTTTATAGACTCATACAAAACATCTAAAACCTTATCCATCTCCTCAAAGCCTATAGAAAGTGGCATCACAAGTATCATGTTGTTTCCAAGAGGTCTTAAAAATACTCCTTTTTTCTTAGCGTAATTTGCCACTTTAAAGCCTATTCGTTCTTTTACTTCATAGGGCTCTTTCTTGTCTTTGGCTAGTTCAACGGCAGCCATAAACCCAAGCTGTCTTGTTTCTTTTACATGTTTTAAAGATTCAAACTCTTTTAGACGTTTTTCAAGATAGTCTATTTTTTCTTTTAAAAGCCCCAATACGTTTTCTTCTTCAAAAATCTCTATATTCTTAAGAGCCACTGCACATGCTAAATTGTTGCCAGTGTATGTATGTCCATGGAAAAAGTGCTTTAGTTCTTCGTACTCACCTAAAAAAGTTTCGTATATTTCTTTTGTAGTAAGTGTGGCTGCCAAAGGCATATAACCACCGGTTATACCCTTACCAAGTGCCATAAAATCTGGGCATATACCTTCTTGTTCTACATAAAACATACTACCGGTTCTACCAAAACCAGTGGCCACTTCATCGGCTATAAAAAGAACACCGTAATACTTAGCTATTTCATAAACGCTTTTCATAAAACCCTTAGGATATACCAAGAACCCAGAAGCTGCTTGCATACCAGATTCCATAACTATAGCTGATGTTTTATCATGTATATCCTTTAAAAGCTTTTCAAGCATATCAAGAAGTTCTTGAACACTATGGGTTCTTGTAAAATGATATGGAGATGGGAGTTTGTAGGTTTTAAAAAGCAAAGGTTTATAAGTGTCGTGAAACAAAGAAACACTGCCAACGCTTACACTTCCTATGGTATCACCGTGATAAGCCCCTTCAAAACTTATAAAATAAGGCCTTTCTTGGCCTAGGTTTTTAAAATAATGATAACTAAGTTTTATAGCTATTTCCATAGCTTCAGCGCCGTCTTCAGAGTAAAAAACCCTTTCAAGGCAAGAAGGTGTTATGTCTACTAGTTTTTTTGCAAGCATAATAGCCGGTACATTTGAGTTTCCAAGGGTTGTAGTATGAGCTACTTTGTTGAGTTGGTTTATAAGGGCTTGGTTTAATTTTGGATGATTATGCCCGTGGATATTGCACCACAAAGAGGATATAGCGTCTATATATTTGTTTCCATAAATATCGTATAGATAAACCCCTTCCCCTCTTTCAAATATAATACCTCCTTCTTCTTCATAAACCTTCATTTGGGTGAATGGATGCCAAAAATACGTTCTGTCTGTTGATTCTAAAAACATTAAATATTCAATCTTCATGGGGTTTTGCCATCTTCTCCGGTCTTACGTATTTATCAAACTCCTCTTCTGTAAGTAGACCAAGCTCTACCGCCGCTTGTTTTAACGATATATCTTTTTCATAGGCGGTTTTGGCTATTTTTGCAGCGTTATCATAACCAATGTAAGGGTTAAGCGCTGTCACAAGCATAAGAGACTCTTGCACATAAGAGTTTATTTTCTTTAGGTTTGGTTTTATACCCTTTACCATGTGATCGGCAAAGGATCTCATAGCATCTGAAAGAAGTTTCGCAGAGTTTAAAAAGTTAAATATAATCACTGGATTAAACACATTTAGTTCAAAGTTACCCTGAGAATCGGCAAAGCCTATAACTGTATCGTTTCCCATTACCTGCACACAAACCATCGTCATAGCTTCTGATTGGGTGGGATTTACTTTTCCTGGCATTATAGAAGAACCAGGTTCGTTGGCTGGAAGTATGAGCTCTCCTATACCAGCCCTTGGGCCAGAGCCAAGCCATCTTATATCGTTTGCTATTTTCATCAAAGCCGCCGCTAAAGATTTCATAGCACCGCTTGCCATCACAAAAGGGTCGTGAGAGCTCAAAAATGCAAACTTGTTTCTAGACAGTTTAAAATCTATACCGGTAAGCTCTGATAAAACTTCTACCATTCTTTTATCAAAACCTTTTGGAGCGTTTAGACCAGTACCTACTGCTGTAGCGCCTATACCTATTTCTTTTAACTCTGGCAACACCAACTTTATACGCTCAAGGGCTGTGTCTAGCTGATACACATACCCCCCAAATTCTTGTCCAAGAGTCATCGGTACAGCATCTTGAAGATGAGTTCTTCCTATTTTTACAATATCCTTAAATTCTTCGGCTTTTTCTTTTAAGGCATCTCTTAGATATTCTATAGAGGGTATAAGCTTATCTTGAAGGATTTGAACTGCAGATATATGCATAGCGGTTGGGAATGTATCGTTTGAAGACTGAGACATGTTAACATGATCATTTGGGTGTATTGGATCTTTAGAGCCTAAGGGTTTACCCGCTAGCTCAGCCGCTCTATTTGCTATTACCTCATTTACATTCATATTGCTTTGGGTTCCAGACCCTGTTTGCCATACTTTTAAAGGAAAATGTTCATCTAGTTTGCCTTCTAATATCTCATCTGCTACTTTTACAATAAGATCTTTTCTATAATCATCTAGTTTTCCAAGTTCGTTGTTTACAATAGCTGCTGCTTTTTTTATAAGTGCTAAAGCTCTAATTACCTCTATAGGCATTATATCGTTTGAAATGTTAAAATACATTAAGGATCTTTGAGTTTGGGCTCCCCAATACTTATCAGCTGGGACTTTTACTTCACCCATGGTGTCTTTTTCAATCCTATACTCCATAATACGCTCCTTAAGGTTTTTTAATATTATATATCAAAAGCCTATACAAAGTATTTTTCATATAAACTGATACGTATCATATTGTATAAAAGATGATAATGTGATATAATAAAAATCCTAAGCGAGCGTAGCTCAATGGTAGAGCACCACGTTGCCAACGTGGTGGTTGCGGGTTCGAGTCCCGTCGCTCGCTCCATTTAATATGAAAAAATATATACTTACGGCTTTTGGAAAAGATAGACCTGGGATTGTAGCCTCTATTACAGAGATTTTGTACAAGAGGGGTGCCAACATAGAAGACTCATCTATGAGCAGATTATCTGGTCAGTTTGTTATTATGCTTCTTTTTACTTCTAAAAACCCCATACAAAAAGAAGATTTTAACCTAGAGGATATAGAATTAGACATAAAACCAGTAGAAGACAAAGAACCCCAAGAAGAGTCAAATTGCAACGCTATTATATCCATATATGGAGCGGATAAAGCCGGCATAGTTTACAGCGTTTCAAAGCTTTTAGCATCAAAAAATATAAACATAACCGATCTTAGGACTCACAAGGTGAAAGATATATATATAATGCTTATGGAAGTAGAGCTTAAAGACGTTAGTTTATCATCTTTAGAAAAAGCTTTAAAGGATTTGTCAAAAGGGCTAAGCGTAGATATATCTTTGCAGGAGGTTTGCAAAGAGGTCCTTTGATATACGAAATCCTTGTTTATCCAAATCCTTTACTCAAAGAAAAGTCAAAAGATGTTAATAAAGTAGACGACAATATTATTAAACATATAGAAAACCTTAAAGAAACTATGTATTCAAAAGATTTTTGTACCGGCATAGCCTCTTCTCAAGTGGGTGTGTTGCAAAATATAATAGTAATGGATGCTTCTCGCTTTAGAAAACCACCAAAAAACCACCATGGCCTTATCACACTTATCAACCCTGTCATAATAAAAGCTGAAGACAGCATAATTTTTAGAGAAGGATGTCTTAGTATACCCGAATACACCGCCAACATCCAAAGGTATAAATACGTATCAGTAAAAGCCTTAGACGAAAAAGAAAATGAAATAATACTAGATTTAGAAGGTCCAGAGGCGGTTTTATTTCAACATGAGTTAGACCATTTAAACGGTATATTGTTCCTTGATAGACTCACCTCTTTAGATAATTTATTTAAAAGAAAAACCTAAGTAGTATATTCAGCGTTTATTTTAATATATTCGTATCCAAGATCAGAAAATCTATAGCTAAAATGTTCTTTACCCTCTTTTAAATCTAAAACAATCTCTATATCTTGGGATTCTCTCATTTTTTGGCTTAGTTTTTCTTTATTAAAATGAATCGGTGCTCTATCGTATACTTTTACACCCATTATATGTAAACTAACTTTTAAAGGGTCTATAGGAAAGATGGTAGAACCGGCGGCAGCCAATATACGACCCCAATTTGGGTCAGCTCCAAACATTGCAGTTTTTACAAGGTTAGAAGTGGCTATAGCATTTGCTATAACTTTTGCTTTTGTCTTAATGCTAGCGTGTTTAACTTCTATAGTTATTATCTTTGTGGCTCCTTCTCCATCTTTTACTATCATATCAGAGACTTCTTTGCAAACTTTATATACACAGTTGTACACATCATCAGAATAATCTAAGTCTCCGTAAGATATAACACCAAAAGAATCGTTGGTGCTTTGACACCCATCTACATCTATAGAGTTAAAGGTTTTCTCTAAAATATCATCAAAATATTTTCTTGGCATAAGTTTTGAGTTTGTAAAACAAAAAGCAAGCATAGTAGCCATATTAGGATGAATCATACCCGCTCCTTTACCAAAGCAAAAAGCTTCATAGTTGTCTTTTTTGCAAAAAGCGTACTTTGGAAATCTATCGGTGGTGGATATTGCTTTAGCAGCCATTTCAAGGTCTAAAACCTCTAAATGATTTACAGCATATTCTATACCTTCTAATACATTTATTATAGGAAGGGGCTTTCCTATGATGCCCGTAGAAAATACAAGCACTTCTTCTTTCGGTATATCAAAAAGCTCTGCTACTTTTTCTCCCATCATCTTTGCATGTTCATAACCCTCTATACCAGTACCGCAATTGGCGTTTCCACTGTTTATAACCATAGCGCTTACCCTGTTACCAGAAGCCTCAAGCATGTTCTTAGAATATAGCACAGGAGCTGCTGCAAAATGATTTGTAGTAAATACAAAGTGAGCTTCACAAGCAAATGGAAGCTTTATCACAAGCAAATCTTCTTTACCGGATTCTTTTATACCAGCTTTTGCAATACCCATTAAAACGTTGTTCATAGTCTATACCTCTTTCTTTTGATGCTCTTTTAATATTATATTTAAAGGTGCATAGTTTATATTTAGTTTTTCTCTTAACTTTTTTTCAAAAAACCTAAGATAATCCTCTCTCCAAAAATCTTTGTTGTTGGTATGAAGCACAATGGTTGGTGGCTTTGGCAAAAACACTGTATAATAAACTTTTATAGGTTTTGTAGAGTTTTGCGGATGCTCTTCTAAAATTTTTTCTACAGTTCTATTTACATAGGAAGTCTTGATAGGTCTTGAATATTCTTCGTAAATATCTATAGCTTTTTGCAATATAGAAAAAACATTTATACCTTCTTTTGCAGATACATAAACTCTTGGTGCAAAATAAACAAACTCCAACTTTTTATCTACATGCTTTTTGAGAGCCTCGATATCTTTTATCAAATCTATTTTATTTAATACCACTATAAGCCCCTTACCTCTTCTATTCACAAGACTAGCAAGCCTCATGTCTTGCCTTGAAACTCCTTCTGTGGCATCTATCACAAGAGCACAAACATCTGATTTTTTTATAGCTTCTAAACTTCTATTTACCGCAAAAAATTCTATCCCATAATCTATATTTGAAGGCCTTCTTATACCAGCAGTATCCACCAAGATAAAATCTTTACCTTCATAACTAAATTCTACATCAACAGCGTCTCTTGTAGTCCCTGCTATGTTTGAAACTATTACTCTATCTTGCTTTAAAATAGAATTTAGCAAAGAAGATTTTCCGCTGTTTGGCTTTCCAATAAAGCTAAGTTTTACAAAATCAGCCTTTTCCTCTATCTCTTCCATGGATGGTAAATCTTTTGTTATCTCTTCTAAAAGCTCAAAAACACCAGTACCATGAGTGGCCGAAATCTCAAATACTTTGTCAAATCCAAGCTCGTAAAACTCTGAAGCGCTGGCTTTTTTACTGTCTGTTTTGTTTACCGCCACATAAACTTTTTCTTTGTAAGGATAAAGAAGTTTAGCAATATCTTTATCTTCTGGCATAAGCCCAGCTTTGCCATCTACCACAAATATTATCTTATAAGCTTCTTTGTAAAGTTTAAGCACTTTATCCCTTATAGCTTGAGATATCTCTTCTTTAGAATCTGTCAAACCACCGGTATCCACCAGCTTAAAAACCTTATCTTGAAAAACAGCTTTAGACTCTATCACATCTCTTGTGATCCCCGGTATATTTTCTACTATCGATATCCTTCTTTTGGAAATCTTGTTAAATAGTGTAGATTTACCAACGTTTGCTCTTCCGGTTATAACGATTTTCTCCATTTATTAATTATCTCACAAAAGCCGTTCTGACATCAAAGACTTTAGTATAAAATTCTCATCGTATTTGGCTTTTAAAGATAATAAAGCTTTTATTTGATTTTTGTATATATGCCAAAACACATCTTTAGGAAGCCTTGAATCCTTTGCCATGTATATAAGTCCGTTATAACGCACAACAACATCGTCAAATTTATGAAGCATCTTAAGGACATCGTCTTTCACTGGAAAATCTAAGGCCAGCGTAAAACCATCTTTCGCAAAAGAAAAAACTCTATTTGAAGCGTTTTTCATTCTTTTTAACACCACTAGATATGGATATATCTTATGAGATTTTATAATATCAAAAACTTCAAAACAAGCCTCTTTTGGTCCTACAAACTGATATTGCAAAAAACCTCTTTTACCGTAAAGTCTGTTCCAATTTTTTATATTATCCAAAGGAAAGAAAAAATCAAAATAATGTACCAAAGACTCGCCTTTTGGCATCTTGGTAAAATAATAAACATTGTAAGCTCTCATATCTATATCGTTTAAGGTAAAGTTTGGCATCACAAAAGGTATATCTATTGTTTTTTTGCTTTTAAAAGCCTTAAAACTAAATTTTAAATCAAGAGGAAGCTTTTCATAATACTCATAATCCCCAAACATTACCAAAGCATTTTCGGTAAAAGCGTCTATCCAACATACTGAAAATTCGTAATCTTTATCAAATGTTTCCAACAACTCTATAGCTTTGTCTATGCCTTTGGTAGGTATGATATTTTGTCTTATATACTGACTTGCCTTTACTATCTTTAGCTTAGCTTTTGTGATAACTCCAAGAAGACCCATTGATCCTATAGTACCCCAAAAAAGCTCACTGTTTTTTTCTTTAGAACACAGATAAACATCTTTTGGTGTTATTATTTCAAAACCTTCTACAAAATCTCCAAAAACCCCCTTTGAGCTTTTACCGTGTATATCGTTTGCTATAGCACCACCTACGCTTATGAGAGAAGTACCAGGAACTATAGGTAAAACGTATCCTCTTGGTAATAAAAATTCCAATATTTTTTTAAGTTGTATACCAGATTGAACTTCTATACATTCTTTTTCAAAATCTACATTTAAAAATAGATTTAAACCCGTTGTATCGTATACGTTTTTATACAAAGCTTCATCGCCGTAACTTCTACCGTAAGCTCTTGGTATAAAGCTTTTAGAAAAATCTACTTTATCTAAAACACTTGCTTCTATACAAGGAAATCTACCCCACCCACAGAGAAAGCTAAGTTTTTTTAATGTATTCATCAAGAGGTTTTGCTTGTTCTACAAGAAGAATTGGTATATCTTCTTCGATTTCATAAACGAGTTTACAATTACCACAAATTAGTATATTTTTCTTTTCGTTGTAAAGAAGCTCGCCCTTGCATTTAGGGCAAGCTATTATATCTAATAGTTCTTTGTTTATCATAAAGTAAGTGTTTTTATCCTATCGGCTGCTTCTTTTAGTCTATTTGTATCTACGGTAAGAGATATCCTAAAATAACCTTCTCCCGCTTCACCAAACCCACTACCCGGTGTTACCACTATGGCAAGTTTATCTAACAAAAGCTCTGCAAAACCAGCAGAGGTAAAACCTTTTGGCACTTTAATCCAAAGGTAAAATGTGGCATCTGATTCAAATACGTCAAGGTTTATGGCTTTTAAAGCCTCTGTCATAACTTTTCTTCTTTCTTTATATATATCTCTAAGATTTTGAACTACGCTATCGTCTAAGCTAAGGGCCTTTATGCCTGCTTCTTGTATGGCTTGAAACTGTCCTGAATCTACATTTGTCTTGATCTTACCAAGACCAGCTATAAGACTTTGATTACCAACTGCCATACCAATACGCCAACCAGTCATGTTGTAAGTTTTGGATAAAGAGTGAAACTCTATAGCCACATCTTTAGCCCCTTCAAATTCAAGAATAGAGCGAGGCGGTTCTGATGCGTATATTTCAGAATAAGCCAAATCAGAGGCTATTATAATACCGTATTTATGAGCAAAATCTATAAGCTTTTTATAAAAAGAGTCTGGGGCTTTTGCAGAGGTAGGATTGTTTGGATAGTTTACCCATATTATCTTGGCTTTTTGTAACACATTTTGAGGTATAGAATCTATATCTGGCAAGAATCCATTTTCCTCTTTTAGAGGCAACATGTAAGGAATGCCACCGGCAAAGATAGTGGATATCTTGTAAACCGGATAACCAGGATCTGGACAAAGTACGTAATCTCCAGGATTTACAAAAGCAAGAGGAAAATGAGCTATACCTTCTTTAGAACCTATAAGTGTCACAACTTCTTTATCTGGATCTAGCAATACACCAAAACGCCTCTTATACCAATCTGCCACAGCTTTCCTAAAAGCATACATACCTTCATAGGATGGATACTTATGATGCTCTGGTTTTTCTAAAGCCGCTTTACCAGCTTCTACTATAGGCTTTGGCGTTGGTAGGTCTGGATCGCCTATACCTAAGTCTATTATGTCTGCCCCTTGAGCAGCCTTTTCCCTTTTCTTTTTATCAATAGCCGCAAACAAGTAAGGTGGTAAAACCTTTAGCCTTTCAGAAAACTCAAATTCCATAAGAATATTATAAAATATTTTTTAAAATTTTACATATTATCTTTTAGTAAACTTATGTTATACCTCGGGTGAGAAATTCAGAAAAGCTGGGAAAATCTTCTGAAAAAAGCCCTTAGTGGGCAGGGGGTTTATAATACCCTCAAATCCCACTAAGGAGGCGCAACAATGGATTACCTTAATAGTTTATACCAACAAGTCCTTTTGTCCATCTCTATAGTCTTATCAGACTGTAAAAAAACAAATGAAAGTAGGAAGACCGCCAAAAGTTTCAGACTTACAAATAGCTTGCCTGTACGTTTTGTCCTATATCACAAACACATCATTTTTTAACCTTGCTAAAATCCTTATAGACCCTTTCATTCAGTCTTACCACTTGTTTAGAAAATATAGAACTATAAGAGTTTATAAACTCTTGGAACTATACAGGAGAAGAATGAATTTGCTAATCTTGATCTTGAGTATTCTATCTGGAGGGGAGATAAGACTAATAATTGACAGCACTATTTTAAAGGTTGCAAACATATATATAGGGCACAGACAAGGAGAATAAAGAGAGTTGCGGGAAAGAAATTATGGGCAAAGAGGAAAAGAGACATCTATAGCTGGGATTACCAAAGGAATGTAAGATTTGAAGAGGTTCATTATGGACTTTTGGTAATGATTGTTTGCGATGGAAATGGAGTTGTTTATGATATGTGGGTTCACCCTGCCAACTATCAAGAAGTGAAGTCCGTAAGGATAAGGTATCAAAAGGAGTTTGTGGTTTAGGGCACTTGCAGACAGCTTTTGTCTTATGGGTGATAGAGGGTATAGAGGTTTGGAGTACGTGTCATATATGCGAGGATAAACCAGAGAAAAGTGTTAGGCAAGTGATAGAGGCTTGTGCATTCTCAGATAAAGGTTTTTAACGGAGTTAGCAGATGGAGGAATATTGCAACTTTACTTGTTTACCTTCAGGGTTATGCTGTTGGATATAGTTTTTCAGGAAGTCCCAGATGTTTGGATGATTTCTCGCCCAAGGTGTGTATAATTCTGTTATACTAAATCTTATGACAATCAAGGCGGTAGAGTGTAACCTACACCAAACAAAACCTTCTGAAACCGTAAGCAATGAAGACGCCTTTCTAAACATTATCGATAAAGAATACAGCTTTAACGATGCAGTCAAGGTCTTGGATGAAATTGATTGGAATTTCAAAAATTTTAAAACACAATACCTTACTCATACCTTTCATCCATACCCAGCAAGGTTTATCCCACAAATCCCATTAACCTTCATAAAACTCTTTACAAAAGAAGGAGAAACAGTCTTGGATCCTATGTGTGGATGTGGAACAACCCTCGTTGAAGCATTCTTACATAATAGAAATTCTATCGGCAATGATTTAAATCCTCTTGCTGTATTAATATCCAAGGTAAAAGTTACATTGATTGATGAAAATAAATTCAAGTATTTTAATAAAAAATTAGTGTTACGCCTGCAGTAATATTCACGTTTAGAACATAAAAATATTGAAGAAAACAGTAACAAATTACCAAGCAGAAAGCTGAGTAGAATATTCAATAAAGCTATAATTTCAAAGTTGGAGACTATTCGTAAGACTCTTTTGGAAATAAAAGAGGAGGGCTATCACGAACTATATGATTTTGGACGGGTTGCACTTTCCGCTTCAATATGGACTTTAATAGAGAATGGTAATGGAACAGATATTGTTAATATCTTTATAAGTAAAATATCTTCCATGCAAAAAGAAATGTTTAAAATGTCTAAAGTTATAAAAAACATACCAGAAACAAAAGTGATCTGTGGAGATGCAAGAAAGTTAGATGTAGAAAACAACTTAGTTGATTTGATAGTCACTTCTCCACCTTATGTAAATGCATTAGATTACTATAGGGTGCATATGTATAATATGTTTTGGCTTGGTATGGATTTTGACTTGTTTAGAAAAAATGAAATAGGTGGGCATTCTCATTTTATAAACAATAGGTTTAGACTACTTTCTGAATATTTAGGAGATATGCTCCGTTCAATGATTGAAATGAATAGAGTTTTGAAAAAAGATAAATTGTGTGTAATAGTGGTAGGGAATTCAAGCTTAGAGTATGAATTAATTGAAAGCCATAAATTTTTTGCAGATATGAGTGTGAAAATGGGTTTTAAGCCCATAAAAACATTTTTCAGAGAGATAGACAAAACAAGAAAATATACAAGTTCAGGAGTGGGAAAGATTGACAATGAATATATTCTTGTTATGCAAAAAGTAAAAGATTCCGATTTTTCTGCAAATGATGATGATTTTATTATTGATGTCGTAAAAGAGCAAATGATTAAATTCAGAGAGAAAGTTTGTAAAAATCCTGGTTCTTCTATTAAAGACAAGAGACCATCAAAGGAGAGATTGCTAAGAAATATAGATAAATTGGATGAAGCTATAGAAAAAATACCAATGGATATAAAAGTCAAGAGGTAAAAGTAGTGCGAGAAGTTATCAGTAAGATAATCTATTCAGTTCTTACAGGTCAGGATTACAGAGACTATGTTCTTGAAATAATACATAAGAGATTTATTGATAAAGCAGAAGAGCTAATATCTGATATTTTTGAATATAAACAAAAGAGCAATAATTGGATTGAGAAACTTTTAGATGACACTTTTAAAAAACAAGGGAAGGATAGCAAATTTAAACTCTTGTGGTTCGGAGGTTTGAATGAAAAAACTGTAAAAAATATAACAGGGGGAACTTCTAAAAAGGAAGTATGCTTAGATTTAGGTAAGCGGAATATTAAGGCTTTACAATCTTTATTTGAGGAATTTGAGAAGATTAGTAAGTTTCAGGATGGTTACCAAATTCAAATAACAATCAGGAAAAATAATATAAAAGTAGAGTTGGATCACGTAGAAAGTTTAATTTTTATCAATATAATCTCAACTATGAAATTAACAATTCAAGGAGGTGCTTGGAGCGAAGTGGGAAAGAAAGCTGAAAAAGCTTTACTATATGTGATATTTAATCTAATAAAAATCCCAAGATAACTACATTCTGACAACCGAGGAAATGAAAAGAAAAGGATTAATCGCAAATAGAGAAATTGATGCCATTGTTTTCAGTAGGGATGGAAAATCTATAACTATAGAATTAAAGCTACTTGGGATTGGAAATCCAGAAATAGGAGATGAAGCACTTGCTAGAAGAGTAGATTTGTTTTTAACAGATAGACTTACTGATATGATGATAGAAGAAGCAAATAAATTAAATATCAAAACCATTGAATTTAGGCAAAACAACGCACTCATGGAAATTTATAATTTTTTAAGTTCAAAAAATGTAGATTGTAGTCCTCCAGACGAGATAATCTTAATAGACCTTGAAGGTAGGATAAATGAAATAATAAAAGATTGGAACGATGAAATGGAAGATCTATCTATTCTTAGGAAGTTGAGGAACTGGACAAAATAAATAAGGGAAGTAGAAGACTACAAAGATGGTTTTCTATGCTCTTTTCTAAAGGACCTTATTATACTCCCTCACTCAGCAGGTTTTCTAATAATAAACCTTAGCTTTAAACTAATTTCTCACCCAAGGTATACTATTTATAGTAAACTTATGTTATAAGCCGAGATTAATACTATATCTTTTCCCACTCAAAACTTACAATGTTCTTATCTTTATTGCTAAACTCTATCCCTATTAGATAGATCTCTTGGTATTTGCCTATATACTTTTCATAATACCTTTTTTCTTTTATCTGTTTTAAAGCAAAGCCTCTTCGGGAGTTAAAATATTTATGTGTCTTAAACTTAAACACTTTATCAAATTTTAGGAGGTTTTGTTATGAAAGAAGAAAGAATAGGGAAGTTAAAAGCTTCTTTAGAAAGCCTAATAGAAGATTATCTTGGTAAAGACATCAACAACTACCAGA
>Ga0081474_120774_pt1 | contig 16148 bp, 19 predicted proteins | sample OneHunmetagenome_2_FD_70978 | JGI IMG/M metagenome (GOLD analysis project Ga0081474, IMG submission 70978) | Ferrous microbial mat communities from One Hundred Spring Plain, Yellowstone National Park, USA v2 (version 2) | ecosystem: Environmental > Aquatic > Non-marine Saline and Alkaline >... | reverse complement strand
GGGACTTAGAGCCTGTGGAGCCCTCCACCCTTGGGCGAGGCGGGGCAATGAAGCAGGTCCCTCCTTCAGGAGGGGTAGTTCACACTTATAGAAGTGGAGGTTGGGTGGGGGACTTCGCTGAAGAGGTCGGGAAGTGGGTAGTAGAAGCAGAAAGAATAGTGCTAACGCTATTAAGCTGGAGAACTTGAAAAACCTTATTAGGCATGTTAACAAACTTCCGCAGGAGTTCAGGAATAAACTGTATCCGCTTCCTTCATCCTACAGGACTTCACGCCCTTAACCCCCTCTTTAATTGACTCTTTACTGATCGTCCTTACCTCATTCATTTTCTCTTTTCCCTATTTTCGCGAAAGGGAACTCAAGGGTCTATGGTGGAAGTGGGAACTACATGCAGAAGCATGGAGTGTATCTGGGATAATACTACTATGAAGTAGGTCCCTTATTGATTACGTGACCTGAGAGTTAGGATCCTATCTGTCCCCACTATTAGTTCACTCGCTTCTCCCCTTGCTCACTGTAATATACTGATAGTTATCGGTTATCCTCTACTCGGTATTCCATCCTCATTCAACTCTTGCATGGTCGACGCATGGTCGACCTATCTCCCTATAGTAAACGACAAGCCTCTGTGGCTATGACTCTTATGCTCTTACCTCATCCAAGCTGCCCTTATTACAGCTCCCCTATTCCCTCTATGGCATCAGGCTTACGGACTCATCTTCCCACCTTGGCGCAGAAGTAAACTTGATCCATTATTTGAAAGACTCCTGTGTTGAGGAGTCCCTCCTCTGTCCTAACCCATATGAGTAGACCGAAGGAGGATATGAGAGTTAGGAAACCCTGTTCCTTCCTCTTCTCGCTAAAGAGGTATCCCCTGCAACAGTAATCCCTTTCGCCGAAACTGGGTCTCTCCCTAGTTATGGAGATTAATAGCTCCTGGTCAGATCTGAAGGAGTTCAATTGGGTAGGCACGTCAAAGGAAATGAAAGCTGACTTCGCTTCGGGTTGGAAGTCCACTACCACAATCCCTGGTATACTACCCTCTCTCACACTCTTCACTTTACCCCTAAACTCCAATCCCTGGCTTGAGCTCTGCATGTGAAGCATCACCATATTTAAACCGAACGCCGACTTAATATAGCGTGTGGTAATATGAGCGCACAGTCCAGGAGACTCGTTGCTGACCTGTCGTCGATGTTGGATAAGCCAGTCACAGTGAGGTTGGTGGATGGTAAGTCCTACTATGGCACACTATCGGGCTTCGATCTACCCTCCCTCGTCATAAGCCTAACTAATGCCAAGGATAATTCCAACAACTCCTACTACAAGGTAGTATTAAATGGGAATATTATAGCCGAGATAATAGTGAAGTCAGCACCCATATTCGATCCCAAGGAATTTGGTGAGACAGTGGAGAAGGCCATGTCCCTCAGACCGGGCGACGTAAAGGTCTACGAAGAGGCAGGAGTGGTGACCATCATGGATAAGATTAAGGTCACCGAGGCCGGTGTTGAAGGGAGTGGTCCTCTAGCCCAGCGAGTCTATGACGTATTTAATGAGTATATTGAGAGGAAGAGAAAGGAGTTGCAGAGATGATAGGCGATTTCGAGGTAAGGTATACAGATCTGGCGGGGAGGGTAGGGTACCTAGAGACTAAGCACGGTAAATTGGAGCTGCCAGCTTTTTTCCCCGTAATCGATCCAGTTAAGTCAGACATAAAACCCACCGACCTGGAAAGTGTGGGATTTAATAACTTCATCACCAATTCACTTTTCTTAAAGAAGTATACAAAAACAACTGATGTTCATGACTTCTTCCACTTCGATGGGATCATAATGACTGATTCAGGGGCCTATCAAATACTTGAATATGGCAATGTAGATGTTACTAACGAGGAAATAGTTCGATACGAACTCACCATAAAGCCTGATATAGCGGTCTTCCTGGACTTCCCCACAGGCGACCTTAGGGATTACGAGAAGGCGAGGGAAACAGTTGAGGAGACATTAAGGAGGGGAGAAGAAGTTACCCGTATCATAAAGGACGATGACGAAGTAATATGGGTTCACCCAATACAGGGAGGCATCTTTTACGATCTGGTTTCACTCTCAGCTAGCATAGCGAACAATAGGAAGGAGTTCAAGATGCTCGCTCTGGGAAGTCCCACAGTATTAATGGAGAACTATGATTACGAGAGTCTCTTTAAGGCTGTAGTGGTGGCTAGGTCTAACACCTCAAGGGGTAAACCCTTCCATCTCTTCGGCGCGGGGTTGCCACACCTGATCCCCTTTGTGGTAGCCTTAGGTGTAGACGCTTTCGATTCAGCTTCCTACATCCTCTACGCTAGAGACAATAGGTATATGACTAGGGAGAGAGTACTTAGATTGGAGAAGGTCTCCCACTTTCCGTGTTCCTGCCCTATCTGCGTCAAGTATACTCCACGAGAACTCCTACAACTGGACAAGGAACAGAGGTGGAGGGAATTAGCGATCCACAATTTATATAAAATTAAGGAGGAGCTCGCTGAGGTCAAACAGGTGATTAAAGAGGGGAGGCTCTTCGAGTACCTAGAAATGAAGGCCGTTTCTCACCCCAAATTGGCCTCTGGATTTAGGCTCCTGGTTAAGGAGTTCAAAGAGTATTTGGAGACTTATCACAGGAGGACTAGTAGAGTAGGTATCTTCCTTTTCGGAGAAGAGTCCTTGAATAGACCTGAAGTAATAAGGCACAGGAGATTCATGGAGAGTTACAATCCACCTAAGGGAGAGAAAGTGGTGCTCATATGCGGCTCTAAAATGTCCAGGCCTTTCATTAAATCTAGAGTGATTAAAGAAGTGGAGAAAAAGGTGAGGGGTGCAGCAGAAATATACGTGTATTTTCCTTTCTTTGGCGTGATCCCGCTTAACCTATCTGAGGTATTTCCCCTTTCTCAATTCGAGGCCCCTAAACTGATCCCCAAGGGGGTTTCTGAGAGATTAAAGGAGGACGTCTTACGCTTCTGTGAGAAGCTGAAGGGAAGGGAGGTCTACCTAGTGCCGTGTGAGGAGGACACAATCGAATGCGGTAACGCTGAAGTCCTGAGAATCCAGGCCGAAAGCATGCGGAATACCTGAAATCCAACAAAATTCTCTCGCCCTAATAGAACTGACTCCCCCCACCATAAATGGCAAGGGTTCCACTCATGGATTCGGGTTCACATCCCTGAGGAGTGGTTGAGAGGCTCAGGGAACCCCTTCCGTTGAGGTTCGTGACGGCTATAATATCAAAGTCGTTCTCGTAATCACAAGAACATGTGAACCACCTAGTGAGAGATCTCAGGTGTCTTTTTCCCACAGTTAGGACGTGAGATGGAAGAGTACCTAGGATTGACGTACTCCACTAATACACAATGCTTCTCGACCTGCCACTCGATCCGGTACTGAGTCCTACGGGATTGCATCGAGCAGTTCCCTATTAATCTTCTAATGTTTTTAGCGGCGATGTTAACGACGCCTTTCCCCGGCTCGATTGAGGAAAACGGGATTGAAGGAGGGGCAACCGATGTTGCTTATGTCTTCATATGACGGACTCCCACCCACACTCTTTCGGGATCCGTACTCAGATAGGACCTCCGTCCCTCTTCCCACCAGGGGAGGGTCTTGAACCCGGACCCACAGTGGGAACAGCGAACCCTCTGAAACCCTCTAAGGGCGAGGAGTTAAACTCCATGAAGTCGAGGTCGTGAACTCCATTTCGATGCAACCCCACTGGAGTTAGTTTCGCGAGTGATAATGGAAAACGGTAACCCGGGCAACCTTTGCTTCGAATTGAAGGTTAAAAATAAGCGAAATCCCAGTTCCCTCTCCTGAAAGAGGCTCAGCTACTTTCTCTGGCCTTATTGTTTAAAACAGCTCCACTCCACTAATGATCTCTACGTATGAGTGAGATAATCGATGACGTGATTAAGGACTTGGAGAACTCGGCCATATTTAAAAACAGGGAGATATTAAGGCCTGATTACGTACCTGACGAGTTGCCTCACAGGGAGGATCAAATAAGGAGAGTCGCGAGCATCATGGTTCATCTCCTTAAAAAGGAGAGGCCAAGCAATCTATTCATTTACGGCCTTACAGGCACTGGAAAGACAGCGGTGAGTAAGTTCGTCCTGAAGGGATTCCAGCGGAGGTCCCCCGACACTTTCGTCCACATCTACGTTAACACTAGACAAAGCGATACACCTTACAGGGTTTTGGCTGATGTCGTAGAAAACTTGGGGGGTAGGGTGCCATTCACCGGTATCTCCACTGCAGAGCTATATAGGAGGATCCTAAGGCGTATATCAGAAATGGACAGGATAACGGTCCTAGTGTTGGACGAAATAGACAGCTTAGTTAAGAAGCACGGAGACGATCTGCTTTACAGGTTAACGAGGATTAATGACGAGCTAAATAAGAGTAAGGTGTCTCTAGTAGGAATAACTAATGACGTTAAGTTCGTAGAGGGGCTGGATCCTCGAGTGAAGAGTAGTCTTGGGGAAGAGGAGTTAGTATTCCCTCCTTACAACGCTGAGGAATTAGAGGACATACTAAGGAGAAGAGCGCAGAAGGCGTTCAGGGACGGTACAGTTTCGGAGGACGTGATAAGGCTCTGTGCAGCTTTAGCAGCTAGGGAGCATGGAGACGCTAGAAGAGCCTTAGACTTATTGCGAGTGGCTGGGGAAATAGCTGAGAGGGGGAAGGAGAAGACGGTTAGAGAGGAACATGTATATGAGGCTAGAAGGGAAATAGAGAAGGATAGAATAGCTGAAGTCATAAGGAGTCTTCCCCTTCACTCTAAACTAGTATTATTGGCAATAATGAACCACTCCTACAATAAGAGAAATATAACGACCGGTGAAGTTTACGATCACTACCGTCAGTTGGCCAGAAGCAGTGGTTTTGAGAGTGTAACGCAGCGCAGGGTAAGTGATATAATCAACGAGCTAGACATGCTGGGCATAGTCAACGCGAAGGTGGTCAATAGGGGTAGATATGGGAAAACAAAGGAAATCAGCTTACCAGTGGATATAAGGGAGACCCTAATATCCGTGATAGGTGAAGACCATAGATTACGTGGTTTCTGGAATAGATGAGGGTTACTTTCCCTTAAGCTATAAGGGGAGAAAGGGGAAAACTCCCTTAGTCTCAGTTTCTTTCCGCGGCAAGGAGATAGTGGACATGGATTTCTCACTCATTACAGTTGATGGTGATGACGGTAGCACTGTTTTCAGGGATCTCAGAAAGGGGGAAATAAGTATTTTAGATGGAGTGATCTTCGCCGGGTTCAATTATATTGAGCCAGAAGGGCGCATGGTAGTTTTCTATAGGAAAAAGCCACATGTCGAATTAATAGAGGAGGCGCTTAGGAAACATTTTCCCCAAGACCAGGATAGAGTTAGAGTTATAGGATCAGTCCTCAGGAACCTGACCAGAGTTTCCACCAGAGCTGGAGACGTTATGGTCTATACGTCAGGAATTACCCTAGACGATGCGAGGAAGATCGTTGAGTATTACCAAGTATTTTCTAAAATCCCTGAACCGCTTAGAGTAGCCCACGTGATAGCTAAGGCCCTGTCCTTTTTCAACTTAGGCTGTGGTCTCCAGCATTAAATCCTATACGCGAACTTCAATAGTCACTCTATATCAACCTGACTTCCTCCCCGCCCTGAAGGGTTACCGCGGGTTCACCGTTCTCACCGCGGATTCAGTTCACATACCCCATTCGGCGGGCAGTCCAGTGGATCAGAGGTCCACTCCCACTCGAGTCCGGATCCCGAGGAAGGGGATCCCTCATGTGTTGGGAGTGACTTCAGGTGTCACTCCCTCAGTCTCCCAGCGGAGCTGGTGCGTCGTTAGCTCCACCGAAAACGAACCAGCAAAACGAATTTAAGTATGAGGAGGCTGCCCGTGTTTACCCGTGGCGTAACTTATCCTTATTTTTAATCGCTTTTAATTCCGCCACGGGCACCTCTGCTGAGGGCTCATACACAGTCACCCCCAGATCATTGGGGCTGGTCGAGGGAAACTTCAATACCCTCCCATCCAACTTCTCACTCCCATCCTCGTGAGCAGTGCCCGTCATCGGTTGGGAGATCATCAAAAAATTCTTGGTAATACTATATAAACATAACCAACATCAAAACGATATTTACAAGTAATTAAAAATAACGAGTAGTTACGTAAAAGAGTTACAGTCTCCGCCCGCGGAGCTTTACGCCCCTTTAACCCATCCTTCTGTAATTCCCCGTCAAAAGTGAAGAGTAAGGAATGGGCCTTATTGGAAGGCTGCGAAGTATAATAATAGAATTCCTCTTCCACCATATTTCTACATAACGAGAAATTGGTGGTGCTATACTTTCTTTTAATTAGCTCTTTCCTACTACAGTGGATTCGGCCTTATCTGTTCCAGCGATTTCTCTCAACCTCTCTTCACCCCTAATCTCCCTTATATGTTTGGCTACGAAAGGTGGCACGGCCTCGGTCCACGCATTATCCTTGGATATTATCTGTAACCTAATATTTGTAGAGTTATACTTCTCCCTATTGAACATAGGGGGTTTAAGAGGCTCTATTCCCACTTCTTTGAACAGTCTAACTACCAACGGGTTCCTACTTATGACTACGTTGAACTTTGGCATATACATTATAACGTGGTGAACCCAAACACTGTTCATCAGTATATCGGGTATTGGTATTATCATGACCCTAGAGTGGTAAAGCCCTGCCTCTTCTAGTGATCCTCTTATCATCTCTATTCTCTCGCCTGCAGTGAAAGGGTTAGCGAGAGTGTGACTCTCTTGGGCACTCCCAACTGCTATGATCAACTCATCGACCTTATCCAAAGCCCACTTGACTACCTCTAGATGACCTAGGTGGAATGGCTGAAATCTCCCTGGGTAAATCCCTCTAAGCAAATTTCATCCCCCTCACTGAGATTGAGCTGATCTGTTAGGTTCCCCATATTAATTCCTATCTCAAGGAAGCCATAGCCATTCTCGTAGGCAATCATTTCTCCAGGTCTCCCATAACTAAAGGTGGTTACTCTGGGAATATCGAAAACCCGACCCTTTGCTACTACTCTCACTCTACTTGTCTTCACCAATTGAGCAGGTATTGAAGTGGCAGTATCACCGAAACGATCTATGTTGATCACCTTTCCGCACACGCGTCCTCGAGTTATCCTGTGTTCAAACTCGAGTTTCGCTATCTGTTCCTCCCCTATTTCCTTCCCGAAGACCTCGTCTTTAACTCCCAGACTTTTGAAGGCAGCCACCGGAGCGAATATGTCCCTTCCGTGAAACGTAGAAGAAGCTCTCTTTTTTAAGAAAAATTTATTATTTTCAATACTTATTATTTTTTCTATTCCATCCTCTCTTATAGAGGGAAATAGTACGCCATTATCTGGACCTATAAAGTAATAATTCTTTGTCCTTACTAGCAAGGCCTTCCTATCAGTGCCAACCCCTGGATCCACTACAACTAGGAATATGGTTCCCCTCCTGAAGTACCTGTATGATGTATACAGTAAATATGCCCCTGGGATCACACTAAATGGCTTGACTGCAGGTGCAACGTAAGTTACCTCAACGTCCTTATTTATGCTCTTTACCACTGCTTCTAGGACTCCATTGTAATTGTCGTTTACTCCGTAGTCAGTGAGTATCGCCACACATCCTCCCATGTTCCTCCATGAGCATTTCTAAGTACGTTCTATTTTCCCTTTCTCCATTTATTCCTAGCTCCCGGACTAGGTGCTCCGCCTCCCTAATTAGCTCACTCTCCTCTATACGATTTCCCTCAAATTCTATGAAAAGCCCTAGCCCATCAACCTGATCCAAGGAAATCACTAGGTCTCGATAAAGGAAATTGATCCTATTTTTCCTTATCTTAGCTAGTGGAGTGAATCCAAGCCTCTGCAATAGGATGTTTACCTTATCCGCTGAATCGACGCTGATAGTAACCTCCTCCCTGCTCTTGACTCCCACGGATCCCCTAGGTCCTTTGTAAGTTAACTCGGTTTTGTCGTTAGCCCTTCTCACCCTTAGAGCTTCGTCAGTAGCACCGAAGTCCCTATATCGAAAGGCGTAATATGTGTCCTCTTGCTCCTCAACGGAGATCAATTTCCCTACGCGCATCAATTCCTCCTTAACCCGCTCCAATGAAGGCGAGATCACCCTTACTTTTATTTCTCTCTCGATATAACTAGTCACAGTTGATCCTTTGGGGGAGGTTAAAATCGTTTCATCGAAGTGGCCCTTCATGGTAAATCCCTCTAAAGAGGCCTTGGAGATCTCTTCAAGGCACGGGATCCCCCCTAGCTTCGCTGAGAGATATATTCAACTATTCCAGGATCAGGTCGAGAGTTTCCTTCGAGCCTGTTCCTCTGAGCCAGTCAAAAGCATTAGATGTAACGATATGAAAGTATCCTGTGAAAGCTTGAAGTCCAGGTTGGAGCGCAAGGGCTTTCGCTTAGATAAGGTCGCCTGGTTGCCCCATGGATACATAGTTTCTGAAGCGCCCGCGAGTCCTTCTCTGGGATCAACCATAGAGTATTTGATGGGATATTACTACATCCAAGGCCTTGCCTCCATGATCCCGGCCTATGTTTTACAGCCCAACGAGGATGATCTCACATTGGACATGGCCGCAGCACCAGGCGGTAAGACTACCCAATTGTCCCAGTTAATGAGGAATAGGGGAGTAGTAGTAGCAGTGGAGAGATCATCGGTGAGGGCCAAGAGTCTCAGGGAAAACGTGCAGCGCATGGGCGCTTCCAACGTTATCATACTTAGGATGGACGTAGCAACCCTTACTAAAACTTCTCTGAAGTTCAGGAAGATATTGTTAGACGCCCCATGTAGTGGAGAGGGACTAATCCCCTTCTATAGGAGGGGGTTTAGGACTACGGACGATATGAAGAGGTTAAGCGAGGCTCAACTTAGGCTAATCAAAATAGCTCACTCCCTCCTTGAGGAGGGAGGCGAGCTTGTATATTCAACGTGTGCTATAGGACCTGAGGAAAACGAGAGAGTGATCGGTTTTGCCGTGGAGGAATTGGGAATGAAGACTATTGATATAAGGGGATTCCCAGGAGATCCTGGAATAACCGAGTTCTTGGGTGTGAATTTCCCGAAAGAAGTAAGGAAGTGTCTGAGGCTTTACCCTCATAAACACGGCACGGAGGGGTTCTTCGTCTGTCACCTCACGAGGGTTTAAGTTTCAGAGAGATACAAGGGAATGAACTGGAGGATCTATTGCGTAATATAGGGGAGATGTTTGGATGTAACTTAGATTCAATTAAGGAATCTTATAAATTCTATACTTTAGAGACGGACATCACACAAATCTATGTTATAAAATCTAATACTAAAATGGATTTAATTATTTCTAAAATTTTAAAAATAAATATACACCCTTATAGTATAGGCCTAGGGGTCGCGTTCTTGAGAAGGGGCTCGATCCTACCGCAGCTCGGAATAGGAGGACATTTGACTGAAATTTGTTCCAATTTAATATCTTTACCTGAAGGATTGGTTCAAAAATTTACCTATGGAAGAAAAATTAGATTGAAGGAAAAGTATAAATTTAAATATGGCATAGTTACCACCACCCTCAGAGAATTCGTCGGTTATGCATTGGTTAAGAGTGGTAGTTATTTCACCGAACTCCATCCACTTAAGGATATAGGGTGGTACCTAAGGAGCGGTCATTAAACTATAAAAGAGCGAGATTGTATAAAATAATTTGGATTGTAATTCAAGGTGGGTACAGTGGGCGAGAAGATCGAGGAAATGAAGGAGAAGAAGATCAAGAACCTTTCCGACCTTCAAGGCGTAGGCCCCACCATAGTGTCTAAGCTCATAGAAGCTGGTTACTCAAGCTTAGAAGCTGTAGCCATAGCCTCCCCTCAAGATCTAAGTGCAGCTGCAGGAATTCCTCTCACCACAGCTCAACGTATAGTGAAGGAAGCTAGAGAGGCATTAGATATAAAATTTAAAACTGCATTAGAATTGAAAAAAGAAAGAATGAGTGTTAAGAAGATTACCACAGGGAGCCAGGCCTTAGACGGACTCTTAGGGGGAGGTATTGAAACGAGGACCATGACCGAGATATTCGGGGAGTTCGGATCGGGTAAGACCCAACTGTGTAACCAATTAAGCGTCAACGTTCAACTTCCCCCAGAAAGGGGAGGTCTGGGCGGCAAAGCCGTTTACATTGATACCGAGGGCACATTTAGGTGGGAGAGGATCGAGGCCATAGCGAGGGGGGCTAAGGTCGATCCGGACTCTATAATGGGTAACATCATGTATATAAGAGCCGTGAATAGCGATCATCAAATAGCCATAGTGGAGGAGTTACAGGAGCTTATTGCTAAAGATCAACAGGTGAAGTTGGTAGTAGTGGACTCCGCTACCTCTCACTTTAGGGCTGAGTATACGGGGAGGGAGAACCTAGCTACTAGGCAACAGAAGCTCAACAGACATCTCCATCAGCTCTTGAGGTTAGCAGAGATATATGATATGGCGGTAGTGATTACGAACCAGGTAATGGCTAGACCCGATATGTTTTACGGAGATCCTACCCAGGCAGTGGGAGGTCACACTCTTTATCACGTGCCAGGAATAAGGGTTCAGCTGAAGAAGAGCAGAGGTAACAAAAGAATAGCCAGGGTAGTGGACGCACCACATCTACCTGAAGGCGAGGCAGTCTTCATGATAACTGAAGAGGGAATAAAGGATGTGGAGGAATAATATACCCTTAGATTAAGGCCAAAGGTAAGGTAACGGAGGATCTAAAAACAGTAATTATTGATCATTCAGTAACCCTTGCCCTTTTAATGCTTTTCTCAGTTCTTCAACGATTTTGATTTTCTCGAGTAAAGGTATAGATGATAGAAGTTTTCTGAAGTAGTCTTTACCGATTCCTAGCTCTTTGAGGAACTCCATTTTAGCGCCAGTTCCACGTTGTGTAACTTCCAAGAAGTAGAGACTTAAGGCAACTTTAACCCTCTCAGTCCTACTCGATATTCTAACCCTCTCAGACACTACCTGGTAAGCTACCTTCAGGGCTCCTTCCTGTCTCAGCTTGTCTAAAGCTGCGAGTGAGTTCTTGTGAATTACGAGTCGCCACTCCTTCCCTCCGCGTGTTAGGAAATCATGTGCATTATGTGTATTCATAACTAGAAGGGGTCTATTTAGCTTAGATTTCAGGTATTTATAACGCTTGAGTCTATTGATTTTCTGGATTTCCTCGTAGGAAAGAGGTGATACGACGATCTCCTCATCTGTGTTAGTTGGACCATTATAGTAAATCTTCTCAATTACAGTTCCGCATTCACTGCATATTACCTCACCTGTTCTGTAATCCGAAATAATTTGACCCGATCCGCAGTACGAGCATTTCACAGCTAAACTGTTGGCATGCTTTATACATATAGGTGTCAAAATACAGTGCATATCGTGTCTGAGAATACCGAAACTATAGAGATCGTATTGCCGGTGGAGTGTATCAACGCCAACGAACTAAGTGCGAAATCGGCAACTAACCCTACTCTTGGGAAAGAGAGTACCAGAGTCAGCTTCACTGGTATAGGCGAGAAGCTTCGAGTACTAATAGATGGTAGAGAAGCAGAGTTACTGGAGGTGTTATATTTAGCCTATTCGGGGAGAAAGGTGAGGGTGAGGAGGGGAAGCGAGCTCACAATCTTTGATTTTAATGAATTAGTTTTATTTTTATACAAATATGATAGTCAAATATGGGATAAATTCGTTGTATATTTGGATCTCAGGAATAGAGGAAGACCATCTATTGGTGGGCCCTACCCTAACTCACTGCTAGTGAGAAGTAAGAGTAGCGGATTTCATAACCTGGCAGTATTTATTGTGAACGAATCCGATCAGCTAAGCTTTGATCTAGTCCGTGAATGGATCGATTATGGTAAGAGAAGTGGAAGAGACGTCCTTCTCGCCATAGTCGACAAATACGGGGATATCACATATTATAGCCTTTCAGAGATCACTCTACAGGGAAAATGACGGATATCTCGTATGAACCACTAAGGGGAATGAGGGATTACTACGGTGAGGAAGCCTCTAAGCTGGCCTATCTAATCCGTGAGTTCTCGAGGTTAGCGAGCTTAGCTGGATACCAGGAGATAATGGTGCCCGTGCTTGAGGAATTTAGGCTTTTCGCCCTCAAAGGAGGAGAGGAGCTGAGGGAGTCAATGTATGTCTTCCAGGATAAAGGAGGAAGGACAGTCGCCATGAGGCCTGAGTTAACACCTGGTGTAGTGAGGGCTTACTTAAACTCGATGCAGGGCCATCCCAAACCCGTGAGATTGTACTATGCAGGCACTGTGTATAGATACGATGAGCCACAGATGGGTAGGTTGAGGGAGTTCAGGCAGGCTGGAGTAGAAAATATAGGAATTAATAATATATATATTGATTTAGAAATTATAGATTTATTATTTTCATTCTATAAGAATATAGGCTTATCAGAGAATATCAAGCTTAAAATAGGTAATATTGGAATTTTAAGAACAATATTATATAAATATAATATCCATGAAGATAGACAAGAAACAATTCTTCACTTGATAGATAAAGGAGAGGTTCAGAAGGCATTATCAATTATGGAGACTGAAGTGAAGAATTCAGACGTTATCGACTTTATTACGACTCTACTAAGGGTAGATGAAGCTAACGCCGAGGATCTTCGTAGCTTAATCGATACCGCCAACAGTATTGGATTGAATCAGGTCTCAAATGAGATATCCTACTTGGAGAGGATAGCTAGGTATACGAAAGAGCTTGAGTTACCGTGTGTTGTGTCTCCTAGTTTCGTTAGAGGGTTGGCATACTATACGGGCATAATCTTCGAGGTAGTCCACCGTGATTTCAAGTTGAGCCTGGCAGGCGGAGGTAGATACGACAACCTCATAGAGGCATATGGGGGTCGGCCGACTCCTGCTATAGGCTTCGCTGTGGGAGTAGAGAGGACTGCACTGGTTTCAAAAATCCAAAACGAAAGAGATCGAAAGGCTGTGATTTTCCTAGTAGACGAAGACTTGGTGAAAGAGGGAATCCAAGTGGCCTCTGAGCTCAGGAGAGCTGGAATAACCTGTGTCCTCAACACTAAGGAAGCCCCCTTGAGTAAGCTAATACCACAATATGCATCTCAGGGTTACAACGTAGCCTTAATCCTAGGGAAGAAGGAGAAGTCGGAGGGAAAGGTTACGGTGAAGTGGCTGGTCTCTAGAACCCAAGAGACGGTGGAGAGGGAGAGAGTAGTGGACTACGTGAGCAAAATAATTTAAACGAAAGTTCAGACAAGTTCCTCGGTAATTCGAAATGGAGGAACTACCTGCTACAGCAGTTGGGGTGGTTACAACTGATGGTGTAGTAATGGGAGCAGAGAGGAGGTTGAGTTATGGTGGATATATACTGAGCAAAACAGCTAAGAAAGTTCACAAGATAGACAATTATGGCATAGCGGGGGCCGGTATACTAGGTGATCTTCAGACCTTGTCCAGGATAATGAGGGTTGAAATAAGCAGGTATAAATTGGACATGGGCAGGAATATAAGTGTTAAAGCTGCTGCTAAACTTTTATCTTTAATCTTGTATCAATATAAATATACTCCTTTCATATCAGAGATCCTATTTGGTGGTATAGATGAGAACGGACCTCAACTCTTCATCCTAGATCCTATAGGATCCCTAATATCTGACGATTATGCAGCGGTTGGTTCAGGAGCTCGAGTGGCCATAGGGATACTAGAGTCCCAGTTCTCGAAGGACATAAACGCGGAAAAGGGCAAAGAACTGGTGGTCAAGAGTGTTAGGGCTTCCATAGAGAGGGACGTTACTTCAGGGGACGGGATAGATGTGATAGTGATAACCAAAGACGACATAAAGGAAGAATTCTTTCCCGTGAGTTAGGGAGAGTTACGAAAGTTTTCCTGAAGAGTTTGGGTCTCCAAAGATCTCAGAGACCTCCTTGATCGCTACTCGGTCTCTCTAACTATTTCGGTGAAGTAGTATTGACCTTTCTCCTTTTGCATCCTATCCAAGTAGCTTCCTGGTTTGTTAACCCTAGGCCTACCTGTGTCTGGATCACGTCTGAAAGTCACATTCACCTTCTTCAAGAAAAGGTTCATACCCTCTCTCCTAGGTAATGGGGGAGAGGCCGAGCCGTTCCTGCCGGGCCTCCCATCGAACACGATCAGGCTATCCGATATATAATCGTGCAGTGCCAGGTCATGTTCTACTACGAATGTTACAGATCTCCTCTCCAATGTCACCCTTTTTATGGCCTTAGCCACTACATACCTTTCCTCTACGTCTAAGTAGGAGGAGGGTTCGTCGAACACGTAAACGTCGGCCTCCTTGGCTAAGGCAGCAGCGATCAGGAGCTTCTGAAGCTCTCCTCCGCTCAGCGTTGACACCTCCTTCTCCCAGAAAGTTTCCATACCGAGCATGGATTTCAGCTCATCCAGTCTTCCCCTCTCGTCAGCCCTCTTCATGAGTTCTGAGACTCTGCCTTTAAGCACTCTGCCTACTAGTTCAATATATTGAATTTTATGAACTACTTTAAGTTTTTTAAAGTATAATTGATTAAAATAATCGTAGATTTCTCTCCCTTTAAATTTCGAGAGGACCTTGTCACGGGAAGCTTCGTGTTCCACTTCGCCAAGGTTAGGCACTATTTCACCGCTCAATATTCTCAGGATCGTGGTCTTGCCGCTTCCATTCTTGCCTATTAAGCCCAGGATCTTACCGCGCTTAGGTGTGGGTATGCCATAGAGCTTAAAACCATTGACCCCGTGTCTATGAAGGACTTCCCTCTCATACTGATCTGGAACATTCACTATGGATATAGCCTCGAATGGGCATTTCCTCACACAAATTCCACATCCTATACAGGTTTCCTCATAAATCACAGGTTTTCCTTTGGCTTTATCAGAGATCTCTATAGCAATTGTCCCGGATCTATTAACAGGGCAGAAGTTGACACACTCGATATGACACTTAGAGGGCTTACACAAGTCATAATCCATCACCGCCACCCTCATTCTATTCACCCAAGAGAAACGCGTGATTAATTGTTGCCAGAATCAAAAACCGTTAACTTACCACTCCTCCTCTTCCCAGTCCTCTTCCTCCCACTCCTCCTCTTCCCAGTCCTCTTCCTCCCACTCCTCCTCTTCCCAGTCCTCTTCCACTTCTTCGTGCACCAACCTAACGTGATACTTAGAGGTAATTATGTTTTTCCAAGTGAAAGTTGCTCGGGATAAGGGGGTTGGGCTTCATAGGATTTCATAATATTTGATATCAATCCTCAGCCCTTCGGCTTCACCAAAGTCGCGAGGTAACTCGTTCCTCCTTCTCCGCCCCTTTAGCGGGATAACCCCAACCCAACGGAGTGTTACTATCCGTTGAGGAAACCCGCACACCTTGAGGTAGATGTTGAGGGAAGCGTTCAGTTGCCTGTCCAGGGTGAACCCGCACCCCCCACAAGTGAAAGTCAAGCCGATCCTTCGGGAAACCCGTCCACACCTGGGGCAGGACTTAGACGTGAGGTAAGGGTTCACTTCCTTTACAAGGGAGCAGCATAGCAGTGCTTTATACTTCAGGACGCGGTGAATAGCCCTCCAAACAGTCCTAGACACTTTCTTAGAGAGGGATTCGTTAGCCCCCTTAAACATCCCTTGCTTATCTAATTTTTCTACAACAAACAGCGTAAAGGGATACATCTCCAGCAATTCATTAACGAACTTGCGCACGTAATCCCTAACGCGGTTTTTCTCACAACGAGAATACTTCCTCATTAACTCCTTCCTACCGTGCTTTGAGGCAAAGGACTGTACCCTACCCCTCTTCACCTCCATACCGCACTTCAAACTGTATAACCCCTTCAGGGAAACCGTCACGAATTTCTCCCCGTCTTAGGCGTCCAGGGAGTAGAGGTTTGAGTCAATAGCCAGGAAGTCTAAGGAGTTGACCAAGGTAAGTCTCTTCGAAGGATGAGGCTTCATGACGTCACATTTCACGAGCTAAAAGAGACGATACGGTACCAGATGGAGAAGTACGGAAAGAAATTGGTTCTGGTCAATCCTGCTTTTAGTTC
>Ga0081474_112645_pt1 | contig 16158 bp, 12 predicted proteins | sample OneHunmetagenome_2_FD_70978 | JGI IMG/M metagenome (GOLD analysis project Ga0081474, IMG submission 70978) | Ferrous microbial mat communities from One Hundred Spring Plain, Yellowstone National Park, USA v2 (version 2) | ecosystem: Environmental > Aquatic > Non-marine Saline and Alkaline >... | reverse complement strand
AAAGGACATGAATGGATTTATTTTTAATCTGGGCCATGGCGTTCTTAAGGATACCCCTGTTAAAAACTTGATAAAAATTGTAGATATTGTTCATAAGGAAACAAGAAAGAGAAATTAAAATCTCTAATAGAAGTTCGAATAAAAGTCTTATATTTTTGTATTAAAATTTTAACGTTACTTTTTCTGAAAAGTTCTTGGCCATCAATTTTATCTAACTCTGAATATGTTATTTCGTTAAGATTAAATAATACTAATTATAAAAAATGTTTAACGTAGTTTTTGGCCTCCTCTATTGAGTAAATACTTTATTGTCCTTGTAAGTCTTGATCATTCGAAGATTTCCTCAGTCATGCTAAGTTTATGTAGTATCTTAGGAGGAATATGTAATGATGCCCTTCTTATTACTTGCCTAAAAGACCCCTTAGTTATATGGGAAAATAATTACCCATTACCATGCAAATTCTTCCATTACCCATACGCCTTTTGAATTATCTCAAGAAGTACTTAACAGACTTGGAATTTGGGTCTCTTAACAAGACAAACTTACTTTAAATATTAAAATATTACGTTATTCATGATTCTGGTAAAATACTTAATGAAAATGTTGCTGGAGGTCAGATAATAGGTTCAACCTTTTATGGAATTGAAGTTTCCCTATATGCTTCTTTAGAGTATGATGAGAATGGGACACCGTTTTATCAAACCTTTGCAGAATATTGTGTAATGTCAGCGATGGAAAGTCCTAATATAGAAATTGAGCATATCCAAAGCAGTGATGAATATTCAGCTGGTCTAGGAGAAGGGGGCACTATGGCCGCACCTCCTGCAATTCTAAATGCAATAAGGTCTATAATCGGTAAGAGCGTTCAAAGAATACCATTATATCAAATATTTGTAAAATAAGAACTTATTAACGATTATGGGTTTTCTCATTAGGTATTACCATTAAGTAAAGGCAAAAATGTTAATTTTAGTTTGTGAACCGTCTTTCCGTTCTAAGATTGTGATGGTAACAACAATGCTTAATAGTTATTGCCTTATTAATACTTTGAACGTTAATGTCCTTTTCCTTTACGAATGTTAGCAATAAGTTAATTAACCAAAGTAAGGTAGCAATATCTGCAATAATTGCTGGCGGTAATAATTCAAAATTGGTTTTAAGAAAAATAGCTATAGGGAGAAATCCTACGATTGCCATTGCAATTTATGAAGAGGCGATATGATGCTATATATAGTTGGTGTTGGGCCAGGGGATCCAGAATATTTAACGCTTAAAGGATATAAGGCAATAAAGGATAGTAGCGTAATAGTTGGATGGAAGAGTGTAATTGATAGATTTTACCCAATTTTAGAAGATAAGGAAATAATAATATTACAATATCAGAATGAATTAGAGCAGCTATCCAGTGCAATTGAAAGGGCTAAAAACGAAAATGTAGCAATCTTAATTCATGGGGATCCATCAGTTTCTGATTGGCAATTCGTAGAGAAAATAAAGAGCATAAGCGTTGATAAGAATGTTAAAGTAAAGATTATTTCTGGAGTCTCATCTCTTAACGTGTTATTAGCTAGATTAGGACTAGACATGAATTTTATTGGGTTCGTTACTCTACATATTAGAGGAGATGTCTCAAAATCTCTAAACGAGATTCTAGAAATAGTAAAGATGAAAAGAGTTGCTATAGTAATTCCAGAACCATATGGGGACGGCCCTCAAAGAGTTGCGAAATATCTTTATCAGACTGGGTTAAACTGCAGAGTTATTGTAGTTGAAAATTTAACATATGAGAATGAGATAGAAAGGAAATACGATAGTTTATTATCATTAATAAACGATAATCATACCTTCAGTGATCTAACGATAATGGCTATATTTCTTAAATGATATAACTTATGTAGGCAACGTTTGAATAAGTTTTTGAGTAAGTGATTAGAATTTATGATACTGATACTCAAGTTATTAGTACACTACGTTGCGTATTATAGATTTTTTACAAACACAATATACATGAGAAAGTAGATATTCCATACCCTATAATAAAGGATGATCTATATTTGTAATAGTTTAATCACACGCAATATAAACGGTAAAACTTTGAGATAAGAACAATTTTATTAAGTCCTAAGTTAATATCAATCAAAGTTATAAGATTTGAACTTAAAATAATAAATAACGGAGAGTTGGCCACTGAAGGTTATTTAATGCAAGTAGCAACAAATCCGAAGATTTGAAATCTGTGGAACTTACCAAAGGAGATATTAAATAACTCTTTCTATAACAATTCAAACATTTTTTAAATAATCTTCTTGGCAATTGATACTAACAAGTAGCATATTTAATCATATTTATACCATCACAGCTTTTAACCTGGCTTGGATGCGCAGAGTAAGCAAGTTGAGGATGCTATAGTTTCCAAAATCCCACGAGAGGTTATGAGTTGACCAACTTCCTCGGTATTAGTATTATGAGTGCTGGTACAATTTATGCTTAGTTCGGTGATATTATCGGTTTCCAGATTCAAAGATTTCCAAGACTTATGCCAGTTATGCTCCTAGGACCAAGCAGAGCGAGTCTATCCTTGTATGATTACTGGTAACAAATATTTGTAGAGGGTTCTGTTCCTCAGCACAAGGGTTGCCAAGAATTATGAGTTCTTCAAGGACTTTTACGATAAGCTTGTTGAGCGGGATAAGAATGCTGTTATTGTTACTTATGCTTTGGCATGTAAGCTTACGGTTGTAGTTTATCATGTTTTGAAGGACGGTGTTTACAAGGGTGTTGTTAAGAAAAGTAGGTTACTTAAGCGCAAGGGTGCTGAATCTGACAAGTACAATGTCAAGTCTGCGTTTGACTCATCGTATTCATAGTTCTGTTAGGGCGATAGCGGTAATGCCTGTAACCAACAGAGAATATGACATAACACCCTAGTGTTGTACTAATAGTATTTCTTTCTTTTTTCACATAATAGCAGATTCTCTTACAAAGGCTAAACAAGTGAAGAACTACTTGTAAAATGTCCTGGTGTTCTTATCAAAATAAGTCCACATCTCATTAACAACTTTGCTAACTATCCTGCTCTTGACAATTTCCTTAGCCTTATTTCAAAGATCAACAAGCTTATTAAACTATATCTTACCATAACGCTTAATTCACGTGAATACGGTACCTAGGGTCCCCAAAACTCTCGAAATAAACCTTTATACTCATTCCGTTAAATTACATCCTCAATGTTTCCTCATCCTTCCACTTGGGATGATGGTGAGAAGTGACATCACAAAGGAAATACCTAACCACAACAAAGATACCTCTGCCTACTTAAAGGCCTGTTACACTTAACAACATGATGACTGCCAAAAGATGGACAACTCAAATCCTCCCTAATGACATACCTCCTACCTATAGAGTAATACCCTTTATACAAAGATAAATAGCTTAATGACAACACTTTCTAAACTTTGTTCATAGAATAGAAAAGAGTTATATAGCTTTAATAATTATTACGGTTATTATTATTTTCATAGAAAATAATAATAGCTTTACAGTAAAGTATATATATTTTATTTTTTATTATAAACAAGAAATGAAGTATGGTTGGTGAGAGGAAAAAATTCTCATTAAAGGATGTAGAAAGATTTGCTGAAAAATTAAGGAACTGGGGAAGATGGGGCCCTGATGATCAATTAGGTACACTAAATTATGTGACACCGGATAAGATTGTAGAAGCTGCTAAAGAAATTAAGCTTGGCGAAGTCTATTCTCTGAGTATCCTGTTTGGGCCCTCAGGTCCTTATCAGCAAGTAGGATTTAAAAGATTTAATCCAATTCACTTAATGATTGCCACCGGCACTGACGCTGCAACAGGTCAGCAAAAACTCCAATACGCTGATGATATAATAATAATGCCACTCCAATGCGCGACTCAGTGGGATGGGCTTTCACATGTATTTTGGAATGGTAAAATGTATAATGGTAGAGACATGCACCTGGTTACTGTAGATGGTGCAAAGGTAAACAGTATAGTTGCATTCAAGGATAGGATTGTAGGTAGGGGTGTGCTATTAGATGCAGCAAAATGGCAGAACGTCGAAGCACTACCTAAAGGTTTTGCGATACATGCTGAGGATTTAGATAAAATAGCGGAATTTGAGGGAGTGAAGATAAGAGAAGGTGACTTTCTGGTAATAAGAACAGGTCAACTAAATGAAGCTATGAAAAGTGGATGGAGAGATTATGCGGCAGGACCAGCACCAGGATTAAGCTTAGACACTGCTGAATGGTTATGGGAAAAAAGAGTAGCAGCAGTAGCTAGCGACACATGGGGTGTTGAGGTCATACCAAATGAAGTTGAAGAGCTTTTCCAGCCATGGCACCATGTTGTAATACCAAACATGGGTTTGGTTGTCGGTGAAATCTTCTATTTAGAGGAGCTAGCAAGAGCATGTGCAAAATATAATAGATATACATTCTTCTTCGTGGCTCCACCATTACCCATAGAAGGTGCAGTGGGTTCACCTGTTAATCCACTAGCAATATTATAGGGGTTCTTATGTCAAAAGATACTAATCATACTGTTGACACTTTCACCTCATATTTAACTGCTGCAAAATTTAATCCTAATACATTAACAGTTATTATAGCTACAGTATTTACTGATATGTTTGAATTTTTTGATTTCGGTATTTTAAGTGTAGCATTACCCATATGGATTAAAGTGTGGAAATTAACTGGAATTGAAATCGGACTTTTATCTACTGTGGTAGGAATAGGCGCTGTAATTGGTTCATATTTAATTTCCCTATTAAGTGATAGAGTAGGAAGGAGAAATGGAGTAATAATAGGCATTCTTATCACTGCTGTTTCTACAGCATTGATTTCGGCAACCCCTGAAAGGAATGTAGGATATATATTGGCTATGAGATTTCTACAAGGGATAGGGATAGGCGGAGCATATGCAGTGGATTATTCCCTATTGCAGGAGTTAGCGCCTAATAGATTGAGAGGTTTTACTGCAGGTCTTACCGCATCTATGATACCATTCGGGACGGCGTTAGCTGCATATGCTGGTGCACTATTATTGCCTATATTTGGTTGGAGACCTTTATTTCTTTTAGGCTTAATAATTGTTGTTATTGCTATTTTCTTAAGATTACAAATACCAGAGACACCCAGGTTTCTATACGTTAAGGGAAAATTGGAGGAAAGTGCAAGGTCTCTTGTATGGGCTATGGGTATGAATCCAAAGTTTAATATGGATAAAGTTAAGGAAGTTCAAGTTGCTATAGAAAATATGAGAAAGACTGAACCTGTTAGATTTCCATCGTTTACAGAACAAATGAAATTGCTTGTGTCATATAGAAAAGAATTTTCATTAATAACAGTATTAGGCTTTGTAATAGGCTTTGTAGGATATTCAACATATCCATTTGTTCCCACCTTCTTAGTTCTAAATTATGGTATGACAGCTGCTGAAGCCGCGTTAATATATGCGTATATTTATACTGCCGCATCTATCGAGAGAATAATTACATCGTTATCATTAGACTTAGCCAGCAGAATACAAGTGCTAAGAGTTATAGCAATATTGAACATAATATTTTTTATTGGAATGATGTTTACAGTAGGTACTCCATTATTATTATTTGCATTAGTTCCTGCAACGTTGGCAGGAGACGCAGCATTCCCAGCTACGATGGTTTATGCCAATGAGTTATATCCTACTAGAACGAGGGCCAGTGCTAGCGGCAATACTTATGGAACTGCAAGAATAGGGAGTATTCTGAGTACTTTTGCAATTGGCTATTATCTAGGTACTCCACCAAATATGACCAATACTGTACCAGTATGGTTAATATGTGCTATTTTGTATGCTATCTACGCTATTATGGTCTTTTCTAAAAGATTAGCTTACGAAACTAAGTATAAATCGTTAGGTATTTAACATGATTATATTTTTATATTTTAAAAATAAATAATACTTGAAAATGAAAGTAGCACAAGCTATTGCTAAAACTCTTAAAGAATATGATACCGAATATTTCTTCTTATTTACCGGTGGAGACCAAGCGTTATGGATATCCTTAAGAGAAGCTGGGATTAAAATGCTCTTATTCAGAAGCGAACAGGCAGCGACTTATGCAGCTGATGGTTACTCAAGAGTTTTGGGAAAAGTAAGTTTCGTTTATGGTCAATACGGTCCTGGTGTTCCTAATGTAGTCTCGGGATTACCAGAACCCTATTGGGCTTTAAGTCCAGTTGTTTCTCTTACGACTTCGACTAGAACGCTTACAAGGGACAAATATGAATATCAAGAATTAGATCAGATACCTATGCATTACACCTTAACAAAATTTAACAAGAGCGTTATTAGGGCAGATAGAGTACCTGATTTAATTAGGGCTGCAATAAGGGCTTCTACTGCTCCTCCTTCTGGTCCATCACATCTTGAAATTCCCTCAGACCTCCTAGATATTGAGATTGGAGAAGTGCCTATATATAAAGAAAAATCCTTTGGAAAAGTTCCTTCATTTAGAGTGGCACCTGAAAAGGATTTAGTTAAAATAGCTGCCGATATATTATTAGATGCGAAAAGGCCCGTAATACTTGCAGGAATAGGAGTAAAGTGGTCCGAGGCATGGAATGATCTAAGAGAGTTAGCAGAGTATTTAAAGGTTCCTGTTGCAACTACCTTAGGCGGTAAAGGTTCTATCTCGGATTACAATCTTTTATCTATAGGAGTGATAGGTAGATACTCCAGGAAAAGCGCTAATGATATTGTCCAAGAAAGCGATACTATAGTGGCTATAGGGACAAGATTGGGACCCTTTGAAACAGATACTTACCGGGTCATACCCCGTGATGCCAAGATAGTTCATGTAGATATTGATCCTATAGTTTTGGGAACTAACTATCGAGAAGAAGTAAGTATTTATGCTGATGCTAAACTATTTTTGATGGAATTGCTTGAAGAAGTAAAGAAAAGAACTAAAATGAGAGACATTAATAGTTGGACCAAATTTGCTATCGAGACTACTAATAAATGGAGAGAATCTTTCATTAATATAGTTTCCTCAAGCAGTAGTTCTCCTATACATCCGGCAGTAGTTTTTGCTATTTTAAATGAAATATTACCAAAGGATACTATAGTGGTTGCGGATACAGGATATATGGCTGCTTGGAGTGGCTCGTTATACCTTGTTAAGGAGTCTGGAAGGAATTTCTTAAGAGCAAATGGTTCATTGGGATGGGCATTACCAGCTTCCATAGGCGCCGCTTTGGCAGCAAAAGGTAAAAATGTGATCTGTATTATTGGAGATGGCGGTATTGGTTATCATATTAGTGAAATTGAAACACTTATTAGACTAAAGATAAACATTAAAATATTAGTCCTTAATAACCGCTCTTTAGCTTTTGAATATCATGACCAAAAATATAGATATGAAACAGTTGTACCTGAAGTAAATGATTTTGCCGACGTAAATTATGCAGAAGTAGCAAAAGCGTTTGGAATTCAAGGAATTAGGATTCAGAATAAATCGGAGCTTAAGCAAAACCTTATAACTGCATTATCTTATGAAGGACCAGCACTTTTGGAAATAATAGTGGATAAGGAAATTCCAGCACCAGTAACCATATATGAAAGGGCTATAGGAGGAAGATTATTATAATTATCATAAATTATAATAATATAAACAAAAAATTTTTCTTACTTTATTATTTTCCAGATGAGACTTATTTAGCCAGCGCATACGATTTGCCCCTTCTTTTTTACACTTCTACAATTTCTTTCAAATCACCTCATGACTTTTTCATGCTAACATCTCCAAAACGGTGTCGATTTTACCGTTATTCTTCATTATCTCTTCCCATTTGTTCTCTAACGTTTTAGGAAGCGATAAGTAGAAAGAATAGTTGTTAGCTTTCCAGATTTTTATTATTTTAATTTCTATTATTTTTCCATCACTTAATACTATCTTTGCGTTGAATTTTTCTCGCTTTCATTCAATAATTTGAAGAATTTCTTAGGGCATCACTATATACTGGATTTTTCTTTCTACTTCTTTAGTTTCACGACTTTTCGTTTAGGATATAGAGCTTATCTAGCAGATATGCTACCGTTTTATTCATTTGTCATAATATTCGTATTGCAATAAGGTGCGCAACACTATCGCAACATGTTGCAACTTGTCGAAACATTTAATTTTCATTATATTATTAATATAAATATGTCTAAGGAAAGTGATATGTGGACAACAATCACTTAACTATTCAACAGTATGGGTAAATTCTCAAATTCAGACATTATGGGAAAGGTTAGGAATACCTATTGAAAACCGGTATAAAATGACGAGGACTTTGCAGAATTAGAAACTGAAGGAAAAATAGCAAATATTGGAAAGGACGAATAAAGTTGTATTGACAAACAAGACGCAAAAATGTTATTGAAATGGCTTTAAAAAGGTAGGTATAATGAGAAAGTTAGTCATCAAGTATTGTTGAAGCAGTTTCTCGATGAGGCTAGTAGTCCTGAAGCTTTTCATATCGGTATTAACGTTAAGAATATTATTGTTGAAGATAAGTCAGTTATGGAGGAAATAATTAGAAAGCTAAGAAGGTAGGTTCTTATTATAAACTACTACTCGGTAAGGGACCTCTTAAGCTTGACTATATCGAAATGCCGAAGAGCGCGTTCATCTTAAGCAAAATTCTCACGTGTGAAAGTGTTGGCGAATTGATTGGCAAATTACTAAAACAATATAAGACCTATCATGGCGAAATAATTGAAAGGGAGAAAGATGATCCAGGTTCCACCACTTTATTGATCATTCAACCAGTCACACGGTTCCACTGTTCTATTTAGCTATCGCATTATCGATACTTACCGCTAATGTAGATAAGCTTAAGGTAATTTATAATATAGAACATGAACGTTATAAAGATGTCTGTGAAGCAGTTAAATCTATACTTGTAATGATTGAGGAGAGGATAATTAAACATCTACCCATGATACTAATAAACGGTTCTAAGAAAAGTTGGTAATAGGAAACTTTACAGTATTCCTCTTCGTTATTTGGCAAGTTTTGCGCTCTTTTACTGCAGAACATATAAGAGGTTCTAGCCCGCTATACAGCTTCAGCAATTGCGGTGAAGGGTGTGGCGAAGAACGAGAGTTACGTGGTTCACATTGAACCTTATATATTCAGAGTGTATGAGGGTCATGAATCAATGTTGACCTATACTATACTTAAAATTTGGCCAAAATGTTTAATACTGAACGCAACAACGGTTTGTGGTTTAGGGGAATTTTGGGGACAAACCGTTATCTTTATGGTTACGCTATTTATTAAAAAATTACCAAAACTCGTTCTTATTTACCGTCTACTTAAATACTTTAATCAAACTTTCAAGTATTTATTTATAAGAAATAAGCAATGCTACGATTTTGCGTAGAACGCTAATCGATTTTAAACCGTTAAATTTATTCTTAAGTTTTATACTATTAAATATATGACAATAGACTTAAGATTAGACTTAAGGTTAAAGAATTATGTAAACGGAAGGTTTGTGGAGAGCAGAGCTACGCAATACAAGGACGTAATAAACCCCGCTACCTTAGAAAAGGTAACAGAAGTATCATTTTCGACTAAAGAAGATGTTAAGGAGGCCGTTGAAAGTTCATACGAGGCTTTCAAGTCTTGGAGTGAGATCCCAATAACAGAAAGGATAAAATACCTTTTCAGGATGCGGGAATCAATAATAGTACATCAGGACGAAATAGCGAGGTTTATCGTGCAAGAGCACGGAAAAACGTTGAGTGAAGCTAAAGGGGAGATCAGAAGAGCGTTGGACAATATAGAGGCATCAGTTGCCGCAGTATACCACATAATGGGAAGGAATAACGTTGACATTTCAAAAGGTTTGGACGAGGAATTAATTAACGAACCGCTAGGGGTGTTTGCATCAATCATTCCCTTTAACTTTCCGGTCATGATTCCCTTCTGGTTTTTGCCTTATGCTATAGCTACTGGAAATACGATAATCATAAAACCCTCACCGAGAACCCCTATGTCCTTCACTCTAGTAATGAAGATCTTTCACGAGGAAGTGAAGTTGCCCCCTGGTGTTGTTAATTTGGTTCACGGCGATAAAGAGGCTGTTGATGCTTTATTGGAACATAAGTTGATTAGGGGTGTAACTTTCGTAGGGACAACACAAATAGCTAAGTACGTGTATGAAAAGGGAGCCGCATTCGGTAAAAGGGTTATTGCGCAGGCTTCTGCCAAAAATTTCGTTTTGGTCATGCCAGATGCGAATCTTCAAATGTCGATACCTAACATAGTTGAGTCCTTTTACGGGAACGCCGGCCAGAGGTGTTTAGCTGCTGCGAACTTGGTAGTACTTAAGGAAAACTATAGAAAAGTGTTGAACTGGTTTATTGAAGAAGCGAAGAATTACGTTTTGGGCTATGGGTTGGATGAAGGAGTAACAATGGGTCCCATGAACAGTAAGGAAGGCAAGGCAAGGGTGTTGAGTTACCTCTCAAAGGGGTTAGAGGAAGGGGCTAAGCTGGTTTTGGACGGTAGGACGTTTAAGGTGAAGGGCAGTTATCCAGAAGACAACTTCATAGGGCCCTCAGTATTTGATAACGTCAGTCCTTCAATGGAAATTGCCCAGGAGGAGATTTTCGGCCCCGTAGCCAGCGTAATAGAAGTATCGAGTTTTGAGGAGGCGATAGATGTTATTAACTCCAGCAGGTATGGTAATGCTGCCTCTATATTCACGAGTAGTGGGAAATATGCTAGACTTTTTAAGAAATACGTTAAAGCAGGAAATATAGGAATCAACGTAGGGGTAGCACAACCTATTGCATGGTATCCATTTGCAGGTATGAAGGAGTCTCACTTTGGGGATCTACATGGACAAGGTGGTCAAGACTATATATATTTCTTTACTGACAGAAAGGTAGTAATATCCAGATGGTGGTGACTGATCGGGGACGAATTAGGTACCAATGAAATGAGCACTCTTTGGACATTCTGCATATAATTTTATATCTATAAAAAGCGATTCTTTTAATACTACAAGAAAAAATTATCAATTAAAGGTCTATCCTTTTAACTCTCTCAGCTAATAGACCTATATAGGTGTGCCGAATTACTAAATTTACGCGTAATAAGTTAAAACATATTTAGCAATAATCTACACGTAATATTTAATTATTAAAATAGAGCGTAACCTTTTTATCTTTATTTTGAAATTAATAAATTTTAATTAGAATAAGTCTTAAGCTTCATCTCAATTGTATATTCATTGTTTAAGTTATACCAGCTATGTTGTTTACTGGGTTAACGTTATGAAACCTTGCTTAAAGAATGTTATTCTCTATAACACATAGACGGGCGAGAAATTAAGGGCAGTGTATACCATTAAGTAATATTGCCTTACGTTCCAGCCACCTAAGAGTAGAACTAATAACTTTCTCATGGTCTCCCTGAAATCACACTTATCTATAGGAAAATCCTGAGAATGTGTCCTATACTCTACAGTTAATGTATTTCCTATTCCAATTATGACCAGTAGATTAAAAACTCTTGATTGCAGGCTTAATAACTTGAAATAAGAAAAATAGAGCTAAACAAATACAAAAAACTATCCTTATCGCAACACCTATGAGTCCTATTATGGATTCAATCAGATTAAACTCGAGAATCTTGATGAAAATCATAGTAAATGGGACTAAATTTGGAGCCTAAAGCGAGAGTAATACGAATGGTTCTTGAATTTGATACAATGTGAAATATACGTTTGTTGCAACATAAATTATATTACCAATCACACCTAAAACAGCTCCTACACTTGATACCGCTATTAAAAGACCAATTGCCAATATTTATTACTGGACCTATATCAGAGATGATTAAAGAACTACTTTTTATACCTAGTGTTATAGGCTCAGGGACCTAAAGATAGGAGTAGAAGTAATGCTAAATGCCCTGATATGAAATTGAGGAACCCTACTGGAATAACTAAGACGCTAGCAATAAGTAAGTTTAAGCTGATCCTAAGCATATAATAACTTAGCATCTCTCTAGTATTAACTTGCAGGAACTATTTTATAACGTCAATCTAAAATTTCCTAAGAACGCATATATGTTAAAATAAAACCTTACTCATTTTCGATTTTAACTCTTTACGACCCTGTTAATCAGCACCCCAATCTTTTCAACATATAATTCGACTATACTGTTTGGTTCTAGAAACCTACCTATATCAAGTCCGCAACAACCGGATACAGTACCGCTACCGAACACATCGCCTGGTCTCACACACTCGTCCTGAGACACATAAGATATCATGTCTTCAAAGGACCACTGCATATCTTCCGCTTTAGTATCACACCATACTTCACCGTTTACCTTAGCTGAAACTCTAAGACCTTTTATTTCAGGTATCTCGTCTTTAGTCACAATCCATGGACCTAAACCGTTTGCGAAGTCCTTGCCCTTGGCTGGACCCAAGAGACAATTCATCTCCATCGTCTGGATGTCCCTTGCGCTGAAGTCATTGAAGATCGTATAGCCCAAGATGTAGTCTCGGGCCTTTTTCCTGTCGATATCTTTCCCTTTCTTATAGACTATAGCTCCTATCTCCAATTCAAAATCCATTAAGTTGCTGTACTTTGGCCAAGGTACGTCTTCTTTGTGACCATAGAATACTGCAGGGTTCCCCTTGTAATATATAGGTATTTTAAACCACTCTTCAGGTATCGTTTGACCCCTCCTCTTGTACGCACCCTCGACGTGGCCTCTAAAGGCTAAGAAGTCCCTGACCATGTTAGCCCTCTGTAAGGGAGCTTTAAATTTGATCTCGTCCAGACTAATCAGGATTTCCCTCCTCTTTTTAGCCCATTGTATGATCTTTCGGATCAATTCTAACGCTTTATCACCCGCCTTTATAACGCCTAACATATCAGCTGGTACTAATGCGTTACAATATGCCTCTGCGAACTCCTCATCTTCCCCCTCCTCCAATAACATCATATAGCAGGAGTTATTTAGATCAGCTATGTAGTTTTCTTCTACCAATACAGCACTCCTTACCCTTCCTCCATCCAAGTAACTGAGCAGTTTCATACATTTAATAAAACAGAAAGACAATAAATACATTATCTTTTTAATATTAAAAAATCTTTTTAATAGTAAAAAACACAATGAAGCACGGGTTTGAAAAATTAGTATCAATGATTAATAAGGCCTTGAATTCGAATATAACGAGTTGAAAGAATCGGTCTCATCATACCTATTCCTAAAGGACCTTAAGATAGGGTTTGTGAACAGGATAAAGAGGACGTTATTCCTTATGTGTGAAGAGGACAAGTTGAGTAAGAAGTTAATTGAGGAGATGGCTAAGGTTGAGTTCACAAGGATGAGACCATATAATTTGGTTTATACTAAGGTGATATTGAAGGTGTTGAAATTGTTACCGAAGATGTTCTTGAAGCTGAAGGAAAATTGAGGAGGTTAGTATGGTGATTGAATCTTTAGTGCCGGTTAGTCACGTATTGTTGATAATTCCCCTTATTGGTAAGTTGTATGCTTGGGTTATTATTGCCCGGTTAGTCATACATTCTCCAAAGATTTTTCTTAAGCTTGAGCGCAGACCATGCTCCCAGCGGGAGTTATTATTATTATTACTTCTCTAAGGTAGTAAACCTATAGGCGATGGTGTAGTTATTTGGATAAATTCATAATTAGCCTTTTCTATCGCGAAATTCATATGGGCAAAAGTGAAATTTATCCTCAAGACATACAAATTTATTTCATAAATAACGACACCATCATAATTCCTTTAAAAAAGTTCTCGGTTGAAGTCATAAATGAAGATATCAGCGAGGAAAGTGTAGATGCAATTGTTAACGCTCTAATTCATATCTTCATCATAGAGGAGGTATAGCGGGCTATAGTGAAAAAGGACAGCAAGAAATACAGAAAGAAAGCAATGAATATGTGATGAAGTACGGCCTTGGCTTCGGTGAAAGGTAGCAGTAACGGGGTTGGAAGGCTTAAGGCTGAATGTGTCATTCATGTAGTAGGACCGAGACATTGTGTAGTAAAAGATGATAAACTCGAGATGGCTATAAGAAATGCTTTATCGAAAGTTGCGAACAGGGTTGGAAAATATAGCAATTTCCCGCAATTCGATGGGATTTATGGCTATCCGTATAAAGTATGTGCTAAAATTGTGGCTAAGGTGTTTGCAACTACTCTCCTAAAACTCTCAAGAGAGTAGGTGTGGTGTTAAACATACAAGATGCATTTTAGGTGTTTAAGGTAACGTTTTTAGGGAGTTTAGCATTCAAGCATTTAGTTGTATCTAACGTTGTGGGCGACTCAATGGGTTTAAATTGAAATATTTGCCTCAAAAATTAGTATATTTCTATTTAATGAAGGATTCTTTATAGAATCCAGATTTAGGGCTGCTCTTTTAAATAAAAGTTTCTTTTCTTTGAAATCTAATCAAATAGGAAAATTCTTATCCTTCCAATGGCCAGCAAATGAGAAATGTATCTACGAATCAATTGAGGGGGACGACGAAACGCTTTGGAAAGGTAATCCTCGACCTTTTCAAGGTGTGGAGAAAGACAGCGTGAATTGAAATAAGCTTAATAGGTCTAAAGGTAAGGTATTATCTATGGAACTCAAATACAAAGACTTATCGCTAGCTCTTTTAGCCGTCATTATATGGGGCGCAGGTTTCCCTATATTTAAGATAGGATTGTATTACTCAGACCCGGTAACTTATGCTTTCTTTAGAGCTTCAATAGGAACTATAGTCCTACTATTGGTAAACATTCAAGAGGAACTTAAAAAGTTATTAATAGCATATTATAAGAAGATTTTGGTTATAGGCTTTCTTAACACCACCTTATTAACTTTATGCCTGGTATACACAATAGCTTATTCTCTAGCTGGAATTGCTTCAATATTAATATATTCTCAAGTTCTATTTACTTCACTTCTTGCAAGAGTACTAATAAAGGAGAAATTAACGATTATAAAGTACTTAGGTATCCTAATTGGATTCTCAGGAATAATATTAGTATCAACTATTGGTAAGATAAGCTTAATATCTACGATACCAGGATTGCTTGGTGGATTCGTTTGGGGACTTTTCAATACTCTTTATAAAAAATTTAATTTTAAAGAAAATCAAGTTTCTATCACCGCTCTTCAATCAGCTTTAGGTACACCAATAATACTATTGTTTGCCCTTCTCCCTGGGCATAACTTTAAGGTGGTTCCTAATTTAGAATTTTTATTATCAGTTCTATATCAAGGTGCTTTAGGATCTGGGATAGCTTACTTAATATGGTTTAAGTTACTAGATAAATATAAAGCTACACTAATTAGTTCGTTTTCAATGGGAGTACCAGCAGTAGCATTAACCGTTTCTTGGATCTTACTAAATGAACAATTAACGTTAAATCAACTATTTGGTATATCCTTAGTGTTCTTAGGAATACTCTTAGTTCTGATTTAACTATTAATGTGGAATTAAGTCGGAATTTCCTAACTATCCATTTCAGAGAGATTTCCTTCTGACCTCACTTTAATAAGTTCAATCAGTTAGACTAGTATTACTGTATGAAATAGGTTAAAAGTCGTTCTACCTCGAACAGTATTTTTTTACGAGTTAGCATTTTTACGTCTTTTTCCTTCTCTTAAACATCTTCTTAACATTATTCAGTTCTTGATAACGACTATTCACAGCCTTGAAAACCTCTTGGTAGCGGGATTTGCCCAGTTTATTTTCTTTTCTCTTCTAAACTTGGTAAGTCTGGCATCAATTATTGCAACATTGATGAAGCAATGAATTACAGAAGAATCGATAGTAATAATTACTCATCATATTTAATGTTGTATTATAAGCTTAAAGTCTTATTGATATGCTGAGCAAAAATTTTCTTTTAGTAATAAATGCAAATAAAATTTTTAAATTTTTAATGAATATCATCTTTTCAGAGAATAAATTAATAATTCTTAAACTATTCAATTTTCGTTATGAAAGCTGTTTTGCTAATGGCATATGGAGCACCACGCAATCTTAACGAGGTTGAAGAGTATTTTACGCATATTAGGGGAGGCAGAAAGCCTACAAAG
>Ga0081474_119741_pt1 | contig 16204 bp, 3 predicted proteins | sample OneHunmetagenome_2_FD_70978 | JGI IMG/M metagenome (GOLD analysis project Ga0081474, IMG submission 70978) | Ferrous microbial mat communities from One Hundred Spring Plain, Yellowstone National Park, USA v2 (version 2) | ecosystem: Environmental > Aquatic > Non-marine Saline and Alkaline >... | reverse complement strand
TTTGTATTTAGGTGCTGTTCTTAAAGCGCTTAAACTCAGAAGAGGATTGAAAGTTCTTTTGTTAGGATTGTTTGCTCATCTAATTTTTCTTAACTTAAACTCAGAAGAGGATTGAAAGCCAGAACTTAAATTCTGAAGCAATAGCCAAGCATATATCTTAAACTCAGAAGAGGATTGAAAGGTAAACTGTTTCCAAAGCTCACGGAACTTCGGATCTAATCTTAAACTCAGAAGAGGATTGAAAGAGGATCCTCATATATTATAGGAAGTCCAATATCCCCCTTAAACTCAGAAGAGGATTGAAAGAAGTAATTTGGTTAGTGAAATACAAGGTGCATATTCTTAAACTCAGAAGAGGATTGAAAGATTTTTATAATTACATAGCCCTCACTAAGCTTTTGCTTAAACTCAGAAGAGGATTGAAAGTGCAAGAAATTTTGCCAATCTTTTTCTGCACCTTTTTTTCTTAAACTCAGAAGAGGATTGAAAGATTTGTGTAGTAGTCATAAAAGCAGATGCGTTTATGCTACCTTAAACTCAGAAGAGGATTGAAAGATAATCACGATAGGATCAATGCATGGAATAAACTTCTTAAACTCAGAAGAGGATTGAAAGTGCTCATGTCAATTTGGGATAAGTCCAAATTTAAATTAGCTTAAACTCAGAAGAGGATTGAAAGAAGTATGGACTTGGGGAAGCTTTAGAAGGGGATATTTAAACTTAAACTCAGAAGAGGATTGAAAGAGCAATATTTTTAACAGTTCTTTTTCCTCTATAACCTTAAACTCAGAAGAGGATTGAAAGGGAGCTTCCAATCTAGCTTTAGGTTTATATACTGTGGTAGCTTAAACTCAGAAGAGGATTGAAAGATATTTTAGCAATAAAGCATGTGTTAATCAAAAAGCTTAAACTCAGAAGAGGATTGAAAGAAGACTGTTATAGACCCTTCGACGACTGTGTTATCTTAAACTCAGAAGAGGATTGAAAGTCATTTCCAACTGTAATAACACTCAGTATTGCTTTCTTAAACTCAGAAGAGGATTGAAAGAGATATTTTTTTCTTATCTCCTCCTTAACCGATTCTTCTTAAACTCAGAAGAGGATTGAAAGATTTCCTTTTGCCCACCATCTTATTCCTACTTGATACTTAAACTCAGAAGAGGATTGAAAGGGCTTATCGCCTATTTCTGCATATTCATCTTGAAGAATCTTAAACTCAGAAGAGGATTGAAAGGTTAGTTCCAGATATAGCAAGACAGTATGATACATTCCTTCTTAAACTCAGAAGAGGATTGAAAGAATCCTCTAACTGCTTAAGAAATTCACTACTCACGATCTTAAACTCAGAAGAGGATTGAAAGTTACTTCAACTATATCATCGAATAAACTTTCCAATTCGCTTAAACTCAGAAGAGGATTGAAAGAAGAAGAAAACGAGTGTGACGAAATTGAAGAGTGGATACGCTTAAACTCAGAAGAGGATTGAAAGCCAAGAAGTTTTTCCATGTCTCCTTGATATACTTCATCTTAAACTCAGAAGAGGATTGAAAGGAATAAGAAAATCTTACAGGTGTTCTTGATGCTAGAGGTGTTCCTTAAACTCAGAAGAGGATTGAAAGGAATTGGAGTTGTAGGTCTTCAACATACTTCACGAATTCCTTAAACTCAGAAGAGGATTGAAAGTTTGAGCACTTTTTTCCTTTTCTTCCTTAAGCGCTGATCTTAAACTCAGAAGAGGATTGAAAGGTGTTGGAGTAGGATTGTAGTATATTGGCGGGTTAGGACTTAAACTCAGAAGAGGATTGAAAGTTATTTCTTCTTCTTTACTCATTTTATCACCCTGCTCTTCCTTAAACTCAGAAGAGGATTGAAAGATTTACAACAATAGCGCAGCAAGTCAGTCAACAAGTTCCTTAAACTCAGAAGAGGATTGAAAGATTTTTCTGTGAACAACCCACATTTGTCTTGGCACGTATATCTTAAACTCAGAAGAGGATTGAAAGTTGAACAGGCCCGCCAAGAGACATCGATGCTACATCTACCCTTAAACTCAGAAGAGGATTGAAAGTTCACGCTGTGATATTATTTTGTAAATTATATATCCTACTCTTAAACTCAGAAGAGGATTGAAAGCCTGAATTGCAACTAACAGTTCCACCGTAATTTAACTAACTTAAACTCAGAAGAGGATTGAAAGCATAAGGGCAGTCTAACTTTCAGAAATATGAATAATTCTTAAACTCAGAAGAGGATTGAAAGTCTGGTGTTCCTATTTTTTCTATTGCTTTTGTTTTTGTATCTTAAACTCAGAAGAGGATTGAAAGAGCAATTAGGGTTCCTATGAATCATCCATTATTCGCTTGCTTAAACTCAGAAGAGGATTGAAAGATCTCGCTCATGCTATCTACCTCATAATGGTACTTTGGTCTTAAACTCAGAAGAGGATTGAAAGAAGCTTTGCTTAGTAAGCTTAAGAAAAAGGAAATAACCTTAAACTCAGAAGAGGATTGAAAGAAACTTTCTGGCTAAAGGAAAACATATTTCCATTAAACCTTAAACTCAGAAGAGGATTGAAAGCTTAAAAGAGGGCCTTTAACCTATGGCCGGCCTAAAAAACTTAAACTCAGAAGAGGATTGAAAGCTTTTTAAAGAATCAAGTCGTGTCGTTGAGATTGTGAATCTTAAACTCAGAAGAGGATTGAAAGATATTTATTGGAATCATGAATACTGTTTTCCATTTGACATCTTAAACTCAGAAGAGGATTGAAAGTTTGAATAAAGTCATCATAATCTCCTGTATTAATACCTTAAACTCAGAAGAGGATTGAAAGTTATACTTTTTACTACACTCTTCACAAATGTAATACTTACTTAAACTCAGAAGAGGATTGAAAGACGATATCTGTTAAATTTATCCAACTTGATAAGTTGTTTCTTAAACTCAGAAGAGGATTGAAAGAGAATACACTAAGAAAATATTTAAGAGTAATCGTCCATTCACTTAAACTCAGAAGAGGATTGAAAGTTGCAAATTCTGTATAACCAAGCCAGCCTTTGCTTAACGCTTAAACTCAGAAGAGGATTGAAAGGATTCCCACTACCTTCAATTGAACGCAGAGCTGAATATGAAAGCTTAAACTCAGAAGAGGATTGAAAGCCAGAAGATCCTTCCATATGCTTCCACCTAATATATTCTCTTAAACTCAGAAGAGGATTGAAAGTCCACCTGATTTTCTCAACTTTTCACTTGGTTTTTCCCTTAAACTCAGAAGAGGATTGAAAGAGGAATTTTGGTAATCTTTGCAACATAGCCTTAATCGCTTAAACTCAGAAGAGGATTGAAAGTGTTTATTTTTGATCATTTCATCCAAATCTATGCCAGTCTTAAACTCAGAAGAGGATTGAAAGTGTTAAGTTAATTGCAAAAAAGAGAAATTTAGGGGACTTAAACTCAGAAGAGGATTGAAAGGCACTATTTGCTATCAAACCAACAAATTCCTCTATTCTTAAACTCAGAAGAGGATTGAAAGGATATTTAAATTTAATGGTTATAATTTTCTAGTAGCTTAAACTCAGAAGAGGATTGAAAGTTTATAATGTAAGAAGGAAGCAGTTTGTCAATCTCATTTACTTAAACTCAGAAGAGGATTGAAAGTGACAGGACATTACAAGTAGCAGCTGCGAAAGATGATCCCTTAAACTCAGAAGAGGATTGAAAGAATTGTTCGGATTTCTCATTGAACAATTGCTTTAGGAACTTAAACTCAGAAGAGGATTGAAAGTCCCATTTTTTCTTTTTTTCTGTTTTCCCAAATTCTCTTAAACTCAGAAGAGGATTGAAAGCAAATGTTGACCAGCTCAGTGATGAAGAGCTTCTAGCTTCTTAAACTCAGAAGAGGATTGAAAGAAAAAGAATAAAAAATGAAAAAAAGAATATTTTATTTAGCTTAAACTCAGAAGAGGATTGAAAGAATGAGATTTGGTTTTGTGCTGAGCCTGATACTGCTACTCTTAAACTCAGAAGAGGATTGAAAGTGTTGTTTTACCTAAATTCGTTAAATCAATAATAAGATACTTAAACTCAGAAGAGGATTGAAAGAAGTTTTCAGCTTTTAGGCGGGCCTGTAAAGGAATATGCTTAAACTCAGAAGAGGATTGAAAGGCTTAAAACGGAAATGCCGACCTTTATCTATTGTGTCGGTTCTTAAACTCAGAAGAGGATTGAAAGGCTATTTGTTCTCCTGCCTTCTTATTCATTACTTCAACTTAAACTCAGAAGAGGATTGAAAGAGAATTGTTATTATTAAAAAAGTTGTGAAAAAGAATCTTCTTAAACTCAGAAGAGGATTGAAAGTGGCTGCATTGCTTCAAGCAAGCACAAAAGCTTCAATAGTCTTAAACTCAGAAGAGGATTGAAAGCAATTAGAATGTTTAAGGAAGATGAACATTAGAAGAAGCTCTTAAACTCAGAAGAGGATTGAAAGACAACTTGGGTATAATGTCTTTGACTAACGCTACTATCTTAAACTCAGAAGAGGATTGAAAGTCCGCTATATTTAAAGCAAATTGTTCGCATGCAGGTATTCTTAAACTCAGAAGAGGATTGAAAGAAATAACCACTTACAAGCTGTATGTATAGTGTACTAGCTTAAACTCAGAAGAGGATTGAAAGAGAACTAGAAAAAAGTTAATTTTTTTTAAAAAGCCTGTATACTTAAACTCAGAAGAGGATTGAAAGTGTTATAAGTCTAATCATACTCTCTTATACAAAGAAGAAAACTTAAACTCAGAAGAGGATTGAAAGATATACCCATTCCCAGCCGCATTTTGAACACTTAAGTTTTCTTAAACTCAGAAGAGGATTGAAAGTATAGCGGTGTAGTTAACATACCAAAGCCAATTTGAATTTTCTTAAACTCAGAAGAGGATTGAAAGTTTCCCAAGAACACCAATTGATACTCCGCCCATAACAGCTTAAACTCAGAAGAGGATTGAAAGTAAACAAGATATAAAAAAGTAAAGTTGAGAATGCTACTGCACTTAAACTCAGAAGAGGATTGAAAGATCAGTATTTCATCATCGTTTATGATTTTATTATTACTTAAACTCAGAAGAGGATTGAAAGTACAATAAAGTCAGTAAACCAAGTATTGATATTTGCCTTAAACTCAGAAGAGGATTGAAAGATATTGGCTTTAGCTATTGCTTGGAAAGCATAGTTTCTTAAACTCAGAAGAGGATTGAAAGAGCTATATTTTCAACAGAGCTTTTTGCAACTATTGCCCTTAAACTCAGAAGAGGATTGAAAGAAGTTGAAACTTGGGATGAGGATAACAAAATAATTAGAACTTAAACTCAGAAGAGGATTGAAAGTTAACTATATTATTTAAGAATTCTTTCGGTGAAGGTCTTAAACTCAGAAGAGGATTGAAAGATCCACAAATATTTACGCAGTTCAAAGGGAGATACTCTTAAACTCAGAAGAGGATTGAAAGTTTTCTTCTTCTTCTTGCAAAAAATATGCATACTTAAACTCAGAAGAGGATTGAAAGCGCTTATCCATGCTTAGTAATTAAAAGTAGTATACATTATCTTAAACTCAGAAGAGGATTGAAAGTGTTTTATTTCCTCATTGTCAATATAATCTAATATACTTAAACTCAGAAGAGGATTGAAAGTTGTAAATATTTTGTAAAACATGAAAGCTATTCCACTTCTTAAACTCAGAAGAGGATTGAAAGACTGCAAATGTTTCTACATATGTTACTCAAGTCTCAACTTAAACTCAGAAGAGGATTGAAAGATGAGTTTAATGATATGATTTAAACTTAATGGTTTTCTTAAACTCAGAAGAGGATTGAAAGAAATAAAACCATCTAATCCTGATAAACCTAAAGCTACCTTACTTAAACTCAGAAGAGGATTGAAAGAGGTATTAGCTATGGCATCATTGAAACTTATGTGCCTTAAACTCAGAAGAGGATTGAAAGAAAATATCTTTTGATTCCTTTGTAGATGAAATTTGTTCCTTAAACTCAGAAGAGGATTGAAAGAGTGTAGTCTTTTTAATGCCAGTCATTTCCGCAAGCTCTCTTAAACTCAGAAGAGGATTGAAAGTGCTAGTATTCTCAAATATTTTGATAAGTCAATATTCTTAAACTCAGAAGAGGATTGAAAGAAGTTTTTCGATTTCTTCTTGAGACTCTGGAGCATACCTTAAACTCAGAAGAGGATTGAAAGAATGATGCTCCAGAATATGCTGTGCATTTTGAGTTTACTCTTAAACTCAGAAGAGGATTGAAAGTAGTGGTATTTTTATTCTAAGCAAATTTTAACTTGTACTTAAACTCAGAAGAGGATTGAAAGTCTTCACTTAACTCCTGAGCGTATCTTTCCACTTGTTCACTTAAACTCAGAAGAGGATTGAAAGTTAGTAGCTCACCCAAGCAGCGAATACATAGCTAACCTTAAACTCAGAAGAGGATTGAAAGGGCTAATTGTGCTAGTCATAAAAAAAGAATATTAAACTTAAACTCAGAAGAGGATTGAAAGAATTCCTAAACCAATTTCATACGTGGTGGTATAAACACTTAAACTCAGAAGAGGATTGAAAGAGAATTTGCTCTTTATTTCTCAAAAAGAAGAAGAGGCTTAAACTCAGAAGAGGATTGAAAGATGATTTCCTGATTAATTTTGAGGGAGCCAATCCCCTCCACTTAAACTCAGAAGAGGATTGAAAGTTGAATATGTGAATATAATCCTCTGGTTTTCTTAATTTCTTAAACTCAGAAGAGGATTGAAAGAAATAAATCTACTAAATGCCTAACATACAATTCCCAAGAACTTAAACTCAGAAGAGGATTGAAAGGCAAATCGTTGAGTCATTAGCGCCATGTATCCTCTTTATAGCTTAAACTCAGAAGAGGATTGAAAGATAAGGTTTGTCGAAATTGATTTATTTTGCGTTTCCATCTTAAACTCAGAAGAGGATTGAAAGTCGTGGGAGCTGGCATATACGTGCCGAGACAAATGTGGGCTTAAACTCAGAAAAGGATTGAAAGCAATCAAATCCAACTTCCTCAGGCGGGCCTTTGGCTCTTAAACTCAGAAGAGGATTGAAAGTTTTGTTATTTATCTTTTTTAATTTTTTATCTAAGTCTTAAACTCAGAAGAGGATTGAAAGGCTTCAAGCAAAGGCATATAATGGATTAAGAGCGACTTACCTTAAACTCAGAAGAGGATTGAAAGCAAGATGCAGAATTATACAAGAATGAGAGCAAGGTATTCGCTTAAACTCAGAAGAGGATTGAAAGTTTGATATTGCATCCATTAATTCAGATGAAATTTGGGCCCTTAAACTCAGAAGAGGATTGAAAGTTATTCTCTTTCTCTTCTCCGTTTAAAGCACTGCTAACTCTTAAACTCAGAAGAGGATTGAAAGATTAACACTAGCAGGTTTAGGTGTGGGTGTAAGCCAGCTTAAACTCAGAAGAGGATTGAAAGTTCAAATACAAGTCGTAACTGGAACGGCGTATCCACTTTCTTAAACTCAGAAGAGGATTGAAAGATATGAGTTGCATGACCTGGAGCAGAACCAACACGCACTTAAACTCAGAAGAGGATTGAAAGCAACAACAAGTAAAACCTAAGTTAGGGCAAAGACTTGCACTTAAACTCAGAAGAGGATTGAAAGATGCAAAATTATTTGAGTTGTAATTTTACATTGGTCTCTTAAACTCAGAAGAGGATTGAAAGTTAAGGTTCATTAATAGAAAATATCGTCATAGGATAACTTAAACTCAGAAGAGGATTGAAAGATAAAATACGGTGAACCGTATCTCGGGGATTCAAACATCTCTTAAACTCAGAAGAGGATTGAAAGGGTTTATGGAACTTTCCATATGTACTTACATACCACTCCTTAAACTCAGAAGAGGATTGAAAGAAGTGGAATCCATTAGGATTCATTGACGGAATACTACCTTAAACTCAGAAGAGGATTGAAAGATTTATTGGTTCCAGCTAATACTATTCGCTTTTTAATGCTTAAACTCAGAAGAGGATTGAAAGTCTACAGACCTTTCACTAGTTAAGTCAATAGGCCCTATCCTTAAACTCAGAAGAGGATTGAAAGTGAACGCGATTAAAATTGCTAAAGAACTCAGTAATGTATGGCTTAAACTCAGAAGAGGATTGAAAGAATAAATAGAGATTATTCAGATATCGCTTTTATTACCTTAAACTCAGAAGAGGATTGAAAGCATTGTAAACAGTGCAATAAGGATATTGGTCACTCATTTTCTTAAACTCAGAAGAGGATTGAAAGTAATCATGATTTCTTACGTCTTCTTAACAAAAATATTCTTAAACTCAGAAGAGGATTGAAAGAGCTAAGCAATAAGCGAAGAAAATATATACTTCTTTTAGCTTAAACTCAGAAGAGGATTGAAAGATCTTTTGCAAAAGGTCGTCAGGATTAATTTCCTTGCTCTTAAACTCAGAAGAGGATTGAAAGTACTCCTGCAAATAGCATTTTATCTAAAGCGTCATGTTCTTAAACTCAGAAGAGGATTGAAAGAGGATTTGTTCGTATGTCATACCATTCTTTACCTAATCTTAAACTCAGAAGAGGATTGAAAGATTAGTTGCAAACATAGTGCTTGACCCTGTAACAGGAACTCTTAAACTCAGAAGAGGATTGAAAGTTTCATTTCTAGGAATACATACTTTCCATTGACAATCTTAAACTCAGAAGAGGATTGAAAGCCTATTTCTTTACACTGATTTACAAATTTGAAAAAGCTTAAACTCAGAAGAGGATTGAAAGTATTCTTAGTAAGAAAGAATTTGGTTTTGTTACCCAATCTTAAACTCAGAAGAGGATTGAAAGTTTCTTCAGGATTAATACCTAGTAGCGCATCAACTTCAACTTAAACTCAGAAGAGGATTGAAAGGACATTTTTACGCACCTATAATAATAATATTTACGCTTAAACTCAGAAGAGGATTGAAAGTGACCATTAAACTGTAAGGATTGTTCTTCGTATATTCTTAAACTCAGAAGAGGATTGAAAGATACCAATCTATCTTTAATATTATGCCTGTATTGCTCTTAAACTCAGAAGAGGATTGAAAGCACTGTTCTGGGGTCTTACCACTTCCCCCCCTTCCGCCCTTAAACTCAGAAGAGGATTGAAAGAAAAAGCTCAGGCTATTTACAAAGCTTTATTATGCTATGCTTAAACTCAGAAGAGGATTGAAAGAAAACAGCAGATTTTTAAAAAATTAAATTTCATAAGAACTTAAACTCAGAAGAGGATTGAAAGTTATTTTTTTGGAGGGGGGCAAGGGGGAAACCAAGGCTTAAACTCAGAAGAGGATTGAAAGTTCCTTGAGCAATTAGTGGCTGTATTTCTTGTAGTTGTCTCTTAAACTCAGAAGAGGATTGAAAGCAAAAATATACTGGGTTATCAAAAGAATCTAAAACCGTTTCTTAAACTCAGAAGAGGATTGAAAGAAATAGTTATATTATTATGGCAGAACAACCAATTTATCACTTAAACTCAGAAGAGGATTGAAAGTTGGTTTTAAACAATAGTAACATGGAACTGTAAAAAGTGCACTTAAACTCAGAAGAGGATTGAAAGTTTTGATAGGAGTGGTGAAAGAGCATGAACTACGATTATCTTAAACTCAGAAGAGGATTGAAAGTAATCTTTTATCACCTCTATCAATCTTTTTCTTAACTTAAACTCAGAAGAGGATTGAAAGGTATATGTTTATAACTTAATATTTTATCGTGTTCTCGCTTAAACTCAGAAGAGGATTGAAAGTGAATATTGTAAAATTGCTGAGAAACGTTTATCTCTTTTCTTAAACTCAGAAGAGGATTGAAAGGGGGAATCATTTGCTGAAAGGATGACATCAGATATCTTAAACTCAGAAGAGGATTGAAAGATTTTAGGACAAATCCAAATCATTCAAGCGTTGATTCTTAAACTCAGAAGAGGATTGAAAGCATAAGTAATCAAAAAGAAAAAGCTTACCTAAACCACTTAAACTCAGAAGAGGATTGAAAGTACTTGACTTTGGATAAAGGAACAATAGGAAATACATCTTAAACTCAGAAGAGGATTGAAAGCTGTAAATCCTAACTATGTCCCTCACAAACGCTAACTTAAACTCAGAAGAGGATTGAAAGATCAAAATATTCTAAAGTTCCTTTCTCTAAATCTATATGCTTAAACTCAGAAGAGGATTGAAAGGTATTATTCTGTAAACAAAGAGATTGCTCAGAGGCTAAACTTAAACTCAGAAGAGGATTGAAAGTTGTTTTTGTTCAGCGCTCATGGTTTACTACTTTATTCCACTTAAACTCAGAAGAGGATTGAAAGTATCTAGCTAAGCTGGAGCTAAGCTAATTTAAACTCTTAAACTCAGAAGAGGATTGAAAGAGCACTCTTGTAAAAGTATATTTGTGGAACTGTTTTGCACTTAAACTCAGAAGAGGATTGAAAGTCTTCAGACATACTTTCTTCTTCTCTTTCTTTAAGTAGCTTAAACTCAGAAGAGGATTGAAAGTTGGTATGAATATTGGCTTACGCATGAAAGTAGTGATCTTAAACTCAGAAGAGGATTGAAAGCCAAAATATTTCATGTAGTCGCTAAAGAATATTCTATCTTAAACTCAGAAGAGGATTGAAAGTTTTAAGCATCTTAAATTGTAAACTCCCAACTTTATTCCACTTAAACTCAGAAGAGGATTGAAAGTATTTTTCAGTAAACCAGTCCGCCATAAACCTTATACTTAAACTCAGAAGAGGATTGAAAGACAATTCTACTTCACTCACAACACATCACTATGTATAACTTAAACTCAGAAGAGGATTGAAAGCTGGGAATTTACTAATTGGTCTCCACTTGAAACTAGCTTAAACTCAGAAGAGGATTGAAAGAGTTCCAGTATTATAAGCACTACCAATGTCATCATAAATTTTTGCTTAAACTCAGAAGAGGATTGAAAGGTAAGCAGGATACAATTCGTAGACCAAGAGGTTAAGCAAATCTTAAACTCAGAAGAGGATTGAAAGAAATTAAGAATAAAGATAATAAGATTGATTTGGAACTTAACGCTTAAACTCAGAAGAGGATTGAAAGATAGTCTATTAGCCAAACAATGAGAGCTATCAAACCACTTAAACTCAGAAGAGGATTGAAAGTTCCTAATGGAATGGTTAACGTAAAAACTCCGCCATTCTTAAACTCAGAAGAGGATTGAAAGGCTAACTCTCCTATTTTTTCCAAAGCAAACATACCCTTAAACTCAGAAGAGGATTGAAAGAATTAGTTACGTGGTGGTTTAAACATGGGGAAAGCTACTTAAACTCAGAAGAGGATTGAAAGTTTTCTACCACAGTTTTAGGCTTTTTCGAAGCCATAAGCTCTTAAACTCAGAAGAGGATTGAAAGTTCTACTTTGCTAGTATACTTGTATACCACATTCTCTTAAACTCAGAAGAGGATTGAAAGTGTGTAAGTATAATTGCTTTCTTTTGACTTAGCTTTGCCTTAAACTCAGAAGAGGATTGAAAGTTATAAAGCTATTCCATGTTGCTACGTAAATTTGACCCTTAAACTCAGAAGAGGATTGAAAGAAGAGTTTTTGACTAGTCTTCCACTAGAAAAAATTGCAACTCTTAAACTCAGAAGAGGATTGAAAGTCCTCAGAGAGCTCTTGAGCATACCTTTCTATTTGCTTAAACTCAGAAGAGGATTGAAAGATCTCGTTATTGTAACTGGCGTTGACCCCGCTGTTGCTTAAACTCAGAAGAGGATTGAAAGTTTGTAACAAGAAATTATATATTCGTGGGTCTTTAGTAACCTTAAACTCAGAAGAGGATTGAAAGGCCTTATTAACAATTTATATGCAAGATGAATTTGTACTTAAACTCAGAAGAGGATTGAAAGTTGAATACATTTATTTCAGCCCTCATAAAATTAAATCTAGCCTTAAACTCAGAAGAGGATTGAAAGTGAAAATATAAAGCAACAGGTTCAAAGCCTGCAAAACCACTTAAACTCAGAAGAGGATTGAAAGTAGGATATTCTGTTTTGCCAGCTTGTTTGTATACCTCACTTAAACTCAGAAGAGGATTGAAAGTTATAAGATTCAGACCTGTGCCTTGAGGTAGCATCCATCCCTTAAACTCAGAAGAGGATTGAAAGATCAAGCAATTGAAACTAGGAAGCAGCAACTTATAAACTTAAACTCAGAAGAGGATTGAAAGTTTAATTCTAAAGGAATTTCGGTCATTGCTTTTGCTGAGGCTTAAACTCAGAAGAGGATTGAAAGCACAATCATGCGGGCCCTCGCATGGCCAAAAAACCCAACTTAAACTCAGAAGAGGATTGAAAGTAAATGTTGTATACTGCATTATTTGAGCTCCATCTTGTATCTTAAACTCAGAAGAGGATTGAAAGTTTATAATCTGTTTTATTATATACTTTCTAGTAATATTCACTTAAACTCAGAAGAGGATTGAAAGGTAACGATCTCAATTCCGTTTTTGGTTATCTGTATTCCCTTAAACTCAGAAGAGGATTGAAAGTAACCATTGGTTTAACCCCTATTGCTCCATCGACACCACCCTTAAACTCAGAAGAGGATTGAAAGAGGAGCAGTTTCAGCATCAATAACCAATGCAATAAGCTTAAACTCAGAAGAGGATTGAAAGTATTCCCTCACCTGTTCCAGCGTTAACGGCCCCCATCTTAAACTCAGAAGAGGATTGAAAGAAGAAATCAAGAAAGATTGCAAGTGAATATTTCCATCCCTTAAACTCAGAAGAGGATTGAAAGTGGAGTGGTTATTAGCTGATATGATTATCAGGGAGATTATCTTAAACTCAGAAGAGGATTGAAAGAGTATATAGACTATGGAGAACAATGGCATGAGGTAACTTAAACTCAGAAGAGGATTGAAAGGTAAAGTTAAAGCTCAATTTCTCAAGCGTGTCATGGTTTATCTTAAACTCAGAAGAGGATTGAAAGTGATGTGTTTACGTTTCAAGAAAGTTTAGGTGTTTTTATTCTCTTAAACTCAGAAGAGGATTGAAAGTGGATTTGAAGGGTTGCAATATGTAGCGGTTGAGGCATGTGCTTAAACTCAGAAGAGGATTGAAAGCTTTTATTGTTTCTTCTTCCCCTCTATAAATATAAACTTAAACTCAGAAGAGGATTGAAAGTTTATAATGTAAGAAGGAAGCAGTTTGTCAATCTCATTTCTTAAACTCAGAAGAGGATTGAAAGATTATATCCAAGGGATAGGGTGGACAACAGTGATTAGTCCTTAAACTCAGAAGAGGATTGAAAGCGAACTTTTCTCTTAAGATTAACATTTTCAATTTGATAGCTTAAACTCAGAAGAGGATTGAAAGTTTTACTTTAGTTTTTATTTTTGTAGCAGCTGCAATTTTCTTAAACTCAGAAGAGGATTGAAAGTTGAATACGGATTATTCCCATCAACAACTTGGGTATAACTTAAACTCAGAAGAGGATTGAAAGAAGGGTTAAGCTGTCTCCTTGTTGACTGTGGTAGTCTTAAACTCAGAAGAGGATTGAAAGACCAATTGCAGCAGATGATACTGATAATAACGTATTTCTTAAACTCAGAAGAGGATTGAAAGCCTATCTACTCTTCCCGATTGCGTTGTGAGTGGATAACTCTTAAACTCAGAAGAGGATTGAAAGTAATATAAAAACTTTTCCAAAAAAAAAGAATAAGAAAAAACTTAAACTCAGAAGAGGATTGAAAGTAATGTAAATATTACAGCATTGGGAATATCCTCAGGCTTAAACTCAGAAGAGGATTGAAAGTTCGGACAAGGTCTTTGAATATTCTAAAAAGCTCAGACTTAAACTCAGAAGAGGATTGAAAGAAGAAATTGTTCCTCAATCACAATTTATAAATAAGACTTAAACTCAGAAGAGGATTGAAAGAGCAGCGATTCTTAAAGGTACATAACCACGACCTGATTGTGCTTAAACTCAGAAGAGGATTGAAAGGGTTTAATCTCAGCAAGCAATATTTTTAATTCTTCAGCACTTAAACTCAGAAGAGGATTGAAAGTACTCTATACTTTGTGCTTCTTACTGGCTCTGCCACTTAAACTCAGAAGAGGATTGAAAGTATGAATCTAGTGAAGATAAATATGGTGATATACCTGTCTTAAACTCAGAAGAGGATTGAAAGTGTGTAAGGATTAATGCTTTCTTTTGACTTAACTTTGCTTAAACTCAGAAGAGGATTGAAAGCAAACTACACCTCCACCTCAGCCTCAACAACCTTCTCAGCTTAAACTCAGAAGAGGATTGAAAGTTTATAAGGTAATATAAATCGCTAAAAAGATTGTAATAACTTAAACTCAGAAGAGGATTGAAAGGCTTTAAAATACCATACTTTAGGACCAGGCGCCCATCTTAAACTCAGAAGAGGATTGAAAGAGTTTTGGTTGAATACCGTACTTAAGTAAATCACTAACTTAAACTCAGAAGAGGATTGAAAGTTTGGGACGTAAAGGATAACAGAAATGTAGGAAGAGCTTAAACTCAGAAGAGGATTGAAAGTTTCTACTTTGTTTACCACATTTTGGCTTTCAAGCGAAGCTTAAACTCAGAAGAGGATTGAAAGTATCAGAATTGAGTGATTATGTATTGCACTTAAAACTTAAACTCAGAAGAGGATTGAAAGAAGTCTGAAGACATTGCGGTCAACTCTTCATTAAGCCTTAAACTCAGAAGAGGATTGAAAGTACAGGACAACTATACGTTGGTACTATTTCTATGGTCACTTAAACTCAGAAGAGGATTGAAAGAGTAATTATTGCTTTACTTGTCTCATAACGTATTACACTTAAACTCAGAAGAGGATTGAAAGTGTGATTAACCAAAAATTCATTGTTCGATTTCAATGTGTTTCTTAAACTCAGAAGAGGATTGAAAGAATTTTAGCAACTTGCCCACCTGATAATGGAATCGTCTTAAACTCAGAAGAGGATTGAAAGTATTTCATAACCTTTAATAGTTGTTGGTCTCCAATCATCAGCTTAAACTCAGAAGAGGATTGAAAGATTCAAATATTCATTTCTTCTGTGAATCAATCTATGCTTAAACTCAGAAGAGGATTGAAAGAGTCCCATTTTGCAAGTTAATTTGAATTTGCAAAGTATAACTTAAACTCAGAAGAGGATTGAAAGAGCTAATAATTCCTCAAAGCCGTCTTTTTCGTAATAGCTCCTTAAACTCAGAAGAGGATTGAAAGTCACTTGCAGTAGGTGAATAAGCAATATAAAACCCCTGCTTAAACTCAGAAGAGGATTGAAAGGTCATCCCTTTTTTCTTGGCCGGCTATTTTATTTTTGGCTTAAACTCAGCAGAGGATTGAAAGTGGTTTGTAAATTCAGCCCAGCAATAATAGCAAGGCCAGCATAAACTCAGAAGAGGATTGAAAGAACTATTCTTCACTAACATGAACGGCAAAATTTTAGCCATTCATAAACTCAGAAGAGGATTGAAAGATAAATGTGATAAATACATCATTCATAAATTCTAGTGAAATCAGGTTCTGCATAATAAGATTTGGATGCAAAATTAAGCATTTTTTTCTTACTATAACCCACATGCCCAATTGATGGATGCAAAATTCCACCTTCTTAAGATTCGAATCAAAATACTTGATATCACCTTACCCTATTCTTATCTTGAATATTCATCATTAAATTAACTGCGTCAAAATAACTTTAAATTAATAATTTGGTTTCATTAATTGAAAAAAAGAAAACAACACATTTTCTATTGCATTAACTTTGTATAGTTTCTTTCAATGATATGGAAGAGCTGATTTGAAATTCTTCTTAATTCTCAGAAGAAACTTTATTAACACCGTCGTTTTTCCTTAAAATTCTGTGTAAAGGATAACTTTTGTTTGAGAAGAAATAAAACAATCATGACAGTTAATACGTAATATTTTACGTTGTTTGAAATTTCTAACAAATGAAATAATTGTTTTAAAAAATTTTTAAGCTTATAAAAATCTAAAATATTATGCAAGGTAGATATTACGCATCTGATATTCTATTAATTACATCGATAACAAACTTGCATGTAGGAACTGGAAGAGGAGGGGAAGTTGTAGATTTGCCAATTCA
>Ga0081474_119747_pt1 | contig 16216 bp, 4 predicted proteins | sample OneHunmetagenome_2_FD_70978 | JGI IMG/M metagenome (GOLD analysis project Ga0081474, IMG submission 70978) | Ferrous microbial mat communities from One Hundred Spring Plain, Yellowstone National Park, USA v2 (version 2) | ecosystem: Environmental > Aquatic > Non-marine Saline and Alkaline >... | reverse complement strand
ACTTCCCCTCCTCTTCCAGTTCCTACATGCAAGTTTGTTATCGATGTAATTAATAGAATATCAGATGCGTAATATCTACCTTGCATAATATTTTAGATTTTTATAAGCTTAAAAATTTTTTTAAAACGATTATTTCATTTGTTAGAAATTTCAAACAAGGTAAAATATTACGTATTAATTGTCATGATTGTTTTATTTCTTCTCAAACAAAAGTTATCCTTTAGACCAATTTTAAGGAAAAACTACGGTTTTAGTAAAGTTTCTTCTGAGAATTAAGAAGAATTTCAAATCAGCTCTTCCATATCATTGAAAGAAACTATACAAAGTTAATGCAATAGAAAATGTGTTGTTTTCTTTTTTTCAATTGATAAAACCAAATTATTAATTCAAAGTTATTTTGACGCAGTTAATTTAATGATGAATATTCAATATAAGAATAGGGTAAGATGGAACGTTGCATCCATTAATTGAGCATGTGGGTTATAATAAGAAAAAATCCTTAATTTTGCAAACAAATCTTATTATGCAGAACCTGATTTCACTAGAATTTATGAATGATGTATTTATCACATTTAACTTTCAGTCCTCTTCTGAGTTTAAGGTTTGCATATTACTCTTCTTTACCTAAAGTTTTACCACTTTCAATCCTCTTCTGAGTTTAAGACTTAGCTTTTATTAATGCTGGTTCTATGAATCCTCTCCTTTCAATCCTCTTCTGAGTTTAAGCTCGGGTTACAGAATAAACCCGTTACACGCTGATTACTTTCAATCCTCTTCTGAGTTTAAGCGTAGGTGGATTAGCACTAGGAGTCTATGCATTGTATCTTTCAATCCTCTTCTGAGTTTAAGATTGAGAGCATTCTTTTAAGAATTGCAAATATGAAGTTCTCCTTTCAATCCTCTTCTGAGTTTAAGAAGGCTTACTCTAGATATTGATGAAGATCCTGTTATCTTTCAATCCTCTTCTGAGTTTAAGGCTTGGCGATAGGGTTCTCGAGTGCAGTCAAAGAAGCTTTCAATCCTCTTCTGAGTTTAAGTATGCTAGTGGTAATTATGATTTGTATATTGAATTCTTTCAATCCTCTTCTGAGTTTAAGTGTGGCCGAGGGGGAAGTGGTAAACCACGGGGCTAGCTTTCAATCCTCTTCTGAGTTTAAGAATAATTTGTTTAAAAATTGTTCAAGCTCAGTTTTTCTTTCAATCCTCTTCTGAGTTTAAGTTGAAATTTGATTGAATGCAGCCTGAAGAGAAAGAATTCTTTCAATCCTCTTCTGAGTTTAAGATGTTAAAGTATGTAAAGATTGTAAAGTTAAAGAGAAAATCTTTCAATCCTCTTCTGAGTTTAAGAGCAAGAAGTTGAAAAGAACACTCCTTGCAAGACTGCTTTCAATCCTCTTCTGAGTTTAAGTTTCCAATTTAATGTAAGCATACCTGTAAATGTCAAAGTCTTTCAATCCTCTTCTGAGTTTAAGGTTGCAGCTGGCCCGCTAGGAGCCTTAGTAGCTGTAGTTTCTTTCAATCCTCTTCTGAGTTTAAGTAGTAACATGTAAATATCGGCCTCCATATACGAAGAAATACCTTTCAATCCTCTTCTGAGTTTAAGAGGTGTTATTCTTGGCCTTGATGGGTTGCTGACAAGCAACTTTCAATCCTCTTCTGAGTTTAAGCTTAACTCCCTTAATTCACGCATAAGTTGCTTAATGCCACTTTCAATCCTCTTCTGAGTTTAAGTTCTAGGTTTACCAAGATTAGAATCAGATTCACTGAGGCTTTCAATCCTCTTCTGAGTTTAAGAGATAACTAATGTCTATGTCAATTTCCTTGAATTTCTTACTTTCAATCCTCTTCTGAGTTTAAGTTATAATTATGCTGAGCTTACACTAGTTGAAGGCATCTTTCAATCCTCTTCTGAGTTTAAGGGGAATAAGATTCAGTCTATACGCAGGAATGATGGCCATCTTTCAATCCTCTTCTGAGTTTAAGTGGCAATCTTTCTGGTGGTAAAATGCTTAGAGTAACCTTTCAATCCTCTTCTGAGTTTAAGCTGTATTTATTTGGCTCAGCTTGTCCTTGAACTTGGAATCTTTCAATCCTCTTCTGAGTTTAAGGGTATAATCCAGCAAGAGTGAGGTACTTTATTAAGGCTTTCAATCCTCTTCTGAGTTTAAGAACCAATTTATCACATTGAATTGTTGCTTCCAGGTCCTCTTTCAATCCTCTTCTGAGTTTAAGTTGATTCGGAGGCATTCGATAGACAAGTAAACGCCCTTACTTTCAATCCTCTTCTGAGTTTAAGCTACATTACCTAGCGCATCCGCAATATTTACAGCTCAACACTTTCAATCCTCTTCTGAGTTTAAGCAGGTTTTGAATTAACCCCCGAACTTAATGTTTATTTACTTTCAATCCTCTTCTGAGTTTAAGGGGCAAGCATATTCGATTTAAAGGTTATAAAGTTCTTAACTTTCAATCCTCTTCTGAGTTTAAGAATTCATCAGCGTATTCCACAAATGGGTTGTGCCAACTTTCAATCCTCTTCTGAGTTTAAGGACAGAATATTACATGATTTAGGTTTCGAAGGCCTTACCTTTCAATCCTCTTCTGAGTTTAAGGGCTTACTATCATATCACGCAGTTAGGGATCGGAGGAAACTTTCAATCCTCTTCTGAGTTTAAGAATATTCATTAGAATATGATATTGTGCATGTCTGAATCTTTCAATCCTCTTCTGAGTTTAAGCTATTGAATGATTATTTATTACACTGGTCTCAGGATTCCTTTCAATCCTCTTCTGAGTTTAAGGTCTTATCAGCCCCGAAGAATATCCAACTAGTAGACTTTCAATCCTCTTCTGAGTTTAAGTTAAATACAGGAAAGCAAAAATGACGTTCTTACAAAAATCTTTCAATCCTCTTCTGAGTTTAAGTTGTAGCTAAATCAATCGCACCGTATGCACCACTTAAATCTTTCAATCCTCTTCTGAGTTTAAGAATAGCTAACCTAAGAAAAGAAAAATCTAATCATTCGTTCTTTCAATCCTCTTCTGAGTTTAAGTAGCGATTACGAAAATTAAGATTCCGATTAATAAAGTCTTTCAATCCTCTTCTGAGTTTAAGTGCTTTAATAAGAGTATCAAATCCTAGCGATCCATCGCTTTCAATCCTCTTCTGAGTTTAAGGGAGAAACTAGTAACTACTTCTGATGGTGTAGTAATCTTTCAATCCTCTTCTGAGTTTAAGGTTTCAAGGTCGTTGGGGATAAACTAATTCTCTCAACTTTCAATCCTCTTCTGAGTTTAAGGTTTCAAGGTCGTTGGGGATAAACTAATTCTCTCAACTTTCAATCCTCTTCTGAGTTTAAGACCCCTCAAGTGCTATTCGTTTGCTTAAAGTGTTATTATCTTTCAATCCTCTTCTGAGTTTAAGTTGTAAACGAAGGTGAAGACCCCCCTAAAACCCAACTTTCAATCCTCTTCTGAGTTTAAGAGCCTTTTTAGAATTGTTTGGAGAAAAAATTATTTCTTTCAATCCTCTTCTGAGTTTAAGAGAATTAACGGTGAAGTTGAGCCTCATGTAGGGATGTATGTTACTTTCAATCCTCTTCTGAGTTTAAGGATTGGTATAAGGTAAGGATGTCTAATAGAGGGAATTCTTTCAATCCTCTTCTGAGTTTAAGATATGCATGAATTTGATAAATTTTTCACTATTCCGTACTTTCAATCCTCTTCTGAGTTTAAGTTATTCCAGAGGATACACTCATAAAAGAATTACAAAAACTCTTTCAATCCTCTTCTGAGTTTAAGGTATATCCTTGACTTCAGGGTTGAACAAGAACTCGTCTTTCAATCCTCTTCTGAGTTTAAGCGGTGTTTCATAGACGTATACTGGTCTTCTAGGATCACTCTTTCAATCCTCTTCTGAGTTTAAGAAAGGAGCTCTCTGAATTAGATCCGAAGTTCCGTGAGCTTCTTTCAATCCTCTTCTGAGTTTAAGAAAGCGGAGACATTACGGTAGATGCACAAGCTACGTTTGCTTTCAATCCTCTTCTGAGTTTAAGTATATGCAACTTTGTGTATTTGTTTTGCATATGCTCTTTCAATCCTCTTCTGAGTTTAAGTTCAAACACCACAAGTTTATCATCCCTAACAGAAATGACTTTCAATCCTCTTCTGAGTTTAAGATATGGTCTGTAAGAGTATCAGGTGCTGTTGTTAATTTCCCTTTCAATCCTCTTCTGAGTTTAAGTTCATGCTCATAATTTAACATGGGTATAAATAGCAACTTTCAATCCTCTTCTGAGTTTAAGTTAAACAGAATTTATGAAATGGTGAAATCGGGGCACTTTCAATCCTCTTCTGAGTTTAAGAAGATGGGAATGCAAAAATCTCGACGATAGACCTTGAAAACTTTCAATCCTCTTCTGAGTTTAAGGCTTAAGGTAGATCAAGCTCTTCTTAAAAGCTTCTTTATCTTTCAATCCTCTTCTGAGTTTAAGAGAAAATAAAGTATGCTGACTTTTTCGTACGAATTTCTTTCAATCCTCTTCTGAGTTTAAGAGCATTAGGTATAAAATTGTTATAACGCCAAGTATATACCACTTTCAATCCTCTTCTGAGTTTAAGATTATTAATTAAGCAGGTGCTTGAACATGAGTGAAAACTTTCAATCCTCTTCTGAGTTTAAGACCTTAACAAGCAAAATACAGAGCTTAAGGATAAGTTGAACTTTCAATCCTCTTCTGAGTTTAAGAGCAAAAGACCCTAATGCCATAAAGGTTGTAAAATACGACTTTCAATCCTCTTCTGAGTTTAAGTTTTAAATATACCATACAGGATTGGGATAAAGGGATGCTTTCAATCCTCTTCTGAGTTTAAGATACGTTGCTGTAATGCTTAATTTAGGTATTACTGTCTTTCAATCCTCTTCTGAGTTTAAGAATGATAATCCAGAAGTAGCTATTCAAAGTAGCGCTGGTGCTTTCAATCCTCTTCTGAGTTTAAGTGCAATAAAACAAAGCGCATAGTATAACCTATGGATAAAAGCTTTCAATCCTCTTCTGAGTTTAAGAAAATTTTGAAATAAAGATAGGCATTATGCCTGAGGTCAACTTTCAATCCTCTTCTGAGTTTAAGATCAATCCTTTTTTCGAACTGGTCGCTTTTATATAGCGCTTTCAATCCTCTTCTGAGTTTAAGGTACTACACTGTGAGAGACTTAGATTATGTTTATCCTGCTTTCAATCCTCTTCTGAGTTTAAGTTATTTAACCAATTACTTCAGGAATTCCAAAAAGCAGACTTTCAATCCTCTTCTGAGTTTAAGGTTGACTGACTTGCGCTATTGTTGTAAACTGGACATCTTTCAATCCTCTTCTGAGTTTAAGCTCAGCAGCCTCAATCTAGCGCTCAATTAAGTTAAATACTTTCAATCCTCTTCTGAGTTTAAGGAGGGTTGATAAATATTCTGAGCTTGGCAGTGAAAGAGTCTTTCAATCCTCTTCTGAGTTTAAGTTACGTTGGAGTCGAAATCCTCCCTTTTAAAGGGGAGGGCTTTCAATCCTCTTCTGAGTTTAAGAGTTTATTAGTATGTATTCTTATTTATAAATTGTGATCTTTCAATCCTCTTCTGAGTTTAAGAGAACAAGGCTGAAAATGTGTAGTAATTGCAAACTAAACTTTCAATCCTCTTCTGAGTTTAAGTCTTGTTATAAGTCTAATCATGCAATTTTATACAAAGACTTTCAATCCTCTTCTGAGTTTAAGGGTGGAAGATATTTGCGCATAACCACTAATAAAGAAACTTTCAATCCTCTTCTGAGTTTAAGGATTAATTTCCTTGCTCATGTTTTAACTAAACTTTGCTTTCAATCCTCTTCTGAGTTTAAGAGGCTTAAAAGTAAAGGAGATTCAAGCAAAGCTTGGAACTTTCAATCCTCTTCTGAGTTTAAGTTAATTATAAAATAATAAAGCACATGCTTTAAGCATTCTTTCAATCCTCTTCTGAGTTTAAGAGTTCTTGGGATTCTGAAAGAGTTACCAAACATTACTTTCAATCCTCTTCTGAGTTTAAGAAAGATTTATTTTCATTGGGATCTTTAATTAGCAAAATCTTTCAATCCTCTTCTGAGTTTAAGATTCTTATCAAACCATTTTCCTCTAGATACAATATTCTTTCAATCCTCTTCTGAGTTTAAGATAAATTAATGTATTTAAAATATTTAATTTCTAACGATGCTTTCAATCCTCTTCTGAGTTTAAGCTATTCAGTTAGGCTTAATGAGCTTGCACAATCTTCACCTTTCAATCCTCTTCTGAGTTTAAGAAATATTTACGCAGTTCAAAGGAAGATACTTACCAAGCTTTCAATCCTCTTCTGAGTTTAAGTCAACAATCTTTTTTATACGTTCCTTTAACCTACCCTTTCAATCCTCTTCTGAGTTTAAGCTTAGTGAAAGACTAAACTTAGATGATAACGCTTTCCTCTTTCAATCCTCTTCTGAGTTTAAGTCTCTCATCTTTGCTATTTGCTGTATTGCTTCTTGTTGCTTTCAATCCTCTTCTGAGTTTAAGTGTATTTATACGTAAAATAGCCAATGGTAATAAAACCTTTCAATCCTCTTCTGAGTTTAAGTTTATGTTATCTGAACTTAAAAGAAAAAGGAGTTTTCTTTCAATCCTCTTCTGAGTTTAAGTTAATTTTTCTAGATATTCCACAGGAAGTAGTGTACTTTCAATCCTCTTCTGAGTTTAAGGTACTCATTCATACGAATATGGTACTATTGGTTATATCTTTCAATCCTCTTCTGAGTTTAAGATTCATTACGTTCATTAAGTCTTACAATATTTTTAACTCTTTCAATCCTCTTCTGAGTTTAAGGGGTTTTCTTTTTCAATTTTAGAATTACTCTTTTTATCTTTCAATCCTCTTCTGAGTTTAAGGGGTTTTCTTTTTCAATTTTAGAATTACTCTTTTTATCTTTCAATCCTCTTCTGAGTTTAAGTTCTTTTTCTTAATAGCAGTATTCTTTATAATCCGACTTTCAATCCTCTTCTGAGTTTAAGTTACATTATAATCATTATTATTATGCTTTTTAGCATTTTCTTTCAATCCTCTTCTGAGTTTAAGCTCAAACGAATTGTTCTTTCACAACAAACCAGGCTATACTTTCAATCCTCTTCTGAGTTTAAGTATAATCCGCCCATTCACTATCGCTTGCATATTTTATTACTTTCAATCCTCTTCTGAGTTTAAGGGAAATAAGGCAATTAAGAAAACAAATCATTACTACCAACTTTCAATCCTCTTCTGAGTTTAAGTTATGCGCTTATCATTTAAACAAAATATTTTGGCATCTTTCAATCCTCTTCTGAGTTTAAGAGTTATTTCAAGTTTTAAGTATTGATTTTTAACATCTTTCAATCCTCTTCTGAGTTTAAGTGAATATGCTTTGGTTAAAAACTTAAAATATTGTGTTTTCTTTCAATCCTCTTCTGAGTTTAAGTTATATTTATGCGCTTATCACATGAATGAAATCTTCTGCTTTCAATCCTCTTCTGAGTTTAAGGGGTTTTCTTTTTCAATTTTAGAATTACTCTTTTTATCTTTCAATCCTCTTCTGAGTTTAAGAATTAATTATTGAAGAAAAACCTAAGGAAGAAAAAACTTTCAATCCTCTTCTGAGTTTAAGGGTGCAACAAGCTTAGCAGTTACTTTATCACGAACTTTATCCTTTCAATCCTCTTCTGAGTTTAAGTGTCGGCCTTTCAGGCAGTTTTTCTCCTGCCATAAAAAACTTTCAATCCTCTTCTGAGTTTAAGAAAGATATTAGATTCATTCGATCAGCCAGTCTATTTTTGCTTTCAATCCTCTTCTGAGTTTAAGTGGTTTTAGTGCTAATCTTCTTTTTGCCAATAATAACTTTCAATCCTCTTCTGAGTTTAAGCGCAAAGGAAGTTTTTACAAAGTTGAGGGCAACCTAAATTTCTTTCAATCCTCTTCTGAGTTTAAGATAACTTTTAATAGTAACTTCAGTCGTTGAAGTTGTCTTTCAATCCTCTTCTGAGTTTAAGGCTCGGAAGACTTGCAAAACATGGATTATATACTACTTTCAATCCTCTTCTGAGTTTAAGTTTGGATTTTTTGGTCACGCTGCCCCATGCGTGATTGTGCTTTCAATCCTCTTCTGAGTTTAAGTTTAGAGAACATGGAATTGATGATTTAAAAGCCTTTCTTTCAATCCTCTTCTGAGTTTAAGAATTGTGGAAAGAATACAGCGATGGCGAAAAATATACTTCTTTCAATCCTCTTCTGAGTTTAAGAGAAAAAGCATTGTTGTGTCTAAAATGGTTGATAGTTGCTTTCAATCCTCTTCTGAGTTTAAGTAGTAAAGTCATTATACCATTCAGTTTGACCTATTCCAACTTTCAATCCTCTTCTGAGTTTAAGTTTAATAATGCTACTACAGCACAATTTTTAAGTAGTCTTTCAATCCTCTTCTGAGTTTAAGTGAAATAGTTTGGGATGATGAAAAGAAGGAATATGTACTTTCAATCCTCTTCTGAGTTTAAGAAATACATTATTATCAGTATCATCTGCTGCAGTTGGCTTTCAATCCTCTTCTGAGTTTAAGGGCTTTCAAATGAAGACATCGAAACGCACGAAGCGATCGACTTTCAATCCTCTTCTGAGTTTAAGTATTGAGGGCGTAATAAATGATAGGCTTCTTGATGAATGCTTTCAATCCTCTTCTGAGTTTAAGATTTAAGAAATATATATTCGTTGCTTTATAATTAAACATCTTTCAATCCTCTTCTGAGTTTAAGTTTATATATACGCTTAAATCGTTCTTCATCCAAAACTTTCAATCCTCTTCTGAGTTTAAGCATAAGCTGACCTGCACTTGCTAAGTTATATGATGCAACTCTTTCAATCCTCTTCTGAGTTTAAGAATATATTTGGAAGTCCTACGAACCCTGTTTCATTAGCTCCTTTCAATCCTCTTCTGAGTTTAAGTCACGTAATGAATCATGCTTGGTATCAAAGTCTGATCTTTCAATCCTCTTCTGAGTTTAAGGTGGCCCAAATTTCAGCTGAATTAATGGATGCAATATCCTTTCAATCCTCTTCTGAGTTTAAGTGTTCTTCTACGAATTTCTTATATCTGCTATCTCTTCCTTTCAATCCTCTTCTGAGTTTAAGTGAAGTTATTCGTTGCACTATTCCTTCTTTAGAAAATATCTTTCAATCCTCTTCTGAGTTTAAGAAATGGTAATCCTAAACCGTTTAAAATGGTCTCTAAATTACTTTCAATCCTCTTCTGAGTTTAAGAAGCATGACGCTTTAGATAAAATGCTATTTGCAGGAGTACTTTCAATCCTCTTCTGAGTTTAAGTAATAAAGTTGGTGAAGAGACGATGAAAGAGATCAGCTTTCAATCCTCTTCTGAGTTTAAGCCCAAGGAGTTACAATTTGAATTCTGGTACCACTTCTAACTTTCAATCCTCTTCTGAGTTTAAGTTCCACCCGCCTTTTATGTATGGATTGAAGACTATACTCTTTCAATCCTCTTCTGAGTTTAAGGACTTAAATGAAATGTTCCAGGGATTAAAGAAAATAACACTTTCAATCCTCTTCTGAGTTTAAGTTAAAGCTCCCCTCAATTCTTATGACTTAATCTATTCTAACTTTCAATCCTCTTCTGAGTTTAAGTTTAAGTAAAGGTCAAACAGTTTATAGTCAAATTGCTACTGCTTTCAATCCTCTTCTGAGTTTAAGGACAACACACTGAGCGTCTATCTGTATTACCCATGGTACTTTCAATCCTCTTCTGAGTTTAAGTTGAGCTATTTGGTCTATGATGGTCACTATTGCGTTTATCTTTCAATCCTCTTCTGAGTTTAAGTATGGGTAAAGCAAAGAAGGACGGTCAGATTGTTCAATTCTTTCAATCCTCTTCTGAGTTTAAGATAACTTCTGAAGAAATAGCTAACCCACAAGATTACAATCTTTCAATCCTCTTCTGAGTTTAAGAATTAAGTATGTAAGCTATTACAGTTCTAAGTATACTTACTTTCAATCCTCTTCTGAGTTTAAGGGAATGGATAATAATGGAGATGTTTTAGTAGATATACTTTCAATCCTCTTCTGAGTTTAAGTTAAAAGAGCATTATGGTAAAAAAGCATTTCGTAACTTTCAATCCTCTTCTGAGTTTAAGGAAGACTTAGATAAATACTTCTTCTATCAAGTAATAGGTACTTTCAATCCTCTTCTGAGTTTAAGAGCGGTTTTTCGATTACAACTACTTTTGTGAACATTCTTTCAATCCTCTTCTGAGTTTAAGTTAGCAATCGATATGGGCATTCGCTGGATTGCTACAACCTTTCAATCCTCTTCTGAGTTTAAGTGTATAACACGATGTGATGGCGATTTTGATAATCAAACTCTTTCAATCCTCTTCTGAGTTTAAGCTATAGCTCATTTTACTTCACTATTTTTACAGGAATAAAGCTTTCAATCCTCTTCTGAGTTTAAGACTTCACAATCTCAGCAAGTATCATTAAGCTTTATGGGACTTTCAATCCTCTTCTGAGTTTAAGTAACCCTGCCTGAATCAATAATGCTATAAGGCCGGCCACTCTTTCAATCCTCTTCTGAGTTTAAGAGAATTTGGGTCAAATGGTATCTGTAGATAGTCTTCATCACTTTCAATCCTCTTCTGAGTTTAAGGGAAAAATCAAGTTAAAATTGAAATTTTTCAACTACTCTTTCAATCCTCTTCTGAGTTTAAGGCAATTGTAAATAATAACGATGCTCATTTAGATGTAACACTTTCAATCCTCTTCTGAGTTTAAGGAATGAAAGCTGACATAAGCTTCCCTTTTTTCTCCAACTCTTTCAATCCTCTTCTGAGTTTAAGTTAATTACAGTATTTTGGTTATTTTACTTAGCAATTCTTTCAATCCTCTTCTGAGTTTAAGCTTGTTCAGATTGAACACTTCCATAATTCAAGTATGTACTTTCAATCCTCTTCTGAGTTTAAGTGAATTAAATTATTTTCAATAGCATACTGAATTTCACTTTCAATCCTCTTCTGAGTTTAAGAGCATTTCATGTTGCTTCAGAAATCAAGTATGCTTTTAGCTTTCAATCCTCTTCTGAGTTTAAGCCATAAAGGAAAGCTTTGCGCATAAAGAGCTTCTTCAAACTTTCAATCCTCTTCTGAGTTTAAGCGCATTGAATAACCTACTCCGGTGGTTAATACTATAGTTCTTTCAATCCTCTTCTGAGTTTAAGCTTAAAGTGATTGCTAGATTTATTTTGCGTTTTATTCTCTTTCAATCCTCTTCTGAGTTTAAGAGGAACCTGTTGGTATACAAGGAAATATAGAACAACTCTTTCAATCCTCTTCTGAGTTTAAGGAATGCAATGAAATTGAGGATTGGATAGAATGTTTCTTTCAATCCTCTTCTGAGTTTAAGATACTATCTATCTTGTCCAAAAATTTGTCATAGTCCATCTTTCAATCCTCTTCTGAGTTTAAGATAGATGATGGATGGATACTAAGGAATGTGATTATTTCTTTCAATCCTCTTCTGAGTTTAAGGGAAGGAAGAACAACAGGGTTGACTCAGGGCCAAATAACCTTTCAATCCTCTTCTGAGTTTAAGTAGGATAGACGTCATTAACATAACTTACATTATCGGTATCTTTCAATCCTCTTCTGAGTTTAAGAATAGATTATAACTGTGCTAAGGAAGGCGGCCATAAAATACTTTCAATCCTCTTCTGAGTTTAAGTATAACAAATATTATTTCAACATAACTATAGTAAAACTTTCAATCCTCTTCTGAGTTTAAGAAGGCAATAATAAAGGCTCGCGATAAAGCTGAAAGCTTTCAATCCTCTTCTGAGTTTAAGCGTAGTCTTAGACCCTGACCCAGCTAGAAGGAGAAGGAAACTTTCAATCCTCTTCTGAGTTTAAGTATTGCAGATGAACTTGAAAAACAAATTCAAGAACTCTTTCAATCCTCTTCTGAGTTTAAGTTATTAACTGTAAGAGGAATAAAGGCAATTAAAAAAGCTCTTCTTTCAATCCTCTTCTGAGTTTAAGATAAATCAAGAGAAAGTCCTAAAGCAAAGTTACAATAAACTTTCAATCCTCTTCTGAGTTTAAGGCCCCTTGTGTATTTCCTTTTTGAATCTGCTTATCAATCCTTTCAATCCTCTTCTGAGTTTAGGTATTAATAAAGCTTTAGTTATTTCATTTAAGTATTGTGCTTTCAATCCTCTTCTGAGTTTAAGATACCCGTGCCTGCTAATATTTTCAGCCATTTAAGACTTTCAATCCTCTTCTGAGTTTAAGACAGTTTTAAAGATCCTAAGAGAAATGGGTCCTAAGCTCTTTCAATCCTCTTCTGAGTTTAAGTTGGTGCTGTAACTTGAGGGAATGCGTCTTGCTGAACCCACTTTCAATCCTCTTCTGAGTTTAAGACCACAAATGCCACAAAATAAAGATGTAGAGATTAGAATTCTTTCAATCCTCTTCTGAGTTTAAGTTTCTGGTATAGATGAACCAGAGACAATTATAGCAATCTTTCAATCCTCTTCTGAGTTTAAGATTTGCTGTATCTTTTCCTTCATTATAGGTTTTTCTTCTTTCAATCCTCTTCTGAGTTTAAGAAAACCAAAAAAATTACTTACTAAGTAGCTACTAGGCTTTCAATCCTCTTCTGAGTTTAAGGGCTTAAACTCAAACCGATATTAAACTTAGGGAACTATGACTTTCAATCCTCTTCTGAGTTTAAGCTTTATCAAGCTGAATTAAACAGTGTTGTTAATGGTTATCTTTCAATCCTCTTCTGAGTTTAAGATACAGGATAGATTGGAAAACGGCCAGCAGCCGATATACTTTCAATCCTCTTCTGAGTTTAAGAACTCAACATGATTTGGATGTTCAGTCAATACCAAACTTTCAATCCTCTTCTGAGTTTAAGGAAGCGTTGAGATCCGCAACGTTAAGGATTATACATTTAACTTTCAATCCTCTTCTGAGTTTAAGGTAAGTAAGTCATTAATTGGTATTGATGAATTCTTAGATATCTTTCAATCCTCTTCTGAGTTTAAGAGCTAGAAGGCTAGAGGAAGAAATAAAGTTAATGCACTTTCAATCCTCTTCTGAGTTTAAGGGGAATTGGAGTATGACTCACTATAATGCTAGTCAATTGCTTTCAATCCTCTTCTGAGTTTAAGTTTCCATATGTGTTTATCATTAATGGGAATTTAAATTGCTTTCAATCCTCTTCTGAGTTTAAGGAGCCTCAGCAGGTTACACCTGTTGAGGACGTGATACCTTTCAATCCTCTTCTGAGTTTAAGTTGCGGTTCAATCTTAGCAGCAAAGCTCAGTTTCTACTTTCAATCCTCTTCTGAGTTTAAGCAAGTTGTTAAAAAACCTTCATAAAAAGGTAGAAGACATCTTTCAATCCTCTTCTGAGTTTAAGTTATGTATGGGAATTTGTTAAGAGGTCTCCACTTGAAACTCTTTCAATCCTCTTCTGAGTTTAAGACAAGAATATAGGCAATGGAAAGAGGAACAGGAATTCTACTTTCAATCCTCTTCTGAGTTTAAGATACTTTATTCACATACCTAAAGAATCTCAAAGAGTAGGCTTTCAATCCTCTTCTGAGTTTAAGAAACTATCCCATCTAAACCCTAATTGCTTCAATTGATCTTCTTTCAATCCTCTTCTGAGTTTAAGAAACGAATATGGCAAATTTGAAATGAAGTATTTCAACTTCTTTCAATCCTCTTCTGAGTTTAAGATAAAGTCAGAGAGACGGCCACAATGCTTTCTCAGGCCCTTTCAATCCTCTTCTGAGTTTAAGGGAGGTAATGAAGGATTTGGAACATACACGTGAGAATTCTTTCAATCCTCTTCTGAGTTTAAGTAATAAAGGAATTATAATCTCTAAACCTAGTAATATTGCCTTTCAATCCTCTTCTGAGTTTAAGTTAGTAGAATTATACAATAGATTACCTCACGAAATATGAGCTTTCAATCCTCTTCTGAGTTTAAGCATTAATAACACAAGGTAAAGACATTACTCAGTTACACTTTCAATCCTCTTCTGAGTTTAAGAGTAAGCATAACATCATTAAGCGGAATAATAACATTTCCACTTTCAATCCTCTTCTGAGTTTAAGCTACTAGAAAATTATAACCATTAAATTTAAATATCCTTTCAATCCTCTTCTGAGTTTAAGCTTCTTCTTTAGATTTTCAAGAAAATCATTCACATAATCCTTTCAATCCTCTTCTGAGTTTAAGCTCATTTTTGTTATTGCTCCCCTCTAAGTTATATATACTTTCAATCCTCTTCTGAGTTTAAGTAGATTTTAATCAAGTTAGTTGGTTAAGGTATACTCTTTCAATCCTCTTCTGAGTTTAAGAAAAATGCAGGTAATACTGATACATTGGCCCCCTTCTTTCAATCCTCTTCTGAGTTTAAGAGCAGGTGTGAAGAAAAAAGCTGTCGGAGTGATTTACGAACTTTCAATCCTCTTCTGAGTTTAAGGGTAAAGTATACTACGAAAAAAATAACAGGTTTGTACTTTCAATCCTCTTCTGAGTTTAAGCGAAGCTATGGAACCTATTTCTCTTCAATGGTATTATACTTTCAATCCTCTTCTGAGTTTAAGCGAAGTTGAAGAAAAGAGTATTTCCACACGCTCTTCTTTCAATCCTCTTCTGAGTTTAAGAAGATAAAGATTCCTGTATGAAAGAGTGACCTTGATAGGCTTTCAATCCTCTTCTGAGTTTAAGTATAGTAATGAAAAAGTTATAGATGTAAGCGAATATATTCACTTTCAATCCTCTTCTGAGTTTAAGGGATAGGTAATCTGTTCATAGTATTGGAACCACAACTCTTTCAATCCTCTTCTGAGTTTAAGACGGCCAAAGAATAAAGAATGAAACATTGGATAAGGTCCTTTCAATCCTCTTCTGAGTTTAAGGTGGAACGAGTATATTAAGCCAAAGGAAAGAGGAAGTTATGGCTTTCAATCCTCTTCTGAGTTTAAGAGCTGGCCTGATAATTGAAGTAAGAAAAGGGACTAGACCACTTTCAATCCTCTTCTGAGTTTAAGATTATATTACTTTATTGCCAGATAAAATATTGTATCACTTTCAATCCTCTTCTGAGTTTAAGTGGAAGTTCCAAAAATTACAGAACTTTTGAATAAAGCTTTCAATCCTCTTCTGAGTTTAAGCCAGCACATCAAACGAAATACGGTTGTCTATCCTCCTTTCAATCCTCTTCTGAGTTTAAGATACAGGCCATCAAAATACCTTCTCACGCATCTCAAAACCTTTCAATCCTCTTCTGAGTTTAAGAAGACAAAGAGGGTTTCATGATGATTCAAGTAACCAACTTTCAATCCTCTTCTGAGTTTAAGCAGATTAAGAACATATGGAAAATATACAGAAAGAATCTTCTTTCAATCCTCTTCTGAGTTTAAGAGCTTGGACCTACTGAATAATCTGGATATTGCTGATTGTCTTTCAATCCTCTTCTGAGTTTAAGAGAGATAAATCAGTATGGTTTATTGGAATAAGAATAAACTTTCAATCCTCTTCTGAGTTTAAGATATCACGGCTGGAGGAGTGAATATTAAAGTAGTATATGTCTTTCAATCCTCTTCTGAGTTTAAGCTAGTAGGCTGAACAAATTCGATACCGTAGTTATTTACTTTCAATCCTCTTCTGAGTTTAAGGCTAATGCCATTAAAATAGCAAGCATTAGTCTTGAAGCATCTTTCAATCCTCTTCTGAGTTTAAGATATCATAAAGCTTTTAGGAAAAGAATTTAGCTATATTACTTTCAATCCTCTTCTGAGTTTAAGGTGATTGAAGAACAATTTCTTAAAAGAGCAAATCTTATCTTTCAATCCTCTTCTGAGTTTAAGCTCTGGCTCCTTGAATTCAACCTCGAGGCCCTGCGCCTCTTTCAATCCTCTTCTGAGTTTAAGAAAAATATTGTTGGGATGCAGGTATTATAGGCGCATTAGATCAACTTTCAATCCTCTTCTGAGTTTAAGGGGAAAAATTTCTTCTCAAGGGCTTATTGCGTATTTACTTTCAATCCTCTTCTGAGTTTAAGATATTATATTTTTTATTTTTTAAGAAGCAAACATTGTTCTTTCAATCCTCTTCTGAGTTTA
>Ga0081474_119353_pt1 | contig 16226 bp, 16 predicted proteins | sample OneHunmetagenome_2_FD_70978 | JGI IMG/M metagenome (GOLD analysis project Ga0081474, IMG submission 70978) | Ferrous microbial mat communities from One Hundred Spring Plain, Yellowstone National Park, USA v2 (version 2) | ecosystem: Environmental > Aquatic > Non-marine Saline and Alkaline >... | reverse complement strand
TAGAAGATCTTGCTATTTGGAAAAACCTATAAGTTTTTAAATATATCAATTCACGATGTTTGCCCTTCAAACTTTGAAAACGTTTTAAGCTTAAGAAAACTCCTAATAGAAAACGACATAACCAACATCACTTATCTTCTTATCCCTTTTTACCACGAAAAAGAAACGCTTTTAGATATTAAAAATGAGGTATTGGAGATTACAACAGGCGCCGAGGTTATGCTTCATGGATACACTCATATGTCAAGAGATTTTAAGAAATACGACTACCGCAGAATTTTTACCCATAAAGAAGCGGAGTTTTTGTTAGAGGATGAACTTAGCCTAAGGCTTGATAAAGGAATTGAGATGTTGAAAAGCTTAGGTATAACACCAAAGGGCTTTATAGCACCCGCTTGGCTTTTCAAAAAAGAGTTATTACAGCTTTTAAAAGAAAAAGGATTTTTATTTACCACCGATAGAAGGTATATATACAATCTTCAAGAAAACAAAAAGATATTTTCACCGGTTTTGGCCTTTGGTAGTAGAGGTTACATAGAAGATATTTCTATTTTTTCTTTTGATAAGATGTTTTTTATGCTAAAAGCCCTAAACGTTGCAAGGATAGCCCTTCATCCAGTAGATATTAAAAATCCCTCTAAAATTTATAAACTCCTAAAAGTATTGGACTACACAAGAAAAGAACATTTTCAAATAAATAGTTTATGTCATATCATAAAAGCAAAAAACTTAATAAAAAATTAACACATATGCATTAAATTAGATATAGCTATAGGGAGGTTTTATGATAAAAGTAGATTTACATCTTCACTCTCAAGCTTCAAACAGGCCAGGTGGCTACATTTCTGAAAAGCTAAAAATAGGCGAGAGTTACACCAAGCCCAAAAAGCTCTACGAGACCTTGTCAAATAGAGGGATGACGCTATTTACCATCACAGACCACGATACCATAGACGGATGCCTTGAAATAGCCCATCTTCCCGGTGTTTTCATATCGGAAGAGATCACTACATACTTTCCAGAGGATAGATGCAAAGTCCACGTTATAGCCATTGATATAAATCAAAAGTATCACGACGATATACAGCATATAAGAGGAAATATATATGAACTCGTAGATTATCTTCAGTTCAACAACATAACCCATATACTGGCTCACCCCCTTTACGATATGGATGGAAAACTCAATAAAACTCATATAGAGAGATTTTTACTTTTATTTGACAACTGGGAGATATTAAATGGCACAAGGTCAAAGACTTCTTCAATTATCACAAAAAAGATAGCAAAATCTTACACCAAAAAGGACTTAGAAGATCTTGCAAACAAATACGGCTTTTTTAAAAGAAAAAGAGATTTTATAGCTTTTACCGGTGGATCAGACGACCATGGTGGGCTTGATCTTGGTTATGGATATACTATAGCAGAAGGCTCCAGTGTAGAGGATCTCAAGAAAGCCATAGAAAACGGCACTACAAAAGTAGAGGGTTATCATGGGAATCCAAAAAGACTGACACACATGGTGATGAATATAGCAAAAGAGGGCATGAAAAAAAGGTATAACCTTGGAAACCTTGGCTATCTTTTAGATACACTTTTTGAACAAAAAGACACTACTAAGTATTCGTTTTTGGATTCTATATTGGGTAAAAGTTCTGTGGTTACATTCATAGAAAACGTCATCAATTTTAAAGGTATGGTATCGGAAAATCCTCACGAAAACATATTTCAATTTTTCTCAAACATGCTTCCTTACACGTTAAATCAAATAAAATCCATGAAATCCTTTGACTTTGATAAGCTAAGCGCTTACATAGGAAGAAGCATTATATTTTTAGCTCCATACATAGCTTATCTATCTGTCTACAAACAAAGAGCCGATGAGAAAAATATATCCAAAAGATTTTACAAAGAATTTTTCAATGAAGAACACATTGACGGCAAAGTAGCATATTTTACCGATACATTTTTTGATATAAACGGCGTAGCTAAAACCACTCAAAAGCTTCTTGATTTGGCCAAAGAAGAGGAGCTAAACATCAAGTTTATAATCTCAGACGAAAGATGTATTGAAGATAGTCATATTAAAAACTTTAAACCAATGATTTCTTTTGCTTTACCAGAGTATGAGAATATCACCATAAATATACCAAATCTTTTAGAGCTTTTAGATTATGTAGAATCAGAAAATTTTGACATCGTGTATGCTGCCACCCCAGGGGTTATAGGTATCTACGCCCTTATAATAGCCAAAGTCCTTGGTATTCCTTTTGTATCTGCTTATCATACAGATTTTCCAGAATACGCCTATAGATACACCTCTGAGCCTTATTTTAAATACGCTGCTGAAATGCTTATGAAAACCTTCTACGGTTTGTCAGACAGAGTGTTGATCCCAAGTTTTTCTTACTATGAAAAGCTTAAAAACTACGGTATAAAAGAGGACAAGCTGGTAATTTTCAAACGAGGTGTAAACAAGGAAAAATTTAACCCCATCTTTAGAGATAAGGATTTTTGGAAAAACTTTGACCCCACTTACAGAGGAGAAAGAGTGATTGTCTATATAGGAAGAGTTGCAAAAGAAAAAGATTTAGACGTGTTTATAGAAGTTTTTGAGCTTTTAAAAGAAGAGAGAAACCTAAAGTTTGCCATAGTAGGGGACGGACCATATAAGTATGAACTTGAAAAAGTTTACAAAGATAGGATTATGTTTACGGGATTTTTGGAGGGGGAGGATTTATCAAAAGCCTATGCCAGCGCAGATATATTTTTGTTTCCAAGCACCACAGAAACCTTTGGAAACGTGGTGTTAGAAGCGATGGCTAGCGGGCTTGTGCCTTTAGTCCCAGATAAAGGCGGTGCCAAAGAGCATATAACTCATGGGCAAAACGGCTTTATAATAAACCAAAACAATCCAGTAGAGTATGCAAGCCTTGTAAAAAAACTCTTAGAAGATCATTTCTATTACAAAGAGATAAAACAAAGAGCTATAGGTTATGCCCAGAGCTTAGATGAGAGAGAACTTTTGCTAGAGATGATAAACTTGTTATCTTTTAACAAAGTAAGGAGTATAGAGTTTTCAGAAGAAAGCGTTGCATGAAACTTTTAGATATAACGCATTTTTATTCAGATAAAAGCGGCGGTATAAAAACCTATATAAACAACAAGATAGAGTATTTTAAGGACAAAGATATTGAACATGTTTTGATAGTGCCTGGCAAAAAAGATAATGTTAATTATATAAACCATAGCAAGATATACCAAATCAAATCCCCTTACATGTTGGTTTGGAAACAGTATAGGCTTCTTGTCAACCACCAAAAGATAGCAAACATTATCCAATACGAAAAACCGGATATCGTAGAAATAGGATCGTTATTTTTACTACCATCTTTTATAAAAAAATTAAAAGAAAAGCTTAATTTTAGGATGATTGGTTTTTTTCATTCTAACTTGGAGAAAAGTCTATCAAACATTCTTAAACTAAACAAAGAAGATAGCGTAGTATCAAAGATGACCAGAAAATATGTCTACAAAGTCTACAGCGATATGGATTTGATAATAGCTCCTTCTTTTTATGTAAAAGATTATCTAAATACTTTGGGCTTATACAACGTAGAGGTGGTTTATCATGGTATAGATGTTGAGTTTTTTGAAAACCAAGCACCAGACAAAGAGCTTCAAAACGCTTTAAAAGATAAAATAGCGCTTATATATGTAGGAAGGTTTTCCAAAGATAAAAACTTTTTAGAGCTCTTAGATATATTTAAAACAGTATATAGCTTAGATAACAGATTTCATCTAATTTTAGTAGGGGATGGACCAGACAAAAAGCATATAAACAAAATCCTTGATAGTGGTTTTACGGTTTTTGATTATATAAAAGATAAAAAAACCCTGGCAGGGCTTTACAAGGCATCTGACATATTTGTCAGCGCTTCCAAATCCGATACCTTTGGTTATTCTATAATAGAAGCCCAGGCCTGCGGGCTTCCAGTGGTGGCTTACAATGATGTATCGTTTCCAGAGATTGTTTATTATAAAAATTATCTTGCCGCTTCAAAAGAAGAGTTTATAAAAAATCTACTCATTTTATCAAAAACATACCAACATCTTGATAAAAGCCAAATAAAAGGCTTTGTAAAAGAGCGATTTTCTTTGGAAAAGAATATGGAGGAGCTGTTTTTCATATACAAGTCCTTAAGTGGTTTGTACCAAAAGCGCTTCGCTTGACTCTTCTATAACAGGTTTTAGAAGATTTTTGGACTCTTTTTTAAGCTCTGCCAACCTTTTTGATATCTCTTGAGAGCTCTTGTACTTTAGAGTGCTTGCAGCAGCCATAGAGATAGTCGCTATTGGAAATTCTTTGATGTTTCCTTCTCTATCTTTTGATACAAAATAACCTCTTTTTATGTCCTCTTCTTTGTAAAGTTCCTTTAAAGCCTCTTGGGCTTCTTGATATAGCATTTCTAAAACCTCTTTTATATTCTTTACATTTTTGAAAATCACCACAAAATCATCTCCCCCTATATGCCCCACGAAAGCATCGTAGTTAAAGACAAAAGTTTGGAGCGTTTGGGCTAATTTCTTAATCATCATATCCCCAGCCAAAAAGCCATATGCATCGTTAAAGGGTTTAAAGTTTGCTATATCTATATAAACCAAATAGGCGTTTATCTTTTGCTCTATGGCACTTTCAATCTCTTTTTCTATCATTACATTACCTGGCAATCCCGTTAGAGGGTTTGTATAAAGGGTGATTTTGTAGAATGTATCAAAGAGTTTTTCCAGTATCTTTGTTTTTGTTAAAACCCCTATAATCTCTTTGTTCTTAACTATCATGATCTCTAAGCCCTTTTCTATAGCTAAGTTGTAAGCGTGAAGTATGTTGTCTTGAATATCTATTTTCTCTGGGTTTACATAATGGCAATCAACGTGTTCAAAAAAGTAATCTATGGGTTTATAGTAAAATAGATTTTCACTGAAGGCGTTTAGCATTCTCTTTATACAGTTCTCACTTATTGCAATATCAAAATCTTCCAAATATAACCATTTTAAATCGTTTTTCTTTATTATATCTATTAGCCTTTTTATCTCAGGTGCCCCTTTTATAACCATTATAGGCTCAATGTCTTCTTTGGCTATGCTGTATCTATCTTTTACAGAGTTTAGTTTTTTCTTGATTATGATATTCCTTAAAAGCATGATACCTTCTTTTGGTAGTTCTTTGGAGGGAGATGGTCTTGCCAACAAAAACCCCTGAGAGTAGTCTATGCCAAGCTCTAAAACAACTTCCAAATCCTCTTTAGTTTCTACACCTTCAGCTATGGTTTTTATTCCATTTTTTATAGCCATATCCATGATGCCCCTTACTATCTGCCACTTTAGTTTTGACCGTGCTATACCATTTATAAGCTCTATAGGAAATTTTATATAGTCTGGCTCTATCTGACTCAATATATTTAAAGAGTTATAACCTGTGCCGAAATCATCAAGGGCTATACTAAAACCTACGGATTTGTAATATTTTATCGTCTCTTTTAACATATCTATATCGTCTATCTTTTCTGATTCAGTTAGCTCAAGTACTACATCTTGGGGTTTTAAATTGCTTTGAAGCACCATGTCTAGAGTAAAGCCTCTTTTAAAAAATCCACTGTTTGAAGAGTTTGGATTTATGTTTATAAAAAGCTTTAAACCTTTTTGTTGATATTGGGCTATAGCTTGTTCTCTACATATAGCATCAAGCTTATAGTCTATACCCATCTCTTTGGCTATGCTAAAAACTTCTTTTGGATATATGTAGCTATCTCTGTTTTTCACTCTAAGAAGAGCTTCGTAGGCATACACAAAACCATCTTTATTGGAAAAAATAGACTGATAAAACATAATGACTTGCTTTTTAAACAAAAGCCTTAAAAGCTCCAAATTTTCTCTGACAAGCTTTGTGGGTTTTAAGCACAGATCCTTGTGCATGCTGTTGGTGTCTTCTAACATAAAATACTCATAGTCATCTGTTACATTTTCACTAAACTCTTCTATACTTTCAAACTCTTTTACGCTTATTTGTGAAAAGTCCTTGCTTACAAATACAGCCCTCATATACAATATCTCCTATAAATATCTTCTATGTATCTTTTTACAACTGTGTACTCGTGGATCTCAAGCACATGCTTCAAAAATGAGCAGGCATTTTCATCCAAAGTTAACAGGGTGTTTATAGCAGATTGTATTACAAAGGGATTGTCTTCGTTTAAGATGATATCTCTTATAAAGGGTTTTGCCATACTCAAGTTTTTTGATTTTATTACATTTAGAGCGGTGATCCTATAATTTGCTATTGGATGGCTTAGGGCTATGATGAGCTTGGTCTCATAGGGGAGTTTGATGAAGTTTTCCACATTGTAACCACAATGAGTACATACAATATCATCTTGGTTTATAGTATTCCAGCACATAGGACAGAAAAACACAAAGTTTTTATCGGCACTGGTGGGTTTTGCATAAACGTTTGCTGGTTTGTAGCTTTTAATAAAATTGAGGATATCAATACAACCTTCTACAAACTCCAAAGAAAACACCGATAAGAAAAACGGTTCGTATATCTCAAGAGTTTCCACCATCTCATCGTTTATTATGCTAAACAATTTTTTGTCGTTTTTTACATAGATATGGAAGTATCCGCTTGGAAACAAACCTTGAGTTAAGAACTCTTTGAGGTTTACATCAAAATCAAGGCTTGTGATCTCATCCTCTTCTTTTACAAACAAAAGCTTATGTCTGGCAGCATAGATATCCACGAGTTCTTCGGGGATTTTATAAAAGTTCATGGTGACCACCTTATCAGATATCTTACTTATCAAAAAACTAACAGCAGGTTCTTTGTCAAGATCACCAAACTTTGCATTTACAACATCTCCATTTTTAAAATAAATATAGCCATCCACCTCTAAAAACTTGGATTTTATCTCCAAAAACCCCGTTAGTTTCATGGTTTTTATATCTTCTAAAACCTTCGCAAAATCTGCCCTTGTGTCTGTGGGAGATAGCCATACTTTGTTTAGCTTTGGATGCACTATCTTTATATCCTCTGTCTTTCCAACGAGGGCTTTGTAGAAATTACAATCCACTTTATACACCTTTGCATAAACTGGTGTTTTTAGGCTTTTGGCATCGTAAAAAACATTGTTATCCATACTTATCAAAAAACAATCAAAACTTGCGTTTATCATCTGTTCAAAAGCCAAAAACTCTTCTTCGTTTTCTATAGACACTTCTAAGCTTGGCTCTAAGAGCGTTAGGGCTTGTTCAAGTTGCATAGGTGTAGTTTTGCAAGTTTTTTTCTAAAAACTCCAAAGCCTCTGGAGCCAATAGATGACTAAGTTTGTCCTTAAGGACGGAAGGACTCACTATCTCTTCAAAAGCCCTTTGATATTTCCCGTCAAAGCCAAGTTTCATCGCTTGGAAGTAAAATAGTATGTTGTATACTTTATTGTAGGCTACTATGTGATAGACACCGTTATCAAAAATAGAAAGCAACATTTCCTCACCTTCTTCCAACAAATGCTTAAGTTCATCAAACACTTTAACCATGGCACTGCACCTCCTTTAAATTTTAAATTAAAGCAATAAAGTTAATTTTTGGTTAAGATGGCTAAAATATTTTGTGATTGAGCCGATAAAAATTGTTTGTACTCTGCAAGATAAAGGATAAAAATTTTTATTAACAAAAAATTAATACAACGAAAATAATATATAGGTTATGAAGATTATTTTTAAATAGACTCAACGAAGGAGATTAGGTATGAAAAAGTTTTTGCTTGCAATGAGCTTGTTTGCTGGTGTAGGATTTGCAAAGGATGTAGGAAATCATCTTACACCCTGGGGGTGGGAGATAAAACCAGTAGGGAAATATGTCTATACCTACAACTTTCCTACAAACGTGGCAGTGTCTAAAAACCATATTTTTGTACTGACAAACGGTGCTACCTCTTATCAGACTATTACTATGTACGACAAAAATCTGCAAGAACTTTTTCAAGTAAAAGCCTGGAAAAACGAGGTAAATCCATCCAAAGATCCAAGGTATTTATTCTTACCCTATCAAAGCTTTTATCAAGGTATGTATTACAAAGACCACAAACTTTATGTAGCTGGCGGATTTTCTGACAATGTCTTGGTGTTTGATGTTTATCCTAAAAGCCTTAAACTGGAAAAAAAGATATACCTTCATTACAAAAGCTTTCCTAAAAATCAATATCCATACATATATCAAGGTTTTAGATACGAATCGAGACACTTTTATCCTGACGCTGTTGTAAAAGGAGATAAATATATATACGCTACTGGGCTTTTATCAAATGCAATAGCAAGAATAGATGAAAACGATAAAATAAAATATTTAAACGTAGGTGCTTATCCATACGATATAGCACTATCTTCAAAATATATATTTGTTAGCCTTTGGGGAGACAATGCCATAGCTGTAATAGATAGAAATACATTTCAATTTATCAAAAAAATATACGTAGGTAAAAAGCTTAGCAAATCTAGTGAATCTGCCGGCGTTCATCCCACAAACTTATATTATAAAAACGATAAACTATATGTAAGCTTGGCAAATAGCGATAAAATAGCAATCATAGATACCAAAAACCTCAAGGTTTTGGGCTTTTTAAAAGATAAACTTTTTAAAGATCAAGAACCAGGTTCTTATCCAAACGCTTTGTTTGAAAAAGATGGTAAGCTTTTTGTATCAAGCGCTGGCACAAACTCTATAAATATTTTTGATATTAAAAGCAAAAAACTAATAGGTGCCATACCAACAGGATGGTACCCAAGCGCTATGAAAGTAGGAGATAACAATATCTACGTTGTCTCAGCAAAAGGTCTTGGCTCTTTTCCAAACACAAAACATCAATGGGTAGGTATTTTGATGCCTGGTATATTGCAAAAAATCTCTTTAAAAGATATAGATAAAAACATTAAAAACTATACAAAAGATCTGTTTACATATGATAAGTTTGACGATATCAAAAAACAAGATAAACTAGTTAAATTTTTAAGAAAGCATATAAAGTATGTGGTTTTTATATTAAGAGAAAACAAAACCTTTGACGAGGATCTTGGTACTTACAAAAGAGCTGGCAAATGGGCAGATCCAAATTTAGCTTTATACACTAAAAAAGAGCTTCCAAATTTGTTTAATTTTGCAGATCACTACGTTTTGATGGCAAACTTTTATGCGGACGGCGAAGTAACATCCCAAGCACACCAATGGACTGCTGGGGCAAATATATCTGATTTTATAGAAAGAACATGGCAAGAGTATTACTCTGGAAGGGGTTTAGTTCCAAATTCAGGCTGGACACAGGCCCTTACCTCTGGCGACGCTACTGGTTGGGGTGGTATACCAAATGGTGTAGACAATCCTTTTGCTATATACGAAGATTTAGATAAACTTGGGAAATGGTCAAATCCTTGGATATCTTACCCTTACAAGCTTTATCTATTTAACAACCTATTGGCTCATCATGTAAGTTTTGAAGATTTTGGAGAGTTTGTATCAAGAAATAGATGGGGTGATATACCAAAAGCTATGAAGCCACATATAGCTTACTCGTTCCCTGGGTGGAACCGCTTTATCTTAGACACGTTTAGAGCTGACGTTGCAATAAAATGGTTTAAAACCCACAAGATGCCAAAATTTTCCTACATATGGCTTCCGGATGATCACACGGCTGGGCTTCATCCATGCTATTACACGCCCCAGTATTACGTAGCTAACAGCGACTATGCTACCGCAAAAATTGTAGAATATCTATCTCATACGCCTTACTGGAAGCATATGGTAATATTTATCAACGAAGACGATGCCCAATCTGGAGCAGATCACATAGACGCTCATAGAACTTTTGCAGTGGTCTTAAGCCCATGGGTAAAACAAGGTTATATATCCACAAAGCATTACTCTCAAATAAACATAGTAAAAACAATAGAAAAAATACTTGGAATACCACCTATGTCTATTTTTGATCAAACTACAGCAGTTATATCTGGTATATGGACAGATAAACCAAACTTTAGCCCTATAAAAGCTATAAAACCAGATGTAAAGGTGGCTTTCAATCCAGGATACTGCAACAACTATACGCTATTAAGACGAGAAGCTGGCGCTACAGGACATTACTTAAACAAAAAATGGTTAGAAAAACACATGAAAAAGGATTCCAAAGATAGCTCTTATATTCCATCTTCTAAAAATCTATATACACCAACATCTTTGTTAAAAGTGTCTGGTTTTGAGCAGTTTAAACAATCAGCCATTGCTACTAAAGGCTATTCTGGTTATAAAAAGATGCTTAGGTATATAAAAACCCTTGCCAAAGAACAAAATAAAAGTATCTGGGCTTTTATAAGTAAATGATATATATCATAGTAAAAATTAAAAAAATTAACGGAATCTTAACAAAAAACCTTTAAGATGTTAGATATGAAAGATGTAGAGATAGTGAGCGCAAGAAACGGCAGGGTTAGGTTAAGAACAAGCTTTTTATATCAAAAAGAAGTGTGCAAAATTCTTGAGAACAACTTGAAAAACGCTTGTGTGGTCAGCAATCAAAACACCAACAGCATCACGATAACCTGCAAAAGCGATTACTTCAATCAAAGCGATATAAAAAGCGCTATAACATCTTTGTTAAAAGAAAAAGGATTTAATGTAAAAGAAAGGGGCAACGACATAAACATTTTATTTGCCTTCCAGTTGATGTTAAATGTAGGAGGGGGACTGGAGGGCATCGCTTTTAATGTAGCCAAAGATGTTGTTTTAGATAAAATTGGACTTGGAGCTATTTCATACTTTGTATGAAAATAGAGGATGTTTCTTTTTCTCACAACAGAATAAGAATTAAAGGCGATATTATTTACAACGAGGCTTTTGTAAAGATGCTTAAAGAGCTTTTTGGCGAAGATAACGTATTTTTAAATTACAAAACCAAAAGCATCAAGATAGAATCCGAGGAAATACTTCCCCAGGATGAACTTCAAGAGTATTTGAAAAATCAAGAGATAATACCACTTGGCGAAACGGTTTGCCTCACAGATTTACACCCTTTTATATCAAGAACCATAAAATCAGATCTCACGAAGCTTTTTTTATACACTATTGATTATGGTTTTAGGATAGGAGCCATAAGGTTTATATGGGTAAATATAATTTTTAATAGGATTATAACAAATTTCTTATAGGAGGTATATATGTTTGAAAATCTTATCGGATGCTTCTCGAGAAGGTACTTCACCTGGGGTCTTGGTACCGTAGCCACTATTTATGTGCTTGGTAAGGCTTTGGAAGAGTTTAAGCCTGTGCTTGTAGGTATTACCAAAGAAAGCATAAGCTTTGGTCAGTGGTTAAACGCTTCAATAGAAGCCAAAAAAGAGGTTATGGAAGATATAGTCCATGAGGCAAAATCAGAACTCAAAAAAGAAATAGAGCTAAAGATTACACTTCTTCAAAAACAACAAGAGCTTTTAGAAAAGCTAAAATCATCTTTATAAGGAGGAATAGACATGTGGTCAAAGTTAGGTGATATGGTTTGCAGCAAGTATACATCTTTTGGACTTGGGATGTTTGCTGGAGTATTTGGCTTTTATATGATACATAAAATATCTGAGCATCAGGAGCTTATGAGAGTTCAAGAAGAGATAAACGAGCTTATGAATAGGTTAAACCAAAAAACATTGCAATCTCCAGAACAGCAATCATGAAAACGCTTGTTGTAAAACATAAAACTTACGGTAGAATAAGGGTAAATTCTTTTTATCTAAAATACCTTGATGTATCCAAGGAAACTATAGAAGAGTTTATAAAATCCCAAGATGGGATCATAGATGCCAAGTTAAACAAAACCACTGGTAGCCTATCGATATCTTACGATCCAAACAAAATATATATAGAAGAGTTTTTAGAGCTTATAAACAACACTCCTATTGACGTTATACTTGGTATATTAAAATCTTACAAAACAAAACCAAAACCAAAAGAAGAAAACCCGTCTAAACTTAGAATGTTATTGGGAGTGGTAGGAGGGTTGCTTTCTTTGACACCTATTTTTCCAAATCCATTTGTTAAAGCCATTACCATATTTGGTTCAATACCCTCTTTTAAAAGCGCCATAACAAATCTTCTACAGGGTAGGCTTTCATATCAGCTTTTAGACTCTTTAGCCCTTGGAATCACTATCCAAAGAAATATGCTTTTATCATCAAACATAATGAATCTCTTCATAGGATTAGGAGATTACCTTGAGGATAAATTAAATCAAAAAGCTAGAGCTTCTATAGAAGATTTACTAAATGTAGATGGTGAGACCGCTTATATAGAGAAAGATGGCACAAAGATAGAGGTGCCTATAGAAGAGATATCTATAGGAGATATAGTAGTTGTCTACGCTGGTGGTAGAATACCAGTAGACGGCATAGTGAATGAGGGCAAAGCGGTTGTAAACGAATCAGTGCTAACCGGAGAAGATAAACCTGTTTTAAAAGAGGTTGGTGCTAAAGTATATGCTGGCACAAACGTTATAGACGGAAAAATCTATATAAGAGTGGAACAAAAAGGCACAGATACTATTATTTCAAAAATCGCCCATATGGTAGAGTCCTATATGGATCAAAAACCAGCCATCTACGATAGGTTCAACAAACTAGCCGATGCCACTGTACTACCTATATTGAGCATAGGCTTAGCAAACCAGCTTATAACAAGAAACTTAGCCAAGACCTCCGGCATACTTACCATAGATTACAACACAAACTTAAGAGTATCTATACCTATAGCCATAGCTTCTTCTATATCAAAAGCCTCTACCCATGGTATCCTCATAAAAGGAGGGAGATCCTTAGAGGCTATGTCTAAGATTCAGTATATAGTTATGGATAAAACCGGCACTATTACAAAAGGAGAGCCCGTTATAACAGATTTAATACCTTTAGAAGATAGTCTAAACCAAGAAGAGCTTCTTAGAATAGCTGCTTCATTGGAGCAAAGACTAAAGCACCCAATAGCTGAGGCTATAGTTAATTTGGCAAAAGAGAAAAGCTTAGAGCTTTATGAAAGAGAAGATTCTGATTATGATATAGGACTTGGTATATCTGCAAAGCTATTACAGGGGCAAGATACTTTACACGAGTATAAGTTTGGGTCCTCTCGTTATATGGCAAATCACAAGATATCTATAACAAAACACATAAAAGATATAGCAAGGCAGAAGCACGATGAGGGTAAAACGGTTTTATACCTTGCCAAAGATAAGAAAATCATAGGTCTTATAGCTTTTAAAGATATGATAAGGGAAGAAGCTAAAGACGTGATAAGAAAATTAAAAGATATCGGCATAAAACTCATGATGCTTACCGGAGACAACGAAGAAGTGGCTCAAGCTATAGCTAAAGAAGTAGGCATAGAAGAGTTCCGAGCAAGAGTATCTCCAGAAGAAAAGGCCAAATACGTTGAAAAGCTCAAGAAAGAAGGATACAAGGTAGCCATGGTGGGAGATGGGGTAAACGATTCTGTGGCATTATCGGCAGCGGATCTTGGTATTGCTATGGGAGATGGCTCTCAAGTGGCCATAGACGTGGCGGATGTGGTGCTTGTGAAAGAAGATTTAAATCTCATCTACAAAGCTATAAAACTATCAAAAGACACTATGAGGGTAGTGGACAACAACATCAAGTTTAACTTTACCATAAATACCCTTGGTATAGCTATGGCTATATTAGGTAGCGGGAACCCAGCTTTCTCAGTAATGATAAATAACGGCTCTACCATATTATCCGCTTTATACTCTATTACGCCGGATATAGAAAATGGATGAAAAAAATCTTGGGAGAGGGCTTTATTTTGTCTTTACTATAACGTTTTTAGATTTTCTTTTAGAAGTTTATTATGGCTATGCTTTTAACAGCTTAGCGCTTCTCTCTGATGCAGTTTATATGTTTATGGATCTATCGGGGCAGGCTTTGGCGATTTTTGCTATGTATTTGTCCAAAAAGCCTCCGAATCCCAAAAGGACCTTTGGATACTATAGAGTTGAGATACTATCGGCTTTATTTAACGGCATAACTGCGGGATTTTTCCTAATAATGATATTTCTACACGCGTTCAAAAGGCTTTTGCATCCTGAGCCTGTAAACGCTGGAGGTGTTTTCTGGATATCTATTTTGGGTCTTATAGTAAACATAATTGGTATAGTGATACTTTATATTGGCTCAAAACATAGTCTTAATATAGCAGGGGCTTTTTTAAGGGTATTAATGGACGGGCTTAGTTCTGTGGGTGTTATAGCATCGTCTGTTTTAATAGAGCTTACTGGAAATTACATATTTGACCCAATAATGAGTATATTGGTAGGTCTTAGTGTTATATATCCTATCTACAAAGTATTGGCTAAATCTATAGATATTTTAATGGAATCTTCCCCAGAGTACGTAAATTTAGAAGAGTTAGAAAGCTTTATAAGAAAGCATTTCCCAGAGATAATGATTAAATCTATACACGTTTGGAGTCTTGTGCCCGGTAAAAATATAATGTATGCTAGATTAAGAGAACAAGACTTGGAAGCTTTAGAAAATACACCTTTAAAAGAGATAAGAGAGAAGATAAGGACTATGAAAAAAGAGCTAAAAGAAAAGTTTGGTTTTGAGAGAGTGGTGATAGAGCTTTACTAAAGGCACCAAAGGAGGCTAGTATGATAGGGACACTATCGCAAAAAACTTATGGTTTTCGTTTAAAAGCTTTCAAACCAAAAATTAGCTTTAGATTTGAAGTAGGAAGTTTTACTGTAAAGACTGCCCAAAACTCTAGAGAGTTAAGAAAAGCCCTTGAGTTAAGACATAGAGTATTTTATCAAGAGCTTCTAAACAAAAGCAAACTCTTTAGAATAGATATAGACAAATTTGACTTTATAGCAGACCACATTATCATAATAGACAACAAAACCCAAGACGTTGTAGGTACTTATAGGATTATATCCTCTAGTTTTAGCAACAAGTTTTATTCGGAAACCGAATTTGATATATCTAGTTTTAAGCTTTTAAAAGCCACAAAATTAGAAATAGGAAGAGCAAGCGTCCACAAAGACTATAGAAACGGTACCATCATAGCCCTTCTTTGGAAAGGCATAGCATATTATGCTAAATTAGTGGATGCTAAGTATGTATTTGGATGTTCAAGTGTCCAAACAGAAAATATATTTGAGATAGTGTTTGCCTACAAATATTTAAAACAGTTTGAAAACAAAATGGTGTTTCCGTTGCCAGATTTTCGCATAAAAAACTTTGAAAACTATGTAAAGACCGTTGATGCTGTAAATATGGATATAAACAGCTTAAAAGCGTTTGTACCTTCTCTTATTCAAAGCTATTTGAAAGCTGGTGCTGTTATATGTGGTGAGCCTGCTTTTGATAGGCATTTTAAGTGTGCTGATTTTATAACTCTCCTTGATGCTGACAATCTCAATATTTCTTTCAACAGAAGATTCAAATCATAGATTAAACACAAAAATAGCTTTAGGCTACATCTTGTGGAGGTGCACAACATTGCCATTTTCTTTAAAAAAGTGTAAAATAATAAATTGTTATGAATAGAAAACTATTAACTATAAAAAAGTGTGAAGAGATATACAGAATCAGTAGAATATCATTGATTAATTATGAAAAAAAAGGATTGATAACTCCTGTAAGAACACCAGGCGGAATTAGAAGATACAGAGTTGAAGATATAGAACAAATTTTGGGGATAATTAGAAAAGAAAATAACAATGATAGAAAAACAATTTTATATGCAAGAGTAAGTACAAGAAAACAAGAAGAATATTTGAAAAATCAAGTCAAACGACAGAAGAATATGCTAAATTAAACAATTGGAATTATGAGATCATTCAAGAAATAGCCAGTGGAGTAAATGAAAATAGAAGAGGATTGGAAAAATTGCTAAACATGGTTGAAAGAGGAGAAGTAGAAAGGGTAGTGATAGAGCATCCTGACCGCTTGGCAAGATTTGGGTTTAATTACCTTAAAAAATTTCTTTCTGCGTTTGGCGTAAAGCTGATAATTATAAATGGAAATAATGAAGAAAAAGAAAAAACAATAGAATTAGCAGAGGATTTGGTGACAATAGTAGAGGATCTAAAAAGAAATGATAACTCTACAGTGCTTGCTTGAGT
>Ga0081474_128215_pt1 | contig 16253 bp, 8 predicted proteins | sample OneHunmetagenome_2_FD_70978 | JGI IMG/M metagenome (GOLD analysis project Ga0081474, IMG submission 70978) | Ferrous microbial mat communities from One Hundred Spring Plain, Yellowstone National Park, USA v2 (version 2) | ecosystem: Environmental > Aquatic > Non-marine Saline and Alkaline >... | reverse complement strand
TAACGCCAAAAAGTATTTTGAAGAAGTTAAAAAAGAATTAAAAAAGCAAGATGAGCGTATTGAATTAAAAGAAGTTTATGTTAATATTTGGGATTTGCTTGATTGTGTAGAAGAATTTAGAGAAATATTTGAAAAAGAAAAGGAAAAAGGCAACCAAATTTATTTCAATGTTTCAACAGGGAGCAAAATTACAGCTATGGCGGGCATGCTAGTATGCATGATAAGTGGTGGACAACCATATTATGCTAAAAGAGATTATAGCACGTCTAGGCATGAGAAATCAAATGAAGAAGAGGAGGTAATAGATATAGTAAGACTGCCTGTTCTTGAAATAAGGAAACCAAAGAATGAACATTTAATTGTTCTTTCTATCATAGAAAATGCTGGTGGGAAAATGCGTAAACGAGAACTGATTCAAGAACTTGTCAAGCTTAAAATAATAAGACCAAAGGAATACAAAAAGTTAACGGTACCAGCTAAACATAGTCAACTACGCGCTATACTTAATCCCTTAGAAAAAGAATGGGGTTATGTCAAGGTAGAATATTATGGAAGAAGAAGTGAAGTGATCTTAACTGAACAAGGGAAAGCTGCTCTAAAAATATTTGGAGTTCCGCATATGATAGAGTAAGACATAAATCATGGCATGTTTCAAATCCTTATAGGTATTCTACAAAATGATGATGCAGATGATGAGCAGTCTAATGGGAATTTCAAATCCTTATATCGAATTGAGAGAAGCTTTGAGAAGATTACTGATTTTTTGAGTTTGTAGTGATTTCCCTTTCAAAATTTTGTAAATTTCTTTTGTCGCTCTGGTAGGAATTGCCTCTTATATCCATAGAAGAATATCTATAAATTTCGTTTCTTGAGATTCGAGGAAATTTACCTTTCTATAATTTTTTTCAGCTACATCATTTCTGTGATGTACAAGTCTTTTAATTCTTATAACAATATTAGGCTTCTATTAGAAAGTTTCATGTATTTTTTAATTTTTTTATACTATATAATAATATGAGCACTTCAGAAAAAATTGATCTAACTTATGACTGGACTTTACGAACTGAAAACCTAATTTACAAAGCAGACCTCCAAAGGGCAGGCTCCTTGATAAACGAGAGTTTCGCAGTACTTACAGAATACAACAGGGTAAAGGATTGGCATCAAGTTAAGGAAAAAGTAATTTCACAAAACCTTCTGAATAAACAGTCGAGCCATACTATTCAAGGAATTCTTGCAGCAATTCATAAGAGGTTTTTTAGGAATCACGAATTCTTACCTTCAGCTGAATTGTTGGCTAAAGCTATTACCAAAAATATTATTAGAAATGCCAAAATTCAGTTGCTTTATCCGTATATTTGTGAATCAGACCATTTGATAAAGAATATAGTATTAAATTTTGTTGCTAAAAAAATAAGTAAATCACAACTTATCTTGACAAAAAATGAAATTCTGGAATTTCTAAAGAAAGAAGAAGAAACACACCTAGAGCTCAAAAAATGGTCTGACTATCTTAAAGGCAGATGGATCAGAGGCTTTCTAGCTTTTCTAAGGGATTTTAATATTATGGAAAAAGCACCAAGTAATAGATTGATTAAGCTTTCTTTAAGAATAGAGACTTTTACCTTTTTTATGCTGGGTTTGCTTGATAAGAAATTGAATACTCAAGAGGTACTAAAAAATGAAATTTGGCACCTTTACTTCCTTAATAATTCTGAAATAGAGGAATATTTAGTTGACGCGCAAGCTCGTGGGTGGATTTACTATTTAAGAGCTGGAGAAATATTAGAATTGCGATCAAAACATAATTTAGGAGGATGGTTAAATGAGTTGGGATAATTCACGATTTGATACTCTCGAAAAGAGAATAAGGGAGTGTGTGGCTGGAAAAAGGCATGTTATCGACGTTCCTTACTATATTTATTTATATGAACCTGAGTTAGAAGTTGAATGTTTAAAGCATATTAAAGCTTTAATCTCACGTCTTAGAAGAGACGGTATTTCTGTTGAGTTAATTTCATTGTCTTCATTAATGGTAGATGCGCTCCAAAGTCTTGGGTGTCTTGATAATTCTGTTTTAAAAAACGAAGAGAAAATAAGAGAAGAACTTGCAGAAGATTTAAAAAGAGAATTGCTAAAAGAGATTGCTAAAAGATTAAAAGAGAAATTAAAAGATAAGGACATCTCACATTGCGCTATTTTAACTCGTGCTGGAAGCCTTTTTCCATTTGTTCATATCTCAAGCTTGCTAACCCAATTAGAAGGAACTGTTCGTTGCACCCTAGTTATGCTATACCCTGGAAATAAAGAAGGAAATATGTTAAATTATCGATGGGAAAATATTAGAACATATTATAGAGGGGAAATTATATGAAGCCCTTATTATTAGTAAAGGATATACTTGAAAAAGATCCAGCTAGACAAATTGAGCGAGTAATAAAGGTCGATGAACGCGACCCTAGAATTGTTGGGTCTGAACTTGAAGAGTACGTCGTTACAGAGGAAATCAGGCAGTATCTCGAAGATATTATAGATAGGTTTATTGAAAGTAGGCATGGAACTCCTGAAAGCGTCTGCACGTGGATCTCAGGCTTCTTTGGCTCTGGCAAGAGTCATTTCCTTAAAGTTTTGGGTTATGTACTTTCAAACCAAAAAGTAAAATTAGAAGACGGGCGCGAAGTTGGGGCTGCTTCATACTTTTGCAAAAAGCATTCCTTGCCAGGCTCCGCAATTCTGGAAAAGGAACTCAATACTAAAGCCATTTTTGTCAACATGCTTAACTTTCCTCGCGATAGCCCAGAAACCCCCTCTATTAGTAAAATAGTATATACTGCTTTCCTTGAAGAACTTGGATTTTCCGATGTTTTCTGGATTGCCGAAATAGAAAAGATGCTTAAAGAAAGAAGATTATGGGAAAAATTCCTAGACAACATAGAGAGAGAAACAGGAAGAGAATGGCAACAAGAGAGAAGAATGACTGCCACGGTAGGTCGTATTCTTGCACAAGCCCTTCATGAAACTGATCCAAAAACATTTTATAGTATAGAAGCTGCTGAAAAAAGTATTGACGAGGTTAAAAAAAGTTTTGAGTTAACTCCTAGAAAGCTTGTTGAGGCTTTGGTCACTGAAGCAGAAAAACTTGAGAAAGAAAATGGAAGAATTATACTTTTATTAGATGAAGTAGGCCTTTACATAGGAACAAATACTGACAGACTTACAGACCTTGGAATTTTAGCAGAGCATATAGAAAGGATAGGAAAAGGTAAAGTTTGGTTATTTGTGACGGCACAAGAAGCTCTAGAAGAGGTTATACCGAGAGTTGAGAAATATAGACCTGAACTTGAAAAAATCAAAGATAGGTTCCAAATTAAAGTTACTTTAACTCCAAAAAATATAGACATGGTTGTAAAGAAACGATTACTTTCAAAAGTTTCAGATTTAACTAAACTAAAACACCTTGAAGAATTATACAACAAATTCTCTGGAAGCCTTGCCACTTTTGCGCTAATAAAAGATCCTGCAAGAGAATATGGTGGTCTACTAACAAGAATAGATAAAGATATGTTCATTGAATCCTATCCTTTAATGCCATACCATGTGCTCCTAATGCAACACATTTTTGGTTCTCTAAGATTAAGAGGAAGAGTAGTTCCTGAATTGACCGGCAAAGAAAGAGCTATTCTTAGTGTTGTTCGCGCCTTACTCACTGGACCAAAAGCTGATGTGAAGGGTTTGGCATACTCGGAGATAGGGTCCCTTGCTACATTTGATGCAGTATATGATGCAATTCATCTCGAAGTACGTGGAGAATATCAATCAATCATAGATGATGCAAGTAAGCTTGGTGATAAAGAGGGGTTAAAAATAGGTTCTGTTGCAAAAGCGCTTTTCTTACTACAGCAAGTTGGAGAATGGATTCCTTGCACTGTTGACAACATTACAGCTGTTCTTTATTCACACTTAGGAGAAGATGGTGTTTCATTAAGAAACAAGGTTAAGATGTGTTTGGAAGAATTACATAAAAATAAATGGATCGCTGAGGAAGATGGGAAATGGCGATTTCTCACGACCATTGAAAGAACATTTGAACAAGAAGTTGCAAGTAAGTTTGCATCAGCAACCGAGAAAAGGGAATTGGCAATGGAAATTGGAAAAAATGTTGTTAACGAATTTAAGACGTATAATTATGGTGGAATAAGAGTTTTTGACGTACATTTATTTGTCGATGATAAGGAAATAACTTCTAAAGGCCATGTGACTATAAAATTCTACTCTCCCCTTACCACAGCAGAAAAGAATTTAGTTGAGTCATTACTTGCTAAAAGCCTTGCACATAAAGATACAATCTATATATTATCTGATTACGATAAGAAATTCGAGCAGCTACTTGAGAAAGTAATATACACTGAAAAGGCGATTAAAGATCGTGAAGCAAAACCATTAACACCAGAAGAAGAAAATACTCTTTCTAAATACAGAAAAGATATCGAGTTGCTTAAAAATGATGAACTACCTAAACTTTTTAAAAATATATGCGAAAACGGAATCTTGCTTATTCAAGGAAAAGAGATAAAGCTTGATGGAAAAAAGCCTCTTCAAGAAATTGTTAAAAAATATGTTAAAGATATGATCGACGATTTATTTACCCAATTCCAATTGGCAGCTTTCAAAGTAGAAAGAGATGAACATATTGGAACAATTCTTACATGGCAGAAGGGAAGACTTCCATCCATTTATAAAGAGTTGCAACTTGTTGATGACAAGGGTAACATCCTAATAGACAGGCCAGTGGCCTCCAGAATTCTTCAGGAAATAAGGAGAAGGTATAAGGAAGGTGAAGACTGTAGTGGTGCAAGCTTAGCTGAATACTTCGGTTCTCAACCGTATGGTTGGGATCCAAAAGTGGTTAGGTTAACGCTTGCCACTTTATTCAAAAGCGGAGCGATAGCAGTTAACTTAGATGGTAAGGATTATGTTTCAGCAATAGAGACAGGGTCGCATGATGCTTTTACAAATACAAGAGCTTTCAATAGAGCAAGATTTTATCCAGGAGTTGAAGTTGCACCTGAGCAACGAAATAAGGCTTGGGAACTGATGTCCTCTATTTTAGGTTTAAGAGCTGATAATACAATTGAAGATATAGACAAGAAGTTAGTTGAACATTTATCGAAGAAAAGAGAACAGATAATAGAGTTAAAAGCTACAGCGATGGCCCTTGAATTACCAGTAGCTCAACGAATCAATTCCTTACAAGATGTTATAAATGAAATAATAAACGCACCCAATATTACAAAAAGAATTTTGAATTTTATTGATGAGTCGAGAATAAAGATCTTAAAAGATATTTCGCTCATCGATGAGTTGAAAAAGTTTGAAGAAAAGGGTAATTTAAAAGAATACGAAAGAATTGTTAGGTTCATAAGAGAATGTGGCCAGAGGTTAGTTAAACTTGGAGAGGAGAGCGAAGCTGCGCTTAAAGAACTTGAGGATTGCATTAAAAGCGAGAATTTCATTAAGCTATGGCCAGATATAATTTCTAGGTATGAAAGAATCAAAGCTAAGTATGAGAAGTTATATTCTGAATGGCACAAAGAAAGAAATGAGTTACTTTCTAAAGCCATAGAATCACTTAATTCACATCCAGCAACTAAGAAGTTGGAGAAAGAAGAGCTAGAAAAAGCCATCCAACCATTGAAGGAAATGTTCTGCATTTCTGAAAAGCTAGAATTCGATGAAAACTTTGTATGTCGTGTTTGCAAGTCTTCGATTGATGAACTTAGGTTTAATGTAAGAGAAGTAATAGAAAGTAGAAGGCAGAGAATAAAAGATGAGCTGGATAAAAAGTTAATGGAAATCGAGCCTGAAGCTCAGGAAATTATAGGTTTTAAGGAAGAGATAAAGTCTCACAAGGATATTGAGGAAGTTTCAAGTAAGCTTAAAAAAGTATGTGAGCGAGCATTGAAAGAGAAGAAAATTGTAAGAGTAGATGTGAGCGTTGAATGATGGATAAGGATAGAAGGAACAATCTAAGGAGAGTGATAAATCAGTGTAGGAAAATTCTAGAGGAGGATGTTGAGAGAGGACTTGCATATTACGGGATCTTGACCGATGGAACCTTTTTAGAATTGGATAAATTGGAGCACTTAAATGCTGAAGAGATTGAGATTCGTAAGAGAATAGAGGTAGCAATCGAAAAAGAGCTAGTAGGGGGTTTAGATAAAAAGGAAGCTGTTCATCGCTACATTAGACATACGGTATTCACTTTTTTAAACAGGATTGCTGCATTGCGCGCAATGGAAGTTCGCGGTCTAATTAAAGAAACTATAATCCAGAGGAGTGAATACGGAGGTAGAAGTTTAAGAGAGAGGGAAATCGCAGAAGCGAATCCTTCATTTTCTCCATATGAAATTTTGAAATCTACATTAATTCAAGCGTTTAAAGAAGTAAGCGAAGAAATAAAAATATTATTCGATGTAAATAGCGAGTATAGCATCGTTTTTCCAAGCGAAAAAGCATGCAGAAATGTAATTAAGTTATTAACAGAAGATATTACAGAGAACGATTGGAGAGAAGATGATATAATTGGATGGATATATCAATACTTTAACGATGAAGCTAGAAAAGAATACAGGAAGGCGAAAAGGAAGCCTAAGCCTGATGATATTCCTGTCATTAACCAATTTTATACCCCGCACTGGATAGTAAAAGCTCTTGTCGATAATACTTTAGGGCGATTATGGCTGGAAATGCATCCAGAATCAAAGCTCAGCGAATTTTGCACTTATATGGTCCCGTTAAAAAATGGGCAAAATAAAAGGGAGGTTAAAAGAGCCAGAGAAATTAAAGTTCTGGACCCCGCATGTGGAAGCGGCCATTTTCTTGTCTATGCCTTTGACGTTCTTTATAGAATGTATGAAGAAGATGAGCCTAATACTCCAGCTTCTGAAATACCTTTATTAATCTTAGAAAATAACCTATTTGGAATAGATATAGACCTTTTCTCAACTCAATTAGCAGCTTTATCTCTTTATTTAAAAGCAAAGACATACAATCCCAACCTCAAGATTAGGAAAATGAATATCGTTTGTGCAGATGTTCGTATATCAGATGGTAAAAAACGAATCGAATTTCTCCAAAGGTTTAAAGATGATCCAGATTTACAAGAAATTTTTGCCAAACTTTTTGATGATCTAAGTTACACCTATGAAATTGGTAGTCTTCTAAAGATTCGTGAACCATTCGAGAGATTGTTTAGAGAAAGGAAGAAGGGGGCTAAGCAAGCAAGATTTGCTCTTTATGGACAAACCCAATTAGGCAAAGAAGGGATAGGAGATCAAACAAAGTTTCTTATTGAGTCGTCAAAGGACTCTATAAATGTTGTTCTAGTGATTCCAAAAGAAAGGACCCTAGAGGAAATGATCGATGAACTTCGTAAGTTTGAGAAGGAGGCTATTGAAGCTCAAGATATGGGTAGTCTCCTCTTTGCAACAGAAGCTGAAAAATCAGTTGGATTGCTCGCTTTGCTTTCTGAGAAATATGACGTAGTTTTAATGAATCCACCATATGGCGATATGCCAACTAAGAACAAGGAATATCTTAAAAGATACCATCCTAAAACTCACTTTGATTATTACGCAGCATTTATTGAACAAGCGATTGATTTAGTCAAATATGGAGGTTTTGTTGGTGCTATTACTGGCAGGACATTTATGTTTCTTAAATCATTTCAATGGCTGAGAGAAGTTCTTCTCAGGGAAAAAGCACAACCACAAATAGTTTTAGATCTTGGTTTTGGCGTTTTAGATGTAGCAATGGCGAGATGGGCTGCTTTCACATTAAGGAGAATTACTGATTGGAAAAAGGAGGAAGCAAAAGAGATAATATTCATTCGGCTTACCCTATGTAACGATGAAGCAGAAAGAAAAAGCATATTAGAAGAGGCTATTAGCGCACTCTTAGACAACAACCAACATCCACTTGTTTATAGCGTAGCACTGGAAGAACTAGCGAAAATTCCTGGAATACCTTATTCATATTGGTGTTTAAAATCGATAAGGAAACTTTTTGAAGTTTATCCTCCATTTGGTAAGCTGGTTGAAATAGTAGGAGGTTTATATTCTGGAGATGATGCTAGACTAGTTCGTGAATATTGGGAAGTACCTACATGGAAATTAGGAAGAACATGGAAACCATTTGCGAATCGTGGCGGCATTAACAAATTTTATGCTAGCATTACTCAAGTTATTGATTCCGTTACGCTAGCAAATCGTGCCTACTTTCAACTCACAGAGGAAAGTGCAGGTTGGACAAGAATTGCAAGTTCTATGTACTTGTGTTTCAGAATCTTACCTAAAAACATAGTTGCAGGAGATAATAATCCTGTTATTAAAACAAAGAATGAAACTGCTTATATAGTTAGTAGTTTAGGAAATTCTAAACTATTTACTTATCTCTTCTTGGTAATCAACCCCTTATTGCATGAGCGAAGAGCAGGTTATATTGCAATACTCCCCCTTAGGAGAGAGAGTTTATTTTCACATAAGCTCTTTATGTTAGGTAAGGAAGCCTTCGAATTAAAACGTGAATGGGACTGTGGTAACGAAATATCCACCTATTTCATTAAACCTTGGATTCTACAGGTGCTTCATGGTTTTAACCACGATGAACAACCTATTACTCAACATCCCTTAGCACAACAATTTAAGTGGTCTGATTGGACTAGTGTTCAAAAGATGCGGTCTGTTAAAGGATCCCTAGATTCTTCTTTAAGAGAGTTGGCTGAGTTATGTGTAAAACGACAGCAAATGCTAAACGAGAGAATAGAAGAAATTCAAAAAGAAATTGATAATGAAGTATATAGGATATATAAAATATCTGAAGAAGATAAGACCTTGATAGAGCGAGAACTAGCTCTGCAACGAGGTATGAGTTTAGGAGAAGGAGAAACTGAAGAGGGCGAGACCGAAGAAATAGATGAAGAGAAAAACCTAATTTCTGCAGAAGAGCACGTTAAGCGCCTCATTTCCTATTATGTCAAGAAGGCCATAGAGACAGATGAAGATGGTATAATTCCGCTTGATGAAATGTTTCCAGACAATCTATTTAATAAAGTTCGCGAGCTTATAGCTCAAGATTTCGGTAAGGATAGAGTTGATAAAATCGAGTTAGAAATTTCAGAGATTTTTGGCAAGACACTTAAGAAATGGATAGAAGAGGATTATTTCGACTTTCACGTATCATTGTATAGAAGAAGACCAATTTTTTGGCAATTAACGTCCTCTAGACTTGGGAAAAGCAAACTTCCAGGAGTTTTCTCTTGCTTCGTACATTACCATAAACTTGATAGGGACACTATACCGAAAATATTGGCCTTCTATCTCAATCCAATTAAAGAAAGACTTTATAGAGAAAAAGAAAGAATTTTTAACGAATTGGAAAAAGCGAGAGTTTCAGGAGATAGAAAAAGAATTAATGATTTATCTAAAGCTTATGAGGAATCCCTTGACAAAATTAATGAGATTGAAAATATGGAGAAAGCGCTGAATGTATTACACAACCCAAGAAAAGATAAAACAAAGCTTAAGCCTGATGCTAAATGGGTTGAGAAAGTTATAGCTGAAGTTAGAGATAATGGCTGGAATCCAATAATAGATTATGGAGTAAGAGTAAACATTGAACCACTAAAAGAACTAAAAATTTTACTCCCAGCAGCTGACAGGGTGAAATAGATGGTAAATCAGCTTCAAGAAAGGATCAAGCAGATAATATCAGATGTGCTTAGAGACTATCCTATCTTAATATGGTATGATGAAGACGCCAGCCTACAAGACATAATAATTGAAGCAATACCAACAAACGTAAATTTCACTCCCTTTGAAGGAAGTTATTTAGCAATCAGAGCGCGAATAGAAAAAGAAGATCCAGAATTTGAGAAAAAGTGGTTTATTTATATTCCAAGAAAACCTTTTGAACTGAGCTGGATTAGAGATTACGAACTTTTTGGTAAAAAAATAGAAATGAACCTTGAGAAGCTCTTAACAAATTATTTTGGTCTTGAATCTGGCTTTGAACTGAAAGCTTTGCTTGTAGGAGAACGAAGCAGACTGCTTGCGAAAAAATGGGAGGAGGTGTTGCCATATGTAAAAGCACCGTTGCGAAAAAACCAAATAGTTAACGCGCTTCTTTCAGCAGTTTTTAACTTAGGAGCAAGCTTTAGCCTTGGAAGGGCAATACTTGAATACGTTACCTTTTCAACACCTAAGCAAGAACTTATAAAACTAGGATTACATGACATGTTTATCGATAAAGTGAAAACTGAATTGAATCTTAACATCGAAGTTGACTCTGAAAATTTTCAAGAAGCTTTGGCATCAGCATTACTTTTTTCTGAACTTGTATATTATTCCAAAGGTTTGGGCAAGCAAAAATTTAGTAAACTTTTACCTAGCGATGATAAGATTGAAGTATGGGCAAAGTTAGCAAGAGAATGGCTTGAGCACGTTTCGTTGAAACATGGTTTCATTAATTGGTCCGAGAAACTTTCTAAAAAATATGACCTGAAGAGTGAATTTCAGGGAATTGAAAATCTCTTAAACGTTTTAAGCTTTAAGGAAGTAGACGAAGTATTGCTAGAGGAGTTAAAAGCGAGAATAAGCATGGAACCAGAAGGTTTTGAAAAAAACCTTGAAGTTATAGAAAAAATTGCGGAAGCAAGAAAGAAAAGTCCTTGGGCGATTAAAGGAAAAATTAACGTATGGGAACTAATCAGCGAGTCTTCAAGCCTTTATAGAAATTGCAAGGAATCTATATCTTTACTGGAGAAAAGCTTCTATGACGTAGAATTCTTAGCCAATTTATACATACAAAATGAAGGCTTATGGAAAATCGATTTCATATACAGAAAACTTTATTCAAGCTTAAGGAATGGAGAAGAGGAATTTTTCAGAACTTTTCTTAAACCAAGCTTTAGCGCATATTCCTTTTGGCTAAGAATTTTTACTGAACGTTTTGCTAATGCTGTAGAAAAACTCAGTGAATGGAGAATTAAAGGACTAATCGATCAACATAAACTTTGGGAGAAAATAGTTGAAAAGGAAAGTAAACCATTAGCTATTTTCTTTGTAGACGCTTTGAGATACGAGCTAGGAAAAGAATTAGAAAGCATGCTTAAAAGCAAAGGCTATGATATAAAATTAATCCCTATACTTTCATCTCTTCCTTCAATTACTGAAGTTGGAATGGCATCGCTACTACCTCATAAATCACTATTTGCTAAAGTTGAAAATGGAAAGTTAAAAATCTTAGTAGATGAAACCACTCCGATAGGAGTGAAAGAAACGAGAGTCAACATGTTGAAAGAGAAATTTGGAGATAAGGTTACTATAATTGAGTTGAATGAAATAATAAGATTATCACCATCCTCACTAAAAACAAGAATCGAAGGATATGATTATATAATAATCACTGACAGAGATATAGACATGGCCGGAACTTATCTTTTAGAAATCTCCGTAAGCTTATTTGATGAATTTGTAGAGAGGCTTTCAGAAGCGATTGATAAGCTTCATAAAGCAGGAATCAGAACAGTAATAACAACAACGGACCATGGCTTCTTATTAATTCCAAAAGATTTTACTTTCAATATTATAGAAGGGATAAAATCAGAAATTGATTTCGATAAAAAGAGAAGATATGTGATTGGGAAGCCACCTTATAACCCTTCACTATTCACTTTTAACTTTGAACAAATTTGGTTAAAAGGAGACGGCATGGTTGCTTTTCCTCGAGGGTTATCATGTTTAAATGTACCTGGTGAACAACAGATATTTTTACATGGTGGTATAAGCCCACAGGAGAACTGCATTTCTGCAATAATTTCAAAAGCAAAAATTGAAATTGGAAAGGTAAAGATTGAAGCTGAAATACCAGAGGAAATTACCACAGCAATTTGTCTCATAAATATAATTCCTTTGATTTCTCCAGAGGCCAATAAGCCAAGATCTGTAAAAGTCGAAATATATAGCGATGAAAGAAAGATAGCAGAATCTGACACAATAGAGTTATACCAAGAGGCAAAGAAAGCAAGAATTATACTTAAAGAAATACCTCCCCAAGCCGAAGTTAAAATTATTGACGCTGAAACCCTTGAGGTTTTAAAAAGTAAAAAAGTAAAAATATCTATAGTAGGATATGCAGAAGAAATTTAGGTGGTATTATGGAACTCGATGAACTCGATAAAAAAGGAGTTTCGCTCTTCCCTGGTAAAGTAGTAAGAAAAGATCTGCTTGGACCTTTAAGGAAACATCTAAATGTTCCAGCTTACGTTGTTGAATATCTTTTAGGAAAATATTGTTCTTCAGCTGACCCTGAGGTTATTGCTGAAGGGATTAAAGAAGTTAAAAGGATTTTAACAGAGAATTACGTGCATCCTGACCAAGCAGAGGTTCTGAAATCCAAGGTAAAGGAACTTGGAAGGTACAGAGTTATTGATAAAGTGAAGGTTAAACTTTACGAAGCTGAGGATAAATATTGGGCTGAGCTTGTAAACCTTCAACTAAATTATGTCAATATAAGCGAAGATTTGATAAGGCGTTACGAAAGACTCCTTGGTGGAGGATTATGGGGAATAATAGACCTTTCCTATAACCCAGACATCATACATAAAGGTGTAATACGTCCGTTTGTTATAGAGCAATTCCGTCCGGTTCAACTTGAAATTACTGCTTTAGAGGATGTTAAAGAGAAACGTTCTCAATTCACAAAAGATGAATGGATCGACTTCTTAATACGTAGTATAGGTTTAGAGCCAAGTAAGCTTGATTATAGGCTTAAAATGTTGAATTTATGCAGGTTGATTCCATTTGTGGAAAATAACTATAACCTAGTGGAATTGGGTCCTCGAGGAACAGGTAAAAGTTACGTATACAGAGAACTTTCTCCTTACAGCATACTTGTTTCAGGTGGTGAGACGACGGTCGCAGGGCTATTTATTGATATGAGAGGAAGAGGAAGAATGGGGCTAGTAATGCTTTGGGATGTTGTAGCTTTTGATGAAGTCGCAGGCTTAAGAAGACTTAAGGATGCTCAGGCGGTACAAATTTTGAAGGATTATATGGAAACAGGAGGCTTTGCAAGGATCAGAGAGGAGTTTAAAGGTACCGCCTCGTTGGTTTTCATAGGCAATATAGATTATGATATCCCAGAATTGCTCAGTATTGCGCATCTTTTTGTACCATTCCCTCCAGAAATGCAAGATGCAGCTTTCTTCGATAGGTTTCACGCATACATTCCAGGATGGGAGATACCAAGAATGAGGTCGGAGATATTAACTAATCATTACGGTTTTGTAGTTGATTATTTTGCATGGATACTTCGAGAATTACGGCGTTTAACCTTTGCTACAGCTATAGACGATTATTTTGAGTTTGGCAAAGCTCTTGACCAGAGAGATAGAGATGCTGTACGAAAAACGGTTTCAGGATTAATTAAGTTAATTCATCCCGACGGAAATTATACCAAAGAAGACGTTGAAGATTACTTATGCCTGGCATTAGAATTAAGAAGACGTGTGAAAGAGCAATTAAAGAAAATGAAAATTGAATACTGGAACACAAACTTTTCTTATATTGATAAGCAAACATCCAAAGAAATTTTTGTTTCAGTTCCAGAACAAAGAGCACCAATTGAATTACCGGCTGAGCCCAGAGTTGGAGAAGTAATAGGCTTGGCTCTTTTGAAAGTCTATGGTGGTGGGGCTATACAACGATTTGAAATAATTGTTAATAAAGGAGAAGGAAAATTAAATGCATTAGGTTCAATGATGAGGGTAATGAGAGAATCTCTTAAAGCTGCTTATGAATACGTAAGCTATAACCAAAAGGTTCTTGGAATAGATATTGACTTTAAAAAAGACTACGATATTACTGTTCTGGCAACACAAATGGGTGTACCAAAAGAGGGAGCATCTGCTGGAATTACGATTTTGACAGGGCTCGTGTCAGCATTAACTAAAAAACCCGTCAGAAATGATGTAGCAATGACAGGAGAAATAACGATTCTAGGCAAAATATTGCCAGTGGAAGGGATCCATGAGAAGGTAGTCGCTGCTGCTGATGCTGGAATAAAAACTGTCTATATTCCTGCAGGGAATGAAAAGGATGTGCAAATGCTTCCCCCTGAGATTAAGAAGAAAGTAGAAATAAAACTAGTTTCAAGGGTTGAAGAAGTGCTCAACGATGCATTAATTGGATATAAAGTACCAGTAAAGGAAAACTATTGAAAAAGTTAAAACTTAAGCTTCTCCTTAATAATCTAAAAAATGCTTTATGCCTAGGATAATGAAAAATTCGAACAAAAATAGATCTTTTCCACCATATAAGTTGCATGCGCAACCAGTCGCTTAACCTAATTTAAATTTCTTTTAACTCTACGTTACTCACAATTCCTATAGCAAAAAGTAAAAGTTAATAAATTTCCGCCATTGCCTTCAAATCATTTTCTTAGTTTAAGATAAAGCTACTGCAAGTAGGAAGAATACCGTGTCTGTGGTGATCATGACTCTTTACAATGTTTTGTTTCTGTGACGAAAATGACGTAGCTTCTTCCCTCTCAATGCTTTAACTATTTTCTGCATTACAATATCCTAATTGTAAAAATAGCTGTATTTAGACCATAGATAAAAATTAGAACGGAGATTTTTTCTTCGGTGTAATATATGGAAGCATTGCGAGTTCTACTTTGTAAATAGGTTCTCCCCATTCATTAAATTTGTTTGTCTTTGATACCTTAGATACTGTAAGCTTTAATTTGAGTTTTGTTCCATCTTTTAAAATAGTATTGATGAGCTTTCAAAAAGAACTGGCTTGAGGAGAGATGAACTGTTAGAGATTATTGAACATATGCGAACAAAGTTCTCCATTTATCGTGCGAGAGGCGATTTGTGGAAAGCAATATAAAAGCTTAATTTTCTTAAAGCACTAAACCATTCTAAATCACCCGTAAGTAACTTATGGGGAGTAAGCTAACAAATGCACTATAATGAGTGATCATAGGATCTAAATTAACTTTCAATAATAAATTGCATAATAGTAACATTTTATATATGCTTAAGGAATAGTAATTAATGAAGAAAATCAAGATGGAGGCCTGAAAGAGACGAACGTATTTGAAAATAACATACTTACTCAATAATATGAGAATTTCTTTAGGTATTTCCAGGTTGGTGAGAGGTTTAAGTATAGGGAGCGTATAGAGGCGATGCCTGCAAAGAATGAAATCTCACTCTACGTTGATTTTGATGATCTCTTAAATTATGATAGGAAGTTTGCACAAGGTCTCCTAGAAAACCCAGACATACACATAGAAGAAACCAGCGAAACACTAAAACGCTTAATAACACTATATGACAATGAGTATGCAAGTAAAATAGGAACTTTTCACGTGAGATTCAAGGGAGTTGCCGAAAGAGAATCATATAGACATTTATAATATAAGAGAAAGGGATATAGGTAAGCTAATAGCGGTTGAAGGAGTAGTTTCGAAAATCAATAATGTTAGATATAAAATTGTTGAGGGGATGCTCAAATGTCCGACATGCAAGGAGGAATTTAAAGTGCAGCCTGATGAAGATGGTGAAATAAGGACTTCAAGAAAATGCCCTAATCTTGATTGTAGATATAATGGTAGAATGATATTATTAAAAGAAAAATCAAGATTCATGGATATATAAAGTATTCTTATTAAACCGGAGATCATCATGTCAGAACGGCAATCCAGAAATCTAAGGATATTATTAATGGAAGACTTAGTGAATATCATGAAGCCTGAAGATAGGATAATTGTTGTGGGTATTGTCAGGGTAGGAAAAAGCAAAACACATGGCTTCTACAATATTTACATGGAAGCGAATAACATAGAACTAAAAGAGAAAGCCATCCAAGACATAAATTTTTAAACCAATCATCCCGTGCATATCACGAAACTGACTGATAAGTAACTTACTCCCCATAAGTTAACAAGCATATTAAGAGCGGAATAAATGATCATAAGGTCTGAATTAACTTTTAATATATAGGAAACACGCTCAGAAAAAGCGCATCAAAGAAACATGGAACACAGCAAAAAATCCTACAAGCTTAAATAAATGTATTTATTTTCATAATATAAGAAATGGACTCTGAGAATAGTAAGATTGAAGCTATTGTAAATGATATTATAAGTAAACCTGAAAATTTCATGTTTTTTCTTGGAGCTGG
>Ga0081474_115339_pt1 | contig 16277 bp, 20 predicted proteins | sample OneHunmetagenome_2_FD_70978 | JGI IMG/M metagenome (GOLD analysis project Ga0081474, IMG submission 70978) | Ferrous microbial mat communities from One Hundred Spring Plain, Yellowstone National Park, USA v2 (version 2) | ecosystem: Environmental > Aquatic > Non-marine Saline and Alkaline >... | reverse complement strand
AGGAGGTTAGCTTAGTCTTGACAATGGTAAGGTTTTGTGTTAAATTAGGTTGTATGAGGGTTAAAGTATGGGGTTAAGCTACACGATGACACCGTTTCACCCAACTACCGTTTATCCTGACCAAGTCACTATTGAGTTAAACTTAGCTAACCAAAACTTTACTACATTGGCTAATATCTTTATGAATAATGACCCTACAACTTTACAGCTTAAACCATCAGTAGGGGGTAATGCGTATGCCAATCCTATTAATCTATCTTCACAAACGACTGATTATTTATTAGAGCCAGGTCAAGTAGGTGTAGTTAGCTTTAGTAGTCAGTCATTAGTTCCGCTTAATGTAGCAGTCCCACAACCTTCTTCACCGCTTAATCCAGTGATGTATGAGCTTGAAGTTTTTATTGTCCCTGTTTCAACATGGACAGGGCTACCGTTTATGTTATATCCTAATAATACAACTTATCAATCTCAATTTCAAGATACAAGTTTTATGATAGGTGAAGTTGTAGGTAATTTAGGTCCAACAAATATTTCTTATACTACTACTCCATATAGTTATGTTAATTGGTATACATTACCTTCTGGTTGGTGTCAAGGTGGTCCAGTAATTGTTAAAGCAACTATTTCGTATGCTGGTGCTTCTTATATGCCTCAAATAACAGGAATTACTGGGGCTTTATATGGTGTTTCTCTTCACAACACCAATTGGTTTAATAACGGAACTTCTTGGACTTCATTGGGATCTATTGGTTGTGCATTACTTGATGGAACTCTTTCGCTCATTTCAGGTTTTGCACTTGTTAGGAGGTTAGCATGATAGTATATGCTTATTTAAACTCAAATTCTACTTTGTGTTGTGCTTTAACAGAGTCAGCAGTTCCTCCAGGAGTGTCTTACACTTCCTTTACTGTCAATTCTCCTGATGATGTGGTTTATGTCTCTGGCACGATTAGGACTAAGACACAAGAAGAGTTATTAGCTGAGGCAAAGCAAAAAGCTTTACAACAGCTTTCACAATCTACGATGTATTACATTTACCAATACTATCCAGATTGGAAGCAACGTGCAGATATGATAGATTTAACTAATGCTGAAGCATATTTAACCTATGAAGGGCTTAATCCTACACAAGTAAAACAACTTGCTACTCAACAAATTTTGTCTGGAGCTTCCTACACACAAGCGTTATCTACATTAAGCCAGACATTTAATAGTAATACTAATCCTGTAATTGGATATTGGTTAGAGCAATTATTAAAGGCATCATATAGACAAAACTTTGTATATCAAGTTAAAGAGCAGTATTACTCAATCAGTCATCAGTTAAGCTCAGCGACGGCTTTACCATTGCCATCTTACACAATAAGTGTGCCGTTTCCAAGTATGCCATGATAAATCTATTAGGTTTAGGGACTGTATTTAGGCTTGGTATAGCAATTGTTTTATTCTGTGCTTTAGTTTGAAAGGAGGTAAAAAATGAACAATTTAAAGGTTATAGTTCAAAAGCATTGGTTGGATATCATCTTGGCTGTAGTGTTTTTTGCTGTAGCGTTTAGCACTACTATTAGTCATGGAGCTTTCTTGTTTGCATTGGCTCGCAAAGTTGCACTTGCCAGTGCAGGCTTAGTGTATTATTATACAACTCGCTTACTGAAGGTAGGTCATGTAGAATGGAGAGACCCTTATGATAAAATATATTCTATTGTGCTTCTTATTTATATCGCAATTATCTTTAGCTTGGGTTAATCCAAGATGTGTTAAATTAGAAAAGCCGATAGAAAAGTCAGCTAAGCAAATAATATCACCAAAATTTCCCTGGTGGTATAACGTAGCACTTGCAGAACAAGAAAGTAATTGCAAGTGGATTACTTCTATAGATGGTTGGGGCTCTATAGGTTATTTCCAATTAACACCTGTTGATGAAGATTGGCTTATCAGACCTTTATTTCCACATTGGAAAGACCGTTGGAGCATGGATGCCTTTTATGCCTTTGCTTATGTGTTAAAAACTTTGATACATTCTACACCAGACCATAAATTGTGGATGGCATATCAGCGTTATAATGGTGGTAATTGGGTTGTGCGGGAATGTAAAGGAGCTCATTCAACGCAATGGCAAGCGTGTTATGACTACTGCAAGGAACACATCGGACAGCCACACCACAGGGGTTATGTCTGTGTATGGCGTAGTCATGGAAGATGCAGGCAATATAGAAGTGCCTGCGATATCAATTACCTTTACTCGCTCCACATATTCCAATGGGGGCAGAAGTATAAACCAATGTGTGCGGTAGATTATGTCAGTTTTTGGTAAAATTTTTTATGCTCTTTTATTTTGTGTAGTGTTAGTATTTTCTCAGCCATTAAAAGTGGCTTTAATTGGTGATAGTATCTCTTTAGAATTAAAGCCTTATCTTCCATTTTACGTAAATGGCAGAGTAGGAAGACAATTTTACAATGTATTTGATGTTTTAAAACGCATAAACATAAATGATTATAATACGTTTGTTATTGAGCTTGGAACTAATGGATATGTAAAGCCAAGCGATTTAAAGCGTTTAATAAACCTTTTGCATGGCAAAAAGATTTATCTTTGCACTATTCAGCTTCCAGATAGATATATATGGAAGCATGAAGTAAATAATTTGTATTTTCAAACAAGTAAAGAATACCGTAATGTTAAGATTATAGATTGGTATGATTTCAGTAAAAACCGCCCTTCATTTTTTGTCCATGATGGCGTGCATTTAACAAGGCTTGGAGCTAAGGCATATTCTAAACTTATTATTGACAAAGTATTGAAATAATGTTAAATTATTAGTATGAATTTTAATATTACTACAATAAACGGTGAGTATATAGTTTCAAAAGAAGATTTAGAAACATTCGCTCTTACTATTTACACAGAGCTCCAATCCGTGTCTCAATTAAAGAGAGACAAGGTTATGGAGTATGTGGCAGAACTAAATGGAAACTCAGTCATTCCTGACCCTGACAATGCCTCTGGGGCTTGGCGAACTAACATAAAATCTTCTTTATTCTTCCAAAAAACAATTTTTGCATACCTTTATCTTCGTGCTTTGCTTCAAAAATCAACAGATGCGTTGCTTTCATTCAGAAGCAACAAATACACATATCTTCCATCAGCGTATAAAAAGATATTTGATTTGGCTGTATATAGGACAAAACTGTTTGATAAATTGGATAAAGCTTTGTGGTATGCTATACTATCAGGCGAACTTACTTTATTGCTTGATGCCGATTATGTAGTAGATGAGTGGGATGATGTAGAGTTTGAAGTAATAGCCAAAGCTTTAAATCCTTTAAACTATTACAAATCTGCAGATGGACAGTTTTACGCTTATGATACATTCCAGCCAATAGAAGTAGTAAAAGGCTTATCTACGCTTTGGAAAAATCCACCAGAAAAGTTAGAGCCTTACAATCTCACTACAAACAAGGACATGACTGATTATTTAATCACTTCCATAAAAGACAAAGCCACCTATGGAAAAATTACATACATTTTTGGAAGGTATGTATCACCAAACTTTGATGTGATATCATTACCGCTAAAACTAACGCTTTACAATGACAAGTATTTGGTAGATGTTGAGACCATAACACATGTTGATAAACGGCTTCCGATTATTTCTGTTCCATTTTATAGCGATGACATGCAATTGTCTTATGTTGATTTAATATGGGACTATTACAAAGAAGATAGCCGTTTATTAAGAGCCATAATTGATAGAGCTATTTTAGCCACGACGATGGGCTTTGAAATAAATGTGTCTGCTCTTGATAAAGAGCAAGATGTATTCACAGTAAAACCTTTCGCAGTAATTCGGACTGTATCCGACGAACAAGCCATAAGACCATTTGCAATGGCTACATTTGATCCGAATGTTTTACCAGTTAGACAATTGATATTACAGGAAGGGCAAAATGTCTCTGCTATAACAGAGTTTTTAATGGGACAACCTACTTCCAAAGGCAGACCAACGGCTAAGGAAGTGGCTATCAAAACTCAGATGAACCAAAACATTATTTCAACCATCATAAATCGCATTGAAGACCAGTTTATAGGAGCGGTAGCAAGAAAGCTATTAACTTTGATGTTCCAATATCACCTTTCAGATATTTTAAACGGTGGGATATTGACTGATACAGAGCTTAAGGAAATTAATAGCATAGTCAATAAAGCATTGTTAGAAAATAGAGAACCGTATTACTATCTTGTTAAAGAACTTTACAAAGGCACAGACATTAAAGTAGAAGGTATGAGTGGTGTATTGAAGCAAAAAGAAGAAGTAGATAACATCATGAGTATGGTTGAAATGGCTTCTCAATTAGGTTTAATACCATTTTTAAACATGCCAGAAATATTTAAGAAAATCTTTAAATCTTTACAGCTTGATAGCGATTTGGTGAGAATACCACCACCAGAAGAACTCAAAGCAATGGCTCAAATGCAACAAGCTAAAATGCAAATTGAACCTGAGATTTACTCTTCAATCATTCAACAAATGCTACAAAATCCTCAAGTCTTGGCTCATGTTGTATCTAAACCGCAAAATTTAAGTCAGTATGTAGATATCTTAGCTCAAGCAAAGGCTCAACAAATGATGCAACAATCTCAACAAGGAGCTGGCAATGATTAATGCGATATTGATTGCAAATATTGTGGCACTGATTATTAATAGCATCTTGCTTTTAGTTGTCCTTTTTGAACTGTTTAATCTCAAAAAGCAGGTTGCTATTAAATTTACAGCTTTGGTAGATGTGGAAAAGCAGATTGAAAAGTTAAATGAAGCAGTTAAAATGTTGATGAAAAGCCAAATAGAAAGATTAAAGCCACAAGAAAAGCCCAAAACAATACCGTTTTTTCCAAAAGATTTAGAAAAGCTTAAGGAGGAGTTAGATGCTTCTTGATGGAGAGTTTCTATCTTTGCAGGAAGCATTTACAAACGAAGTAGATAAACCACGCTTTATTATGTATGAAGGTCAAATTGTAGGCAAAAAAGTGAAAAATGAAGTGTTTTTTGACTATTGGAATAACGAAAACCTGACTAAACTCATTAAATTTTACTTAAAACGATACCATTCTGTTCCGATTGAAGATCCTTATAATCCTAATAGACAAGCTTTCGTCACTATCAAAGGACAAAAAATCTACTTTTGTAATGACTTTGCAACATACAAGGGACAAATCCACCCTACACTATTTAGCAAGCAATACACTTCAGACTTTACAGATTTGAGTATCTCGTATAATTTATTAAAGATTATGGAAGGTGAAAGAACTACTGAATACTTAGACCAAATTTATAGAGACATAGAGGAGCAATACAAATGAGTAAAGCATTGGTGATAGGAACAGGAATAGAGTTTAGCCACGTGCAAGCATTGGCAGAAAGCGGTGTTGAAGTGTATTATTACACAGATTTCATATCTACTATGCCAACATTTGACGATTTTTCAACAGGGATAGGCTTTGAGAATATAAAGAAAGTGCATGATCCATTCTTGTATATAGACAAGGTTGATATAATCTGTAATTTTGATGTGTTAAATGGTGATTTATTTGACTTTTTGGCTAGGAAAGGTTATAAAGTTTTTGGCGGAGGTATTGCTACTGATTTGGAATTAAGCAGAAAAAACTTAAAGAATGCTTTAAAAGTAATAGGTATTCCTGCACCACCTTATAAAATTGTGAGAGGTTATGACAATATCCCTGTTCCATCGGTTGTAAAATTATCAATCTTTCGTGGCTCAATGGAGACTTTTATCCTGAAAAATGAAACACAAAAGAAAAATCTTAAGACTAAGCTTCAATTAGAGTTTGGAGCGTTTTTAGACAAAATGGAGTTTATCGTTGAAGACATTTTAAATTTAGGCAAAGATTGGGTAGAAATTGGTATTGATGCGTTTTTTGATTGGCAAAAAGGCGGTTTTATATTCCCTATGATGGTTGGAGTGGAGTATAAAAAAGGTGTTTATATCGGTAAAGTGGTTAATTCACTGGCGGAAGTTCCTAAAGGAATGCAAGATACAGTAGTTAGACTTGGTGATTTATTAAACAAAACCAAGTATAGAGGCATGCTTTCTACTGAAGAGTTTGTCAATCCAAATACGGGCAAACACTACTTTTTAGATATCACAGTCAGAGGAGCATATCCTTTATCATTAGGTTATCGTTATGCCATTGAAAATTACAAAGATGTGATATTTAATAGTGATAAGCCGAAGTATAAAGGCAAATATTATGTATCCGTTCCTTTTGTTGTTGAAGAAACTAAAAACATGTTTGTTAATATTAAGTTTCCTGATAAGGATAAACGCTTTAATTTTGAAAGTCTAATGAAGGTTGGTAAAGAGTATTATATTCCAAAAGCTGAAGCTCCGATGGAAGGTTTAGTTTGTGAAGTGTTTGACAAATTAGATTTTACAAAAATGAAAGGAGTAATGAGTAAATTAATAAATGAAATTGAAGCATACTCGCTTAATGATGAATTAGAGCAGTTGGAGGACTGCTACAATGAATTTGTTAAAGTCTTCGGATAGAAAAAGTCTGCTTGATTTGATAGATGAGTTTAGACATATAGATTTAGACAGGGAGAAATTGTCTAAGTATGCTAAAGGTAATCAAATTTATTCTTTAGCACAAGCTCAGGAGTTAGTAAGAGAAACATTACTCCAAATAGAGATTTTGCTAAATGATGACACTTTTTATTCAAAAGTGAAAAATCCAGCTCGGACTAAGGGCGAGTTGCTATCCATTAAAAAAGACTTAATCCAAATCTTAGTCCAAATAAGCAATGCTTACGAAAAGGTTAAACCACCTGAAGAGCAAGCTTCTAAACCTGTTATTCATATTGACATCAAGACACAAAACGCTACTGTTGAGTTGCCAGTGGAGGATTTAGACTGATGAATGTCAATACAATAATGACAGCTCAGTCATTAACTAATTATATTAACAACACTAATAAGTGTGATAATACAAATTGGCTTTATAAATTTAATAATGCTTGGCAATCATGCTGGTATTGGAACAGTTTTAACGCATCAGTCGGAGTGGCTAAAAGTTATATTTTTGATGTAAATTATCTTCCAAAAGGCTCGGCTTTAAGTTTTCCTATTCCTGTTAGAACTTACCAACCACAGTTATTTAGCTCTTATGTAGTTAATAATACAGTAAGACCAGTCAATAATACTGACGGCTACATTGTTGGGCAAAAATTTGTTGTTGCTAATTCTTTAACTAATACAGTATTAACTTTTATAGCTGACCCAAACATTAAACTTACTTTAAGTAATGCACTTTCTTTTTACGGTCAAACTTGGTTAGGCATCCCATCTACAGTAATATTTAAACTTACTTCTACTGTTAATGCGACCAGAACTATAAATCCAAATTATGATGTTATAATGAAATTTTATAGCTTAGCTACAGTGAATAGAAACATTTTACCAACTATTAAAACTGTATTTAGTGGTAGTTCAATTGTTTTTGCCAACCGATATTTAATTATCACTTGTAAGATGGTGTTAAGTGGTAATGTTTATATTCAACCAAACTGTCGTATGTCATTTTGGAGTAGGAAAATGGATCAATGGGAGCAGTGTGATACATGGAGCTAAACCTTTTACAAACGCCTATTACTTATATAAGCGGTGATTTTGTAGAGATTAATGAGACTTCTAACATAATATTTCCACAAGTTTTAAACTCTATGACAGCGGTTTATTCTTTGAATGGAGTGAGTGTCTATGATGGTTATGAGATTAATAATCAAATCTATTATGCTTACAACCAATCAGGCACAGACCAAGTTTTATACTCATTAAGCACTGTGTATCAAACACCAAACTTTGCTGGTTTTTGTGTCTTTGGCACTGATTATTTTACTTTCTATAGTGGCACTTCTTGTTTAGTAATTAACACAAAAAATAATAATTCCAACACTGTCTCAATTCAAATAGATGGGGCATTTCAAAACATTGTCAAAGCTTATCAAATCACACCTCAATTATTCGCATTAGTCACTACTAATCCAACCACTGTTTATGTAATGGGGTTAGATAGTGTAGGAGCTATTGCAACTGCAACTCCAAGTTCTACCGTTTCTTTAACCGCTTTTTCATATGCGACATTCTCTAATCCAACAGTGAATATAGACCTAATCAATTTTAATAACATGCTTTATTTAGTTGGCGATGACTATACAGTTCTGTTAAAGATGCAGATTAAAGATTTGATTTACCTTCAAACTGAGAAAAGTTTTAACTACCGATTTACACCATTCCAAGAATACGAAAAAGCAGGTTTAAAGTTTTTGAGAGAAACTCACTCGTTTTATGTGTTTTATAATACACTTTGGAGTAGTTTTGTCTATATAACAAAAGATTTAAAAAATGTGTATTTAGGTGAAAGCACCGTTTATATAACTCCTAATTTGTGTTTGAATACTCTTAATAACACCTTTTATCAATTTACAGACATTTTACAAAACAATACAACACCTATACCATCTCTACATAACATATCTTTTAAAGTAGATACACCACTAACTCTTTTATCACAATTGTTTATAGACATTCCAGAAACGGAGATTGGCAATTCTTCTACTATAGCCACATTCAATATTGAGACACGATATCAAAATCAGTATAATAACTTTAGCTACAATATCCTTTACAATTATCCTACATATCGGCTTGGTGTTAGAGGAAGTAGTTTTGTGTGTGGTTTGAGCTCTTCATTAGGAATGAGAATAACTAACATGGTGATGTCATGATAAATATTATCAAAGGCGGACAAGGTAAAAAAGCTGTGGTTAATCAAGGTGTAGTTTTGTCTATCAGCTCCACTAACTCTGTTTCTGGGACTTTAATTACTTCTCAAACAGAGCTTGACTTATCTAATGTTTTGTGTATAATTGTATTAACGGAGGTAGATGATTATGTCAACGACACTAACACAAGGCTTCGCTAATTTGATATCACCGAGTTTTACAGCGTGTCAAGTGGCTTTGATACAACAAAATGGTGTAGAGTGTAGTGGTGGAGGGTATGGAAGACAACTATTAGGTAATGTAAGCACATCATCAGATACGGCTAATGCTTACATATCAAATGCTTCATCAATAGTTTTTCCACAAGCAACAGCCGATATAGCCTCTATGACTAATCCAGTTGCTTATGTATCTTTGTATAGCTCTTCTACATTAATTGCCACTGTTTCATTGCCAGAGCCAAAGCCGTATTTGAATGGAGACCAATTTATTATACCGATAGGTGGATTGGTTATAACCATTCCATTAAGCATAACGTAAGGTAAAGCATGGGAATAATACTAACTGATAAGCAAGCAGAGATTTATAACTCGTTTTTTTATGATGACAATATCCGCTGGATATTGTCTGTAGGTGGTAAAGGCTCGGCTAAGACTACTGTTTCGGTTGTTATTCTTCTGACACTATTTTTTGACGAGAAGTATAAAAACTCTAAAATCCTTATTGCTCGTGAAAGTTTAAGAGATTTGAAAAACACACTTGTAGCAGAGTTTAAAAAACGGTGTGCTGAAATCGGAGCAGAAGAAGATGAGGTGTTTAAGGTTAAAGATGACCTTCAGTATATAGAAAATCTCACTACTGGGACAAAGATTTATTACTTGTCGCTATCGGATAAAAACCAGCAATACCGCTCCGTGTTATCATACGAATTTAATGTGGTGATAATAGACGAGTTAGACCGTATTAGTGAAGAAGCTTTTGATGAAGTAAGTCAAAGAATGAGATTAGTTCATAAGTTTAGTAAAGGCTTACTTAATCTTAATCCAGTGCCAGAGACACATTGGATTTATAGAAAGTTTATAAAAGATGGCTATCCGCAAACTAAAGTCATTAAATCTTCTTCATACGATAATTATATCAAAGTAAAGCTTCCTGTTAAACAGTTTAAAGATAAAGCCCAGCCGTATTATTACGATGAGAAAGAATACTTTGTAATAGACAATATCCGTTATGAAATCATTGGAAAAGACGGTGATTTTTACATAGCAAAACGCTATAATCTGGCTCATTCCTTTTATGTAGAAATGGAGCATCGCAATTATGCGTTTAAACGGGTGATGCTTCTTGGAGAATGGGGCAGTGCATATATTGACGATGGGCTTTATACTTCCACATTCACGGAAGATAACGTGTTTAAGAGTGTGATATTGCCGAAAGATTTACAATATCTCTACCGTGTTTATGCAGGCGTAGATTTTGGTTTTAGAAGACCAGCATTTGTATTAGTAGCGGAAGATGAGTGGGGGCGATATATCGTAATTGATGAATTGCTTGGCGAAAACACATCTTCAGTTCAGTTTATAGATTATCTTCGCAAACGATTAAGAGAAAAATGGAAACTTGATGCATTAGAGGTTGAATGGTATGGAGATATAGCAGGAAGGCAGAAATCTCAAAGCGATGGTGTCTCCATCATTAATAGAATTAGACAAGACTATAACATAGACATTAAAACTAATAAAGTGCCGATTATGGATAGTGTAGGATTGATTAGAGAGCTATTAGAAATGGATGTCAGAGGACAAAAAGCTCTGCAAGTGTCTCCTGAAGTTCCAATCACAATGGCAGGATTTCTTGGCGAGTTTAAGATGGACGATTTAGGCAAACCAATTAAAGATGGTTATTATGACCACATACATGACGCATTGCGTTATGTGTTGTGGGGTGTGGCAAAAGGTAAAAGGTTTAGTAAGTTTAAGGTAGTGGCTCCTGAATGTTGAAAAAAGACTTGACAATATTGAGACTTAGTATTAAATTATTTAAAGGAGGTAAGTATGGACGAAGAACTTCAGAAGCTTTTAGATGAGCTTCAGAAATTGACTGAAGGGCAGACAGAACAGCCTAAACAGGAACAGGCTAAGCAAGAACAACCACCGCAATCTACACCTTCTCAACCACAGGTTAATCAAATGGAAAGCCAAGTTAAGGCTTGGAAAGAGATTGGTATTGTAAGATTTACAGCCAAGTATGGGAATTTGCCAAAATTTTCTCAAATCCTTCAAATGGTTATACCGAAAGCAGACCAAAAGGTGTTAAAAGACGCTCAAACCAATACTGTCAAATCTGAATACTTTGACTATTTGGAAGAAGCGTATAATGAAACGATAAAAGAGATAGCGTCGTTCTCAAGAGAGCTTTTATCATCTCAGATTGTTAATCAATCTCAAGCAAAGCCGAAACAACAAGCCGAGCCAGAATATTCTATGCAAGATTATTACAATGACTATAAACGCATGTTGGAGGATATGACAGCAAAAGAAGTTGCTACAATTGAGTTTAGAGATGGAATAGTAGAGAATGGTAAAGTTAGAAGCGTTGGCATACCAAGAGCTTCTATAGACCAACCAATAACTGTGAGAGTTAATTAATTTTTAGGAGGTAATAAATTATGGCAATATTTTGGGATGCAGTAGTTCCAGATGGAAGCACTGGTTTCAGCTCTTCATACTTCATGTATACAGGGACAACAGCTCCTATAACAAGAGCTGAAATGTCAAAGGAGATAATGAAGAAAGTGGCTCCAGAAACCACCTTTAGAAAGTATGTAGGTAAGGTGACGGACTTCGGACAAAATAAAGCTAATTACCTAATCATACCAAAACGAAGCACTGGTGCTACCGATATTCTTTGGACACAAAACTTAGGTGAATTCCAAGCTTTGCCAACTCAAAGCATGTCTTGGCATACCATAGACATATCCGTAAATGAAAGAGGTATGCAAATGCCTTTTACTCAAAGGGCGAAGATATTTACCAACTTTGACATAGTGGCTGAAGTTAGAGAGCAAGTGTCTGATGCTATAGTAGCTTCTATAGAGCATGACTTATTAATGAATGCGTTCGGCTATATAGATGTGCTTGGTTTGAATACAACTTCTGGCTTGCAAGTCTATACACAAGCTACAGTCTTACCATCGGCTACTTTTGCCACGAATACAGCTAATTATAGCGTCACCAATGTAGCTACCACTTCTATCGCATTTGCTCCAATGTCTATGACAACGATATTGTCTTTCGCTCAAGCATTGGAAAACCTTTATACTCCATCTTACAACGGACAAGGCTACGGTCAATATCTAATAATCCTTAATAGACAAGCTCAAAACGAGCTCATGCAAGACCCGATATTCTTCAATGCAGTGACTCGCTTCCAAGATAGAGAAAGGTTATATGCTGGTTATATAGGCACATTCTACGGACAAGAGTTTGTATTAGATAGAGGTAAGTGGATAGACAAATACTTTTTACCTGCAGCTAATCTGACAGGTAAAGCTGTAGCTATATTCTTATCTAAAGACAGTGTAAAAGAAGCTATAGTCATGCCAGAGCAAGTGCTACCAATGGAAACAGCTGATTTTGGACGATTTATGTCAATAGGCGTAAATACTTATAGAGGCGAAATGCCGATATGGTTTAGCGTGGAAGGACAGCCTGCTGGCGGTATATTGATAACATCTTAATCATGACTAACCAAGATTTTATAAACTTTGTCATAGGGGATAAAAAACTCCCCTATGACACAAATTTGCTTAATCTATTATGGAATTACTTTACCATTGCTATACAAACACTTGAAACAAAGATTGATTTTGATTATATGAATAAAGCAGTAATGCTTACAGTGTTAGCAGGCAATAATACTGTAAGCATTACTGACAATGTGAAATACATTAAATCGGTTTATAACATAACCACAAACAAAGAAGTATATGGAGCTCCAACAACAAAAGATTTTTACTTATTAATGGCTAATTCTACACTATCTTCTACCAATCCTAACACATTATTTACTCTTACAGCAGAGCAAGGTTTGAGCTACTATTATGATAACGCTACAAACACTTTAAATTTTAGCATGCCTTTACCACAACCAACTACATTTGTGGTAGATTACTACTTCTATACTTACAATGACCCAACTTATATGTCTCAAACTGCTTCACACCCTATACTAACTCAAGACTTTGAATTGTTAAACACAACAATGAGCGTATTAATTGAGCGTTATTACACTCCAAACCTTCAAATTGACGCTCAACTTCAACAATACTTTGAAAAAATGGAAAGAGCAAGGCAAGAGCAAAGTAAGTATAGTAAGGCTTTGATAGTCATTGACTATCCAAGATATTGAGAGGTGAATTATGGCTGACATTCAAACAGTTATAACTGGTAATGTTCAACAAGCACAGAATATATTAAACAATTTATTAAATCAAACATGGCAGTATGCGTCATCTTTACAAAGTGATAATCAACCATTTTTTAATCAAGCTCAAAATATATTTAACAGCTTCCCAAATATTATATCACAATTGTTTAATCAAACTATATACGGCAACAGTAGTGGTATTTCCAATATACCAACAACAGGCGGTTTGACATCTTCAATTTTTAACCAACCAAATCTAAATCCTAAACTTCAACCACATGTAGGGTTTGGGGCGTTTGGTGGGTATTTTCAACCGCAAACAGGGGTGGTATCAAGCGAGACATCAGGCGTAGTTCAACCAAACAGTATAGAAGGGAATTTTGCCAATACAGAAAGTAGTATAAGTGAATTGTATAACTCTTTATACAATACGATAAATCAAAATTTTGCCAGCTTACAACCGTATGTAAATAGTAATTTTGCCAATGCAGAAAACAGTGTAAATAATATTTATAACTCGTTGTATAATCAGGCAAATTTTAATTTTGATAATTTACAGCAAGGTATAAAAACAAATTTTGGTAATGCAATAAATAGTGTAAATAGTCTTTATAACTTATTTTATAATCAAGCAAATTATAATTTTGATAATCTTCAACAAGCTATAAACACTAATTTTAATAATGCAGAAAGTAGTGTAGCTAACCGTTATAACAGCCTATACCAAAATATAGAACAACAAATGCAAAACCAATGGGCTAAATCTTCCGATGTTCTTTCAGCATTAGGAATGTATAACACCCCTGCTACACAGCAAACTCAAGCGGATATAACAACTCAATTATATGGTAATATAGCTGAACAAGAAACACAAGCTTTATCTGACTTAGACATTAGTAAAGCCAACACTTTAAATCAAGCATATAACGAACAAACACAAGTTTTAAATTCAATATTAGGTCAACAAACGCAAGCTTTATCAGACTTAAACATTAGTGAAGCAAACACCTTAAATCAAGCATTAAGTCAACAAACTAATGTTTTAAACTCAATATTAGGTCAACAAGCAAAAACTTTATCAGATTTAAATATCGCTAATACAAACACTTTAAACCAATTAGCTAACGAACAAATCAATGCTTTAAACCAAGTAGCAAGTCAGCAAACTCAAGCTCTAACTGGGTTAAACATTAGTAATATGAATACCTTAAACCAATTAGCTCAATCAGAGTTAAGCAACCTTATTAACTACTACCAAAATTTCCCAACGCAAGAGCAAAAGTTCGCAGGATGGAATGTCCAAATGGATCCGACATTGACTAATTACGGTTTGCAACTGCAATTAGCACAAGCCTTAAACGGACTAAATGTAGGTGTATTACCACAACAAAGTGAGCTAAGCCAATTCGCTCAAGTGGCTCCAGGCATTATAGGAGCTCTTGGAGGAGCGTTGCAATTAGGAGCAGGTTTATTTGGATTAGCGACAGGCAATCCTTTACCTATGTTTATGGGCTTTACAGGTGGCATATCCCCCTGGTTAAATATGGCTGGAAACGCCTTAGGCTCACTTTGGAGTGGTGTAGAAAATATTGGCGGTGATATATTAAGCGGAATCGGTAGTGTAGCAAGTGATATAGCCTCAGGCATAGGAGATGTAGTAAGCGGTATTGGTGATGCTATAGGTAGTTTATTCGGCTAAGGAGGATAAAACATGGCAGTAGCTTATTTAGGCGGACCACAAGCTTGGCAACAATTAACTCAATACAGTAGTAATCCATTTTTAAATGCTATACAGGATTTGATGCCGTTATTAAACCTATTTACAAATTACATGCAATATAAACCATTCATAGACCAATACTCAAACACTTCTTTATCTGATATAGCTCCAATTGTTAAACAGTATTTACCTGATGCGGTGACTAAAGATGGGAAGATAGATTATAAAAAATTGCAAAAATATTTAACAGACACTAAAGACCCTATGAAGCAACAAATAGCAAAGCAAGTATTGAATATTGCAAGGACAAGATACCAATTTGCTAACGCTCCATTTCAATGGCAAATGCAAGCTTTGAATAATCCTACACTGGCTACAATCCTAAACGGACAACAGATTTTAGCTAAAACTATAACCACTATGCAAAATGTAAAACAACTCAATCAAGCAATAGACAAATCACCATTGCCAGACTACTTAAAAGGTTTGTTAAAGCAAAGTACACCGAAACTTGTAAGCAACCCAACCATGCTTGCGTTGATAATGCCATATTTGTATCAGATGACAAGCTCTACAACTCAATCTAATAACTCTATCCTTCAACCGTTAAACACACCTGCTTCACAAGTTAATAAAGGTGGAGACCCGTTAAGTTTAGACACTTATAATGATGAAGGAGCGTAATTATGGATACAGGCAAATACGCAGAAGAGTATAGAAAGCTTCACGGCTTACCGAGTTTAAAACAACTTTTAGCTGAAACACCAACACCGCATATTGTAGAACCCGATACTAAACAAGAACAGCAACCGAAAAAACAACCGCAAAATGAGACGAAATCTCAAAATCTCATGACTTTTCTAATGGGTAAAACATTGGAGTTAATGAAGCAAGCTCAAGTTTATGGACAGGCTTATGAGCAACTACAACAAAATTACATGAAAGTGGCTAATATTTACCAAAATCAACTTATGCAAATACTACCATCAATTGCTATGCTAACTGCTAAAACTCCCTTATCTTCCATAACTGAAGATGATTTAACTCAGCATATAGAACAGCTTTATACCACTGTGCCATTCCAAGTGGCTTTAGCGAATACAGACAAATTAGTGAAAGGCTATTATATTGCGAAAATAAACGGTATAAACACAAAAGAACTTGATACAGCTGATTTAATGCAAGTGGCAGATAATCCAGCATTCGCTCAATCTACTAATGATAATCTCGCTCAATTTTTAGCTCAACTTGGTGGTATAATACAACTGAAGATGCAGACAGCTTTAAAGCAGGCAGGAATGGTTAAAGATATGTATCAAGAACAGTTA
>Ga0081474_136914_pt1 | contig 16291 bp, 16 predicted proteins | sample OneHunmetagenome_2_FD_70978 | JGI IMG/M metagenome (GOLD analysis project Ga0081474, IMG submission 70978) | Ferrous microbial mat communities from One Hundred Spring Plain, Yellowstone National Park, USA v2 (version 2) | ecosystem: Environmental > Aquatic > Non-marine Saline and Alkaline >... | reverse complement strand
GGCTTATCTTTTTGCTGTAGTACTCGTATTGGGAGAGGACGCCGCCACCCTTGAATATGTACCATGTGCCATCCTCAACATAGACCGTGGATAGGTTGACGATCCCCAAATCCACACCAGCCCTCAGGTTACCCTTGGCCTCGGCTACATTCTCGACCACCACTGGGATGTGGGCGTACCAACTCCTCCTAGCCTCATTGTAAGTCAACTCTAACCTACCCTGCCTCCCATGCCACTTGAGCCTCCCCTTAAACCTCAGGGTTAGGTTGAAGTCCTTCAGGTAAATAATCCTCTTATCCTCATCCACCACATAACGGTCATTCCTAATGATGATCACCAACTTGTATTCCCCGTCTTCACTCTTCCAGTAGCCCGGAGGCCTTGGCTTGAACCACTTTGGCAACTCCCCATTCCTCTCCTCCCTGATTAGGGAGAAGAAGCTCCTCCAAGCCTCAGCGTTCTTCCTAGCAACCTGCCGTGCATTAGCCTTCAACACGTGCTTGTACTTCTCATACACCTCCTTTTCTGTCTTTGCAAAATCTACCCTTACCCCCTTCTTAAACTGCTGCATCCTCAACCAGTTAACTTCATTCCAACACTTGGCGGTTACCACAGCTAGTTCCCTCAGCTTCTCATGAGCCTCCTTATCCACCACTAGTTTAACCACGTTAGTCCTCCTCATGTTTACACCTCTTGTACTCCTCAATGAGCCTCTTGATTACATCGTCATAGGTCTCCCTAGGGTGAATCTTCAACCTCCTCAACTCCTCCTTAGTATCCCTCCCAACCCTAATCGGCTCAGTAACAGGCATACCACAGAAGTAGCAAACAGTAGCTTAAAAACCTTACTCCGCCCTTAGAAGAGACGAGACTTAGCCATCTAACCCGTTAAGGTTGATTCGAGCCCCCACTGGAGCGGGGGCACTCGCACTTCCCACATTCACGAGCCTTCAGGTAATTGGAAGCACGGTTGCCATCGTAGAATGGTGCAACGGAGTCACCATCAACCCTGGCTAAGCCAGCATCAACAAGCTCCCTAACAACACAATTAACAAGTCTCGGAATAGCCTGACCAGCCAGCCTCGGCGCATCCTCAACACTACTCCCCCCAAACAACCAGTACAAGTACCTCACAAGCCACATATAATCATCCCGCAAATCCCTTGCAATATCACCAACCTTAGCCGGGCCCCTTGCATTAAGGTACTCAAGAGTCTTCTTAACAGCCCACTCGAAGCCGATGTAACTGGGCCCGCACCTGCACGTGAGCCCGAAGGTAACGGCGTCAATAAGGTCAGGGCTAGCCATGCTTAACCACCAACAGGCCAACCTCAATCATGCGTTTAACAAGCCACTCAACCCCAACCCCACCAAGCTTAACAGCCCTATCGTGGCTAAGCGGATGCTCCAAAACAAGCTTAACAAGCCCACCTAGGTCACTAGCATTATACAACCACGCTAACTGCCTGACATCGAGAATTAGGAGCCTCGCCTCATAGGGCTCAATACGGAAGCGTGCATAAGCCTCATAAGCCAGGAGGCCGATTTTACCACGCTCATCAAGCACCCTATACAGGTCGTTGAGGATTGGGGTGAAGGCTGGGTGGGTTAATGGTACCTCAATATTCTCCCCGTTAACCTTCATGATGATGAAGGGTAGGGTACCGTCAATCGGGTAGCCCGACTCCCTCTCGAAGGCGATCGCAATGTACGTCCCCTTGAACTCCTCCTCAACAATCCTCTTGATCAGCAGGTCATGCTTCTTGATTACGCTCCTAGCATCCTGGGTCATGGGGGTGGTTAGGCAGTGCAGGCTGATTAGCCAAACCCTAATTAACCAAGGCACCCACCTCAACCATGCCTGAGGGTAAGCCTTCGAATCCCCTGGATAGGGTTACGAATACCGCAGTAGGCTGGTCAATGTTACTATTAATGCTGGCTGGGTACGGCAGCGGCGAGGCAGGTAGGAGCATGGCACTACAGTTACTTAAGGAGGATGCAATTAACCTCCTGAACACAGGCGACCCACTCGTGGCAAGGCTCCTTGAACTAACTGGTAAGGGTAACCTAAACCCTGAGGACGTGGGTGAAGTGTATAAGACTGCAAGGGAGCTCTACATGAAGTACTCTGATAAGGCACCCCAAGCAGTGAGTGCACTAATCCACGCTGCAGCACTAGTTGGCACACTCCGTGGTGTACTCCCAGCGAATTTGATTAATGTTGATGCTGGGAAGTGGGGTAGGCTCCTTGAACTCGCCAATAAGGATGAATTAACGCCAAGTGAGGTTGATGAATTATACACGCTTGCGAGGGAGTTCTACGAGGAGTACATTGATAATGCCCCAGAGGCAGTCCTAGTACTCGCCTACGCCAGCTTAAGGAAGTTCCTAACTATGAGACAACCCTCATAACCACCCTGTACAAATTGTACACATCCCCACGCTGGGCATAATACCACAACGGGCTCGCACTCGTAATCACAAACCTGCTACGCTTCCCATCACGCTCAAGGTAACCCAAATTAGCCAAGGACTCAAGAACAGCGTGTACATAGTGCTTAAGCCTACCAGCCTCACGCCTAAGGTAAACCTGCACAACAGGATTAGCCACAGCCAGTAACACAGGCTGCTTAAGCCTAACATCCCTACCGTTAATGAACCTGTGGATCCTGGCGAACTCAACAACAGCCTGATTACCCATATTACCATAGACCCCGTTGATTATTGTGAGGGCTGTGAGCCAGGTGGCAATCTTAATGAGGCTAACCCTGCCTTCCGCAATCTCCCTCAGGATACCATCCACCCAAGCCCCCCTACCCCCACCCACGCCAGGCACCCTGCAGTATAACTAATTAGAATTATACACCCAGCCGATTCATGAGCCAAGGGGTTGTTATAATCCACAGGCCCATCAGGTGCACTCAAGAGACGGTTGTGATGAGGCCAAGTGGTAGGGTTATTGCGCCAATCATGCGTAGGCATGGGCTTGGGGTGTGGCAATTGGAGCCAGGGCGTTACATTATTGCAACGGTTCGTAGGCGTAGGGGGCTTAGGGCTCTTGAGGTCACTGTACAGTGCCTTGAGGTAACTGGCGGAGCCAGGAGGATTCTAGGCGAGTTCACCTTCTTCACCCCCAGGTTCGATAAGGGTGCTATTGTCGAGTGGGCTTGGCGTAATTGCGACCACAACCATGATTAACCCCCCACTCCAGTGGGGGTTGGCAACGTTAGGCTAATTAAGGCAAACAGGAGCAAGCGCCCATGACCCCAGAGGCATCTAATCCAAACCCCAAGGACATTGTACTCGCAGAGTTACAGTGCAATTGGTTCGATATCGGTAACTGGCGCTGGAGCTGTAAGCCAGAGGATGAGCAGTACTTTCCTAACCAATGGTGGGACTTTGCTTCTCTAACCATATACGCATTACCCACCGCCATACCATCAACTAATGATGTAGTGGTAGTTATTGATAATGATATTATTGATGCGTTAAGAATGCACAAGATTATATGCCATCCCTTGACGGTTCAGGCGGTCGAGAAGCTTGGACTAAGGTGCCATGAGGTCACTGACATGTTCCCAAATGCACCCTACCACATAATACTTACTGGGAACAAGCTAATAGTCCCCCCAAGGGTTGTGCGTTAACCCAAACCCCAATCCCCCACTCGAACCTATTAGGGCACATTGCCTATGGCTCAACCTAATCCACACGTGCCTTGGGTTCACAACACAACGCATTCACCATGACTAAAGTGTAGCGAAACCCTTAAATACAGGGGCAAGCCAGTGGTAGTATGCAGAACCTAACCCCAAAGGAGGAAAAAGACCTATCCATATTCCTCCCACGTGAGGAGGAACCCCCAAGCACCCCACCCTGGGTTAAACAATTCGAGGTACCGAAAACAAAACAATGCGTGAACCCAGAATGCACTAGGAAAATCATAACACTCACGAATGATAACAGCCAACTCACCGCCATCATCACCGAAGGCCAACGCTCATACTGGCTAACCGCACTACTCCCAAAATACATGGGGTATGCGTACGATGAGTACTACGACCAATGGTTCAGCGTGGCATTCCACAATGGCAAACTCACCGCAGCCGCCGACAACCTCAAACACCTAATCATGGTGCTTAAAGAGGAATCACACCCATCATTCATACTAGGCAACATTACGAAGTACCTGAGGCTACTTGAACCAATCCTACCCAGGGTCAGGCAGGTTGTAAGCGCAGGCCTAACAGACAATGCAATCATAGACCCACGTGGCGTACTCGACACCACAGACTACGGCGCCGAGCCACTACTAGGAGTATTCAACTGGGTTACAAGGTACTACGGGGTTAATGCAAGGTGGGCTTGGTTCAACGTAATGGCACTCATGGCCAAGTTAATAACACCAATCATCAGGCACCGTAACAGCACCTTCAACGACCAGGTGGTTTACAATGCCGCACGTGGCGGTGAGGGGAAGACAACCCTAGTGAACCATGCACTACTCCCACTACTGGGTGGGGATGAGGCTAACAGGGCCTACATCCTAGCCTTCGGCGGCTTCTTGGGTTGGGAGGACGCTAACGCAGAGTTAAGAGCACTCATTGGCCTGAATAGGCTCCCCCTAATCCTCGATGAGCAAATATTCCTAGACCAACTGGTGAAGAATAGGGGAATATTCCTAAGCGCCCTGGGGGCACCCAAGTACACTCAATTCAAAAACCTCAGGGGCATCATAGCGTTCGTGGACATGCCCTTCAAGGCATTCCTAGAGAAGGTAATCGGCAGCACCAGCACTGCAGTGGAACGCAGGTTCATTGTCATCCAGTGGCTTAATGAGTCGATTGATGAGGCAGCGTTCAGTAACCTACCTGAGGTTAAGCCGATCCTCGGCTTCACCCTACGCCTATGGCAGAAGTACAAGAACGAGTTATCCAAGTCAAGCAACCTACTCGACCTAGTTGAGAAGTTAGCCACTGTGATAGGTAGGGAGTACCAGGGTGATAAAAACGTTGAATGGATGGTTAAGTACACCCTAAACATTGTGGAGGAACTGAGGAGGCAGAGGCAGGGTGAGGAGGCTGTACTATCGGATGATGAACTGCTTGTTAAGCGTGCCCGTGAGTACACTGCCCGTAAACTTGGGGTTAGCCAGGTATCAGCCATGGATGCACTACTCTATGTGTTTAAGAACCAGCAGGAGGCTGGAATAAAGCTGACAACACCGAGGAGTATCAATAGGGTTGAGGAATTGAAGAGCTGGTTACTGAGGGTTATTGAGAGGCTTCCAAGTGAACCTGCATCCAGTGAATTAAGGCAGTTGCTCATGGATGCGTACAATAGTGGCAGGGTGGTGGTTATTGTGTTCGCAAGATCACCGCTTATGCCTGGTACACAGAAGATGTTCCTTGGTTCAAATGCATCCACGTATAGTGTGAATGGGGTGAAGAGGCATGGTTACCCTATCCCACTGGGTAAGTTCATTGAGATATTCCTTTCAAGAACCACCCCATAATTGGGTTACTTGCTGTTTGACGATACCGACTTGACAAAAGCCCGCTATAACCCATGGGTTATAGGTAACACACCATTGGACACAGCATGGTTATTATCGGCAACCTACCACCATAATCCAACGACAATTACACCACGTTGCATTGACACACACCGTGTTATAACGCTATAACGGTATAACGGGTAGAGAGGAGGAATACGGGCTATGGTGGGTGTTCAACAGTAGCCAGCGTCCTCAATGTAAGGAATTGAATGTACAATACCATGCGTTATATTATCTGAACTATGCCAATACACTCACGGACAATCACCCATGAATACTGTACTCGGTTGAGGGATTGATGAGATTGCCTTATTAACCAGCCGCACCCACTCACCAGTATGCAGTCCCTGGACAGGGGCACCCTAAGCCTACTCACAAGGTTCGAGGTTAGAAAGGGCATCATCATGTGTATTAGACAGCAGGGTGGGGAGTGCCCCGATGCCTTTGAGATTGAGCCAAGTGGTGAACTGGAGGCTAAAGTGTGGAGGAGGAGAGTGCTTGGCAGTAGGGTTACACGTGAACTGTACGCTGAAGTCCCAAGGTACACCTGGGTCATCACCAATGGGAGTGTGCCATACGGTATTGTAATCATGTATAAGTATGATGAGAACTCCGATGATATCTACAGTGCAGCCGCCCCAGTGAGGGGCATCACCGATGCCGTGTGCTTGATTGGAACATGCATGATGCATGAGTATTATGCACCATTCAGGCAGGCTGTAACTCAGGCTATTCCGAAGGTTCAGGTTAATGAGTTGGATGGTTACGAGGTGCTCGTTGAGCTGTTGGGTAGTGGTAACCCCGTGGTCAGTGTGCTCAAGGCGCTTAAGGCTGGGGATGCTACCAGGCTTAGGAGGCTTGTTAAGCGTGGCTTCATAACCCACGTTAATTACCCAAGGAGGCTTGATTGAATTCTAATTAACAATACGGTACTGTGGCTGCGTGGTTTACGTTTCAATTGATGACTTGGTTTTAAGGAGGGGTTCAATATTCATAGGCATGAGTGTCTTCGGCCTGTACCCGGGGGATGCTAGGGAGGCTATGAGGGCTTTAACACAGGTGTTCTTAAGGCTTGCCACGGGTAGTGCATCCTCAGGGTTGGGTTACTACTTTGGCATGCTTGCCAGGGAGAAGGTGCATATTGCCAGTATTCCCGAGGACACTTACCTGCTCCTTAACAAACCGCCACTGGAGGCTGTGAAGCATGCGGTGGAGAGGGGTGGGAGGGTTTTGGACTTATTCGTCGATGTAGGCTCACCGTTCAGGAGCATTTACATTGTTTCTGAAGACTACACGCACTATGATAACGCCCGTGGCTATGACATTATCGGGCTGGGTTACCTGGCACGTGAGGAGGTGGAGATTCACGCTGACTTCTCGGTAGAAACGCCATCCTGTGAAGCCGGGTGGTGTAATAGTAAGCTTGTGGAGAGGATTGAGAGGCTGGCTAAGGGTAGTGGATTATGCATTGAACCTTACCCAGGTATGGGTGGTCGGGTTAGGAGGCTCCTGGAGGGGTTCCTGAAGCCATGCGGTTAGATTCCCTGCTATTTGTCCAATGGTGTTTTGCCTATAACCCATGGGTTGTAGTTAAAATAACTGGTTGTATCATATGCGTTGCATGGTTGTTATCGGTAGCGTATATTGACAGCGCCTTTTGGCAATTATTGACAGGCGGCTAAGCCTCTGAACCCATTCGTAGATCATTCAATTCCTCCTTGGAAAGGCTTAAAAAGGGTTGAATGAGAATCTAAGGTGGGGGTGGTACCTCCTCTCTACCCGTTATACCGTTATAGTGTTATACCAGGCTAAACACTTGGGGTGTTTTTACATTTGACCGTGAGTGGCTTGCTCGGTTACTCCCTGTAGCCGAGTAGTACATTCCTCACAACCTCGTCCAGCCTGAACTTGTAACCGTAGTACCTGGCATTATTCTTTGAGTAAGTACTCACGCCAACACCCCAAATCTTCCTCGGGACACCAGGCACCAGGGCACTCTTAGCCCTAAAGGTAACATACGCCACCCCACTATCCTTGAGGAGGTATATCACCAGCCTGAGCGCCTCCCTTAAATCATTATCAATGTTGCTAGGTGTTTCACTAAGGAACTTATCAATATCAGGGCTACCATAATTATTAACTATCAGGTTCAACCCAGCCTTAACCAATTCCACATCCTCCTGAGTCCCCTTATCAAGCACAATCACCCCATCATCCTCACCATGCTCCAGAATCGCCCTAAGCACCTTAGCCTTAGTAACCTGGCCCTGAATGTAGCGCCTGGCATACTGTACAAGCCTCAACTCACCTGAGTCAACAACCTCAGCAATCTCAACCTCCTTCTCAGTCCTAACCTCATTAAGCCACTCCTTAGTGGCAGAGGCAACGAGGGCGAAGTCTGGGTAAAGATCAGTAATACAATCCACAAGGGCCTCGGTAAGCTGGATAAGGTTTTTAGCCGCCATGAATTTATCACGGCACTTCTTGTACACCTCACTCAACAGGCCGTAAATCGGCTTGATTTCAGGCAGGTTCTCGGTCGCCTCCATGGGTAGTATTTCATCGTACCAGGTCAACTCGATGAACCTCCTGAGTATTGCCCTATCCCCACCCGCCCTAGAGAGCACGTTAATGAAGAATTCCTTGAAGGGTACGTTAGTGAACACTAACACGCCCCTGAGGTTGTGGAACATTATCGGCATGTCTAACCCGTATTTGGGCGCATGTATTGACATGACCCCGAAGCCTATGGCCGCACTGTGGAGTACTTGAGCATAGTTGACAAGCCCCTCATACTGTTCATCAAGAATCAGGGGTAGCCTATTCAAGGCCACTAAGGTTCTAGCCTGGGGTAGGCTTGTAATTGGCCCGCTTAAGACAACGAGGTAAAGCTCCTTGTCGTAAACATCTAGGAGGCGTGTTAAAACCTCATTCACAAGCGTTGACTTGCCCTCAAAGCCCCTCCCACGGTTCCAGATAATGTAATCAATGAACTCCTTATTACGCCTACGTATTACTGGAGTGATAACCTTAGCCATCGTGAAGGCGACATTGAGCCAAGCGTACTTCTGATTCGGCCCATAATACTTGTGAAGCCAGTTGAATATGCTGATAAGCGACTTGATGGCATCCTTACCGTGGTTAATGGGGTCGAGGGCGCCGTATGGGTCAATCAGGTTCCCGTCATCAGAGAGGCCTGCCGAGACTGGCCTCTTAATGACCCTGATGCCCCTTTTAATCCCGTCAATGTTCTTGAAGTCCCTGACCCAGTATGGCCCGCTGGCGTTGGCAATGCGCTGTATGAAGGCGTTGAAGTCCTGGGCAGAGGTCATTGCGATGATCCTACCGTCCTCACCCCAAGCCACGTAATAACTATCAGCGAGGTATGGGTCACGTATCTCAGCCATGCGTTTTGGGAGTTCAGCGATTATCCTGGAGTTCTTCCCGCTAATAATCCTGACTACAATGGCGTTGCGCTCGGCGTCAATGTCGGCAATAAGCATGTTCGTGCATACCCTATTACCATTATCATCAGTGCCTTCATTGTAGCATACCTCAGTCCTCATGAAGCCAACCTCCTTCACGCTCACAAGCCTCAGTATCCTCTCCGTGAGTAACCTCTCAGCGTCCTCAGGCCCCTTGGCGAGTATAATCCTATCAACATTACCATCCTTATTCGGCGTTAGGGCGTCTGGAATATGCCTGAGGTCGTAAATCTCAATCGCAGCCCTCGGCGCATACACAATGCAATTATTATGCCGGCTCTTCCACCTGCACTCCACATCAAGCCCAACCTGCTCCTTTAAGGCCTCAGCCTGAGCCTGGCTGATAATTATCAGGCACATGTCATCCTCGCAAACCTTATCAACCAGCGTACCATCCTCGGCGAAGACTGCCCCGTAGGCTTCAAGCTCCTTCTTAAACGCCTCAAGGTCTTCCTCCTCCCTCGGGGCATTCCTCATTGTGAATATGCTCATTACGCCCACCCGCACATGGTTAACAGGCACCTGGTTGGCGCCAGGTAGTCGGGGAGCCTTGCGTGTATTACAGCGTGCTCATCGATGATGAACATGAGTGGCATTGGTGTGCCTGAGGCGTAGAGGTGGGCTACTACTGCGGCGTCAACTAGGTCTCTACCGTACTTGATGCGTAGTTCATCGAGCATTGCCTCAACCTCAATGAAGTCTGCCTTACCGTCTATGGCATCCATGAGCTTCTCGTAGGCTTCCTGGGTCTTCTTGAAGGCGTCTGCGAAGTCCTCGTCCCAGGGCACCCTGTTCATTTGTGCTTCAGCCATTTTGAGTAGTTTGAGGCTTCTGCATGCCTTCTCCCTGGCATCATTATCCCCCTTTGGTATTAGGTACACGTAGCTCTCACGTTCCCCGTTGCTTCCTACGGCTATTGCTATCCAGGTTGCTGTGTTCCAGGTTACCTCGCATTCACCGTTCCTCACTGCAGTGAGGACTGTGCTCCAGTTCACCTTCGAGCCATCGTAACCGTAGTACTTTTTAACCAGGTTGAGGTACTTGTGGTTGGTTATCTTCGCAATCCTAATTTGCCCCCTCTCCCCCTCTACCATGGCCTCAGCGGCCTGGGCGAGTAGGGTTAGGGGGTCTGTGCGCCTGCTGCCCTGCCGCTGGGGTGGGGGGCGTGTTTTGGATTGGGGCTGAGTGTTCATGGTAACTAGTCCTGATGCCTAGTTTTAACTGTTGCGTTAAGACTAAAAGTTTTAGCCTACTCTTCTAAACCCAAGGCACATGAGCTGACTAGGGCTTGCAAATTCAGCGTCAAGGGGATTGATGAATCATTACGGCCAATACAACTAATTTAGCAGGTGCAGTACCGCCTGTTAATGCCTATGTGCCTCTGCTACAACTTGGAGAGCCCACAGGCTTGTGTAAATCACTATAATATAATATATAGAAGTACACCAGGCGTGGGTAATCCTAAGCCCGCCTTAATGGTGATGGTGCCATGACTGTTGGTATGCAGTTGAATGTTGATGAAGTACTGGCATGTATCAAGAATGCGGTTACTCAGGCGCACAGTGAGGAGGATGTTAGGGTTAGGGTATCCAACTGCATTGAGGATGGGGTGCTGAAGCCATTGGGCATAACCCAAAAGGGGAAGTATGAGTACACGTTGGTTTCGGGTGCCAGGGTTGATGCACTGTATGGGCATGTTATCATTGAGTACAAGGCACTTGGTAAACTCTCAAATCCCTCCGATATCCAGAGGGTTAAGGAGCAGGTCATAAGGTACATTACAACCGAGGCTGGTGGTAAGGAATTGTGGGATAGGTTCCTGGGCATTATTATTAGTGATAGGATTGCCTTCGTTAGGTATGATAAGGCGAGTGGTTTGTGGATAATTAGGGGGCCTTATGATATTAACCGTGAGGTTGCCATTAAGGTTATTGAGGCATTGAGGGGCCTTAGGAGGAGGAGCCTAAATGTTGATAACATCACCACTGACTTTGGGCTTAGCTCACAGTTGGCCAAGAGGACTGTCAGGCTACTCTACACCAGGTTGACTAACAGTAGGAGTGGGAGGACTAAGCTACTCTTCGAGGATTGGATGAGGTTGTTCAGGCAGGCCACGGGTTATGACCCAGGTAAGCTTAAGGAGCTTAAGGAGCTGGTGGGGGAGTATGGGTTAAGTGGGCCTAACGTGAACTATGATGCGCTCTTATTCTCAATACACACTTACTACGCATTAATAATGAAGCTAATAGCCGCCGAGGTGGCTTACCTATATGGTGGTGGTAGGTTCTACAGGTCGTATGCCGCCGAGCTTGATGACGCATACACTAGGAATGGTATTGAGGGGTTGGTGGCGGTGTTGAGGGGGCTTGAGGATGGCGGCGCCTTCAGGGTGCTTAATATTGAGAACTTCCTGGAGGGCGACTACTTCTCATGGTACCTCGAGGAGGTTGACAAGGACTTAGCCGATGCAATTGCTGAGATTGCGAGGAGGCTCTCTGACTACGAGATAGCCACACCGCAACTGGAGCCTGAATCAGCCAGGGACTTACTCAAGAGGCTCTACCAAAACCTCGTACCGAGGGATATTAGGCATAGCCTCGGTGAGTACTATACGCCTGACTGGCTTGCTGAGTTAATGCTCAATGAGGTTGGGTTGAGTATGGATGACTTGAGGAGGATGGGTGAGGGTGACTCATACAAGCCCCTCAAGCTTAGGGTTCTTGACCCAGCCTGTGGTTCAGGCACATTCCTAGTGCTCCACATTAGCAGGCTTAGGAGGTATGCTGAGGAGCATTACCTAACGGATGAACTGCCTAAGTATGTTCTTGAGAATGTTGTTGGTTATGATATTAACCCGCTGGCAGTGTTAGCGGCTAGGACGAATTACCTGCTAGCCATCGCCGACCTACTCCCCTACGTGAAGGGGAGTATTGAGATACCAGTGTACCTGGCTGACTCAATTATGATTGAGGAGAAGTATGAGATTAGTGGTAATAGGGAAGTGTATGTTCTAAGGACTGTGGCAGGCGAGTTCAAAATACCCACAAGCATTGCGGGTAACCAATCCCTACTACGCAGCCTGCTTAATGAAGTATGGCAGTGCCTCGTGAATAAGTGCAGTGTAGGTGACTTTGAGCAGAGGGTTAGGGGGCTTATCCAAGACCCAATGGACGCCTTAATCACCATTGAGCTTTACGGTAAACTGCTTGACCTTGAGAGGCAGGGTAAGGATAAGGTGTGGGTTTCAATACTCAGGAACGCCTTCGCACCAATACTCAAGGGCAAGTTCGACTACGTGGTTGGCAACCCACCATGGGTTAACTGGGAAAGCCTACCTGAACCGTACAGGGAGGTTAGTAGGAGCCTCTGGGAGAAGTATGGATTAACCATGATTGAGGGTAAGGCTGGGCTCGGTAAGGTTAAGAGGGACTTATCAACGCTCTTCCTGGCAAGGAGCCTCGACCGCTACCTGAAGGTTGGCGGTAAACTGGGCTTCCTAATAACATTCACGGTGTTTAAGGCTCAGGCTGGGGCTGGCTTTAGGAGCTTCCTGGCTAACAACACTAGGATTCACGTTATCCACGACCTGGTGGCCCTAATGCCGTTTGAGGGCGCCACTAACATGACGGGTGCTGTTGTTGTTGAGAAGGTGTGTGAACTGGGTAGTGGCAGTAGGGAGTGCCCTCAGGTTGATGAGGTGCGGAGGGTTAACTTGAATGGTGTGAAGAATGTTGTGTGGGTTGGTGGGCGTGTGGATCCCAATACCCCACTGGAGAGCGTCCTCAAGGCGGTGAGGCGTTATGAGGTGATTATGATGCCGCTGGTGCCTACTGACCCAGCGTCACAGTGGATGCAGGTTACGCCTAGTATTGTGAATGTGGTTAGGAAGGTGATAAGTGGGAGCCAGCATTACAAAGCTCATGCAGGAGTTTACGTGGGCCTTAACCAGGTTTACTACGTTAAGGTGCTTGGTAGAGCCCCTGATGGTATGTTAATTGTAACGAATCCACCTGAGGGTAGAGCGAAGAAGGTGGTTAGGCAGGTTGAGGCTAGGGTTGAGCCTGACCTTGTTTACCCGTTGATTAGGGGTGAGGATGTGGAGAGGTGGTATGTTGATTATAAGGATAGGTATGTTATTATACCGCATAATCCAAGGACTGCGAGCCCGATTCCAGAGGGTGATATGAGGGTTAGGTGGCCTCTTACTTATAGTTACCTGGCTAATTATAGGAGGGAGTTAGAGGATAGGTCGATACATAAGTTATGGGGTAGGGGCAACCCATTCTATGCTGTGTATGATATAGGCACATACACATTCGCACCCTATAAGGTCGTGTGGGAGAGAATTGCTGGTGCTATCACCGGTAAGGCAGTAAGCTTCGCCTGTGCCGTTGTTGAGCCCATTAATGGAAGGCCTGTAGTACCTGATGATGGAACCATATTGGTGGAGGCTGAAACACCCAATGAGGCGTATTATATTGCGGGTGTTTTGAATTCGATTGTAGCCCGTTCGATTATAGCATCCTACACGTATGAGTTAAGGCAGGAGACGCATATTCTTGACAACATTAAGGTGCCTAAGTTCAATCCGAGTGATGAGCTGCATAGGAGGATTGCTGAACTGTCCAGGAGGGCTCATGAGTTGGCTAGGTGTATTCACGCCAGTAGTAAGCCCAGCTACTGTGCTGGTGTTGATGCGGGGGTTGAGCTTGGGAGGGTTGAGGGTGAGCTTGATTTGGCTGTTGCTAGGTTGTTTGGGCTTTCTGATGTTGAGCTTGGGGAGCTTAGGAGACTTATGAACATACTATGACCCCCTTCCCGCCTTAGGGAGGCGGGTTTTTACTGTGGGGGTCTCGGACGTTACCCCCTCTTTGGGGGTTAATGGTCTTACGCCATTGCTTGTTACCATGTAGCTGAGTATCCTCCTTGGTATTGGAGTATTGTAGCCTACTCTTTTTGCAATATTCCTCGCCGCATTCAAATCAGCATTAATCTTAATGCCCGTTACTGGGCATACGTATAACCCACGCTTCACCCTCCCATTCTTATGCCTCATATTGCATATTGAGCATTGCCTACTAGTCCCATACTCATTCACCACATTGAGCCTTATCCCATACTCTTGCAGTATATCCTTAAGCCAATTAATGACCTTGTTGAACCACCAGATGTTCACATTATACTCATTGCCATTGCCTTGGCTAACTAGGTAAGGGTAACCAACGAAGACTTCATTAATGCCCATCTGCCACAGTGCCTTAGCCAGGAACCTGATTGCAGTCCTGTAGTAGTGCCTTAGTCTCTCGTGTTGCTTGTATTCAGCATGAAGGTAGTATGCGTGGTACTTGCGCCATGCATTGAAGCCACGATTCCTCAACCAATCCCTAATCGCCTGGTAGGTGCCTATTTCCCTCTTCCACCAGTAATACTCAGCCTTAATACTCGAACCCTTTATGAGTATTGCCGTATCGGTGTGGTTGAAGACAACGGCAAACAAGTTGCTTAAGCCAATGTCGATAAACGCCTTATTACCACCCCTAGGCTTGATTATTTGCACCTTCTCGTAAATGCCCTTCACGTAACCCCTCGGGTTACTTTTTGCAGGCTTCTCGCCAACGGTAATCGGCACATAGGCGAACCACCTACCATCCTCAAACTTAATCACCAACGTGCCTTGTTTACCACTCCACTTTATCCTCCCAGCGTACTTTATCCTCAACCCCCAGTCCTTTAGGACTATGTACCCTTCTCCACCGTTGATTGGCTCAATGTAGTACCTATCATTCCTAACCAGGATTATTAACTCCCTCCTGCCTAGCAACCTATCCTTCCAGAAGCCAGGTGGCGAGGGCTTACCCATGAATTCAGGCAATTCACCCTGTTCATACATTCTCCTCAATCTAAAATACGACAGCCAAGCCCAATTATTGAGGCTAATCACTTGGCCAGCATTAACACCAAGCACCACATTGTACCTGTGGTAGTACTCGTGTCCAGTACCCTTGAAGTCTACCCTGCCTGATTCCCTATACTGCACAAGCCTAGCGTAGTTCAACTCATTCCAAAGCCTAGCAGTAGCATCAGCAATCCTCATCAACTTACGCTCCTGGGTGCCACTAGGCAGAAGCCTCAATCTAACCGTGCGCATTTCATCATTACCATTCTTCGATTTCCTACTCCTACCCTTCGATTTAGGGGTGGGAGAAGGAGTGCCTGGGTTGGTGAAAAGGGTGGGGTATCGCCCCACCGGCTCATCCAAAGAGATTGAACCCCCTCCCGGGGGCACCAACCCAGGCATTAGGACAGTGGGAGCCATGCATTAATAAACCTATCTCCCCACTACGTGGGGCGACCCCACCCTAAAGGGCGAGGCTTGTCCCTGGGTCAGGTGGGGGGTGAGAGGTTAAAAATAAATTACAGTATGCGGTAGGAGTAGTATGCCTAGACGTATTATACTTGACGAGAATACTAAGAGACTCGTTAGAGAGGTGTTGGATAAGTGTGGTGTTACAGGGATGGCAAGGGGGATTTATTATAGTTTTGGCGTAAAGGTGCGGAGTATCTTAAATCATGGTGGTGGGCAGGCGGAGATTGACAATGCTATTAAGGAGTACCTTCAGAGGTTCAGTAGTGTTAACCCTAATATACTGAGGATTATTGCTGATAAAATGCAGGGTAAACCCACTACTGAACAGTGCTAACGCATTTCTAGCTCATTGGCTTGGCTTGCAGTACTACCCCATTATTGAAGCGTATTACCACTGCCTCGACTTCCTGGCAGGTTACGCCAGTGTAAATTAGTGTTAGGCTCCTGTGGCTGTTGATTAACCAGGGTGGGGTTGGCTTGGTTGGGGTCGTGTTAGTGTAGGCTTCGGTAAGCGTGCAGTTGGCTCCCACTCCAGTGGGGGTTAGGGTAATGTTCACAACCTTAACCGTGCCCAATCCCTGTAGGGTTATGGTTACCATTAGTTTATTATCGGGTGTCGTGTAGGCTTCTGCCTGTAGTGAGGTTAGGGGGCTTGGTGGGGCTAGTGGGTTTGGGATGATGCTTGAGAGCATTGACAGTATTACACCCACCATCATGATGATGGTTGTCAACGCCACGGTGCCCTCCTCGTCACCCCACACCTGAGCCCCCAGGGTAATACTTAATTATTTTAATAAGCCTGCGGGCTTGTTGAGTTGTTAGCTTGTGTAGTGCTTCCTGGCTACTAGGAATACCACTACCCACACTATGACTGCTATTACT
>Ga0081474_119796_pt1 | contig 16297 bp, 14 predicted proteins | sample OneHunmetagenome_2_FD_70978 | JGI IMG/M metagenome (GOLD analysis project Ga0081474, IMG submission 70978) | Ferrous microbial mat communities from One Hundred Spring Plain, Yellowstone National Park, USA v2 (version 2) | ecosystem: Environmental > Aquatic > Non-marine Saline and Alkaline >... | reverse complement strand
TAACAGTAAAGTAGTCATTTAAAGTATAAATACACTCCTTATAAATTGCATGAGCTGCAGAAACCAAAGCTTCAACATAACTATAAAGCGTTCTAATTTTAATTCCATTAAATTCTTTAATACTAACATAATCGAGAAGTCTTTGACCATTCATGTAAATCATTCCGCCAAGAGTTGGATGAACATAAACATCAATTATGAACGAATCTTTAACTAGAGTAGTACAAAAAGGCTCTTTAACCTTAACTCTAAAACCTAATTCTTTAATTCTCCTAATTATTTCCTCTCTTTCATCATATTTAACCAAAACATCAATATCAGCTGGAACATAACTTACAGGCTTAACAAGCTTAAAAAAAGCAAAACTAAATCCATCCAAATCCTTTGACAAAAATTCAACCAAACGAACAATGTTTTCTAGAGTTTCTTCCTGTGATTCCCTTAAAGAATTCTTAACATCAAGTTTAACGAGCAACTGAAGAAGAACCTTATTCTTAGACGCAAGATCAATTAAAGAACTAAGATCTACTTCCATCTTTTGACCATCCTCCTTTATAAGGTTGATGAGATGTTTTGTTGATGATTTATACATACTACTTCAAGTTTTTATCTAAAAATGCAAGAAGAATATTCAGAGATTCGTCTACATTTTTATTTGTTGTATCAAGAGTGAAAGAACCTATACTTTTAGCTAATTTTTCATAAAGTGTAAATTCCTTTTTAATAAAAGAAGGATCCATATCGCCTCTTCTATCGATAAGCTTTTTAATATCCGCTTTAACATAGATTCTAATTCTTGCCTTCAAAGTTAGAGCTAAAAGAAATCTCGCACTAAAAGAATTAAGATAGCTAGGCTCATCTGTAGTTACAGCAACCCAGACAAGAAAGTCTGGAATGTATCTTTCAGCTATAACTGTATAACCCAAAGAACAAGGTATTATAAATCTAGTAAGAAGAATAGGTAGTACTGATATAAACTCTATTAATTGCCATACTTTATTAGCACCGTTTGGAATTGTCATTCTGTAGTAGGGGTTATCAGAGCCTCCAAAAAAGGTGAATTTAGACAAAAATCTAGCTAACAGAGAAGCTAATGTATGAGTTCCTCTCATCCACGAAATCTTGACATTAAAACTGCGACTTTCGAACTCTTTGGCTAAAGCTTTAGCTAGGGTGGTTTTACCAGAACCATCGGGTCCAAAGAAACATATTAAAGGCATTTATACAGTACGATCAAAATTATTCATAAATGTGCGCAAATTAGGAAGTATTCGTAGAGAATAACATTTGAATGACTTTTAACTTCTTCATGTATAATTAGATTTGGATCAGGATCTATTGGGCGTTTTGAGTTATACTGCCGGCGCATTAATATCGAATTATAAATAGAATGGTAAAAATCATCCAACAAATGAGGGTTCAAAGAGAATTTACTCATTAAAAATTTCAATAAATAACCAAAGATCCGTTTTAATAATTCCAGTCTCCTTACTCTTTTGCCTCCATAAATGTAATCTACTCTAAAAGCCATTTTTCTCAAAAAATTTAAAAGCGTGCCTAAATAAAACTCGTTTACATGATAAGGGTTAAGCGGTTTTGGCAAAAATGGTGAAGTAATTATTTTATTTGGCGTGCTTAAAATTAACTTCCCACCTTGTTTAAGACTACACTTAATATTATCAAGAAAAGACATTTGATCTCTTATATGTTCTATAGTCTCAAGAGAGACAATAGAGTCGAACGAATGTTTTCTAAAAGGTAAATACGTAGCATCTGCACACACACAATCAGAATTATAAACCAGCTTTCCATATTTGAGGACATCTTTATCTATATCCACACTTACCACCATATTAACACTCGCTTGCCGTCTTAAAATACTGGAGCCATAGCAAGTACCAGATGCAAAATCTAATACTACCCCATGTGCGAATTTAGAAGCCAATAAGTATCGTGATAAATGCTCGCTAGCTGTTTCATTACTATAATATCCGAGCAAAATGAGTTCAGGAGATTTAGTTAAGGGGTCTATATGTTTTATAAGAATCTTATGAATGAGATCGATGAGTTTTGCCATTCCTGGTCTTTACAACAATAATTGGCTCATTATTAGTTTTTGAGTCTCCTCTAGCGTCTTTGCCTCTGTGTTTATATAGACAAAGTTCATGGATGAAAGTTCCTTTGATATTTGTAAAAGCAAAGTGCGTTGCATTTGAAGATAGTCTTCTTTTTCATCAAAGCTTTTCCTCAGCTTCCAACGTATTCTTAACTCATCATCTTTAGCGTCTAAGAAGATTATTTGAGTAGGTCTGCATAACTTCATCAATCTTAGTAAATAATTAATTGTAAAAGAGTTCATCTTTAAAGGAAAGTTTACGAATCTGCTTAGATAAATATAATCGGAAATCGTAGCTGGAATATATTCCTCCACAAGTACGATATAGCCTAATCTTAGAGGAAGATATATGCTTATTAGAAACTTTAAGGTAATGCTGATTAAATCTAAGCCAAGCCATAACCTGAAAATCTTTCTGAACAAAGTTGGCCTCTCTTCAATAAGAGCCCTTATTGGAAACACATTCTTTATTTTACATGCAAATATTCTGGTCAACAAAATTACAAGAATAGAGGCAAGCAGTTGATTAGATTTTAGCGGGCTAATCTTAGTCTTCAATCCTTTCTGTTTTAGCTTTGAGCATAGAAGTCTCATATGAGTCGATTTACCAGATCCAACCGTACCTATGAAGATTATTGCTCGTGGCTGTAACATAGCTTAGTCTTATTAAAGGCTAACGAAAAGTTAAGAACAAGCAGTTTTCTCTTTTTAGTATTATAAAGGAAATTATACATTTCGGTACTTATTTGGAAGTATAGATTCTTGGACTTTTAATAGGCCTGGACATGTATATTTTTCAAAACACTTCTTTTCATAAGTATCCATCAACTCTTTTTATTATCCTACTTTAGCCAAAATACTATGTTTTATTAAGAAGCCATAGCCTATGAATTTATTCCAATAAGCTTTGTACTCAACCATCACAGGTTTTAAAGTAAAAGCATTTTCGATCTCATTTTCATCGAAGACAAGCAAAGTTTTTCTCGTAGAGCAGGCTATCATACTTTTTTCAACACTTAAAAGCATGTTATGGTTAAATTCTTTATCAAAGCTTTCAAAGAATAGAGGGTACCATATCTTTAGATCTTTTGAAGCCACTATAGCTTGAGGAGTTCCAAGAGAAGCTATCCATAAACCTTTATCCAAAAATTTCAAGTCACAAAACTGAGCATGCTTAATGTTTTCATCATTCCATCTCAAGAATATGAATTCCCATCTATCCTCATCTGGATAATAAATGCCTAACCCACTTTTTGCGATCCCGCTGTCCATACCAAAGACGATCTTATCCTTGAGTGGAACCGCAGGTATAAATTGCCATGGACCTTTATATAGAGGTCTCCAAGAATCGCCAAGATCCTCTGAAAATGCAACTCTCGTTAGATTTCTATCGCCGAGCGTGGCAATAAGCCACTTCCTATATGGTTCGTAGGTTATATTGTGGAAGTGCTTAGAGTGCTTATCGATATCAGTATTCGTAATAAGTCTTCTCCAATTCTCGAGGTTGTCAGATGTAAATATTCCTGTGGTAGCCTCGCCGTATTCTTGTACAAAAACCTTATTCTCAGCTCTTGTAGCATGCCAGAACATGTTTCTCCTATTGCTAGCTACAAGTACAACTCTAGCTTCACTGCCTTCAACTAGATAAAGCTTATCATCTAAGTTAACAAGAACCCTGTCCCCCTCCACTTTAAGGATAAAACCTATGCTTCCTCTACTACTCCATATCGTTTTCACAACCTCTAGATCTGTATTGAGGATTGATAAGAATAGTCTTTCTTCTTTCCTTAACAAAGCATAGATATGATCTCCGATAACAGTTGTGCTTAGAGCATTTAAGGGGGTCTTCTTTATGAATATCATTTCTTATTTGAAAGCTAAAATATATCCTTTTCTCAAAGAGCCCGTTATTTTGAGCAAAGGCTTTAAAATCGTTAGGAATAACTTAATTGTTTTAAAAAAGCGCGATTGTCGTGCTAAGAAAATATCATAACTCTTTAAATTAATTAACACAAATCCCCTAAGCAGATATCTATAAACATTGTAGCCCTTCTTAATCAGCCTTTCTACATCAATTCCGCTAGGAAGTCCTGGTAGGGCTAAGACTATTGAACCATTATTCTTTATAAGACCTTCGATATGCATAAGTGCATCAGCAGGTAAACCATGGAGAACTTCTAAGGCTATTATCGTGTCAAATTTATCTTCAGGATTAAAGTTTCGGATATCGGCCAAATGAAGCTCGTCATATAGATTTAACCTCTCTACTTTACGGATCTTTTCAGGCGATATGTCCAAACCAACTAAATACTTAACGTTGCCTAAGTAAAGTTTTAACATGAGAGCTGAAAAACCTAATCCGCAACCTACATCGAGAACTCTGCCTAAAGAACGCTTGTTCTTCAAAAAACCTAAGACCCATGGTTCAATTCCAGGGCTATGGAAGACATAAGTATACTGCACGTCGTAAATTGGTTTCATGTACTAAAAACCTCGAGCAATTGCTTTTTGATTACCTCGTTGTTAAACCTTTTAAGTGTAGTCTCCCTAAGCTTAGAACCAATATTAGTTAATTGCTCCCGAGATAAGGATAGGACTGTATTCATTCTATCAACCATTTCTTCAATATATCCGGGTGTAAACATCAGTCTCTCTGCATAGGTTCCTTTAACGATCTCAGGTATGCCGCCGACCTTAGAAGCTATTGGTATGGTCCCCATAACCATAGCTTCTATGACCACATAGGGCAAAGGTTCCTCGCAAAGTGAGGGAACAATAATGGCATGACTCTTAGAATAAAGCTTCAATATGTCTTTATGAGGCATATATCCAAGTAGCTTAAACCTTCCAGCAAAAAAATTGTTTAACCTCTTTACTAATTCTTTATGTCTCCGCTTGAAATCTCCTGCAAGCAGAAACCTCACACAATCCCATTGTTTTAGGATGTTTATTGCACCCTGCATGAATATGTGAAAACCTTTAATATAGCTTCCACCGCCAGCATAGATAAACGTAGAATCCCTAAATTTCTCATCAAGAGGTGGAGTTACAAGTAGTGGATTGTACACCACTTTAATTTTATTCGCCTGCGCTGGAATTCTGCTTGAGATCATCTCAGCCTGTCTCTGAGTGTTGCAAATTATAGTGTGTGCTTCGCTTAACCACGTCTTAATAAATGTGATGGTGGGGGTTAGTAGAGACCCTGCAATTGCTCGTATATAATTACCGTGCTCAAGAAGTTCGAAAAGAAGTTCCGCTTTGATATTATGAATTAAACTGTCTTGCTGATCATATAACATAGCTGGACTATAACTGATGGGTTGAAAATCATGTATATGCACGATTACTTTCTTATCTAATCCTTTGGATGCCGGAATTAATTCATAGCCGTAAGGAATGTAAATAACGTCATATCTTTTCATTAGATTCCTATAATAACTCTTTACCGAGGGTGTAAGGAAGTAAAGCCAGCGCATTGGTTTATGCTGAATTCTGAAAGCTTCCTCTATTATGAAGTTTACGTTATTTATTTTAGCTGGCCTACGGGTTCCAGTTATGATCGTTATATTAAAGCCGCTACAAGTAGATAGTAGCTTAGTTATCAAGTACGTTGCTAGTGCGCCACCGCTACCTTCAGGCCAAAACTGTCCAGTAATTATAAGTATGGATGTCATCTTAGATCAATATATCCGAACTTTAGTAACTCTCACCTATGAGTTTTGCTAAAAGTTGTTTACCGAAACGTTGATTAAACAATGTCTTAATCAAATTTATTAAAGTTGTTTTTGTGAGTTTATCATCGTAAAGCTTTTGCGTCATCAATTTGAACCAAAGTGCGATCGGGATTTTATAAGGTAATCCTAGTAGCCCCTCGTCGATCTTCCTATTTAGGGCTATGATTAATTTTAAGCTTTCTTCGCAATGAAGCACTTTAGATAATTCAAAACTTCTTCTTGAAAGAGTCTTTTTAAGGGTGAAATAATCGTTTAATGTGTAAATTCTTTCTTTATATATTGCATGAGCCGCTACTACTACGGCTTCAGCGTAAGGTTCTAAAGATTTAACTTCGATTCCATTAAATTCTACCTTTCTGGAATGTTCAAGTAGACTCTGCCCATCAATAAATGCAACTCCACCTAAGCTTGGATACGTGTATAAATCTATTATAGAATGACCTTTGCTTAAAGTTACGCAATATGGATCCTTAGTTATCACATTATACCCTAACCTCTCAATAAGTTTCATAGTTTTCTTCACATGGTGTATGCTGACCAATAGATCAACATCGGCTGGAACATACACTATCGGTTTTATAAGCTTAAAGAAAGCATACTCACAATCCTTTAGGTATTTAGAAAGGGTTTCAATAACCTGAAGCATACTACTAAAAGCTTTTTCTTGGGAAAATCTTAAATAATCATTTATGTTAAGAATTCTGAGAAGCTGAAGTAAAACCTTATTTTTCATAGCAATTTCGATTAAATTGTTTCTAATCTTTATGCCCGCCTGCATATTGTTGTTTGATTCGAACAAATTAATAAGTTGGTTTGTTAGATTGATCTTTTCTATATTTCTCAACTCTTTTCTACTACAGTAAACTTAAATCTTTATCGCAAACACTATAAGCCTCCTCGCAAGTGAGGCTCTTAAAGAAAACAATTTATCAATTATGCCTAACCATTTAGGTTCCTCACCAGGTGCGCCCCTTACTTCTACGATTTTGAATCCATGGTAAGAAAGTACCTCTTTAAGGGCTCTGGGTGTAAACGGTCTAATGTGACCTATTGGTTTCGTAAAGGTATATGCTTTCCATGGAACCCCTGCCAAGAATTCCGTTGAGACCTCAACGTTGTAGGGTTGATAGCCTAGCAATAATATCAACCTATTTACATAGCTAGCAAGATTTAGTGTTGATAATATAAATTGTCCATGTGAATTCAATACCCTATAGACTTCTCTTAGCATATGATCAGGATTGATTAAGTGTTCTATTAGTTCTAGCGCTGTAACAAGATCTACGCTGTTATTATTTAAAGGTATTTTATCATAGGAAAGATCCAGTTTAAATGTTTTAATCTTTCTCTGTTTGGCCTTATCCAACGCGACATCATCTATATCAACACCATAAACTTCTTTTGCATCCACCATTTGTGCCATTCTTTCTGTTATTGATCCATCATTGCACCCAATATCTAAATAAACAGAAGCTTTCACTTTTCTTTCAGATATTATGCGAGAAACTGCATCTACACGGTTCTTTGATATAAGCTTCATTATTTAGATCCGCTCACTTCTAACATCAATAGTTTTCATATATGATAGCCCATCCTTCATTCCCTTTACATATAGGGAAAGATGCTTATTCAAATCCTTAATCCTCTTATTTTTTAAAAGAAAAAAGGCAAAGATTACGATATCTAATAAGAAGAAAAGATGCCTGACGCTAGCATGTTTTTTGTAGAGAACAACCCTATTTCTTCCCTCATAATATGTACGCTTTTCTGATATATGAATTCCTTCGCTAGGTAAATCATGGAAGGCTTTTGCCTTACTATATACTGCTACCTTGTAGCCTTTTTTCTTTATTCGTAAAGCAAAGTCCGTTTCTTCAAACCCTATTGGAAGCCCCTCATCGAATAATCCGGCCTTCTCAATTATAACCCTCCTGGTCATAAAGGCGCTTGGGATTGTATCGCATTCAATCAACAGACTCTTCGCTGACCCCCATGCCTTATCTTTCTTTATTAAATATGGAGGATTAAAGATTGGAGGAAACAATCTAACTCCGGCGCACCATATTTTTGTAGGATTTTTATAATAATATATGATGGGCCCAACCAAACCTAGTTTATTATAATTAGCTAAAGCCGTGACCAATTCGTGGATAGTATTCTCATACAATACTACATCATCATCTACAAAGAAAATAAAATCACCTTCGCTCATCTTTACTCCTAGATTTCTACATTTAGAGGGGAAAAGTTCTACATCATTCTTTACAATCTTAATATCTGAATATAATTTCTTAATAATTTCTAATGTTCCATCGGTAGATGCATCGTCTATGACTATTACTTCAATTTTATTTAACGGATATACACTTTTCTTGATTGAATTAATTAACCTTACAAGACTCTCTTTCCTATTATGAGTTGGAATTATAATCGAGACCAAAGGGTACAAGATTGTTCTCTAGAAACTAGCCACAGTTTAATTAAGCGCTCTTAAATATGATTTTGTGGCTGTTTTATATTGTTCATTTATAATATCCTTGATCTTATTTCGAGTGGATGTTTTGTTTTAGGCTTTTCAGAATAGTTAGCATTTTACCCAAGATTTATCATGCAATTAACCGAAAAGTCAGCCGCAACGTTCTTATTTATGAACATGCTTAAGACTATTTTATATAAGCTTTTGCATTATAGATATGATTATAAGCATGTTCATTTTCCATAACACATTTTTACAAAATTAATGGCTTCCAATTTATTATAGCTCATTTTTCCTAACAATGCTTGGCTTTTTTAGATTATGTAGGTATCATAGAGACCGTCGGTGAACACCTTATTAAAATTGTCCAATTCTGTGGTTGGGAAAAGTTTTTGCACCCATAAGGTGCCCAATTTATCTGAACCTGCAACAAATATTACGAAAGGGGAGTTTGTTTTATTTGATGGACCTAATATGAGTGCAGAAATCCCTATGGCGACTCTTTCATCAGAATAAAAATTCTTGCCAGAAATGGGGCCTGCAATAATATTTGCATTTGATGACAAGTATTGTGATAAAGTTTCAGCATAGCTCCAACTTCTGTTATCTGCAGTAGGAAGAATTTTAAGAATATCTGGAGAGTATCCGGTATCTTGGATTCCGTAGAAGGCAGACATTAATATGATTCCCCCCAAAAATACTGTAGATAATAATTTACGCTTTTGGGCGATCATGCTCAACAGTTTTATTGATGAAGGTATTAGAAGAACGTAACTACCATAAAAATATGTACCTATATTTCCCAGCACCACTTGTACAATGAAACCAAATAGTAGCAGTAAAAGACCTGAAAATCCCAGACAGAGTATTACATAATCCTCCCTCCATGAAAACCTTTTGTTTTTGTGCATTAACTTTATGATGATAAAAACTGTTGTGAGACTAGGTAATAATGTCCAAGCAAGGGCTAGTTCAGATGGAGCTAGAGAATACCATGAATTTTCCAATCCAGATGGTTGGCTTTTTGAAATTAGCAGATTGATAAAATTTCCATATACATACTTTCCCAGTATAACGATTTCATCTATGATTAGTGTGGAGATCCAATAAGAAGCTGTATAAACCGTCACTATTTTTAATACCCCCTTAAAGATTGATGTTTGTACATTTATGTCTTTATAGATCTTCTTCAATATTAATATAGATATGAAACTTACTAAGAGAAGAATAGAAAATATTGGATGACTGATAATGCCAACAGAAGCCATCAGAAATATAGGGACATAAAACCGTAATCTGTTTCCAGCATTTAATGAGATAAGACATAATAGAAGAATACAGATGTACATGGTAATAGCTATGCTTCTTGGTAAAAGATATAGCGGATAAAGGGGAGATGCAGTCAAGAGAATAATAAATACTAAATCAGCAAATTTTTGTGAGGATGCGCCCCTAAGTACTCTTCTTGCTATTGCATAAATTGTTAAACTGATTAGAACTAGTTGGTAAAGAACTAATGTCGAATATGTTTGATATATAGGAGACATCCCTGTTATTGCGGAGAGAATAGCATCTAAGGAAGGGAGTAAGTTGAAATATTGGTAATAAGTATTTTCTGCATATTTGAATGGTGTCCATTTTCCTTCCTGTAATATCATAGAAGCAAAACCAGCGAATCTCCCTTCATCTGATGATATAGGCAAAAATCCATTTACGTAAAAGGACGTAGTTATAACGATTAAGGGTAAGAGTAACGCTAATATATGAACGACATTGTTTCTTGGAAATACTAAAATATAAATGGTCGTAATTAATATACTAGCCCCAGCAAAATATATCCAGTAAATATTTCTTGGATTAAAAATGACAGAAAAAATTAAAAAAATAGAAAAGGTCAAAAGCAATAACATGTACATGATAAACAATATTTTTTGATTCCTTACTTCACCTATGTTTGGACCAAAATTAAAGCTAGTAATTAGCCAAAATAATAAGGAGTTGAAAACAAAGAATAAATATAAAGCTTCAATAAAATTCATGGTAGAAACAAGAATTATTTATCTAAACTTATAAACAAAATCTTTATTTGGCAACCATGAAAAGCAAAATAACATGTTAATGGAACCAAATTATTCTCTTGAAAGCGCCTTTTAAGGCAATTTCAACAAAACTTTTTCTTCAATTTTATGAGCGGGTTCTCATTTATGGACATTCTTGATCTTATTTAGAGTGAGTATTTGTTTTAAGTTTTCAGGTTAGGCGAATGGATTTTTACTCAATAGGGTTTGCAACAATTCAAAGCTGCAATATTATTATTTAAGAGCGATTCCAAGTTCTTAATTTATGGGATAATCAATGCGATTTTTCTTCACTGGCATAAGTATGGTTTCGGCATGGAAAATTTTGATCAATGTGAGAGTAACTATTATCATTTACTTTAAATTTTTTGCTTTAGTATTGTTTGTTGATACATCTCTTCATATTTCACAATGATTTTTTCCCAAGTGTAATTAGATTCTATGAACTTACGTGCGTTGTTACCTATTTTTTCCCTCATCTTTTTATCATTTAATAATGAGATTATTTTCATTATAAACTCATCTTCATTTCTTGCTATTACAACATTCCTCCAAGGCTCTATACCATCAATAGCAGAAAATGTATATGGCGTTCCAATGACACATTTGCCCATGGACATTGCCTCTAGAACGTGGTTAAGCATGCCAAAATGCTCCTGCCTGGCATCTACTACTAACGATGCACGCATTAAATATGGTCGTATATCAGGGACATACCCTGTCACTATCACATTGCCAATGCTTTTTGCAAGCCTTATCAACCATATTGGTGGGTCCTTTCCTACAATGTAAAGCCTAACTGTTGGTTCAATTCTCTTAAGCTTTTTAAAGACTCTTCTAATAAACCATATCGCATTATTGACATGTTCATCAACCTTAAAGTTAGCTATCATAACAAGCGTCTTATCATGCTCAACAACCTCATTCATAGGTTTGAAATAGTTGATATCGACCCCATTTGGTATTATTGTCAAGTTAACTAATGGATTAATAAACTTTAGCCATTTAGCATCAAATTTTGATACCACATGGATTGTTTGAAACATCATATGTAACCTTTTCTCTAAATTTACTGCAAATGGAAAAGACGCTGAGGCATACACCCATCGGAGAAATGAATTAGGGGCAATACCTATGCCTCGCCTAATTCTTTCCCTTACCACAAGTGAATAGCTATCAGACAATGATAATATAAGTGGTTTTTTAAAGGATAAGTTGTCTCTAGGCGGTTCCATAAAAGTTAAGCTATGAATAAACTCATAATGTACAATTTCAGGTTGCTCTTTACGTATTAATTTGCTGATATAAGCTGTTAAATAACGAGTTTTAAACCTTGTAACTAATTCCTTTGATGGAATGTAAAGATTTTTAAGTATGTTATCTAGAAACTTTGGCGAGATACCAGTACAGTCTACTAACTTTAAGCTTTCAACATATCTATGAATAATCTGTATATTGTTTGGATCTACATCTGAAGGATCCAATAATGTTGCAATAAGAATTATTTTATGTCCATGTTCATGTAATCCCTTAATTAAGTAGTAGCTTTTTATTCTCATTCCCTCTATTGGTGGATATGGGAGCCGTGGGGTTACGAGTAGTATTTTCATTGCTTCAGAATATCAAAGTTTGAATTCTCATAATTTTTGAGCATAATGTTTAGAAAATGGCTCCGGAAATTTGAGGTATCAAAATACAATGCCCTATCGACTACATTATACATTATTTTATATCTTTCATAATTACGTAGAATGTTGTGAATGATCAAAGCTAGTTTATCTACCGAGTTAAAGCCAGTACCGTATTTACCGCTCTGTACTATGTCAATCCATGGGCCATTAAACCCTTGTCTTACTACGGGAATGCATCCTGCAGCCATACCTTCTACTATAGCCATTCCAAAGGGTTCTCTTATTGCTGTATGCACGATAATTTTTGCTTTAGTTAGACTGCTTAAAACGTATTTCCTATCAGCATTGAGCAGTAATTCAACTTTATCCGTTACATCTATGTTCTTAATCATCTTTTCTAAATGTTTTACATAGTTATCATCATAACTGTAACCAATAATTAATGCCTTATAATTTGTTTTTACTTTTTTTAAAGCATAGATTAGGTCTTCATATTTTCTTTCTGGCTCGAATCTTCCAATGGCAATTACAAGATCTTCTTTTTGAGAATCCTTTGTCAGAGCTATGATTCGTTTAGCTTGTACAGGAGGATATAAAAGAATAATTCTATTTGTGTTCAGCAGTTCTGAGACATGAACATATGTCAAAGACGAATTAGCAAGTAATAACCATTTATTTGATATATTTTTATGTTCAAAAAACTTAGGGATTAAGCGTTTATGCAAGAAAAACTTTATTCTCCCATTAATTGATTTCTTATACCTCTCTGCTACAAACTCTAGGTGTTTAACTCGTGCAATATGCGGATAGTGAACATAACATATAACCTTTTCACCTTTCATGTACTTCGGCACATCATCAGAAAAAACATATAGATCATATCTTTCATTCTTCGCCTTCTTTGCCATATAAGCAATCGAATAAGGATGCTTAAGGAAGATTGGCACCTTAATATATTTGATATTAACCTCAGGAATTTCTTCATCAAAAAGTTCAGCGGCTTCTTTTAAGCCAGAGGTGGTTGAAGTTATTAATGTAGTCTCGTATCCTGCATCACTTAGGACTCTTAGGATGTTTAGCATGACGAAATCTCCGCCACCCTTATTCACGCTAAAGTCATGGATCATCGCGATTTTCATTGCCTATTACTCCACACAATTTCTCTTGTCCATAAATTCCTCACAGAAGCTATGATGAGGTAGAGTTGCTGCAACACCCATGTTCTATACACTCTTAACACTAGAAGCATTAATCCTATTCCGAGCAGGATTAAAGCCGTAAGAGAGGCATGAAATGCACCTACTACTAGAAGGAACACACATACGATTAGAAGCCAGGGATTGATCACGTGTAACCACCATTCCATACCCCAAATTCTTTCAAACGATTTAGTATACTTGTAAACTTCCGAGTTTTTAGCGTATTGTTTTGTCTTAAGGAAGTTTGACAATAAAAGTTGAGCCCTTACAATCTTCCTAAGGAACTGGTTTCCTCTTACAATTTCTTTTACAACAACATCATCAACTTGGATTGCTCTAAAGCCTAATAGGGCGATATAAGATCCGAAGCTGCTATCGTCGCTACCAGGAAATGTAGGAAGACCGAATTTTCTAAGCAGCTCAGTTCTAATTGCCAAAAACGGGCCATTATGAACTGGAGTAGCATAGATCTTGGATTCCGCAACCCTAATGATATTGTAATAGTTACGATATATGTTTTCGAACATTTCGTCATCAGAGTAAACGATGCTTGATGTGACTGCCCCAACCGATGGATCTGCAAAATACTTTGTAGTCTTATTAAGAGCGCTAGGTTCCCAAAAAACATCCGCATCGGTAAATACTACAATACTACTTTCTGATGAAACATGCTTCAGGGCTTCTACTACGGCAGAAAGTTTTCCCTTCCACTCACGACTCTCAATCAGTTTCAGATTAACATTCCTATGCTCAGAAGCCCATTTCTTAATAAGATCTACAGTTCCATCATCACTGCCATCATCACTAACAATAACTTCTATCAGGTCCCTTGGATAATTTTGAGCATAAATATTATTAAGTCTGTTCCAAATAAACTTGCTCTCATTATGCGTTGGCAGTATTATTGTTACTTTTGGTCTATAGTTTTCGTCTATTTTTATATTCCATGGCTTAGATAGCCATCTTGTTTTTGCATAATAGTAGTAAGTTAACGGAATTCCAAAGTGTATTCCAGCTAGGATTAGTGCTATTAGTTCTAGCATTTCTCAGATATGATAATATATGAAGGTGCTATTGGTAGTAACTTCATTATATTTAAGTGATAAACCTTTTTTATTTCACTAATTATAAATTTTTCTTCTTGAAGAAGCAATAAAATTTTCTTTAGGTTGACTTCCATATTCGCGAATGGATAGTTTAGTATTTTGAATATTAAGAGTTGGATTTTTCTTGGAAATATAAATAAAAAGGGCCATTTACTATGTGGTTCAAATATGTATTGAAGGTTTGGTATTTGAATGATGAATATTCCTTTTCTTTTTAGTGTTCTACGAATTTCTTTGATGTGCTTCTCTGGCTCCTTAAGGTGTTCTATCAGTGAGAGAGAGAGAACGTAATCTATTGAGTTTTCTCTAAGAGGAAGGTTGCAGGCATCTGCGCATATTTTGTAGATGTTTTCTTCCTTTATTTCTGTTAGGGGTTGTTTTTGTATGTCTAGTGCTACTATTGTGTTTCCTTTTTTTGCTAATTTTCTGGCAAACTCTCCTGAACTGCAACCAGCATCCAAAACCGTTCGTGCATTGTTAATGTAGTTTTTAAATGCGTCTATGTAGTTGTTGGTTCTTTCTTCATATGCTTTTAAATTACTTAGTAAATTAACTGTGCTTTCATAGAAAAATTTTGGAATATTGATCATGTTCATTTGTTAAACTTTAAGACTTTCTTAGCTTTTTGATGCTCTGTTATAGTCCTAGCCAGAAGATGTAGTTCTTGTCTGTTAACCATTGTAAGAGCTGGAGATACCATGAAGGTCAATCATGTTGTAAACCTCGATTAGTTTTCGTACTTTTCGAAGCCTTTTCTTAGAATTCTTAATCCTAGCATGTGGGTTTTCGATGAGGTTGTCTATATACGTATGCATGCTTAGAACAGATAACTAATGCCAGATTCATTAACACATTTCTCAGCAGGATTTGTAATAATACTGCTAAACACAGGACTAAAAGCACTAATCATAGAAATAGAATAAACTCGTAAGTATAACTTTTTCTTTTTGATTGTGTGTTGGTAAGATCTTTTTATCAGTAACGCTAAAGTTGGCTTTGGTCATGAAGTATTATTATTTCCTGTTAATGATTTTTACTGTTAATGTAACTGCATTCTTAGAGTTGAATTTTGGTTTCCAGCCAAGCTGTTTGATTTTTGATATGTCTAGGAGCATTAGCGGCACATCGCCTTTCCATCCTCTATTGTTACTACCGAATTCAAATCTTGGAGTTAAATTTAATTCTTTACAGATAATTTCACTAATTTCTTTTACACTTATCCAATCTTCAGAACCAAGATTAAAAATTTCAAAACTGTTTACTTTTCTAGAGGCAAAAATCATCCCTTCAATGCAATCGGTAATGTAAAGATAGGATTTCTTTTGGTTTCCATCACCTAGAATCTCTAGTTCATTGGGATTCTTTTTTAGTTTTTCAATAAAGTCATAAATGACACCGTGAGTTAACCTTGGACCGATGGTATTTGCAATCCTGAAAATTACTGCATTAAAATCAAAGGTATGAACATAAGCTGAAATTAAACTTTCGCAAGCAAGTTTGGAAGCGCCGTATAAAGAAATTGGTTTGCATGGGTAATCTTCTGGTGTTGGTATTTGTTTAGCCTCACCATAAACAGTCGAAGATGAGGTAAAAATTATTATTTTAATATTATTCTTTCTCATTGCTTCCAGAACTTTGTAAGTGACTAAAATATTTTGATCAATATCAACTTTTGTATCTTTAAGAGCAGTTCTAGTGTCAGGATTAGCTGCTAAATGCCAGACTTCATCCACATTTCTAAAATATTTCTCAATAAAATGAGTTAGTAAATCTACTTGGTAGAATCTAAATCTATGATTGTTAAAATTATGTTGAATGAATTCTTTCTTGCCTGTTGTTAAATTATCAAGAACTATAACTTCATTTCCTTCATCGATTAATCTATCAACTAAATGAGAGCCAATGAAGCCTGCGCCACCAGTAACTAAAATCTTGCTCATTACAATCTTAAAAGTTT
>Ga0081474_131003_pt1 | contig 16349 bp, 17 predicted proteins | sample OneHunmetagenome_2_FD_70978 | JGI IMG/M metagenome (GOLD analysis project Ga0081474, IMG submission 70978) | Ferrous microbial mat communities from One Hundred Spring Plain, Yellowstone National Park, USA v2 (version 2) | ecosystem: Environmental > Aquatic > Non-marine Saline and Alkaline >... | reverse complement strand
TCTTCCTAAAGCTCATTGCTGATGGCGTTACGTTAACTCCAGCTTCCATACCCAGTGGCGTCCTCAAGACCTTAATCATCGAGTCCCTGCTCCATAGTGGGGCCAGTCTCATCGTCATTGACGAGTTCGAGAACAGCCTGCACCCAGAGCTTCAGCAGTTCTTGATGGATGAGTTTAGGAGCCACAATGCCTTCGTGATACTGACGACTCACTCCACTGTACCCCTTGACTACGCAAAGAGTGTGGATGAGGTTGTTGTCCTGAGGCTCGAAGGTGGGGAAACGAGGGTTTACAGACTTAAGAAAGAGGTCGAGGAGGAGCTTAAGAGGAGTAGGATGACCTTGAGTGAGTTATTTGAATCTGGCTTATTGGAACCTACTATGTTAAGTAGTGCGTATGGGTCTCTGTAGGGTTTATTTCATAATTGATAATAGGTATGCAAAAGAATTAGTTGAAAAATTAATAAGTATTATTAGAAGTAGGTTTATAAATATTGGCATGGATAAGCAGTTCAGCAGTCCCGTGAATGTATGTAGTGATAAAATGAGGAGATTTATTGAGTGGGGATTGAAGAGGGGTTACTGCGTCATTATTATAGCCGATACCGAGGGGATTAAGCCTGACGAGATCAGGGAACGCATTATCAATGAACACGTTAAAGACTTAAGGATTAATGATCCTAATCGAGTAAAAATCCTTCTCGCGCATCCATGCCTTGAGACGTGGCTTGCTGAGCTTTTGAATTTAAATGTAGGGAATGCTATTAATTGTAAAAATGTAAAAGATACTATAAGGCATCGTTTAAATATGAAGGACTATGATTCGTATCTTTTACCTAATCTCATCGAAAGGCATTTAAGGGATAGGCTTGAGGTTGGTGATGTACCATCTTTCCTAGAGAAATTCGTCAACGCGGTTAGGCGTTGTTGTGGTTTAACTTAGAGGGATTTTTTAAATACGTTCGCATTTGCGCTCATGGACGAGGGCTTTGGTTAAGTAGGGTTCTGTATTTTTCGTGAGTACCCAATTACAAATTATATTATATTAAAGTTATAAAGCTCTGGACTTCTGTGATTCAGTGCTTCCTGCTGGTATTAAGATCATGAGACTTAGCATGGAGGATGCGCTTAGGGTTGCCGAGTCGCTGTGGTATAGGCATACGGATAATACGGTTATAGCTGTTGCCCAGGATTGGCAGAGTAAGGATGTATTAATGGTGGCTAGTATGAATAAGGATGCTGTTGTGAAGACACTGACAACCGGCATGGTTCACTACTGGTCACTCAGCCGTAAGAGGTTGTGGCTTAAGGGTGAGACGAGTGGTCACTATCAATACTTAGTTGATTTCAGAGTTGATTGTGATGGTGATGCGCTTTTACTCAAGGTTTACCAGATTGGTAATGCCTGCCATTTAGGCACCAGGTCCTGCTTTGACGCTAGGTATGTGAATAAAATTAGGCTAGGCACGAATCTTAATACAGGCGAACCTTGATTCCAGCCTCATTTAAATATACCTTAAGTTTCATGATATTTATTACACCCATATGAAAGACGCTCGCCGCCAGGGCCGCATCAGCGTACTTAAGCACCTCAAGGAAGTGCCTAGGCTCACCGGCACCGCCACTGGCTATTATAGGTATGTTCACGGTTTCGGACAACCTCCTGTAAAGCTCATAGTCATAACCAGCCTTAGTGCCATCCGCATCTATGCTCGTTACAAGCAGTTCCCCGGCACCAAGTTCCTCAACCATCCTAGCCCAGTCAACGGCGTCTAGCATGGTTTCCTTCTTACCACCCATTATGAAGACCCTCCATGACTCATTAACCCTCTTGACGTCAATGGCAACGACAACGGACTGGGAACCGTACTCCCTGGCCAGCCTACTCACTAGGCTTGGATCCTTGACAGCCGCGGTGTTTATGCTCACCTTATCTGCACCAGCCTTGAAGGCTGCATCAGCATCACTAATACTCCTAATGCCCCCACCAACACCTAACGGTATACTTACCGCCGAGGCCACTTCCCTAACCGTCTTTAGGAAAGTTGACCTACCCTGCACAGTGGCGGTTATGTCGAGTAGGAAGAGTTCATCAGCCCCCTCATCCTCGTACCTTGAGGCTAAGGCCACTGGGTCACCGATTACCCTAAGCCCCTCGAAGTTAACCCCCTTAACCACGACGTTTGCGTCAACATCCATGCATGGTATTATACGCCTAACCACGTTAATGGGCCTCATTAAACAACACCCTTGAGACTCGGTACCCCACCACCCTTAACCTCAATTGCCTGCCCCATGGCTAACCCCAGGGCCTTAAATATTGACTCAGCCACGTGGTGGCTGTTCTCGCCGTAAAGCACGTTAACATGTATAGTCGCCCTTAATGAGGAGGCTAGGCTCCTTATGAAGTGCGGTATCATTTCCGTGGACATGTCACCAACGAACTCCCTGTTAAATGAACCCTTGAAGGTGAAGTAAACCCTACCACCCAGATCCACTGAGGCCAGGGACAGTGCATCATCCATGGGCACTATTGCCCAGCCGAACCTGGCTATGCCAACCCTATCACCAAGTGCCTTGTCTATGGCTGAACCAAGCACTATGGCCACATCCTCAGCCACGTGGTGGTCATCAAACCCCCTTAGGTCCACTGCCTTGACAACCCCCGACGCACCCATGTAGAATATGAACGTCTCAACCATGTGGTTCAGGAACTTGACCGGGGTCTCAACCTTAACCTCACCCGGCTCCAGGTTCAACTCAACCTTAATCTCCGTCTCCCTGGTCCTACGCTCAACACTAGCCCCCCTGGCCACCACACATCACCCCCTTAACGTACAGTGCGTAGCCGATTATGACCCCATCAAACCCAAGCCTCCACAGCTCCTCAACGTCACTGCAGTTGGAGACTCCGCCGGCGTAGTAAACCTCCTTACCAATCCCCCTGAGCACCTTAACCAGCTCTGGGTTAACCTTAGGCCCCATTCCAGTGCCCTCAACGGACACATTCGTGTAAACCACCGCACCAACCCTGGGTAATTCATTAATGGCGTCGGTTATTCTCTTGGCCATAAACCTCCAACCCCTCGTCACAAGCCATTCCCCATCGGCGTCCAGGGATACGCCAACCTTATCCTCACCCAGCTCCTTAACCATTGCCAACAGCTCCTTGGGCTCCTCCACAGCGATTGTACCAACTATGACCCTTGAGCAGTATCTTAGAAGCAGCTCTGCGTCCTCAATCCCCCTAACCCCACCACCAACCTGGCACCTACCCCCCATTGCCGAGCCTACCCTGGCTATTGAATCCACGTTGACCGGCCTACCCAGCTCGGCCCCATCCAGGTCAACAACGTGAACCAGTGGATACCCCTTAACCAGGTTGAGGGCCTCAGTCAGGTTGAGCCTAACCAGTTCACTGCCCCTAACACCCCTCACCCTCTTAACCACTAGGCCTCCGCTTAGGTCTATTGACGGGATGACTAGGCCCATTAGGGTATCACCTTCTCTATGCTCAGGATAAGTATGTCCTTGGCCCCAGCCTTCTTCAATAGGGGTAGTAGGTCTGGGATTGAGTCCTCCGGGACCACTGAAATAACCTCCTTCATGGGCCTACCTGAGGCTACGTCAGCCACCGTGGGCCCCTCCATGGCTGGGAGTACCTTAAGCACTTCGGCTAGGCTTGGCTCAGGCACATTCATTAGTATGAGCCTCCTGCCGTTTGACGATAAGGCACCCCTCGCCAGCACTAGGAACTTCTCCACGAACTCCCTCTGATCCCCATTAAGCTCCCTGGGCGTTATTAAGACGGCTTCACTCTCCATGATGACCCCTATGGGCTTGAGGCCGTGTAGCCTCAGTGTGGTGCCCGTCGACATGACGTCCACTATGCAGTCGGCCACGTTGAGCATTGGCATGACCTCGGCGCTGCCGGAGATCCTGACTATCTTAACCCTCTTACCAAGCCTACCGAAGTATGATGAGGCTATGTTGACGTATTTTGTAGCCACCCTCACACCATCCTTAACGTCATCAATGCTCCTGATATCTGAGTTCACGGGTGCTGCGGCAACTATCTTACCTTTACCAAAACCCAGTCTCTCGACAACGTTAACCGAGGCACCACTTTCAATAACATAGTCTAGGCCCGTTATACCCATTAGCACTGAGCCTGACTCAACCACGCTCGGTATATCCTCCGGCCTGACCCTGACGAGGCTTAGGGATTGCCAATTCGTCGGTATTACAAGGGATCTGTCGTCCATGGCCTGGGGCTTGATGCCGATGTAGCTTAGGAAACCCATTACGGGCTCTACCAGGCGCCCCTTGGATGGGATGGCCATTAGGTATGTTGGAGGTTCATCATCGGTTAGGCGGGCTAACTGGAGTATATAAGCGTTACTGGTTAATCAATAGTGCAAGTGGATTAGTAAATAACCTACTATCGGCGGCTTAGGGTTAATTCAAGGTGCTCACCAGCCCTAACCCTCCACCTGGGTGGGACAACCACCGTTGAGCCATACTCCTCAACCAAGGCTGGGCCCTCAATAACCTGCCCCACGGGTAAGTCACCACGCCAGTAGACAGGGGCCTCAACCCACTCGTCGAAGAGCACCTTCCTGAAGGACCTTGGCTTAGTCTCACCGCCAATCCTCTGTGGCCTGAAGACTGGCTTAACCCTCCTAACAACAGCGAAGACCCTTATTGTTACGACCTCGATGGGCCTGTTAAGCCTAAAGCCGTAGGTGGCCTCATGCCTATCGTTAAAGGCCCTCTCCACATCCTCAAGCCTAGCCGGCCTACCAACCGGTATTGTTAACTCCCAGCCCTGCCCAACGTACCTAACATCAGCGTACCTCAGGAAGTAGTCAACCTTACCCAACCTACCCAGTAGCTCACCCTCAAGCCTACTGAACCCCTCCTCAAGGTCCCTTGGGTACGATAACCTGGCCTCAAACCTAGAATCCGCCATCAATAGGCCTAGGGCGCTGAAGGCACCCGGCTCAGGGGGTATGATAATGGTTCCTATACCCAGCTCCTCGGCTATGAATGGGGCGAACTGCGGCCCAGCGCCGCCAAAGGCCATTAGCGTGAAGTCGCCTGGATCCAACCCCCTCTCGACCGTGACAAGCCTAATGGCCCTAGCCATCTCCAGGTTGGCCATCCTAACCGCATCTAGGGCTATGGACACTGGGTCACCTAGCTTAGCGAGGCTCCTTAAGGCCAAATCCCTGTTGAGCCTCATACCACCGCCGAGTAGGTAATCCCCAATCCTACCTAGGGCTAGGTTCGCATCGGTTAATGTTGGCTCAACCCCACCCCTACCATAGCATGCTGGACCCGGCTCAGCACCAGAGCTCACTGGACCAACCCTAAGGGCCCCAGCCTCATCACGCCAAATAATGGTCCCACCCCCAGAGGACACCTCGGCTAGGTCTATGAAGGGGAACCTGACTGGGTAGCCTGAACCCTTAATCAACCTGCCGTGGTGAACCTCACCCCCAACCTCATACTCCGTGGTTACCTCGGGCTCGTGGTTGACTATTGATGATGCCTTAGCCGTTGTACCACCCATGTCGAAGCCTATGACGTTGCCTATCCCAATCACCCTGGAGAACTCGGCTGCAGCTATGGCTCCTGCAGCTGGGCCGGACTCAATGAGTTGCACTGGCCTCTCCACAGCCTCCTCAACATCCACCAGGCCACCTGCACTGGACATTATGAAGAATTTACTGACACCAATTTCCCCAAGCCCCCTTGAGAACCTGGCCACGTAGTCGCTGACTATGGGCATTAAAGCCGCATTCACAACGGCTGTTGACGTCCTCTCGTACTCACGGGGCTCTGGGGCAACCCTGCTGGATAGGCTTACGTAGTTGAAGTACCTCCTAAGCACCTTACCTGCATCCTCCTCGTTAACCGGGTTAATGTAGGAGTGGAGGAATGAGACGGCCACGGACTTAACCCCCATTGACCTTGCCTTGGCGGCGTAGTCCTCAACCTCACTTGGGTTAACTCGCCTAATCACGGTTCCATCAGCAGCCACCCTCTCCTCAACCTCAAACCTAAGCTCCCTAGGGACCAGCGGCCTTGGCTTATCGAAGAATAGGTCATAGAGCCTTGGCCTATTTTGCCTACCAATCTCAATAATATCCCTAAACCCCCTTGTCGTGAATAAGGCCACCTTAGGTAACTCAAGGCCGACTTGGCCTAGTAGGGCATTGGTCCCTATTGTGGTTGCGTGGAGCACCTCATCAATGCGCTGCCCAATCTCCCTCAAACCCCTCAAAACAGCTACCTCCGGTTCTTTAGGTGTCGTAAGTACTTTAAACGACTCTATGGTTCCATCATCCCTAAGTACCACGAAATCCGTGAAGGTGCCACCAACATCAACAGCTACCGTAACCATTATGAACCGCGTGGTGATTCCTCTATAAAAGTATTAGCTGCTGAACTTAAGATTCAATGGTATTGCGTAGAGGAAACCCAAGGTCATTAAGATAAGGAATTTAAGGAAGATGCGTGGATTGCTAGCTTTAGTGAGTATACCATGGGGCATAGGTTCAGTATTATAGTCCCAGGCCTACCAGCATATATGAGTCTCGGCTTCCTGGGCTTCTGCAATGTCACCTTAATTGAAGCTGATTCAAGATACCTAATCTTTGACCCAGGGCACTTCGGTAATAGGGAGTACTTGCTAAGGGGGTTAGGCTCCATCGGGTTAAGGATGGATGACGTAGACTACGTGATACTATCTCACCTTCATTACGACCATGCATTAAATTCGCTGCTCTTCAAGAGGGCCAAGGTAGTTTTATCCAGGAGGGAGAGGGAGTACGCCTTAAGCCAGGTTAATGACCCATATGTTGCCGACTTCCTGCTTAAACTACTTGATGAAAGGCTTATCCTGGTTAATGAAGGTGATGAAATGCTGGGTATAAGGTTCATTGAACTACCTGGGCATACTGGAGGTTCTATGGGTGCGTTACTCGATGACGGTACCGCCTTAGTTGGCGATGCAATAAAGTACATTGATGATGCCGTGAAAGGAAGAACCTCCTTTGCATATTACAACATTAATACCGCTAACGAGAGTATACTCAAGGCGTTGAGGGTTGCCAAAACGGTTATTCCAGGTCACGATACCCCATTCCAAACGTCTAATGGTAAGGTGAAGCCCATTGAGGGTCAAAGGAAGGTTGTAATGTACCTTAAAAGCAACGTGGACGTTGATATTTTAAGGGTTTAAGCTATGTCACTGAATAATTCCCCTAAGTTAAACCTTAACTTAGCCTTAATGCCGAGACCGTGAATCACTGACCATAGGGTTGCACTATTGCTACTTATCACAGGCTTCTTAACAACCCTCTCCACCTGGTTAATTACCTCGAAGGTCCTCCAATTAGTGCAAGATATGAATAGTGCATCGAAATTCTCCTTAACTTGCTGCGCAGCCTTAACCGCCGACTCATAGGCGGTTCTTGGGTTAAGGGCACCTATCACCGTGTTATCAACTATGCCCAAACCCTTGATATCAACCACCCTAATCCCATTAGCCTCAAGGAACTCCTTCTCCTTAATGTTCAACTCCTCTATGTAAGGTGTAACCACTAGGACGCTGCGTGCATTAACATGCCTAAGCGCCTCTAATACGGCCCCAGCTGTGGCCACTGCCTTCACCCCGGTTACATTCTCAATCCTCTGCTTAACCTCTTCATGATGCCTAGGCCCCTTGAATAGGCTACCGGTTGTGCAGGCGTAGGCTATTATATCCACGTTAGCCGTCCCCAACTCCATGGCAGCCCTCTCCGTCTCCCTCTCCATTTCCTCAAGTCCCTTTAAATTAACCTCCCTTAGTGTTATCCTGGAGCTGTGTATGGTTACCTCAGGTTCTTCAAAGGCATTGTTAAACTCCCTCTCCACAGTAGTATTTGAGGAGGGTATTATCACACCCACCTTTACCCAACTCATCAGCTACTTTACATAAACACGTATATATAAGCATTATGCTTAAACCTTATTTCTCAATTAATCGTCAAATGCGATAATACTTATAAAGGATGCTGAATAGCAGAGGTGGGAGGTGGGTATGGTTTCGGCCAAGACACTTGCATTAATAAGCACTAGTGTGGGTATAGCGTTCGAGTGGTATGATTTCTTTCTATATGGCCTATTATCAACCTATATAGCTGGACTCTTCTTCCCATCTAAAGTAGCAATATTATCACTACTATGGTACTACCTGGTGTTCCTAATAGGCTTCCTGGGAAGACCCCTAGGTGGTGTTATATTTGGGCGTATAGGGGATAAGATTGGGAGGATATATGCATTGTACTTCACGCTGTTATTCGCAGGTGTCTCCTCCCTTGTGGTAGCCTTCTTACCCACGTATTATCAAATAGGACTCGCCGCCCCCATTATCCTAGCAGCCATGAGGTTCCTGGATGGTGTAGCCTTAGGTGGTGAGTGGGGTGGATCCTTCTCACTAACCTCCGAGTACATAAACCCGAATAGGAGGGGACTTTACTCGGGTATTCTACAATCCACTGTTTCAATCGCATCATTACTCATAAGCGCATTAATCCTACTATTAACGTACATACTAGGCTCCACTGGGTTTGAGGAAATCGGCTGGAGGATACTCTTCGGCATTGGGTTTGTGATAGCCATACTGGGTGTTATAGTTAGGTTGAGGGTTGAGGATTCGCCTGTGTTTAGGGAGCTACGGAGTAGGGGTCAAGTCGTTAAAAGCCCGGTCATAGAGGCCCTTAGAAGGCACTGGAAGTTAATATTAATAGGCATATTCCTGGTTGGCGTATTCAACGGTGTCTGGTACTACGTTAACTACGTGTTCTCGCTCTCCTACGCCACGACATTGGCTAAGGAGTTTAGTAAACCCTTCGTATCAAAGACGGTGACGGATCTGGGCATATTGATAGTGTCCATAATAGGTATCTTCGCCTCAATCCTCTTCGGCTACTTATCCGATGTATTCGGTAGGAGACCCCAGATGATTGCGGATGCAGTCTTTGGGATAGTGTTCTCAGCACCATACTTCCTAATGCTCACCAGCGGCAATCCAACGTTAGTAGTAGCCGCTATAGTGATTGGTGGGTTATTCGTCTACTACCTGGCTGGTGCAATGACGCCGATAGTGCTTGTTGAAATGTTCCCACCGCAGGTTAGGTATACTGGCATTTCACTGGCTTACCAATTGGGTGTGGGTATCCTTGGTGGGTCAACCCCCTTAATAATGACGTACCTAATAGCGGTAACACATAACATATACGCACCAATCTACTTCATGGTGGGTACAGGCGTTTTAGTGCTGGCCATGGTACTGCTGGTTGGTGAAACTAAGGGTAAGTTGTATGCCGGTGAGGAAATTTTAACAAAGCAATAATCTACGCCATGATAAGCCAGTTAATTAATGTGCTTAAAACATTAAGCTAGTATTTTAGATACGAAGAAACCCTCGCCACCGTGTATATGGGGCATTACCCTACCCACAAGTTGCGACACTGGGTAATTCCTGTATCCATCACTCAAACCCCCAACGTCAGGCTTAACCAGCTTAACACCCAATACCTTAGTTAACCTGTCCACAACCTCCTCACCCTCCTCTGGCAGTATTGAGCACGTTGCGTAAACCAACTCAGCATCCTTAAGTTGACTGACTATGTTTGAGAGTATTGCGTATTGTACCGCTGATTGGCGGTTAACTAAATTCGGCCTACGGTCAAGTATCAGCTTAATCCCTGGGTCCTTAGATACAGCGCCACTTGATGTGCAGGGTGCGTCAATGAGCACCTTATTGATCTCACCGCTGTTGAGCTTAATCAGCCTTGAGTCGGAGCGCGTAATGTGGACCCTCGACTCGTCGACACCCATCAGTTTCATTAAGCGCCTCATCTTACTGAGCCTACCCTCAGAGATGTCAACAGCAACAACCTCAGCCCTACCCTCAGTTAACTGCATTATTAAACTGGTCTTCATGCCTGGGGCGGCGCAGGCGTCGAGAATTACGTCGCCGGGCTCCGGCTTCAGGTTAAGCACAACCAGGGCTGACGCCAAGTCCTGGGGCACTACAAGTCCCTGCCTGAATAGCCTTAGGTAGCCCAGCGGCTTCCTGTAACCCTCAACCATGAGCATGAAAGGGTATTGCCTGTTTTGCCTAAACTCAACACCCTCATCCTCAAGGAGCCTAATGGCCCTGTCTAAGTCAATCTTCAGGGTATTGACCCTCAGCCAAGTGATCCTCCTGTTTAAGTGGCTTAGATAGGCCTCAAGTTCACTAATGTCCATGCCCTTACTCAACTCCTCAACTATGAACCTGGGGAACGAGTATCTTATGGATAGGTACGTTAAGGGATCCTCATCCCTAATCTCAAGCAGCCTACCCTCAACCTCCTCCACGGTGGCCCTAACCTTCCTCCTAAGCCTCCTCGAATAGTGGCCATTGGTGTTTAACATAAGCCAAGCCTTAACCATAGCCTTCCTTGATGTTGAGCCCAGTAGTTGCCTAGCCATGAAGGATAGGTAGGCGTAATTCCTAACAACGTCACTGACGGCGTTGTAGTAGACCCTCAATGGGGCCCTCAACCTATGCCTAAACCTGGCGTAGTGGAAGGCCTTATCCATGGAGACTAACCTATCCTCAATAATGTACATGACCTCCGAGGCAAAGTCAACGAAGTCATCGCCAAGCTCAATGGACATTACTTGAAGGTTGTTAACTCAGTTAAATTAAGCTAACTCCCTTAACCAGCACGCAATGAACCATTGAGTAATGAATGCTTCCTAAACCATCCTTAATAATTGGTGGGAAAAACTGTATTTAACTATATTATAAGTTAATATTAAATCATTTGAATATCTCCTTAACCTCGTCTGAGACGTAGCCACCCCTCCATATTGAGCCCTTGAGGTGCGGCTGGTATTTGGGTATGACCCAGTATACCATGAGCGGCGTGTATATTAGGCCTGACAGTATGAAGGCTAATATCCAGGCGTTGTTGAAGAATACGGCGTGGTATGGTATAGGTGCGTATATTATGAAGGTGACCACGGCGAAGGTTATGAAGGCCGCTGGGTTAATGCCCATCCAATACCTAAACCTGCCCCTGCTCAGGAAGACATCCCTCAGCTCAAACTTAAACCTCCTGATTAGGGCGTAGTCAAATATTATGATGCCCTCCACAGAGCCCAATAAGCCACCGTAGGTCAGTAGCCAATTGTACAGGTAGCCGTAGGCTGAGCCGTAGAAGGTCCAGGCGCCTAGGACAACGGCCACAGCCACGACTATTAGGACGCCCCTGAACCACGTTATGTACCTGGGCAGCGTGTTTGCGAAGTCGTAGGCTGGGCCAACTGTGTTTGCGAAGACGTTGACCGCGAAGGTGGCTAGGAGGAAGAGTAGGTTAACGGTGACGCCGGCAATAGGCCCCATGTAGAGTGTCGCCAGCAGTATTGGGTCCCATATTGGGTGACCGGTTATCCTCATAACAGCCCCGGTGGTCATTGTACCAAGCACGGCGACCGCAAGCATCATGAATGGCATTGGGACTTGGCCAGCTGTCTGGGCTAGTTGGCTCTTGGCGAACCTGGTGTAGTCGGGCATTGAGAGCGCCATGGTTGCCCAGTAGGCTATGTTGGCGTTTAGGAACGCCAACCAAGCCATCCAGTAGGTTGAGCCGCTTAGGCTGCTGTGTATCGCGAAAATACTCCCATAGCCCCAGTGGGTTAGTGACATGAAGTGCAGCCATAGGGCCAGGAACCCGGCTAGTATCAGTGGTGCCGATAACCTGGCGAACCACTTTAAGGCTGGTTGGGCATTGGGCACCGGTGAGTGGTATAGTAAGGCCAGTTGGAGGAGTATTATCAAAACGAAGGTAACCCAGAAGACCTGCGGGAAGGCTAGGCTTATGGTGAAGGGTGATGCAATTCCCCTAGCCACCAGGGACTCTAAGGCTGGTAGTTTACCGCTTAGTATTGCGTATATGCCCACGGCCGCCTCCGTCATTATGTAGGTTTCAATGCCCCACCAACCAGCACCTATGATCGCCCTGATCCAACTAGGGAAGATTGCACCGTAGACGCCCCACCTGGTCCTCGTTAAGACTGGTTCAGGTATGCCGTACCTTGCACCACCGTGGGATTGGATTATCATGGGTACTAGGACTATTAGGTTGCCTAGGAAGACCACCATTATTGATTCAAGTGTCCCTAGGCCGAAGGATAGGCCAACGCTTGCCAGTGACCAGCTTGGCACTATGAAGGCCATGCTGAACCATATTGCTGCATATGTGTACCAGTCCCAGGTCCTCCTGCCTATTGGCGTTGGGTGTAGATCCCTGTTCCAAAGGTACTTCTCCTCGGGGAAGGAGACCGTTAACTCTAATTGACCCCTCTCTTTATTGTAAATCACCGTGGATTGGGTGTTTATGGTTTCCCCCACGGACGCCCTCGACCCGTCTACCAGTCCCCATTTAAACTTAACCCTTCCGTTAACTGGTTATACCAGGATGAGCAACTCATGGTGCCCCTCTACTCACTGATTCAAGCATCCTCTTCAACCTGGCCTCAATGGCGCCTAGTATGGCCAGGTACTCGGCTGGGTTAACGTACTCCAGCTGTGTCTTGTCCAGGGGGCACCTGTAGTCGTACATTAGGGCATCGTCCTCGCTGTACCTCTTGAAGCACCTTGGGCATATGTAAACCGTGGTGCTGGTTAATTGACGCATCAAGGCGTCTATCTTATCCAGGACTCCACTTATCAGATTAACCATGAACCTCCTAATGTCCTCATCCTTTATGGACCAGGACTGCTCAAGCTTACCCGCAGACTCACTGAACTCCTCAATAACGGAGGCCAGCCTCATGTTGTAGAGGGCCTGCAGAACCCTCCTAACGTCAATGGCGTTGTAGCCGACTATCGAAGTCAACTTATCATCAGTCATAACCTCCCCCCTACTAAGCAGGGTGTTCAATATGGCGACGGCCAACTTACCCAACTCATCATCACCAAACTCGATGAGAACCCTCCTGTAAACGTACCTCCTAACCAACTCAATGTAAGGCTGCATTAACCAACCCCCCTCAAGCCAGCATTATTAACACTACCGCTAGGTAAGCATCACTCTTCCTCCTCCTCATAGGGCGACTCACTTTCAAGGCCGTAAAACCTCATTATCTGGTTCATGGCTAATTCCAAATGCATCACGTCACTCTTCTTAATGCTCTCGTGTGGGAAGTCATCACCAAACGCCTTAAAGTATGGGATGGCGTACCTGCTGAACTCCACGTAATCCTTAAAGTTACTTATGAAGTCCCTAAGCCTCCTCTCCAGCATCCTACTACCCTCACCCTGCACAGCCCTGAAACTTGGCTTACTACCCTCACCCACCTCACCCTTAAACACCCTAATGCCCAGCGACTTAATTACCGTAGTCGCCTCACGGGCAAGCCTCTGCGGATCGAAGTTGAAGACTATTATGAACTTTGGTGGTTGCCTATCCTCCTCCTGGAAGAAGTTCATCAACTTCTTTATCATCATCTCAGTCCTCATTATATCCGTTACAATGGGCCTAACCACAACAACTGCCTTACTTGCCCTACGAACAGCAATTAATGTATACCTCCTATCGAAGAATGGGGCGGTGTCCACTATAACCACGTTGAACTGGTTGACCCTGGCCTTATCGAGGATGTTCCATATTATGTTGCCCACATCCATGTACTGCCTCTCGGCGAAGAACTCCTCAAACTCCTCCCCAGGGGCCAGGACCTTAACCTCATTAAACTCAGCCATAACGTCAATTCCATACCCCCTCGCATAGCCCATTAACGTCGTGTAATCCGTAAGGTTAACCTTAGCCCCCTTATTGAACTGTTTGATTAAATTCATCAGCGTCTTACCCTGCTCAAGCAAAGCCTGATACCCGATATCGCCAAACACCCTGAGCGTCAACCCAGCGGTTGGATCCAAGTCAAGTATCAGGGTGTTTAAGCCATCCCTCACCGCCTTGTAGGCCAGCATCAATGATACCGTGGTCTTCCCCACACCACCCATTGCAGATATAATGGGTATTATCACGCTACCCTTTGCCGCATCCACACCTAAGTATTAGTGGTGAATTATTTAAACCTATAGAGTAACTTTGATACTTAAAACCATGAATGTGATTGACGCCCTATTAAAATTGAAGGTTAATCTATGTGATAATGAGAGGTGTGTTCAAAGGTACCTGGCCTCATTATTGGGCGCTGACGTGAACGTTATCATTAATGGTTACGAGGTTGACGTCTACGGTGTTGGCCTAGCCATTGAGGTTAAGGTTAACTCAAGGCCTTATGATGGTGTTGGGCAGGCCATAGCCTTAAAGAGGGTGTTGGGGATTAGTAACGTGTGGCTAATCCACGTGTTCCTCAGGGGCTACGTTAACTTGAGCAAGCATTGCGGCGACCTTAACCTGATGCTTAAGGGCCTGGATATTAACTACGCCGTGGTGAGTAATGATGGGTTATGTTTAAACGGTGTACTGCTGAAGAAGCCAATAAGGTTCCTTAATTCACCCGAATTCGCATTGCTACCTTAATGACCATGTCTACCTAACCTGTTCAATCTCCTAAGGCTACACTACTTAAATAGTGCTTAATCGAGTAGGGTCTATGGTTCCTTTGATTAGGCCCGTCCTGGTTCCTTCTAGGCTGCCTGTCGGTGACCTGAGGAGTGGGGTTGGCACACCCTACATGGTTTACGACGTTAGGAGGGATAGGTATTGGCTCCTGTTCACTGGTTGGAGTGACCCAACCGGCCTTAAGAGGGAGGGTTTTGTTGCGCCTGTTGATGAGGGGCTTAACGTTGATTTAAGTGGCTTGAGGAAGATATTACCATCAACCTTCCCTGAGCCGGCCGAGTACACTAATAATGCGGTTAGGGGGCTTTACAATGAGGCTAGGGATGAGTTCTACGTAACCTCAACGCACGGTAAGGACGCCTACATATTCGTCTTTGATCATGAATGGGTTCTTAAGGGGTATAAGGTGCTTGTCGGTGGCTTTAACAAGGATTCAGGCTTCCCCATTAGGCCAACTGGGGCCTACGGTAACATTAGGGATGCCTTAGCCGTAGCCCCGATAGGCGACTCCTCGGCCGTTGGGTTATTCATGGTTAGGAACTTTGACGACCTCAATGAGCTTAAGGTTGAGGATTGGGGTGAATTGGGTAGGTGGGGTAGGGGCAACGACGTCATCGACTTCACCACTATGCCAAGGTTCCAGGTCTTCGTCGAGGTTGACTCACCCAATAAGTGGGTCCTGCAGACCTACATAGGCCCAAGCCTCGATGAGGTTTGGGCAATAGATGACTTGAAGAACGTGGCCCTACTGGAGGCATCACTAATGCCGCTACTGGGCGTTGAGGATTCACTAACCCAAATCGGTCACCCGCACTACACAACCCTGCCTGATGGTAAGCCGAAGCTGCTCTTCGCATCCTTTAGGGATACGTGGAGCACGAGACCAGACACCAAGAGGGAGGGGTACACCCACGAGATTTGGGCGGTCTACGTGGACGAATCCATATTCAACCCAGCCAGCTACGGCGAATTAAGGGGGGTCTTCACGGGCATTGAGAGTAAGTGGTACTACGTGCCACACGCAGACAGGCTGCTAGTATCAATAAGCGGGGAGGCTGAGCTACACCAGAAGCTAGACCTCCACGATGAGGTGGAGCAGGTTACTAAGCTAAGTAGGGGGATTAACGTCATTGATAAGCCAGCCACCTGGGTTAAGATTAAGGCCGGAACCCAAGTTAAGGCAACTATAAAGGCAGTCACCAAGTAAACACCCTCAAGGGCAAGCAGGGTATTATTAAAATAACTAGTTGCAGGCTTTGCGTTAATTACGGGTATCCGTGGATGGTTGTAGGTACGTGGGTTATGCATTTTCTATGATTACTGTTGCCTTAATCTTCTTCCCGTGAAGCCCCTGGGCTTCTCCTATAATCCTAGGTGGGTTTGACAACCACACACTTAAACCATAGACCATGCCCATACCCCCACCGCATTGATGGTACCCGGTGAGGGGTTTGTTCGCTTGGGCAAGCGGATCCTTGAGGGGTACCGTAAGGTGTTGAGGGTTGAGGTGGAGGTTAAGGGGTATGAGCATGCCGTCACCTCATTGCCCAATGCATGGGTACCTTGTCTCTTGGTGCTTTGAATCCGCAGTTCGTGCAAGCCATTACCCTGCCTCTCTCCTGGATAAGTTTATGCCCACATATTGGGCATATTGTGCTTGGTAGCCTCTTGAACCTGTATGGTACACCATACCACTGCAACTGGGTGACAA
>Ga0081474_124671_pt1 | contig 16362 bp, 12 predicted proteins | sample OneHunmetagenome_2_FD_70978 | JGI IMG/M metagenome (GOLD analysis project Ga0081474, IMG submission 70978) | Ferrous microbial mat communities from One Hundred Spring Plain, Yellowstone National Park, USA v2 (version 2) | ecosystem: Environmental > Aquatic > Non-marine Saline and Alkaline >... | reverse complement strand
ACAACAATTTCATTCATTTGAAATTTGGTTAAAATTTCCTTAAAGTTGTATCATCTAAACTCTCTGATTTATAATAAAAATTTTGAATAAGGTTAAAATTATTACTATCTACTTTATTAACTGATAAATCTTGTGTTGAATTGAAATTAAATTTACACCTTATATAATTTATACTGAATTAACAAAATTGTTGTCCACACTCCTGATTAGATAGAAAATTTTTTTTTAAAAAGACTTAGTACACTCACTTATGGACCAAATTTACGTTGCCCTCTTTGATGTTTCTCTCTTTATACTTATTGCTGAGGCCGTAAGGTCCTTTTTAGCGAAGTTTAACATACCGGGACTAGTAGGAGAAATTTTAGCGGGGATAGCTATAAGTCCTTACGCTTTTGGTTACTTAATTAACGACATAGCAGGCTTTCCTCTAATAAATATAGATAATTATATTCAGTTTATGGCAGAATTTTCAATTATATTATTAATTTTCGCCTCTGGACTTGAGCACGGATTAGCGCCAATGAAATCAGCAGGCTTATATGGCTTTTTAGGAGCGTTTTTTGGTGCGTTCTTACCCTTTATAGTATCTTATTATATTTATTCCCCTAGATTGGGCATAGATTCTGCATTAATATTAGGAGTTTCTATGGGAGCTACTAGTTTAGCAGCAGTCATATCTATCATTGAAGAAGAGAGATCAAAGGGGAGAAGTATAAATTTCATTATCTCAGCTTCAGCGGTAGATGATATAGTAGATCTAATACTTTTATCAACAGTTTTGGCAATCTTACAACAAAAGTATATAAATCCAGAATCCTTAAGCTTAAAAATTATAGAACTCATAATAGTATGGATTATAATTTTAGGCGTTTCTGTTGTAGTAATACCCAGAATAGCTAATAAACTTAGTGATAAATATATAGAGGAATTCCCCTTTGTAGTACTTTTCGGATTAACACTACTTATGGTAAGCTTAGGCTATTCTCCAATCATATCTGCATTTGTAGCTGGAGTGTCATTGGCTAATAGTACAAAAAGTATTAAAATTAGGGAAATTAGCAACACTTTACTAAGTATCTTCGGTTCCTTATTCTTCGTGGTAACTGGAACTGAGATCAATTTAAGAGCCTTTAGTATCAATACCTTAATTCTTTCCTTAGAATTAACAGCAATAGCGTCAATTTTCAAGTGGTTAGGAATACTTCCCTTTGCATTAATCTATTTGAAAAACTTTAGATTTGCAAGTAGTGTAGCAATAGGTATGATACCAAGAGGTGAAACTGGTTTAGTTGTAGCGTCAATAGGAATGTCAGCTAATGCCTTAAATCAAGAGGAGTTTGAAAGTATAGTGATTATGTCTCTCTTAACAACGCTAATAGGCAGTATTATATTTAAAGCATTAGTTAAAAAGAAGTGGATATAGTTTATTTACTTAAAATTAGTGATAATATTAGGATAAATGAAATCAAAGAAGAAATTGATGCAAATAAATACGCATAGGTATAACTTATTTGATACAATACTCCCATGACAGTATTGCCTATGAAGACGCCAATACTTCTGCCAGCTGATAAGTAACCCATTCCAGTTCCTAAAGATTCCTCTCTCACAACCTTGGAAATTATTGTAGGTTCAAATGTTTCAGTGGACGCTACTGCAATCCCCATTAGAAAGGATAATGGGTAAAGGGATAATAATCCCATTCTAGATAGAAAAGCAAATCCCAATGAAGCTAAAGCCGCTAAGAAATATCCTAAAAATGCTAAACTCTCTAGTTCCTTTAATTTTAGCTTTCCGAATATATATCCAAATAATGAAGATGCTCCTAAGAAAAAGCCATAAGATAACACTCCTAAATAATCTTTTCCAGTTATTTGCGTTGTAGTCAATATAGGGAATCCGAAACTATATTGACTAAACCCAAAGAACATAGTAGAAATTACAACAGTAAGCATTATTTTCCTATTTAAACTCACTCTTTTTTCTTTTACTACATTTTCCCTTTTATACCCAGCCTTTACAGTACTTAATACTAAGGTGGATATTATTAAAGGTATCGAGGTAAATAAAAGGATAAGAAAGATTGATACGTGAATGAATAACAAAATTGTTAAATAAGTAATTGCTAGTAATGCTCCTGCAATGTCTAATGAATGCAAAATTCCGAAAGCTTCTGATCTTTCTTCGGGTAATGTAACTTCGGCCATCATAGCTCTTCTGGGTGGAGATCTGAAGTTTCTAAACCACCAGCCTATCATGAAAAATATTAATGCCTCTATATAATCTCTTGATATTCCAAGTAGAGATGTAAATAGAATTAGTGAATTTCCTAATATAGCTATTTTCTTTCTTCCAAATTTATCACCAGCTATACCACCTAAATATGACATAGCTGTACCTAAGCCATAATTTAACGCTTCTGCAAATCCGTAAAGAGGAATAGGTGCACCGAAAATTACAACGAAAAGTATTGGAAAGGAAGCTACAGCTGCTTGATAACCTAAATCTGCAAAAAATGCAGAAAAGGATATTTTTAAAACTTCATTCCTATTCTTGATCATGTTTTAAAGAAGTAAGAAAAAAGATAAAAACTTACCTTATCTTCTCCTTATTAACGCTATTACTGTAATAATTACTGCTATTACGGCTATTACTAGTGAGATAGTATTGTATTCAGATGATATACTCTTATAGGAATTGAAGCTCTCACTCACATTAGCGAGTTGAGAATGTATAACGCTGACTTGCGTATTTAATGTATTAACTCTATTATTGAGGTTATTAACACTATTTTCAAAATACAGAGATGTGCTATTAGATGAACTTAATCCGTCATATTGAATTGCGATAACAGTTAAATTATAGCTGCCGTCAGGGTAATTGACAGTATCTATACTTATACTATGAGTTCCGTTACCACTAAAAGTACCTAATAACTCGTTGTTTAAATACACCATAACACTACTAACTTCTTGTCCCATAACTGTAATACTTACGCTCACATTACCGGTTATGTTTCCGTGAGGGGCGGAAATGATTATAGTTGGCAAAGACGGATATATGTTCCTCAAGTTAGTATCTATTGGAAATACTTTAGAATTAGATAATTTTATTCCGTTTATATTACTACTAGTCACATATAGCGTTGAATTATATAAAGTTAAGTTAATCACGTTTGATTGTACTATTGTTAATATGGTGTTATAAACTACTAAATTAGTAATATTACTATTAATTATTCTAATATTACTATTCATAACTGTGTCATTTATTAGGAAGTCATTTATTAAATTGCCGTTCATATTCTCTAAATTATCGTTAACTAAACTAGCGTAGTACGTTAGAGGGTCTGATAGTGTTTTTCCAAAGATGTACGTATATGGCAACACGTATAGAGTATAAGCTGAAGTGTAGTTCGTGGTAGTGGGATTGCCTAAAGCTGAAATTCCCGTTATTAGTACTTGAAACGGCTCTCCATAGTATCCTATTCCTGCTAAATATGATAGATTACCTGGATTTAAATTAGAAGGTAAGGTGAAGTTACCTACCCATAATCCTAACTTAGGATTATACCATAATGGTATTTCGACTATTTGACTTATAATGCTATAATCGCTTGTTAAGGCATTTGGATAGACTGTTGCACTGAACATACCGTAAGTTATCTCATTTGTACCATTCGTAATATTTGCGTAAATAATAACGTTTTGTCCTTCGAAAGCGTATTTAGTAGATTTGATCTCTACCTTAGCTAAGTTAGATACGTATATTTGACCGTAATAGAAACCCTTTATCGAAACATTTAGGCTATAAGAATGGTAGTCAGCGAATAGTAATATAGTGTATAGACCATTACTAACGTTCTTAGGCACATATAAGTATCCTAAATAATTAAGAGTAATTGGATTTAATGGTATGTAAGTCTTGCTTATCACGTTACCAGTTGGGCTAACTAATTCTGCAGTTATATTACTGCCGTAAAATACGTTATTAAAAAGTAATTGCGGTAAGTTTAATGGGGGTAATATAAATCCTTCGATTGTAATATATTGTCCTGGTGAAACACTTCCTGGCTCTGCAACAGTTTCTGGAAGTATAAATAGACTCTGCATATAGATTCCGTTAGTAAATGCATTAAATCCGTAAGCATTAACTCCTTCGATTAATAAATCTCCTACACTTAAGTTAAACGGTAAAATAGCTTCTCCAGTTCCGTTTACTATTGTGACATTTATCTTGTCTTCTAAGACATATTGATTTGTGGTAATATTATAAGATAAGATAGCTAGTGTAATATTATTTTCATCCATGGGTGGCATACCGTATATATTAGTTACATTTATAATTACGGGAACGCCTATCTTCGTATAGACTGGAGTAAAAGTAATAGGATAATCGAATTCTATATAGTAACCCGAAAAAGCCTCATAATAGCCTGTACCACTTACTCCGTTATCACTCTTTCCTATTACGTATATAAATAATATCCCATTGGCGTTACTAGGTAAGACTCCAGAACCACTCCAGACTTTCGTAAGAGGGTTATAAGTTAGGCTAAATTCCGTTACGTTGCCTAAATAGTTCTCAATAATTGCTGTAAAGTTACCATTTTGTACTGGAGTTCCATTATAAGTTATGTTAGCAATCACTAAAATTCTCTGCCTTGGATATAACTGTATCGTAGGTATACTAGGTATAGAAGTATTATATACGTTTACCACAATTGATAACTCTTGCTTAGTAACATTCATAGGTAATAGCTTAGCGAAATAGCCTGCATTTATAGTTCCATATCCAGTTACTAAATTATATCCGTATTGTGTAACCCAAGGTATATTATAACCAAAAGTTATTGGTTCTATAGCCTTTCCGTAATAGTGATTTGCCATATAAGTTATAATGGGGTTTAATAAGCCTAGTTTAGTATGAGTGTAACTTTCTATAATTGCAATTAATCCTGCAACTAAAGGTGAAGCCTCACTTGTCCCACCAGTTATTAATGTTGTATTACCTGGGCAAATAATGTAAATCCCCGGATATATATTAGCGTTAGCAGACACTTCTGGAATTAACTTACCATTAGGGTAGGTATTAGGCGTGGGTAAACTCCATTGATACCAAGGTTTAGGCTCTATAATACTGACACCTCCAGTAGAACCTCCATAATTTACGCTATTAGGCACGAAACCGTAGTTCGACCAGGCGGTCTGATAATAAGAACCATTAGGGAATTGTATATAAGTGGTAGTACCACCTATTGAAGTAACGAAAGGAGACGTGGAGGGATATCCCACAGTTCCTATAGGCCCGTTACTATAACCAGAACCTCCAGCATCTCCAGAGCTAGCTAAAAACGTTATTCCCTCTGCTGATCCTAAGGCATAATATTCGTCTGAGAGTATTACACATGAATAGAATAAGGCCCCATTAAAAAATGTTGAGAAGGTAGATTCTGGTATACTAAAACTTTGCGATAAAACATTAACGACATCTTGACTTACAATATAAGCTATTATTGATGATAACGGTAAGTTAGGATTTGCAATATATAATATAATGTTTGCGTTTGGAGCCATTGTATGTGCTATCTCCACATCTAAACTTATTTCACCAGCCCAACCTGTTAAAATTCCTAAATTAGGATTATAGGGACCAATCGGTATTATTGTAAAATTGGGCGGATTAGGTAATCCCGTGACTCTATCGAAATATGCTAGTTGTTGTAATATATAGGGATCTCCATAAAAGTCTAGAATTCCTATAGTAGTATTCTTACCTTGTGAGGGAATTACAGTAGTATTATATACTCTTTGAAGGGCAGTAGGCCAATAAGCTTCTACAGGGAAAGTTTGGTTTATGTTTTGTGGTAGTTTTTCTAATGTTTTTTCCGTAATCAGTGTACTTGGGTGTGAGAAGAAAATAACAGATAGATTGCTTGAATATATAAAAGCGTTAATTTTAGGATATCCATAGTTTGTATAATAGGTTATAGAACCATTAGAGTATACAGCGAAATTTGTACCTAAATATTTCTCAACTTGGCTTACTGTACCTTCAACTACTATTACGGAATCTAAGGCAGTAAAGAGTACTTTAAATCCCTTAGCTTTCACGTAGTTTAAAATGCTGTTATATTCATTTACCGGTAAGAAAAGTTGTTTGATTTTCTGAGGTGTTAAGAATTTATGATATAATGGTGAATTGGGGTTTGATACCGCACTGGCATAATAATATAATAAGCCCAAGTTTCTTAAGGGCAAGTAAATGTTTACTATTACCTCTTGTTGGGGATTTAGACTTCCGATCTCTCTAAACCCCTTTAATACTGTTGGATTTTGATAAGAATATGCAGCTGTTATGGTAAAAAATGGAATAATGGAAATTAACACTATTGCTATAAAAAGCAATCCCTTATACATAAAATATACTACTAATATTACTTTTTAAGCTTTTCATTAAGTGTATCAGTCAATATACTAGTGTACTTTGTTTAAATCTCTTTGTAATAATATGTCTAAATGGAAATTCAACAATTGGGCTATATCAAATTAGCGAGACTCAAGGAGTATTATTAATTTGAGTATTACTTGACAGTTAGTAAGAAATAACATTAATTAAGAATATAGAAAAATATTTTATGAGATTTTTCTAGCTGGTTTCGGAGTCATAATGAATACTGTTAATAACGTTAAAACGCCTATTAATCCACAAATTGTAGTATATATTTCTGATAATTGTAAACTAATTGTGTATAATATCGCGAAAACTACACTACCTAAAGCTCCACCTAATGCCTTACCAGTATATAGGATTCCACTATTAACAGTTGAAAACCTAGTGCCAAATATCTCTCCGGCAATGTTAAAGTATAAAGTTATCATTGATCCACCAGCAAAACCTATGAGGATGGTTGAGATTGCTATCTGTTCCAATAGAAGCATAGTAGCACCTACAGTTATTATTACGTTTAAAAGTAGCGTTGTTCTTACTATTCCGAGTCTATCTGCAACGTAACCGAAGAATGGTCTTAAACCACCACTTAGTAATGGTAATATAGATATTAAGGCTACTAGTTCTTGCTGCGGTAAATTTTTACCTAGCACGGGCAATTCTGAGGACATTACAGTTAAGGGAACTACTGCACCTACAAATGATATGTAAATTAGCCAGAATTTTAACGTTAAAATTACTTGCTTAGGTGTTTGCCCCGTTAATTTAGGTGGATACTCAGATAACCAAAGGAGTATTGGGAGTAATATTATTTCGATTAAGCCTATACTCAGTGTGACTACTCTATAATTATTGACCATTGAAATAAAGGGATTTGCGATTGCGGAGCCTAACCCGAATCCCATTGAGACTACCCCAGTAGCGAATCCCATTCTATCCCTAAACCATTTCATTGCTAGATTTGCAGCTATCCCATAGAGTATCCCCTCTCCTATACTACCTATACTCCACGTTATGTAGAAAACGTAAATATTAGGGGATAGGTAAGTTCCTAAAAATCCGATTGCAGATAAAATAGAGGAAATTATTCCTATTGTTCTTGGACCAAATTTATCCGCAAAATGACCCCCTATGGGTTGAAAGGCTGAAGAAAATATACTAAATAGTGTAAAGCCTAAGGCTATCTGGACTAAGGATACGTCAAAACCCGATTTAAGTAGAGGTTCTAACGCGTTCCACGAGTATTGATATAGTGAGTTAAAGCACATTACTATGAAGCCTATTATGATGAACTTATTCCTATTCATAGGGTAGATTTTAGTAGTTAGTTAAAAAACTTAATACTCATTGTCTCTTTATAACATATCTACTTAAAATAACAAAAATGAAACCGAAAACTATAATACCTAAACTCCAAAGCAGGGATACTATGTTGCCTGCGAATGAGTAATATAAAGCTTGTGAAACATAAGTGGTTGGCTCAAGGAATGTTATATATCTATAAGGCAGAGGTATGAAGGTTATTGGAAAATACACTGGTGCGAAGAAAGATAGGACAAACCCTATTATTACCGAATATTGATTAACTGCATACATATTTTTTATTCCCAGGCCTAATGCCATCCCCATCATTGAGCCCATGAATATTGAAGATATTAAGGCTACTATTAGATAGGGTATCGATTTTATTTCAACATGAAGTAAATACTCTCCTAAGATTAGAATTATTGGAACCATTATTAGGGTCGCAAGTCCATTACTTAATGCGATACTTATAGCGTATAGCTCTCTAGGAATCCCAGTTGCTATCATTAACGAGAATCTACCAGCGTTTCTCTCAAAAGCTAGCGATTGGGCTACTGATGTTAAAACTCCAACTGAAATATAAAACGTTATAGTTCCAGCAACTATGTAAGGAGTTAATGAGTGGATTGAAATATAGCCGAATACCAGCATGAAACCTATTGGGAAAAGTATTGAGAAGAAAAGGAAAGCTGGCAAATATGCCTTAATCATTTTTATTTGCATTATTATTAGGTTAACGAATTCAGTCAGCATTTCTAATCACCTGAAGGTAGATCTCTTCTAAACTTGGCATTCTGACCTCAAATTTCCCGTTTAAGTTCATTATTAATTTTTTCAATTCTTCCTCGCCTTTTACTTTGTATACCTTACCGTTAGTATAGTCTATGACCTCATACCAGTCTGCGAATTTCTCTTTTATTTCTGCAGGCGTCCCTTTAACTATTATTCTTCTGTTTAAAAAATATATCCTATCCGCCAACCGCTCAGCTTCATCTAAATAATGTGTGGTTAATAGCATACTTCTACCCTCTCTTTTCATGTCTATTAATATTTCCCATACTTCCCTTCTTGCCTCCGGATCTAAACCCGTAGTAGGCTCATCTAAGATCAGCAGTTTCGGGTCATTTATTAAGGCCATTGCAATTAGCGTTCTTCTTTTAAGCCCCCCAGATAAATCTCTCGCTAAAGTATTTCTCTTACTCGATAAATCTAATCTATTTAATAGTTCTTCTCCCCTATTTTTTATAACCTCTTTAGATACTCCTTTTAATCTTCCCATATAGTAAATGTTATCCCATACTGTAAGATCTCCGTATGGTTCACATTCTTGAGGAATAACCCCTATTAATTTCTTTATTTGTCTATCTGTAGGCTTCTTTCCTAAAACCTTTATCTCTCCCTTATTTGGGGATAACTCTCCATAAATCTGTTTTACTAATGTTGTCTTTCCAGCACCGTTAGGACCTAGAAGGGCTACTATTTCTCCTTCATTGACTTTCATGGAAATATCCTCATTTGCAACTAATTTTCCGTACATCTTCCAAACGTTTTTGACTTCAATCACATTCATATGTATTCCTATTAATTCATGACTTTTTTAAATTTTTTGTAAAGTAGCGTTTACAAAATGTTAATAGAGTAGATCAGCTCAATGTGCTAAATAAAAATTCTTTGCCTGGATATTCATATAAGGTTATTATTTGTTAAAATATTAATATGTTTTGACAAATAAATTGTTATTATAAAAGCTTATAATGCATATGCTCTCATTATATTTTATGAAGGTAAGGATAGATTTACCTCAAGACGAAATACCCACAGAATGGTATAATATTTTACCAGATTTGCCAGAAGAATTACCTCCCCCTATGGATCCTACTGGAAAAGCTTTTGAGTTGCTTAAAAAAGTCTTACCTAGTAAGGTCCTTGAATTAGAATTTAGTAAAGAAAGATATATAAAAATTCCAGAAGAGATTCTAGATAGATATTTACAAGTCGGAAGACCTACTCCTATAATTAGGGCTAAAAAATTAGAGGAATATCTAGGAAATTCTGTGAAAATTTTCTTAAAAATGGAAAGTTATACTTATACTGGATCTCATAAGATTAACAGCGCCTTAGCTCACGTTTATTATGCAACTTTAGATAACGCTAAGTTCGTCACTACTGAAACTGGTGCAGGTCAATGGGGTTCTGCTGTAGCATTAGCTTCAGCACTATTTAAGATAAAGGCTCATATATTCATGGTTAGAACTAGTTATTTTGCAAAACCGTATAGAAAATACATGATGCAAATGTATGGTGCTGAAGTGCATCCATCTCCTTCAGATTTAACGGATTTTGGAAGGGAATTACTATCAAGAGACCCTAATCATCCAGGCTCTTTAGGGATAGCGATTAGTGAGGCTGTAAAATACGCTGAAGAACACGGTGGAAAATACGTGGTAGGCAGTGTTGTAAACTCAGATATAATGTTTAAAACTATAGCGGGTATGGAGGCAATGAAGCAAATGGAAATAGCAGGGGAAGATCCAGACTATATCATAGGAGTAGTAGGAGGTGGTTCAAATTACGCCGCTTTGGCTTATCCATTTTTAGGAGAAGAGCTAAGAAAAGGAAAGATTAGAAGAAAATATATAGCCAGCGGTTCCTTAGAAGTCCCTAAGATGACTAAAGGAGTTTATAAATATGATTATCCAGACACTGCTAAATTACTACCTATGCTTAAGATGTACACTATTGGCTCAGACTTTGTTCCCCCACCAGTCTATGCTGGAGGTTTAAGATATCATGCAGTTGCTCCTACTCTTAGTTTGCTAATGAGCAAAGGAATAGTTGAAGCAAGGGATTACTCTCAAGAGGAATCATTTAAATGGGCAAGGCTGTTTTCAGAAATCGAGGGCTATATTCCAGCTCCAGAAACCTCTCATGCATTACCTATAATAAAGGAGATAGCGGACGAGGCTAAGAAGAGCGGAGAAAAGAAGACTATACTTGTGAGTTTTTCTGGTCATGGTCTCTTAGATTTAGGGAATTATGCCTCAGTATTATTTAAAGAGTAGTCTAACTTTTTTTATTTTTGTGAAAAGTTCTCTAGCCCTTTTAATAGGTAGTTTATTATTAACACTAATTCAATGGTACTCTTTCTTTCTCATTTCTCAGCTCTCCTTATTTTTATTTCCCATTATTTTAGGTGTGATAGTATTTATCTTAGGTTTTATAGGCAGAGCCTTAGGCAGTATCGTATTTGGATACATAGGGGATAAGATAAGCAGGAAGTTGTCAGTTATTTTAACTGCGTTAACTCTTCTAATAATCTCAGTCCTATTAATAGTCCTTTATAGTTACTATACAGATTTCTGCAAGGTCTAAGCTTAGGTGGAGAATGGGGAGGAGCTAGTACGTTAATAATAGAGGCTTATAGCAGTTCTAAATTTAGAGGGTTTATTACAAGTATTGTGCAATTATCCGTTCCTATAGCTATTATAATGTCTTCGTTTACCATATTACTTTTTTCAGTTTTCCACTTAATTCAAGAGTGGAGATTCGCATTAATTCTCAGTATTATAATCTCTATAGTATCTATATTCTTAATTAAAAATATGGAAGATAAAACGAATAAGAGCTCTTCAAGATTACCTTTAATTGATGCTATAAGAAACGATTAGAAAAACATATTAAATGTTATAGGGATAAAAATAAGTGAAAGTGCAAATTTTTACATATTTACATCGTATATTTTTACTCAACAGTTTCAGTAAATATATTATCTATAATCGTATTAATTTCTATATCAATTCAACTAATACTTTTGCCTTTTTTCGGTTACTTAAGTGATATTATTAGGAAGAAGACTGGTGATTTTAATTGGGGCTATATTAATGCTAGTAGGCGCTTATTTCTTCCTGTTAAGGCTGTTTATTGGAGAAATACTATTGTCAGTTTCGGATTCCGTATTATACGCTCCTCAAGCTTCTCTATTTACAGAGTTGTTTAATAGAAAATATAGATTTACTGCGTCAAATTTCTCATATCAGATAGCAAGCATAATTGGGGGTTCAATAGCCCCCGCTGTTTTGAGAGCGACTAATTATAATGTCTTAACAGTGTGTATTCCTTACGTTGTTATAACTATAATATATTTGTGTTTAATTAGAGAAACTAAAGGAGAGAATATATAGCTTTTAAACTATATTTTTAATTAGGTAATACATGGGATCTATTAAAGAATACTCGCTGTTCTTTTTAAACACTAATCTGGCAGCTATAAGCTGCTCTAGTGCATGATTAAAGCTCCAATCTTCTATTTTCCTTCCCGTCAAACTTTCAGTAATTTTCTTTAGATCAGTCCAATTTATTTCTTTTGTCATACTTAGGGATTTTAAAATAGCTCTCTCCAATTCTCCAAATTGTTTAATCTCATCCGCAATTATACTCTTAGCTATCTCATTAACAATTTCCTTAGCTTTTTCATGAGAATATCCTAAACTTCTGAAATTACCGTAATATGTTAACCATCCAACTATGCCTCTATAGGTTTTAACTGCATCGTAAATCTCTTCTTCATTCATTTCAATGTTACATTTCCTCATTCCATATTTGAGGAATTCTTCACTTTTCTTATCGTCGAATGGACTAACCTCCATCTTAACTATTGGTCTTCCTTTAAATTGGAAGCTTATTTTCTTACCCTTACTTTCACCAGTTAATATTTTTGACAGTCCAATCATTGAACCAGTAAAAGCAAATCTTACGTTAGAAGTGTTATAAGCTGTAGATAGAACAGATATAAACCACGGTGTCGTAATGTTCTGAACTTCATCTATTACTATTATTGTATCATCAAGTTTTGCGAGTAAATTCTGAATACCCGTTACAGGTCTTTTTTGAATTTCTATCCTAAAAAGTTTTAAATCTATTTGTAATCTTGAAACATATAGATTATTTAGCAATAAATTACCAAATTCTTTTAACGATTTTATTCCAGACGCATCTACGAACACTCCATTAAGTTCCTTACTGACTATTTTTGCGATGGAAGTCTTTCCAACTCTTTTAGGACCTAATATTAATGGCCAAAATTTACCTTGAAGTAATTTTTCTACGTCGTTTAATACTTCCTCATTATCGTAAAAGTATTCTCTGCTATCCTTAGGATATGGGTCAAATATTTTGCACGTATTACCCATATTAGTAACTAATATGGGTATAATTATAAAGATTAGTTATCATCATATTACGATTAATATTATTACTATAACATGTGTTAAGAATCGATCTTAATTACCCATATTAGTAACTAATATGGGTACTACTACAAAAGAAAAATAAGTTTCATGTTAAAAATCTTTTAGTTTTAGTATACTTATATTTTGATTACCCTATTTGTAGTTGGTATTTCCTTAACTAATTCCCTAGCTCTTTTTTCAATAATATCTACCTCATAAATTGCAGTTGTTGAATAAATTATTCTTCCATCATTTTTCTTAGCTATTGCAGTTTCACCGAAAGTAGGTCTAGGTAATCTTAAGTTTACTTTCTCCCAACTGAAACCTTTATCTCTAGAAATAATTAATGGTTCATCACTCATCACGTGGGCTACTAAAAATTTTCCTAACTCTTCAATACCGTGAGCATAGCCACCTATCCTCTTTTCAAATTTGTTTAAGTCATTTGTAGTAAAAATTCCACTAGCTGTAGTTATTAGCAAATTATCTTCTTTAGAAAGTAAATTGTGCATATCTGCAAAGAAGTTTATTGGTTTTAGGTTCTTTATCGAATCTCCAACTAAAAGATTTCCTTCTTCTATTGTTGCAACTATTAGTCCTTTAAATAACGTTATATCAGTTATATGTGGAGGACCGTAAGGGAATTCCCAGCCCATTTTTTCTGCTTCTCGTGTTAAATCTAAAACCAAATTTGCAGAATTATTTTTTATTTCATAAATTTTCGGTCCATCAATAGACGCATATATTGCGTTATTATATTTCCATAATTTCCAACATCCTTCCTCTAATATTTTCTCATCATCCAATAGAACTCCGTATTCTGGCGAGCATACGTAAAACTTTCCACTATTAATAATCACATCCGATATACTAAAATCGTAAGGTAATTTCTCCAGTCTCTCTTCATCGGTTAGTTTAAATAAGCCTGCACGAGTTGCAATTAAATACATATAATATAACTTATTTTTATAACTTAAAGTATTTAACTGTTCAATCTCTTTGAATAACAGCAGTCATACAATGAATTCCTCCTGCTCCTCCAGTTAAGTTACTTACTTCTACCTCTATAACATCTAAGCCTTTAAACTTCTTATTAGCGGGATTCTTAGGGGCAACTATTTTTCCATCATCTATTGTTAGGAAATTTGTTGCATAAGCTTTAGCTTCATCTATACTTACATTTATTATATTAAATCCTTTTTCTTTCGTTATATAGTTATATAGATTAGTAACCTTTACCATTTTCCCGTCGTAGTAAACCTCTACCCTACTCTCCTTCATGAGCTCTTCAACGCCAATTACTAAATTTGAAGAAGCCACATTAAAAAACGTGTCTAAATGGAAGAACTCCTCCCTACTCTCATATACTACACCAACTTCATTCTCTACACCGAAAATATTTTTAGCACCATCTAAATCACTTCTATTTCCTATTCCGATTAATGCGAAGTCTCCCATTGGGAAGAAATCCCCACCCTCTAGTTTTCCCTTAATTATCTCCTTATACTTTACACCTAACGCCTCCCAGAACAATTTCATTATTTCGATCTCTTTCTCCCTTTGGTGTGTTGCCATTCTACCTATTATTATACCATCCTTAGTAGTTATTTGTTGGTCCCTCATAAAATATAAATTCGATAAAGGATCTGTTAATGTAACTTCTAGATGTAAGCCGTTGTCAGTACGTTTATATTTAAGTACAGGCTTAAGTAAAAGTAGTTCAACTAGCAGTACAGGATCATCAGTATTAAATCCAACTTTCTCAATTATTTTTTCTTTAAATTTTTTATCATGCTTAATCTTATTTTTTAATATATGTTTAAGTCTGAATACCTTAATACCTTCCTCTTTAAGAACCCTCCTAAGCTCGTCATGTTCCCTTTTCGCTTTATTCCAATTAAAAGGTCTAGCATATAAAAACGAAGAGGGGTCTAATAATCCGAATAATACCTCTAAACCAGGTTTATGCATTGCTACAGCTCTTAACTTTCCCCACTCAGCATAAGCATAAGCTATCATATAAGAAAATTATTCGTTATCAAAAATAAGGGTAACAGTTTAAGTTATCATATGCAAAAAGAGGGCTGTAAATAGGAGTTTGGAGATGAATAGGTACTCTCGTCATAGTCTTGCAATAGAGAAAGTTAATTTCTGAATTTATAGCTTGATATCGTAACTATTGAATAGACTAGTTAATTATATAGATTTAATTAATTTTATCTAATATATATATACAAATCTTTATTAACTTATGTTATAAACATTTATAATGATAAAAATGGAGTTAGAAATACATGCATACGGTATGTTGCATCCGGGACATATGGAATGGACGCCAGATGGTAGATTATTAGTAAGTGAATTCGGTAGAGGCAGGATACTAGATGTAACTAAAGGAGGAAATATGAGAGATGCTGTACCTTTTGCTTATAATTTATCGCATCCAGCTGCAATTTTACCTTATAAGGATAGAATATTAGTAACTGATGCAGGATTTAATGCAATACTAGATATAACTGAAGGAGGAGATCAATCAAGACCTAAAATAGTTGCGAAGGTTAGCGGTCCTTATGGTTTAGCAGTATATCATAATGAGATATACTCAACATTTAGTACTCAAATCGAAAGTGGAATAGTAAAAATTGGTAAGAACGGAGAAGTAATAAGATTTGTTACCGGTTTCCCTGTGGTTTATTCAATTTGGAGTAAAATATACAAACTTATAAGTCCATGCGGTCATTGGCAAATTCCACTACCAGAAGAAATGGATATTTTAATTTTCAGTCATGGAGGCTTAGGAAAGCTCTATGATATTTCTCAAGGAGGAGATTTCAATTATCTAGAGCAAAACAGTCTTCTAGTTAAAGGCTTAAATGAACAAATAGGTATGATTTTTAATAAACACGATAAAAATTTATATATAGTTGAAAGTAAAGGTGCAGACGTTAAAAGTGTAAGTTTAGAGGAATTGAAAATAGCTAGAGACAAGCATGAGCCAATAGATTTAAGGTTTAGGGTTCCTATAGTATCGGGTTTCTATGAACCTAGATGTGTAAGATTTAGCGAAGACGGTAAAATTATGTATGTATGCGATATTGCTGCTGGAGTTATTTGGAAAATTAGAATATAAGATAATAAGTATAAAACATAAAGTGGAAAAATGGTTAAAGTTAGAAAATTTTTTCGTCTAAGTAAAGAAGCCAAAATCTATATGTTATCTTCTCTTTCAACTGCTATTGCTTTTAGAATGCTTGATACTGTTATACAACCATATCTGGGAATTCATTTAGGATTTACAATATCCCAAATCTCTTTAATTTTCCTAGTTTCAACAATTGTTCAAGGTATTCTAACTTTAAGCTTAGGTATATTGGCCGAT
>Ga0081474_120885_pt1 | contig 16374 bp, 15 predicted proteins | sample OneHunmetagenome_2_FD_70978 | JGI IMG/M metagenome (GOLD analysis project Ga0081474, IMG submission 70978) | Ferrous microbial mat communities from One Hundred Spring Plain, Yellowstone National Park, USA v2 (version 2) | ecosystem: Environmental > Aquatic > Non-marine Saline and Alkaline >... | reverse complement strand
CTCCGCCCTCAGGGCGCGCGTCTCCGCGCGGATCCTCCGGGCCCCGGAGTGAAACGCTATCGACCACGGCGATATCGTCGCCCCGGCCAGGGCCGCCAGCATGAAGTAGAACTGCGCGCCCGGCCTTGGCCCTCCCGATGCGCAGGAGCGCGCCAGAAGGGTGAAGGAACCGGCCGCAGACGCCATCACGGTGCCGACCAGGAACGCGCTCAGCACGAGCAGCGCCGCCCTAAGCTGCCAGCTGCCGGACCGCCGCGCTATCGCCACGGTGGCCAGCAGCGCGGCCAGGAGCCCGGGGAGGACCGGCAGCCCCATCATGCGCAGCGCGAGGGCTATGCCCGCGTACTGCGCCGCGTAGCCCACGACGTCCGATAGCGACATCAGGAGCGCGAATGCGTACGCGGCCCTCGCCCCGAAGAGCTTCCTGAGGGCGCCTCCCAAGCCCATCCCGGACGCCGGACCCATGGAGCCCGCCACCTCGTGCACGAAGAAGAGCGGCACGGCCAGCGCGAGCGCGGCGAGCGCCATCAGGCAGCCCTGCGCGGCCCCCACCTGCAGCCCGGTCACTATCGATGCTGTATCGACCTCCGTCAGGAGAGCTATCCACGACGGCCCGAAGGAGACCCTGGGTCCCCCGCGCCGGTCCACGCGCGGGCGGCGGGCCCCGCGCTAATAATTGTTAGTCGCCGGAGCGCGAAGGGGCGCGCCGTCGCCCAGATGGCGATGGAACTCGATTTAAGGATCCGCCCCCGCACATCGGGGCGATGCTCGGTAGACTGCTCCTGGCATACGACGGATCGGAGAACGCCAGGAGGGCCCTCGGCGTCGCGGTGGACCTGGCTGCGGCCTGCGGCGCCAGCCTCCACGTGGTCAAGGTCGTGGACACGGGGACCCTGGTCGGGCTCGAGCTCGATGACAGGCTGATCGGGGAGATGAGGGAGCGCGCGGAGCGCGAGGTCGGCGAGGCGGTCGCCGCCGCGAGGTCCAAGGGGGTGGAGGCGGAGGGATCCGTGCTGGTGGGGGATCCTGTGGAGGCGGTGCTGCAGCACGCCGACTCTATCGGCGCGGACCTGATAGTGACGGGCAGCAGGGGGCTCTCGGCGCTGAAGAGGGCTCTCCTGGGCAGCGTCTCGATGGGTATAGTGACGAGGTCCAGGAGGCCCGTCCTGGTCGTGAAGCGATGCGCGGCGTCGCAACGTTTATCGGGGCCCGCGCCCGCCATCCCCGGTGGACCGCGTCAGGCTGGCGGGCTACCTGGTCTCGCTCGGGACCATGCAGTTCATAATCTCGATGGTGATCTCGGAGGCCCTGAGCCCCGGATACAGCGTCCACTCGAACTACATAAGCGACCTGGGCGTCGGGGCCACGGCCCCGATCTTCAACTCCTCCATAATCATCCTCGGCGCGCTCGTGGCGACGGCGGGCGCCCTCCTGCTGGGGGCCATGAGGAGGCCGTTCACGGTCGCAGTGATCCTGGCGGGCGTCGGCGCCATCGGCGTCGGCCTGTTCCCGGAGGGCTCCCCCCACGGGCTCCACACGATCTTCTCGCTGGTGACATTCCTGTTCGGGGGCCTCGCGGCGCTGTTCTCGTACGGCGCGCAGCCGCGCGGCCTCGGGGCGGCGTCCGCCGTCCTGGGCGCGGCCGCCCTCGCCTCGCTGGTGCTCTACGCGGGCCAGTACTACATGGGCCTGGGCCCCGGGGGGATGGAGAGGATGATAGTGTACCCGGTCCTCCTCTGGGCCCTCGCGTTCGGCGGCTACTTGGTCGGCGGGCGCCGCTGAGCCGAACGCTCATTAGGCGCGGCTGGCGCCGCCCCCCGTGCGCGACGTGCTCGTCCTCGTCGTGGGGACTACCGACGTCTCCCTGATTCCGGGGATCTCGATCGCCGGCCCCAGCCCGGAGGCCACCCACTACACGCCGGCGCTTGACGCCGAGTACCTGCTGCTCGGGAGGACCCGGACCCTCGGCGTCGTGCCCACGACGCCCGATGGGATTCCGACCCCCGCGGTCATCACCAGGGCCCTCACCGCGGGCGTCCCCAAGGTCGTCGTGGACGCCGGATCCAGGGTCCCGCCCAGGGTGCCGCGCGTCGCCCTCGGCGGGGTCCCGGGAGGGGACATAAGGCGCGGGGCAATGCCGCGCGCGGCGGCCGAGGAGCTGGCGGCCAACGCCCGCCTCCTGGGGTCCCAGCTAGCGCCCCTCGGAAGGCTGGTCCTGGGGGAGTCCATGCCGGGCGGCACCACGACCGCCATGGCGATCCTCATAGCCCTGGGATACGACGCCTGGGGGAGGACCAGCAGCGCCGCCCCCCGCAACCCGAAGGCGCTGAAGGAGGCGGTGGTGCGCGAGGCGGTATCGCGCATATCCCCTCCGCTGGACGCCATTTCAGCGGCGGCCGAGGTCGGGGACCCCGTGCACCTGGCGCTGGCGGCGATCGCCCTCGGCGCCGCAGAGTCCGGCGGCGAGGTCGCGCTCGCGGGCGGCACCCAGATGGCGGCCGCGGCCGCCCTCTACAGGGCCATGGGAGGGGACGCGGGCAGGCTGAGGATCCTGACCACCAGGTGGATAGTGGAGGACCCGGAGTCGGACCTGCTCGGCCTCGCGAGGGAGGTGGGCGTGGGGGCGGTCGAGCACTCCAGGACTTCGTTCGCCGGGTCGCGCATGGAGGGGCTCAGGGCCTTCGAGAGGGGGTACGTCAAGGAGGGCGTGGCCATGGGGTACGCGCTGATCCGCGCGGAGGGCATGGGGCTCGACGCCCTGGGGATCGTGGAGGGGGAGCTCGAGGGGCTGCTGGGGAGGGCGCGGCCCGCGCGACGATCACCCGGCAGCGGTCGTCGCCGTGCCGATTCGCGGACATCGGCGCCAGATACCCCTCGAGGTCCTCAAAGCGCCTCCGCTCCCCAATCAGATGGGTGGGTCGCGCGGCGCAGCGGGCACGGGTCCCGGAGGGCGGCGCGTCGGGGCGCGATGGATCGGCGATCTGCGGAGCATCCGCGGCGAGCGCCCGAGCGCTCGCCCCATCGATGGACGGCCAGGTAATGCTTTTCCAGATTTTAATAGATTAATAGTGTATTTCCACAAGTAGATCTGCAGCTCCTTCGGAGGCCAGCGGCCGCGTACAACGCAGTCGCAGGCCACCACGGGTTAGCGTCGACATCGGCTTCGCCCCCGTGAACTGGAGGCATTCGCCGGAGTGGGATTAGGAGCCCGCTCGGAGGCCCCGGATTCCTCGTAGACGAACTTCCCGCCCCTCATCCACGAGAACATCGCGCCCACCGCCACTAGCGCCGCGGAAATGTAGATCGAGATCCTCAGCGCGTCCATGAACGGCGGCCCTATCACGGATGGGAGGAAGGTCTTGGAGTTCAGCAGCTGGACGGCGCTCGGCGGGAGGAGCGCCAGCGCCGACTGCGGAAGGGCCGAGGCGGGATTCACCCCCAGGAATGCCGCGAACAGGAGGCCGCTGGCCGGTATCGAGGAGAGGAACGATGCCACCTGGCCCGGGAGGCCATATGACGCGGCAGCGGACGCTATCTCCCCCGGGACGTACATCGTGAAGAACGTTATGAGCATCGAGAAGAACAGCGCCATGCTTATCGTGGATCCCACGTTGCTGAAGGTCTGCCTCATGCCGTTCCCGGCCCCCCTGTCCTGCGGCCTCAGCGAGTTCATTATCGCGGTCGTGTTCGGCGCGGAGAAGAGGCCGCCCCCCAGCCCGCTCACGAACAAGATGGCCTCGAACCCGGGGAGGCTGAAATCGTATGGGAGCGCGGCGAGCGCGAGGAGCGACGCGGCCATTATCACCATGCCGAGGGTGGCGAAGGCCCTCGCGCCGTACCTGTCGGTCAGCGTCCCCCCGATGGGGGCCATGATGACCGTCCCGATCAGCATGGGCATCATGTAGACGCCCGCCCAGAACGGCGTCGACTCCCAAGAGTATCCGTGGAGCGGGAGCCATATCCCCTGGAGCCATATCACCACGAGGAACATTATCGCGCCCCTCGCCAGCGAGTTGAGGAAGAGCGCTATGGATCCGTAGGTGAATGGCCTCACGCGGAAGAGGGACAGGTCGAAGAGAGGCGCCTTGGCCCTCCTCTCGCTGATCGCGAAGAGGACGAAGAGGAGCGCGCCCAGCGGAAACGACGCGATGACCCACGGGTTCCCCCATCCCATCTGCGAGCCCCCGTAGGGCACGAGCGCGTACGTGAGGCCGAGCGATATCGCGAGCAGGCCCGCGGCCAGCGTCAGGTTCCCCGCCACGTCCAGGGATACCGCGCCGGTCCCCGGGGTCCTCCTGAGCCTGAATAGCGACCACAGCGCGCCCGCGACCGCGAACGGCACGCTCACCAAGAAGACCAGGTGCCAGTCGTAGCTCGACAGGAGGCCACCCAGTATGAGCCCGAGGAACGACCCCACTATGAACGACGCCTGGTTGAGCCCGAGCGCCTTCCCCCTCTCCCGGGGTGGAAACGCGTCGGCGAGGAGCGCGGTGCTGTTCACCATCAGGAGCCCCCCTCCGACGGCCTGCACGAGCCTCAGGACTATCAACAGGAGCGCCCCCGAGTTCCCGGAGCCGCTCGGTATCAGCGAGAGGAGCACCGACGCCGCGGCGAACACGATGAACCCCCACGTGTAGACCCTGGCCCTCCCGTACATGTCGGATATCCTGCCGAACGTAACTAGCACCGACGCCATCACGACGCTGTATCCCATCAGGACCCATAGGAGGTAGACGAATTCCCCGGGGAGGAACGGGTTTATCCCGAGCCCCCTGAAGATTACGGGGAGGGATATCAGCACTATGTACATATTCATCGAAGACATTATTACGCCGAGGGTTGTGTTAGTGAGGACAACCCACTTGTACTCCACATCGAACCCGATATCTAATACGATATTTACGCTTTGTCCACGATCGCGCTGTGGAAGGTGAGGAGCGGGTACCTGAAGATTGTATGCACCTCCCGGTCGATGCCGGGACGGGACAGCTCGTTCCCATGGACGCCGCGGAAGTGCCCCGGATGCGGGGAGGCGGTCGAGATCGAGAATCCATCTAATCCGGATATGGAATCCCGTCCCGGACCCTGGACGGGCCCTCGCGGATACTGAACCGCTGCCTATCCGCAGGAGAATGGGCGAGTTCGGCCGAGGATTTGAGAAGCCCACGCCTTCGGCATGGGCAGTTCAAGCGTCACCGGCGCGCCCCAGCAGCTCACCCAAGGCAGAGCCGTACTTCAGTCCGCTGCCGGTCAGCACCAGCACGACCCTCTCGCTCCTCGACACCGAGCCGGAGTCCAGGAGCGATCTGTAGGCGGCCAGCGCAGCCGCGGAGCTGGGCTCTACAAGGAAGCCGGCCCTCACCAGATCCCTGAGCGCCTTTATTATCTCAGCGTCGCCCACGGACGCGGAATCGCCTCCGGTCCTCCTTATGGCATCCACCATCTGTCCGAGCCTGGGTGGATTCCTCACCAGGAGGGCGTCCGCGAGTGATGACGGCGGTCCTTCGTCCCTTCCGTGGAGGACCTCGTGAAGCGGAGCGCGTCCCCTGGCCTGGGCCGCTATCAGGCGAACACTCATATCGGATCTCTCGGCGCCGCGGTACGCCCCCAGGAGTAATGTGCCCGAGGCCACGGGCATCACCACCGCGTCCGGATTCGACGGGCAGGAGCGCAGCTCCCGGGCGAATTCCTCCATTCCATATACGAAGAACGGGCTGTACATGTGGCCGACGTAGGCGCATTCATCCATGCCCTGTGCGATCCTCGCGGCGTCCTCCCGGGTTTCGGCCTCCAGGAGCCTCGCGCCGAGTGCCCGTATTACGTCCTTCTTCGGCCCTCCGGCCGCCCCGGGCACGACTATTGTGGCCTCCATACCCGCCGCCGAGGAGTACGCCGCGACCGAGATCCCCGCGTTGCCGCTGGAGTCCTCGGACACATATGAATAACCCATGTGCCTGGCCATCCCGACCGCGACGCTCGATCCCCGATCCTTGAAGGAGCCGGTGGGGTTCAGGTACTCCAGCTTCACCATCGCGCCGAGCCTCTCCGACCATATGCACGGTGTGCCGCCCTCGCCGAGGCCTATGCGACGTAGGGGGCCCTCCCCGATCAGGTCAAGCGGGGAACCACACCTGGGACACCTCCAGAGCCATGAGTCGACGGAGAACCTGGATCCGCATGCGGGGCAGACGTACTCCAAGGCCGCGGTGAAATAGATGCCGCGATGGATAAGGATTCGCATCCCGATCGATAGCGCTGATCGGATAAGGAGACCGCAAAGGCCGCGCTCGCGACGATCCGCACAATGAAGAGGCTCGGGGTGTTGGAGAACGCCGAGAGGGTGGGAGCCCATATCATGAGAAGGCTCGTCGAGATGAAGGACAGGTACGAGATCGTCGGGGATGTGAGGGGAAGGGGTCTGATGATAGGCGTCGAGCTGGTGAAGGATAAGTCGTCGAAGGAGCCGAACCCCGAGGCGGCCATGATGGTGGTCGAGCGCTCCTGGAAGCGCGGAGTTCTCCTGATAACGGCCGGGGTCAGCACGCTCAGGATAGCGCCCCCGCTCGTGATCACCGAGGAGCTGGCTGACGAGGCGCTGGACGTGATCGAGGGCGCGGTGAGGGAGGTGTCCGCAGTCGCCGGACACTAGGCGTGCGATCGTGGATAATTCGTGAACTACAAACCCACGGGCGTAGTATCCCAGCCTCGCGACCGTGATTTCCCCGCTTCCCCCGGAAAGCTCGGTCTCACCCACCCGCGGCGGAGTATGAGATCGATCTGGCACCATTCGACAAATTCTATCGCGATCGTACCGGACTGCCGCGTTAAAAACGTTCGCCGGCCTGCTCGAATTTACGGCGCATCCGGCTTGAATCGAGCGCCCGCGGCGACCTGGTATCAGCCGGCGCCCGAACGATTTAAGTAATATGAATGGATTCATCGTCCGATGATACCGGTCCTCCTGGCATTCGCCGCCGTGGCCGCCATCATATTCATCGGGTTCTTCGCCAACATGCTCCTGAAGAGGGCCGGCATCCCGGAGGTCTTCTTCCTGGTCATCGTCGGGGTCCTGCTCGGCCCCGTATCCGGGCTCTTCCCCGAGTCGATTGTGAGGGCGCTACTCCCATACTTCAGCCAGTTCACGCTCGCCATGATACTGTTCAACGTGGGCCTAGAGTTGGACATGGGCTCGCTCCTGAAGGAGGGCCCCAGGACCGCCGCCAGGACCGTCATCTACGTCTTCCTCAGCATATCGATCATATCGTTCCTCTTCAGCCATTTCCTGGGATGGCCCCTCTATCAGTCGCTCCTCCTCGGGTCCATAATAGGCGGGGAGACCACGATGACGGTGGTGCCGTACGTCGCCAGGGAGCTCTCCTCCAGAAAGGTCTACACCAGTTTGTCCGTGGAGGCGGCGCTGAACAGCGCCATCCTGATAATAGTGTTCACCACGGTGCTCTCCAGCTTCCAAGCGGCCATACCGCTCACGATGTCCACGGTCTCGACGATAGTCTCGGGATTCTTCTCCCAGCTCTCGATAGGGATAGTCGTAGGGGTGGTGTCGGCCGTGATATGGGTCAAGCTCATGCGCGTATTTTCCGGGGCAGATTACCTGTACATAGCCACGATAGGATTCGTGCTCGTCATATACGTGGTGACTTCGGCGGTGGGCGGAAGCGGCGTCATAGCGGTGCTCACGCTGGCTTTCACGATGTCCAACATCAGGCTGATAGCCGATCCGCTCGCAATCTACCTGAGCATTCCGCCGGACGTCAAACAGTACATAATGAACTTCCAGGATGAGATATCGTTCTTCCTCAGGACCTTCTTCTACGTCTTCCTGGGGCTCGTCCTGGAGATCAGGTCGTTCCTCTCCCCGGGGATCTACGTAATGTCCCTGATGGCGCTGGGGGTCCTCATCCTCGCGAGGTTCGTGGCCACGTGGATCGCCAACGCCCCCGAGTCCAGGGACGATAAGGTGTTCGTGTTCACCATGATGGCGCAGGGCCTCACGCCGGCGGTCCTGGCCACCACCCTCCTGCAGTACGATGTGCCGATGTCGCATGAAATAGTCATGATAGCCACATTTATAATAATATTCACAAACATTATAACCGTGGTGGGCGCCAGGCGCCAGGTCTCGAGGCCCCTCGGGCGCCTCTCCTCTGGCAGTGGGCCCTCGGGCGCTCAGCCCTCCCCCTGAGGAGCGATGCTATGGCCGCGGCGAGCGCCATCGCGGCCGACGCGTAGAACGCTATGTGAAGTGCCGACATGAACGGCGGCGCTATCACCTTCGGGAACCAGTAAGTGCCAGTGATGGTCGCATATCCGGTGGGATTTGACGCTATTATCAATTGTACGTCCTTCGCCGGGAGCATCGAGAAGAGGGTCTCCATGGGGTTGTACCCCAGGAACGCCGCGAACACGGCGGCCTCCGGCGGTATGGACGCGGCCTCCCCCGCTAGCCACGCGGGCATGCCGGAGGACGTAAGCGCCGAATATAGGGCGTTCGGCAGCTGGGAGGCCATCGCCGAGAGTATGACGGTGAAGTAGACTACCATGCTGGCTGTGCTCGCCATCAGCGTCATGACCGACCTCATTCCCGACGCTATCCCCCTGCGGTTGGGCGATACGGAGCTGATTATCGACGCGGTGTTCGGGGACGTGAACATCCCGTTACCCACGCCCGCTATGAATATGATCACCGCGAACGCCAAATACTTGAAGTCGTACGGGAGCGCGGTCATCGCCAGGAACGACGCTGCGAATATCAACATGCCGAGCGTCGACAGCCCCCTTGCGCCATACCTGTCCGACAGCGCGCCGCTCAGCGGCCCCATAACGACGAACCCGATCATCATGGGTATCAGGTAGATGCCGGCCCAGAAGGGGGTCTCCTCATACGGCACCCCGTGGAGCGGGAGCCATATCCCCTGGAGCAGAACCGTGAGGACCAGCATGAGCCCGCCCTACGCGAGCGAGGCGAGGAATGCCGCAAGGACCCCGGCCGAGAACATCCTTATGCGGAAGAGGCTCACGTCCATCATAGGATCGTGAACGCGCGCCTCTACAAACGGAAACGCCACAAGCATAGCGGCCCCGCCCGCCAAGAGCCCGATGACGAGGGGATTGCCCCATCCCATCTCAGAAGATCCATATGGCATCATAGCACATGTCAGGCCCATCATGATCGATACGAGCCCGCCCGCGGAGAGTATGTTCCCCGGGATGTCTATCCTGTGGCCGGGCTCCGGCTTCGCGACTCCCTAAGCGCCGTGTAGGCCCACACGATGCCCACGACCCCGAGCGGGCGCTGACCAGGAACGCATACCTCCAATAATAGACGGCGAGGACCGCCGGCCAGGGATCCGGCTATCCCCGCGACCCGGTTAATCCCCAGAGCCCTTCCCTCCTCCACTGGAAACACGCCGGCCGTCAGCGCGGCGCCTTGGCCATCATCATGGCGGCTCAGACGGCCCGCACGGCCCCGAAGGCCATCATGAGGGCCGCAGCCGCTGTACCGGACCCGGGGGTAACCGACAGTAATATGGATCCCATAGTGGCCATCATGACGCCGAGCGCCGTGTTGGTGAGCACCGCCCATTTGTGCTCCATGGACGCGGCCGCGATCTGTTGCGCGCTTAAGCTTAACCAATTATTTACGTCAATTATTTACGTAGGTACCCGGTCCCGGAGCAGAGCTCCTCAGGTTTTAGTCGGGCATTTTCATGAAATCGGGACGCGATTCGCCACTAGAATCTCTGGAAGTCCTTCCCCAGTGCGTTGCATATGGGACACTTGGCGGGCGGCTCCTTCCCCACGTACGTGTGGCCGCACACCGGGCATATCCACACGTATCCGTCGAGCGGCATGTCCTGCCCCTTGGCGACGTACTCGAGGGCCTTCCTGTAGAGCTCCAGGTGTATCTTCTCGGCCGCCAGGGCGTACCTGAAGCTGATCTCCGCCGACTTGTCGTTCAGCAGCTTCGCGGTCTCGATGTACGATGGGTACATCTGCTCCACCTCGAATTGCTCGCCCATTATGGCCAGCTCCAGGTTCTTCCTGGTGTCCCCGGGACCGAACGGCGCCCCTGCCACGACCTTGAACGAGTCCTTGAACTTGGATAGCCTCTGGTAGTGGTTCCTCGCGTGCACCTGCTCGGCATAGGCGATCGCGCGGAACAGCCTAGCGACGTTCTTGAATCCCTCCTTCTCAGCCTGCTCGGCGAATATCAGGTATCTGACGTGCGCCATGGACTCGCCGCCGTGTGCTGACACTAGAGCGTCCTGGCTCATGGTCAGGTGGCCGCCTTCCTCCGACATTGCGTCGATATCGGACAGGAGTTCATTTAAACATTATGTTATAATATTTAACCGATGCCCCTCGATGCCAATCCAAACACCCCTGCGAGAGCCTCCATGCCGCGACATCGCATCCCCGACGCGTCCCCTTAGATGCGTCCTGCCAAGGTTCTGTGAGGTTCTGTGAAGGCGAGCGCTCCCAGGATTTAGGTTCATAGATCGGCTTTAGGTGACGGAGCCGAATCAGTTCTCATAATACTTAAGTAAGACAGGGGCGATCTCAAACATGATGGAGGTGGAAAGGCCGATTGCTAGGTAGCGCTACTGATATGATCATCATAATAATAGTGGCGGGGGTGCTGTTCGCCGGCACTAACAAGATACCTGAGCTGTTTCACTCCCTGGGCAGGGCCGTGGGGGAGTACAAGAAGGGGAAGGTGGAGTCCGAGATGGAGCTGAGCAGAATGATGCAGGAATCCCCGGCCTCGACCCAGCAGTCTTCATCGCCCGCGGCCCAGAGGGACGATAGGGTCAGGCAGCTGGAGTCCCAGATAGCGGAGCTCCAGAGGCAGCTGGAGGAGCTGAAGAGGGGGAGCGGGAAGTAGGAGCGCCGGTGGGCCATGATAGGGAGCCTCACCGACGCCCTGATAGTGGTAATCGTGGCAATACTGCTGCTCGGGGGGGAGCGGGACATCTCCGGCCATGTGAGGGAGCTGGGGAAATTCGTGGGGAACCTTAGGAGGTCGGAGCGGGAGTTCAGGAGGGAGTTAATGAGGGAGCTGAACGCGGAGGAGCTGAGGGGGATCGGGGACGAGGTAGCGAGGGGCGTGGCCGGGGACGTAGGGGCGGAGGTGAGGGCCGGGCCCGCCCGCGCGCGCCCCCACGCCGGGCAGCCCACGGCGCCGGACGACCCGCGCGTGAGGGAGCTCGAGGAGGAGGTGAGGCGCCTCAGGGAGGAGTTGGAGGCGCTGAGGTCGGGGCGGGTGAGGGGCGGGGATGGCCAGGGCTGAGGCCAGGGAGGAGCGCCAGATCGAGAAGCGCGGGAAGGCATACATACTGGTTGATCCAGCATTCGCATCAAAGGCGCACGCCAGACGCAGATATGTGGTCTATCGACGGGTAATGTGAAGCGATGAAGCGGGAAGCCCCGCCCTCGCGGACGAGGATCGTTTCACGTGGATACGTTACGTTATATACGATACGATTATACACAGAACTAAGGGACCGCGAGCGGCGCATGATCCGTCGGCCGCTCGCGGTCCTCACGTCGATGAGGATCCTCAGGAGCCTGGCGGCCGGCATCCTGTACATAATCTACCCATACATAGTCGTCAAGGGGCTGGGCCTTCCGGTCAAGGAGCTCGGCGCGATTTACGCGGGAGCGGCCCTCGCCACGGCCGCATTCTCCGTGCTCCTCGGGTACGCCGCGGACCTCTGGGGGAGGAGGAACTCCCTCTACGTGGCCTCGGCGCTGATGGTCGCCTCGTCGCTCATCCTGCTCGTGAGGATCGACGTGTACACCGCCGTCGCGGCCGCGATCCTCGGCGGGATAAGCGCCACCGGCACCATGGGCGCCGGTGGAGTGGGGGGCGCCGTGGCGCCGGTCCAGACCGCGATACTCGCGGATCTGACCTCGCGCGGCGAGAGGACCAAGTACATAGCGTGGCTGAACTTCGCGTCCACGCTGGCGTCCACGGCCGGGCTCCTGATGGGGGGCATTCTGAGCTACGCCGCCGGGCTCCTGCTCGCGACGGTCCTGGGCGCGGCGGCCCTCGGCATGATAGCCATCCTCGACGCGCCGGACGTAAGGGCGAGGGCCGCCAGGATGAGGAGCCAGAGCAGCAAGATAGCTGCTAAGTTCTCGATCACGGGGATCCTGAACGGCCTGAGCAGCGGCCTCGTCACCCCCTTCATGATCCCGATATTCATCATGCTCTACGATATCCCCAGGGACGCGATGGGATTCTATTCCTCGCTCTCGTCCGTGATCGCGGTCTTCGTGATGCTGTCCGCGCCTCTCCTGGAGAGGAGGCTGGGGTTCGTGAAGTCGATAGCGGTGACGAGGGGGAGCACGGTCGTCCTCCTCGCCGTATTCCCGTTCGTCAGGATCCTGTACGTCTCGCTGGCCATATACCTGATTTATCCGGCGCTGAGGGTCATGGCCATACCGGTCCAGACGTCCGGAATGATGTCGATGGTCTCCCCGGAGGAGAGGGGGAGGACCTCCGGGCTCAACCAGGGCTTCAGGCTGGCGTTCGCCTCGGTGGGAACCATCGCGGCGTCCCCGTTCATGGATCCCGGCCTGCTCTGGGTACCGTTCATCGCCTACGGCGCGACAATGTCCGCCAACGTGGCTCTCTATCACAGGTTCTTCGGGGACTGGGACGAGCACTAGCGCGGCGGCTCCCCTCATCCCGGCCGGTGGCTCCCGGTGCGGGATCGCGCCCGACGGCGCGCGATGGCCCCCGAATCCGAGGACGGCTGCCCGGGGCGTGCGGCCGTCACGGGTCGAGGTAGCCGGTGACAGTGTCACATTAGGGAGGAATGCGATCGATGGGCGGCCCGGGCAGCCGTCCTACGGGGATATGTCCTCCAGCACCCTCGCCGTGGTCCTGGGCGCGAGCTGTATCAGCGCCGCGGCGATCACCTGGAACGACGTCACGGCCAGGAGGGCCATCAGGGGGTCCGCGGTCGCCGCGAGTATCGCGGACGCGGCGAACATCGAGAGGGCGCCGCCCACGTGACCCAGGCCCTCCGAGAGGGCGAAGCCGCTCGCGCGGGCCCTCGTCGGGAAGGACTCCGCCGTGAGCGTGAAGGCTATCGGCATCACCATGTTGAACCCGATGAAGTAGACGAACGATCCCAGGAGGGCGAGCGCCAAATCGCCGGCGGCCGGGCCCAGCAGCGCGATCCCGGCCAGCGAGATGGCCGCGGAGACCGCCACCCAGCGCCTCCTGTCCCAGCGGTCCGCCACGATGGCGGCCAGGGCCATCGCGGCCACGTCGCCGGTGGAGCCGACCGCCACGAGCATCTCGTTGACGGGGAATCCGAACCCTATTGCGCCCAGGACCGCCGAGAGCCCCGCCACGCCTACGTACACCGTGACGTAGGTCAGCGCCCAGAATGATAGGAGGAGCGCGAACCTCCTGGAGTACGCGCGGTCGCCGAGGATCGCCGAGTAGGGGACGCGCGGCGCCCCCTCCGCGGGCGCCCGCAGCGCCCGCGGCTGCGGGAGGGCGCCGAGCCTCCTGAGGGCCCTGGCCTCCATAGCCGCGACCACGCGCTCGGCCTCCTCGATTCTCCCCCTCATGAGCAGCCACCTGGTCGACTCCGGGAGCACCAGCCTGAGGGCCGCTCCCAGGATCGCGAGCGATCCGCCGATCCAGTAGACGACGCGCCACCCGTTCGCGGCGAACCAGCCGGAGGATCCCAGGGCGAACGGGACCCCGCGGGGGAACGGCGCGGGCGGCGACGCCAGGAGGAGCGAGATCCAGGTGGAGGCCACGACGCCGATCGCCCCGGTGATGTAGAGGGCCGACGCGTACCGTCCCCTCCTGAGCGCGGGGACGAGCTCGCTCACATACGTGGCCGATACGGCGAAGTCCGCGCCTATTCCGAGGCCGGTGATGGTCCTCGCGAGGACGAACTCCGCGTAGCTTCCGGCGAATCCGTTCGCCAGGCTGCCCAGGCCCGCCACGATGAGGGCCGCGCTCAGAATCGTCCTCCTCCCGAAGCGATCCGAGAGCGGGCTTATCCCGAGGGCCCCCACCATGTAGGCCACTATGTACGCCAGGACCGGGATCGACTCGAGCGAGGCCAGCGCGGGGCTCGTGGGGGATTCGGCCCATCCCAGCGATAGCGCGGTCTGCGCGAACGTGACGTTCATCGCGAAGAGGTCGTAGAAGGTGAAGAGGTAGCTGGCCCCTATTATCAGGAGGAACGACGGCGGGAGCGCCCAGATAGGTATTCTCTCCTGCCTCGCCAGCAGATCGGCCGTTTTCATATGCCTCGGGCGCCCCGCGTAGTCAATATTATTAAATTGTTTCGATCAGAGCGCAATCTAAAATATAGGGCCCTTCGACATCATGGGATGAGGATCCAGGCCCTCAGGGGGGAATCCCGTTTGATCTCCGGCGCTAAATGATGGCGATGCGGCGCCGTCAACCGGCCGACGTAAATGTAGAAATTACAATAACATTATATATTTGCCGGCGCATCGCTGCTCCGTGAGGGCGGAACTGATGGAGATCGACGGCCTCCGGAGGCCCGCCAGGCCGGCCCTGGAGTCCGTGCTCGGCAGGTACTCGGCCCTGATGAGGACCGGGCGCGTGACCGAGCCGCTCATCGCCCACTCGGGCACCGGCACCCTGCTGCGCGGCTTCGCGCTCCTCGAGGCGCTGGAGCTGGCGCATGCCGTGAGGGCGCCGACGGTCCTGGTGGACGATGGCGAGTTCGAGGTGGTAGGCGAGGATCCGCTGAGGGCGGCCCGGGAGGGGAGGATCATCGATGAGGGATCCTTCTCGATATCCATCCGCGGCGAGGAGCCCACCGTCGACGTCCCGCTGTCGGAGCTGCTGGGCTCGCCGGGGAGCGCGGGGCGCAGGGTCTACTCGAGCACCCTGGACCTCATGCTCGGCGACTGGCCGACCCCGCTGGTGAGGCTGAGGTTCGGCTCGGGCGCCGGACGCGAGGTGTGGGCCAAGCTGGAGTGGTACAACCCGTTCAGCCTCAGCGTGAAGGATCGGACAGCATGGGCGATGGTGGCCGACGCAGCGCGCCGCGGCTGCCTGGGCGGCGCGATCTACGAGGCGAGCTCCGCCAACACCGGGCTGGCGCTATCGGCCCTCTCCGGGGTCATGGGGATCTCGTGCCGGATATACCTGCCGAGCACAGCGGCGGAGGGGGTCGATGCATATTTCTCCGCGATGGGCGCCGAGATCGTGCGGGGGCCCGAGCCGCTCACCGTGCGGATGCTGGGCAGGGTGATGGGCGAGGCCGCCAGGGATGGGGCGGTCGTTCTGAACCAGTTCGAGAACGACGCGAACTTCAAGGTCCACCTCAAGTACACCGCGCGCGAGCTCCGGGAGCAACTGGAGGCGGCCGGGAGGAGGCCGGATTACATCGTTGGGGCGTTGGGCACCTCCGGCCACATGAGCGCGATATCGTTCTACTTCAAATCGGTGCTGGGGGATTCCGTCAGGACCATCGGCGTGCAGCCGGCCCCGGGGACCAGCATACCCGGCATGAGGCGCGTCGAGACCGGCATGAAGTGGCTGCGCTTCGCGTCGCTCGACGGGATCGTGGACGTGACCCCGGAGGAGGCCATGGACGGCGTCAGGTCGGTCGCTCGGTCTGATGGGATACTCGTGGGGCCCAGCTCCGGGGCCGTCCTGGCCGCCGTCACGAAGTTGGATCTGAAGGGCACGATCGCGGTGGTCATGCCGGACAGCGGCTTCAAGTACGGCGGGCTCCTAGCATCGGCGCTCGGCGGAGCGCGGAGCGCCGCGCGGATCCCCTGAAGCTGCTGGGGGACCGGGGCTCTGCGTGATGGGAACCTGTGCACGGTGCCGGGATAATTGATCCATAGCTCGACTCCGATTCCACGTCCCGGACGTGATGTCCCCGCGTTCTCCCGCCTCGGCGGTCCCCGCGGATGGCGTCCGCCGGCCAGCCGCGCGCGAATCGCTGCCGCCGCCCTCCGGCCCCTGACCGTGAGGAAGCAGCGGGGACGCTTCGCTTTCCCCTCCCTCGCCCTGTTCTTCAGCCACGGCTTGATGGACGAGGTCGGTCCCCTCTTGATCGCGACCGACCTCACCTCCACGAGGCCCTCCGACACGAGCTCATCGCAGACGGAATCAATCTCGCCCTCGTCGAACGACGGATGATAAAGTGAACGGCAAACCTCGCCCCTTCTAGGGATGGAGTGAAAGCTTTTAAATTCAAGACTCCATTTTCCCTCCGGATGCCCTCCTCCGGTCAACTTCTCGGAGATGAGGGGCGGGAGCCGATTCCTCCCGCAATACCGGAGGGGGGCATCCAAGAAGTCAAGTACGCGGGCAGGAGGACGAACGTG
>Ga0081474_117860_pt1 | contig 16483 bp, 19 predicted proteins | sample OneHunmetagenome_2_FD_70978 | JGI IMG/M metagenome (GOLD analysis project Ga0081474, IMG submission 70978) | Ferrous microbial mat communities from One Hundred Spring Plain, Yellowstone National Park, USA v2 (version 2) | ecosystem: Environmental > Aquatic > Non-marine Saline and Alkaline >... | reverse complement strand
CACCCGCCCTCGTTGTAGAAAGCCTCCAGCCACTCTGAGGGTACACCAAAGAAAGGTATTGGTGCGGCTTCTTTTTCTTCGGCTTGTTCGCAAGTCCTTCAAAAAAACCTCTGACGCGCCTGGTAGAACCTATCAGCAACTTGTTGCGCAACCTGGGAGTGTAACACTTGAAACTCTTTGTTCTTCTTTCTCAGGTCTAAGGCGAGCTGCCTGAGTTCGGTTTTATTCATAGTGTGCTTGTTCTCCTCATACTCTTCTTGTTCGGCGTGTAAGAGCGTGTTGTAGAGTTTGCACGCTACTTCGAGCTGGGTTTTCAACACCCTCGCCGTGGTCTTCGATGTGTACGCTCGGAATCTGTATGCTCTCACACACGTCACCGAGTATTTCCCCAGCGTGTATTTATACCTTTTAGAATCCCCGCCCCTGGAAGGGGCGAGGTTTTGGAAACTGTATAACGGAACATGGTTGTTATACAAGGGTGTCAGGGCTAAAGAAGACTACTTCTACTTTCAAAAGAAGATAGCCGAAGTACAGTCTCAAGCGGACAAAGCAAGAAACGTAGATGAATATGAGGCTCAAGAAGAGCTTAACAGAGAGAAGAGGAGGTTATTTAAGAAACTAACCAGACGCCTCCTTCACTTGTATAGAAACTTAGCTTCTCACTTGTTAAAGCGTCTTCACGACCAAGGAGTTTCAACCATCTACTTGGGCTACCCATACAATATTGCACAAGATAAGGGTAGCAAGTTCACCTCGAACTTGTGGTCATATCGTAAGCTAATAAACGCCATCGAGCTAAAGGCACAAGAGTACGGTATGAAGGTGTATGAAGTTGTTGAATATAACACATCGAGATTCTGTGCCTATCACGACGTTGAAGTCAAGAGGCATCCAAGAGGAGTAGTAAGTTGTCCTAAGGGACATAAGCTCCATTCAGATCTTAATGGTGCATTGAATATTCTGAAGAAAGTTGTTGGTGTTGTAGTTTCAACGGTTAAAAAACCTTTATCCTTTCTGGTACTGCATAACGGAGTAGCACCCGTAAAGGGGTGTAACACCTAAGACCTCGGGGAACCCTCGCCCTTGAGAGGCGGGGAGGAGGTCAGAACCCCCGCAAACTGGATGCTTCACTCTTTCGGCGTGAGTCCACGACGATTGAGTAACCATCATTTCGAGTCCTCTGAATGACTTTGTCACCTTTAGAATCAGGGTCGTCTCCCTCTTTATCCAAAAACCAAAGAGTTATTACCCTTGCGGTGGTGTGATAGAGCCTATTTTTGTCATCACCTTCAGTGGCGAGCATTAAGTGACCACAACGATTATAAAAAATCTTAAGCTCTTTAGAAATTCTTCAATACACCAAAAATCCTCCGACACAAAGGTTCAACCCTACCAACCCGTCACTCATATCACTTTACAACTCCAAGAAACTAGTAGCGCGTATAATTTGTCATCATGCCGAGGGTGCTTTCCAGATTAAGTAGAGGTGAGCGCAACATCCACACACGAGAACCTGTAAACCATTTTCGGGCATCCTGAGAATCTAAATCACTTCGTCCACAAAAGTGACGTTCAACTCTTCTTTAAACCGCTCTATTTCTTTCTCTCTCCTAAATAACAAAGATAGTCCAAGAATTTTTGCAGTGGCAATACTGCTAGCATCCCCCAAAGACAGCGTGTACTTGCACTTTACCCTATAAACCTCTCCCCTAACGCTAGAGAAAGGCAACACCCTAAAATAACCGGTAGACCTCAGAGTTTGCTCCACTCTCTCCGCCTTCTCTCCACCGTTCTTCCTACAAACTATGTACTTAATTTCTTCAAGGTTTAATTCATTTATAACGACCTCGTCCAAGCTATCTTCTATAAACCTCTCTATCTTTTTGCCTTCATCGCTACCAGAAAGTAGCTCTATAAGCACACCAGAATCAAACACCATACTCCTCTTTTTCGCGCTCAACTTCCCTCCTCCTTTCCTCCTCCAAGTGTTTCACGGACACGTTGGGCACGAGTCCCACGAGTCCCCTCAACAATTCGGGGTTCTTACTTTTATAAAATGAGAGCAGGAAGTCTATTACGTCATTAAAGTCAACTTTTTCCCCTCTTTCAATCTGCAACTCTCCCATTATTTTTAGCAACTCCTTTTTCACCTGTTTCGATACCCTGATTGTCTCCGACATCACTTTGTTATTTTGTCACAAAGTATATAATCCTTTCTAGCGGGTACCAAAATATTGGGCGGATAAGGATAAAATAGCGTGTCTTCCCGCACAACACCTACACGGCACGCCTCAACGTCCCCAGCGTACGAATAAGGGTGCGCCAATTACTCAAAAAGGCGATGTGCAATCGGCTTCTTAACTTGATAAATGTCCATCGCTACGCACTCTTCGAAGACGCTTTCGCGAGTGACCAAACTTCGTACGGGTGGCGCCCCACGACTTTGCCACACCTTTTCTAATTGCTTCACCTAGAGAGCATCACCACAAGCTTTGGGTGCCCAAGCTCCCCTCCCCCAGTGTTTCAGCCTCCACCAAGAAGATTGTGTATATCCGACCTGGGGGGTGCATTTTAACACACACTCGCTCCAAAGGAAGCTCCGTGTGTATCACCAGCGTGAAGAAGCCGATTTTGCTAAGGCGCAAACAAGCCTTCTTCCTCCTGTTTTCACCCTCTCCCACCTACCCATTCATCCCCTAATTCGGACACGAGTCTTACCGCCTAAGCACAATATTTAACCTAATTCTATGCATAATTTTTCTTAGAAGTAAAGGTTCAAACTAACGTGAACTCCCTAGTTTACTGTCACAAATCCTATCTGGACACAATTGTTGGATCCATCTCTGTATTCTCCATTCTTCAAGGGGATCCCAGAATGTTTGGAAGATATCTCTGAGATACCACCTATCTGGACACGCTTTTGTGTTTTTAGATGCGCCGCGTGCATATATATTAGACCTTTCGTTGAAAAGCTCTTTTTTTAGTTCTAGAAGTTTTTAATTCATCATCGGTGAGCTTTCTTAGTTCTTCCGCTTTAATAGTCATGTCGTCTCACCTTCTTTAACGACGTTCGTCTGAGCGACTTCCTTTGTTTCATTCTTTTGTTCCTGAACACCACTTTCTACTTGCTTGAACGGTCATGGTTTCGCGCCCTATCTGGACACCATCTGTGTCCCCACAGTAAGCTTAAATATCTTAACGCACATAATAAAACGGTACTTTTTTACGTCATTATCTAATAGAAAAGGTGTTCCAAGTTGTCTCTAAAACAATTATTAGGGGAGCTGGGATTGTCGACTGAATCATTTAGCGGTAGGCTCAAGGTTCAGAAGGCGGTTCTCCTCCTCAAGTATCTGGGTGTGAGCCCCTTTGATAGATACGAGTTCGGATTATACGTTAGGGGTCCATACTCCCCCGTGCTCGCCTTAGACTACTATAACAACACGGGTGATGCGGGGAGAATAGGGGGGGAGCTAGGGATTCCCAGCGAAGCGCTTGAGAAGGTCAAGTGGTTCGTGGGGCACGATGAAAGATGGCTCGAAGTGGCTTCGAGCATCCTCTACATTAAGATGCGCTACCCTGATATAGCTAGTGAGGAAATCCTATCCACCCTAAGACTCTCCAAACCCTGGGTCACAGAACAAATGTTTAAGCGCATCATGCATGAACTCTCCGAAAAGGCGCTCATATGATTGGCCACGCAACACTATCACCTCGACACCAACTACCTACTGAGCTATTTGCTATGCTGTTGTGATAAAGGTGACAGAAAAGACCACGAGGCTTACAAAGTCATAAACAGTATTTTTTACAAAGGCGACGTGGTTGTGGTCAGCGAGTTCGTCTTTGGAGAACTATTCCACGTACTTCGAAGAAACTATAAAAAAGAGGTCTTCCATAAGCTGGTTGATCAACTCTACTCGAAGGATTTCTTCGATGACCGCCTAAAGGTTTTCAGGGTTGAGGGCGACGGCCTTGATAGGCTGGCCTCCCACGTCAACGAGATACGTCGCGCAGACAGCCGCCTACAGTCCAACGATGTCATCATCACAGCTTTCTTCCTATGCGACGAAACCTCAAAGTGGCTCCTAACATTCGACAACGACCTAGTGAGCAGCAAGGGGCTAGCACAACTCCTTGAATCACGCGGTAAACACATTGGGCCAACACCCTTCCCACGGTGAACTACTCCCACCTCACTTACGGAAGTGGACTTCCGCCACCTTAACCCCCAAGAGTTAAATTCGTTTGTGCTTAAGGATTCATACTTCACGGGTAAACACCCACCCGATACACGGTGCCTCGGCTTCAAACTCATATTTGGCACCCCACGTGGCGGGTAACACTTCAGAACCCTACCCAACGTGCTCACCCTATATTATGACAAAGATCGGGAAGCCTCGCACTACACAGTGGATTCAAAACTGTCTCTAGGCGTTACACGCGCCGACTGCTATCTACCCGCCACCGCTGACATCCTTAACGCGAAGATTGCGACAACCCATTCATCCTTAAAAAGGGTTAGATCGAATACCATATTACTAAACTTCTGAAGGCTTAGGGCGACCTCGTCAAGCACTAGCGCCACTCTCCGAGCCTCCTGAGCCTGAGCTTTCCCAAAACGTACTCAGGCTGGTGCGCGCATTCCATATAGCACGTACACACCCTTTCCCGCTTTTACAAGCCCTTCGGAGAGGAGGAAAACAAAGAAGCATCCTGTACGCTGCTTCGCGCCTACTCGAGCACGCGGCGGAGTGATTGGTTGGAGGTCTACTTCACTTGCAGAGGTGCTTCGCGTAACCCATTATGCGGGTATCGGGGAGGCATACCAGAGCCAATTGATGACGGGTTGCGGCAGTGACCCGCTACTGGATTGGCGACCAATAATTCTTCACAAGATACAAATCTTTACACTGACAATGGAAACTTTTAATAAAAAGTTTACACTACTAATGGAAACTTTATATGGTTGTGCTGAGCATCACTTATTGTGGTTAGCACTGAAACCATAAAATCGGTCATTGTAGAGCAGGAAGCCGAAATGATTGAAAAATTCAAAAGGGAAAACATAATAGAACGGGAGAACCAAAGCGTGGTTACGGGTTACTACAAACCTAACATCGCGCTGATAATCACTGGCCTCAGGAGAACGGGTAAATCCGTTTTCTCATTTTCAGTTCTTAAGGGAGAAAACTTTGGGTACGCCAACTTCGATGATGAAAGGCTATCCGACCTCAACGCAAACGACATGAACAAGGTGCTTGAAGCGATTTATTCCCTTAACACGGAAACCTTCCTCTTTGATGAAATTCAGAACGTATACGGGTGGGAGAAGTTCATCTCAAGGCTTGTGCAAAACCACAGAATAATTATAACGGGTAGCAACGCGACGCTGATGTCAAGGGAGCTAGCCACCCGCCTGACGGGGAGGCACCTGGACTTCGTGCTTTTCCCATTCAGCTTCACGGAGTACCTCCGCTTTAACGACTTTGAGCCGAGAAGAGAGGACGTTTACCTGACCTCTTCAATCGCGAAAATAAAGGAGTATCTTAACACATACATAGAGATGGGTGGAATCCCCGAGGGAATCAGCATCGGTAGAAGGTTCGTCTTGCAACTTGTAAACTAGTTGAGAAGGACGTGATTAGAGATACAAAATCAAGTACGCTAAGAAACTAAAGGAGCTTTCACACTACCTGCTCTCCAATTTCTCATCAGAGATCTCGTACAACAAGAATGTGTTGGGCCTCAGGTCGGTGACCACTGTGTCAAACTGGGTGGACTACCTTGTATCTTCCTACCTGGTTTTCGAGGTGAACAAATACTCTCCGAAGCTCAAGGAGCAGATGCTTTCACCGAGAAAGGTCTACTCCGTGGACAACGGCATCATAAACGCGCTCTCCTTTAAAACTACTGAGAACTTCGGCAGGCTAATGGAGAACCTAGTCGCCGTTGAACTCTATAGGAGGAAAAGTTATTCACACAGCGAATGGGAAATATTTTACTTTAAGGATTACCAACAGAACGAGGTGGATTTCCTCATAAAGGAGGGGCACACTGTGAGCGAACTCATACAGGTCACCTACGCGAGCGCCTTCGACGGAATAGAAAAGAGGGAGTACAGGTCGCTCATAAAGGCATCAAACGTGTTAGGGTGCGGCGAACTCAAAATAATCACGTGGGACTACGAAGACACAAAAAGTATAGGCGGTAAAACCATAACCTTCAAACCCCTGTGGAAATGGCTCGTCACCCCCGGCTGAAACCCTTCCAGTAGCCATAATGATCACCCTATATTACGTTTGGAATCTAATTAAACTAAACATTATGTCTAATTAGTCTTATATAAGCAGGATATTTTAATTATACCAAACGAATTTTAAAGGCACTACTCAAGCTCAGCAAACAACACACGTAAAACACTTTAAACCTCTTCTAACACTCAAATCTTTGAGCATCAACTAACACTATGCTTAACACCACGAGTCGCTCAAGGGAAGAGCTGTCCCAGTGAAATAAGCTCCCTAAGCGTCGGCAGAGAGGAGTCCTTCCTCGAAACTATGGGGTTGGGTATCGGCCAGTGCACACCGATCTCTGGGTCGGACCACACAACCCCAAGCTCGGCGCCCGGATTGTAGGGGTTGTCCACTAGGTACACTAAGTCAGCGCTCTCACTAAGCACCTGGAATCCGTGAGCGAAACCCCGGGGCACGTAGAGCATGCTGTGGTTGTACTCTGAAAGTATGACCCACACGTGTTTACCGAATGTTGGAGACGAGGCTCTAAGGTCAACTGCGACGTCGAACACAACACCCCTCACAACACGCACAAGCTTCGCCTGAGCAGCCTCCCCCCTCTGGAAGTGTAGCCCCCTCAGTACGCCGTGCCTAGAGTGTGAATGGTTCTCCTGGACGACGTGGAAATCCACCCCAAGCGCCCTGAATCCCCCTTCGGAGAAGGTCTCCATAAAGAAGCCTCGCTCATCCTCAAAGACCCTGGGCTCGATAACATACACGCCCTTAACCTCGAGCTCCTTTAAAGTGAAATTCACACACAAAACACACAAAACACCCCTAAAAGCTTTTTGAATAAACGCGAACCATACTAAGCGTAGTGGCTAACAGCCCAGGTAACACTCAGCGTAGAATACCAGAAATCTTTAAGTAGAACACCATCTAAACAATAAATACGTTAAGGTGTAACCGTGCTGGAATTGGAAAGATTGCAGCAATAGTTATTATAGTGATTATTTTAGGTGTGTTCGCCACCATAGCGGTGGTTATTGAGCACCACACCACTACGCCTACTCCCCAATCACCCCAGACAACCCCCACAGCAACCCTACCACGAGCACCACCCCCGCCAAGTTCACGCTTGGACCCCCAAACACGAGCGTCCTAGTGGATGACTCACAGATTCAGCCCCCGACGCGCTCGACCGAGCTACAGGGTTCACAATCGACGATGAATACTACTTTGACGCTGTATTCCAGCAACTAGTGGAATTCAACGGCTCCAACTATCAGATCGTGCCCGTGTTGGCTTCGAACTATAGTGTTGAGAACAACTACCAATCCTACATATTCCAGATCAGACCGAACGTGACCTTCAGCGACGGCCACCCACTGAACGCGTACGACGTGTGGTTCAGCTTCGTTCGCGAGCTCTACCTGGGGCAGGCTGTGGGCATATCCAACTACTACGAACTCACGGTTGAACCCAACTCGACTTCAAGCGGGTACGTGCTCCCCTGGGGCATCAGGCACGCCATACAGGCGGCCACAGGGCTGCCAGCAACCACCAACATCAACCTAACAATCTCAGTGCTAAACAACATGCTCTCAAACTTTAACCCATCCAACACAACACAAGCCGAGATAATGAGTTACCCACAGCAGGCGTACGTGGTGCTTGGCCCCATGAGTTTCCGAATAAACCTACTCCACCATTACCCCTACTTCCTGCAGGTGATAGCCGCGTGGTGGGGCGCTATTGTGGATCCAGCCTACGTGGATTCACATGGGGGTGTGCAGGCCAACACGCAGAACAGCTACTTCGATGCGAACAGTGGTCCTTCCACGGGGCCATACACCGTGGTCTCGGTTGGCCCGGGCTTCTCGGATATAGTGTTGGAGGCAAACCCCAGCTATTGGGGCAAGTACGCTGAGAATGTACCCTTTGTGGCGCAGCCAGCGCACATCAGGTTCGTTGTGATAAACTATGGATTACCCCACAATTCAAGGGTGGAGGACTTCGCCACCAACAGAGCCCAGATATCATATGTGAGTGTCCCCTTCTTCGGCCAAATGTACTCCGCTTACCAATACAGGGAGTACTTCTCCTTCAAACAGATATTCTTCAGCTTCGGCCTCCTACCCGGGCTCTTCTATGTGTCAATGAACACTCAGAGGTTTCCCACGAACAACACCTACTTCCGACTCGCCATAGTCCACGCCATAAACTACACGGAGATCCTCTACAAGACCTACGTGTTCAACGGCTCACTCTACGCATCACCCATGCTGGGGCCAGTGAGCCCCGGCTTACCCCTCTACAATCCAAGTGGCCTACCAGCTTATAGCTATGACCCCAACCTGGCCGCCGAATACCTCAACTTGGCTGGGAAACAGGAGGACTTCAGTATTACGCTTCCAAACGGCAGCGTGATAGGTAACCCATCGTCGCCACCCCTAGGCACCCTCACAATAACCTACATTGCACCACTAACACCGCTCGTGGGTGAACAGCTACTCATAATCCAGGACGAACTAGCCCAGATAGGCTTATCCGTGGCCACCCAGGGCGTTACAGCGTCTCAGGCTCTGAGCTGGACCAGCCCGCAGGTCACCCCCAACCTAGTGTATGATGCCTGGGTTCCCGACTGGGTTGACCCCGTGCTGCAGCTCGTAGCACCCGCTGTGACCACCTCGAGCTATCTTCCAGCGTGGGTTAACCTTTCGAGCATAAACCAGATAATGGGTGTGCTACCATTCACAACCAATCAGACCCAGAGGGTTGAACTCATGAGTGAAGTGTACAACATAACCTACAACTACGCACCATACGTGTGGCTGCCAGACCCCTACGAGTACTACTTCATACAGCCCTACGTGCACGGATTGGTGGGCGACCCCCTATTCGGCTACTGGTACAACACACTCTACTACGCGAACGCCACCGCTGGGTAAAAACTGCACAGGTGAGAAGACCATTACTTTACCCTCCAAAGACCCGAGTGGGTATGGGTGAGGCGTGTTAGCCATGCCATTAAGCTTTTTAAAGAGACCGCAGCCCAGTGCAGGCGAGAACATGGATGCAGAGGTGTACCGGCGCGTCAGAGAAATCATCAACTATGTCAGAGAACACGGTGACGAGGCGCTTTACCACTATACAGAGAGGTTCGACGGACTGAGGCTCCGCAGGCTCAAACTCACCTCGAGTAAGATCTATGATGCGGTGAACTCAGTGGATGATCACTCAAAGAAGCTGATAGACAAAGCCCAGAGGAGAATAGAAAGATTTGCGCGATTCCAGCTCTCAATGTATAGGGATATGGAGCTACGAGTCGACCATGGAAAAACCATACTTGGGCAAAGGGTGATACCCATAGAGTCAGTGGGTGTCTATGTGCCTGGTGGCAGGTTCCCATTGGTGTCAACGGCGCTAATGACAGCTGTACCAGCCAAGGTTGCGGGCGTAAGCAGGATATTCGCAACTACACCCCCCACCCGCGACGGGAAACCCAACCCAGCCGTGGTGTACGCCCTAAAGAAGGCGGGGGTGCAGGAGGTGTTCAGCGTTGGGGGCGCTCAGGCTGTGGCCGCGTTCGCCTACGGCACTCAGAGCATACCACGCGTGGACAAGGTGGTGGGGCCGGGTAACAAGTATGTGAACGAAGCGAAGAGGCAACTCTTCGGACAGGTTGGAATAGACTTGCTCGCGGGTCCGAGCGAGGTGCTCGTGGTCGCCGATGACTCCGCTGACCCGGAGCTCGTGGCACACGACTTAGCCGCCCAAGCGGAGCACGACGTGGACGCTAAACCCTGGGCTGTAACCCTGAAGGTAGAACTCGCTGAGAAGATTCTCGAAGCGGTGCAGGGGGTGATCGAGTCCCTTCCAACACGTGAAACCGCTAGGATCTCATGGATGAGGCATGGGGTAGTCGCTGTGGCTGATTCACTCGACGAGGCACTGGGCTACGCCAACAAATTAGCCCCCGAACACCTTGAACTTCACCTTAACTCAACCAACACTAGGAGGGCGCTCAAAGAGCTCAGAAACTACGGCTCACTCTTTATCGGTAAACGAACACCCGTTGTGTTCTCAGATATGCTCCTAGGACCCAACCACGTCCTACCAACGGGTGGAGCCTCCAGGTTCACTGGGGGGCTCAGCGTCGGATCCTTCCTCAAGGTGGTCACATACCAGAGGGTCATCGGTGTGCCCACGTCGCGACGCATAGCGAGGCTGGCCGCGGCGCAGAGCAGACTCGAAGGTTTGGAGGGCCACGCCCGCTCAGCGGAGAAGAGAGCCCAACCGCAGCCCCTTCGCCACAGAAGCACGGGGCAAAGGCAACCACGCTGAGAAGCGCTAAGTGTGGGGTATACCAGGAGGGACCCCATCGGGTGTGCGCCACCAGCCCTCCTAATACAACTGGAGAGAGAAAACCGCCGAGCTGTGCACGCCCCCCAGCTAGGCTACTGGAGGGCACCTCTGTGTTAGACTGTTAGCCTGCGATTCATGGGTTTCGGGTTCCCGGTTACTCCAAGCCAAGCTGGGAGTTTTCACCCACCACAAGCTTGCTTCCAAGGGGTTTAGCCGTCCTCCTGTACACTTTAGAGTTGGCTCCGAGTATCGAATCCACTATGCGCACATGGGATAGTGATGCACCGTCGAGTATGAGTGAGCCGCTAACCTCACAGCTATCCACCTCCACACCATCACCGATCGAGGTGTAAGGCCCAATGTAGGAGTCCTTTATCACACACCCCCTACCCACATAACTAGGCCCCCGTACAATGCTACCAATGATCTTCGATCCCTCCTCCGCGGTGACCCGGCCTTCCACACTCGAGGAAAAAGTCTCCGATGCAACTGAGGCTGAAGCGTACCTGTCGAGCAGGGTCCTGTTGGCTTCAAGCAGGTCCTCTGGGCTACCAGTGTCCTTCCACCATCCCTGCACAACCCTGAACCTCACCTCCCTCCCCCTATCCACAAGGCGTTGAATAGCATCAGTTATCTCTAGCTCACCCCTCCAGCTGGGCTCAAGCTGGGCTATGACCTCGAACACCTCGGGCGTGAATCTATACACGCCTACAAGCGCCAAGTCAGAGATGGGCTCCTTGGGTTTCTCAACGAGCTTCACTATCCTCCCACCCTCCACTAGTGCAACGCCGAACCTGTTGGGGTTGGATACACGTGCGAGGAGCACCGCGTTGAAGTCTCCTTCCTCCACGACGTATTCTAGGCCCTCCAAAACCACGTTGTCACCCAAGTAAACCACAAAGTTGTCTCCCCCCACAAAGTCCTCAGCCCTAAGCACAGCATCCGCTAACCCACGCGCCCTCCCCTGGTAGACGTAGGTCACACGCACCCCCCACTTCGAGCCGTCACCGTAATAGTCAACAACCCGCTCTGCCCCATTGTCCCCAAGTATTATACAGAACTCATTTACACCAAGAGCTCTGAGCGCATCCAAACCCCACTGAGATATTGGTTTACCAGCCACTTTGATAAGCTGCTTCGGACCAGTGTGTGTAAGCGGCCTAAGCCTCGTGCCCTGGCCTCCGTGTAGGATAACAGCCTTCACACAGCCATATACTCAAAGTAGCTTAAAAGCTTAAACCATACAGAACTCTTATAAGCATTCGCGTAGAGTATTTTTGATGCAGCTCATACTTGGAGGAGCGGGGTTCATCGGCTCAGCGATGACGCGAACGCTTCGCAACCCAGTGGTCTACGATGCGCTCACATACGCTGGGAGAAGGGAGAACCTCAACGACGTGGAACACGTTTTCGTAAAGGGTGACATACTCGACATCAGGTCTCTTGAGACAGTGATTGAAGAGTATAGGCCGGAGGTGGTGTTCAACTTCGCGGCTCAAACACACGTTGACCGCTCCATAGCCGACCCCCATCCCTTCATTCAAACCAACGTGCAAGGCACAGTCAACATATTAGAACTCGCGCGCAGACACCACTTCAGATATGTCCACGTGTCCACGGACGAGGTCTACGGGGAGCAGGAAGCCAGTGAGACCTCACCCCTAAGACCGAGCAGCCCCTACTCGGCTTCGAAAGCCGCAGCCGACATGTTTGTACTCGCTTATGTGCGCACCTATGGTGTGGACGCCTTCATCGTGAGGCCGTCCAACAACTATGGGCCAAGACAGTTCCCCGAGAAACTCATACCAAAATCATTACTAAGGATGCTTGAGGGCAAAGAGGTACCCATTTACGGCGACGGCAAACAGGTCAGGGATTGGATATACGTCGAGGACACCGCCCGTATCATAGCAAGCCTCGCGGATAAGGGTGAGGCTGGCAGGGTTTACAACATCCCAGGCGGCCAGCTGGCTACAAACATTGAAATCGTGAACGCAATAGCCGAGATAGTGGGCGTTGAGCCGAAACTCAAGTTCGTGGCTGACCGACCCGGACACGACAGGTTTTACAGAATGACCACAACCCTGAAGTATGAGGTTACCCCACTACGGGAGGGGCTTAGGAAAACCGTTAGGTGGTATCTCGATAACAAGTGGTGGTGGGAGCCACTCCTACAAGACAAGTTCTACGGGGAGGATGAGTCATGGCGCTCATAATAGGCGGCTCGGGGCAGCTAGGCAGAGAGCTTGCTAAGCGCTTAGAGGGAGCGCTACTCACATACAACACCACACCAGTGGAGGGTGGTGTGAGACTTGACCTCACAGATCCCCTGAGGGTTGAGGACCTCATAATAAAGAGGAGGCCGAGCGTAATCGTGAACACGGCGGCGTACACAGATGTGGATGGATGCGAGGATAACAGGGAGCTAGCCTACCGTGTAAACACCCTAGCAGTCAAACACATCGTGCGCGCCGCGAGACTCGTGGGCTCATACCTAGTCCACGTGTCAACAGACTATGTGTTCGACGGCGAAAAGGGTGACTACAGGGAGGATGATATCCCTTCACCCATAAACCACTACGGCCTCACCAAGCTATTAGGTGAGGCGTACGCTTCATCCTACGACGACGCGCTCATCGTGCGCACATCCGGCGTGTTCGGCCAAAAGAACAACTTCCCACTCGTAGCACTACAGAAACTAAGGAGAGGTGAAAGAGTTGAAGCCGTCGAGATGTGGTATTCACCAATACACGCATCAAACCTAGCTACAGCGATGGTCGAACTAATCAAGAGAAGACTCACGGGGGTAATACACGTGGCGGGTGAGAGGGTTTCCCGCTACGAGCTGGCTAAGGCCATAGCCAAACATATAGGAGCCGACCCTGGGCTCGTGGTGAGAATACCATACACACAGGCACGCTTCAAGGCTAGGAGGCCGAGGGACAGCTCACTCAACTCCCAGAAGGCGAAAACAATGCTCAAGCAACCATTCAACACACTCGAAGAAAACATCCGAGCACTGGTACACAACACCTCAACAGCAACACACAGTGAAGGCTAAGCCCACGCAACACCCGCCTTCTGAGCTACCTAAGAAAGAACAGTGTTATTATGGTTCTATATTTACGGATATACACGTCTATTGGAAAAATTAGAATACGAAAAATGAGGTGTATTGTGTGGTTGGGCTAGCCTTTAGCGCTCAGTGTTTTAGTTCCTCACCTACGAGCTCCTCCCTTGAGGCGTCTTCGAGCACCGACCGCTTGGGTTCTCGCAGGGGTATTGTGATTAGGGCGCCCACCACTGAAAGCACCGCTAGCATAAGCATTATGTTCTTCACACCCATGGTTACAAGTAGCGTTGGGAATAGGAAGCTCGTTATGGCTGCACCCATCTTACCGGATGCCGCGGATATCCCATGCCCAGTGGTTCTATAGTTCGTGGGGAAGACCTCGGTCGGTACAACGAATGTGGTCGTGTTTTGTCCGAAGTCGATGAAGAAGTATGTGAGCACGTAGAACAGGAGGGCTAATGTTCCTATTCACGTATAATCCAAATAAGGTGAAGCTTGTCTAGGAAGCTTCTTATCTTAAGGATAAATGCTCGTCATTAGTTACTAAAACGTTTTTGAACTGTTAAACATAGTCAGTGTTATTCATGGGGCTTTATTTTCCAAAAGCTTTTTATTGTCCTTTATTGATTTCACATTAGTGCCTAAATTAGCTAACACTAGGATTGTTCATGAAGCCGCGCTCTTCTATGTTGCGTACAAGCTCACACTAAAAGATTGGGAAGTAGAGGTTAAGCCTAGTGGAGAAAAAGGCGCTGACCTGGTTATCTATGATAGGAGGGATAGGGAGAAAAGGCACACGTTAAAGGTTAAAGGCTTATCAGGACGAGAACCAATTCCGTTCGGAGGAAGTATCGAAAGCCTACCAGAATATGTGATAGTTGTTCGGGACCTTGAGAAACCTGAAGTTTTTGTCCTTGATCGAGATACAGTCAAGAAGAGGGTTCAGGCAAGTAAAGGGAGTAAAATGAGCTACTGGATCGAAACAAAAAGGTATGAGGAATTCAAAGACCGGTGGGACCTAATAACGAGGTAAAATTAGCCTCTCTGATGTTTTTGGTGTAACAAAGCGTGGGGTGTTTTAATCGAGGTTAAGTGTAACAAGTGTGAGCTGCTCCTCAGCTGAAGCCTCGGAGCTTCCTGCTTCAACGACAGACATCTGCCTGTACGGGTATATCCCATGCAGGCCCGAAGTAGCTGTCTCCACAGGCGTGGATTCGGGCCGCACCAGCCCTACCTTTATGAGACCCATCCTCCTTATGTTCCTCGACGAATTGTAGTCCCTGTCCATGATGAGACCGCACGCATCACACCGGTATATACGCTCAGAGAGTTTCAGGTCATGCTTTATGTTTCCACAGCTGGAGCACAGCTTGGAGGACGGGTCAAACCTGCCAATCAGCACGAGGTTCTTCCCATATTTGGTGGCCTTCCACCCAAGCTTCAGCCTGAACGCGTAGAAGGAGACATCTGAGAGACTCTTTGAGACGCGGTGGTTGCGCATCATCCCCTGAACGTTGAGGTCCTCCATGATGATGGTGTCGTACCGCTTGGCTATCGCGGTCGACACCTTGTCAAGGAAGTCCTCACGCATGTTCCTTAGTTTTCTATATTTTTCTGCAGCTTCAGTATCTCCTTTTTCCTATTGTTCGATCTTTTTTTTGACAACTGTTTCTGCAGCTTCTTTACCCTCTTTTCGACCTTCTCTACGAACCTCGGGTTTTCCACAGCTATGCCATCTGACAGTGTAGCAAACTTTTCTATTCCAAGATCGATGCCTATTGAATTTTCTGCTGATAATTCCTTTTTCTCTGGCGATTTCTCATCTTTCTCATATACTATGGAACAAAAATATTCCCCTGCATCTTTTGTTATAATGATCTGGTTGATCTCTTTGATTTCCTTCAGCCTTTCCTTTGAACCTTTGAAATATATTCCCTCTTAGAATTTAGAGAAGTATATCCTGTTCTTCTCTATCTTTACATGCTGTGGTACCGCGAAATAATCGTTCTTACCTTTCTTCCTGAATTTTGGGTGTTCTGTGTTATGGTGGAAGAAGTTTTTGAACGCGTTGTCGAGGAAGCGCAGGGACATCTGTAAGGATTGAGAATTCACCTCGTACAGCCAAGGATACTGCTTCTTGAGCTCTATGAGCATGTTCTGTGTGTCCAGATAGTTCAGAGAAGATTTTTCAGCATCCTTATGTGTCAGGTAGTACTCATCCCTCTTCGCCAAGAAGTAATTGTAGACGAATCTGCAGCTACCAAAGTGCTTCTCCAATAAGACTTTCTGTTTCTCATTGGGGTACAGCTTCACTTTGGTAGCGACAATCATTACTACAGAAATGCTGAAAAATATATAAACCCTTTTTTGGCTGGGGGAAGTCCGCGTGTCTCATCGCTGAAGCAATTGAGATTTGCAGCTTCCCCCAAACCCCTAACAACCTTTAAATATAAAGGTAAGATAGTTGTTGTCGCACAGCAGAAACTCCAAGGCGTTTTCGAACACTTCGAGGAGGCGCGTAAAGTAGCCTCAAACTTCAGGGTATCGCACACCTTCCGCGTAGACCGGAAACCCATGGAGAAGGTCATCGAGCTTGGCCCAGAAATGGAAGCACGATGAGACATTCACACCCCCAGCACCCGTAGTCAAAGCCAAACTGTGCGGTCAAAGCGTAAACCTCCTTGTGGACACGGGCTTCTCAGGCGGGGTGCTCATCCCCTTCTGGATGTTCGAGCGCATGGGCCTCCTCTCATACCTCACTACAGATGAGTACTACGCGGTGATGGCCGGAGCAAGGAAGACTAGG
>Ga0081474_109885_pt1 | contig 16514 bp, 16 predicted proteins | sample OneHunmetagenome_2_FD_70978 | JGI IMG/M metagenome (GOLD analysis project Ga0081474, IMG submission 70978) | Ferrous microbial mat communities from One Hundred Spring Plain, Yellowstone National Park, USA v2 (version 2) | ecosystem: Environmental > Aquatic > Non-marine Saline and Alkaline >... | reverse complement strand
TATGCTCTAATTAAAATCGCGTATCTCTCCAATACTCTACCGACGTCGATGCTTAAATATTTTCCCGAATTTCAGCTATTCTTCATTAAACAAAGCCTGCTCGGAAGTAAGGAGAGGGAGAAATTCTTTTCCACTCATCCCAGTTTGAATGAAAGGTTAAGATATCTAGAGGACATATCGCGACGTTGGGGTAAAAGTTATTTTATGTGAACGTATCTACTCCAGTAAAGCTTACCCTCCTTTCTGATCTCTATAACCCTGTGTAATGGTATGACGTCCTCAGTGTCCCTTAGGTAAATGTATGTGTTGTCAACCCTCTCTATTCTTTCAAAAGGTATTTCAGAACTTCCTTTAGCCCTATCCCTTATTACTAGGATGAACTTCGACTTTTCCTTCTCGCTCCATAGTACTCTGTTTATAGCGTCCTTTATTCTCAAGCTAGACCACTAGAGAGTTCTTTACTTATACTTATAGCTTCAAGCTTAGAGTCGTGTAGGACAGTTATAAAGTCCTTTAACACGTTAAATGATATGTAGAATAAACCTTTCGTCACTCTTTTTGAGTAGTTGTCTACTATCGAGATGTATGTTGGTAATATATCGCTTGTAATGCTACTAAATATCACTCCTATTGAATTATCTAAAACCATTTGACTCGTGCTTTCAACCCTGAAAAAGCTCTGCACTCCACCAGGTATTTTGAGAATAGCATAATACGCATACCTGGTAGGTAGGTCTTTTGGTGTCAGTACTACTTGGTCGATATCTTCTCTCTTGACGTCAATTTCGCTCTTTATCTCTAAAGGTCCTATAAGGCAGAGACCTATTACGGAACTGCAGTGCGTTTCTGAGATTAGTTCTAGTATTTCTGCGTCAGATAAGTCAGGGACACCGGTAGATCCTATTAATTTTGTTAAGCAAGGAATCCTCCTTAACTTTCTAGAATTCTCCAACCTCTTGACTACTCCTACTACGTCTTTCCCCTTTATCAAGTCCAGTCTTTCTTTAATTAGTGTTGCATATGCCCATCTGTGGGTTATTCTCCCCCAGTGCTTGATCTTGTCCTTTTCTTCTGGTACTCCGAACTGGAATGAATAGCTCAACTCTATAGGAGTCGGGAAAAGGGGACCGTCTATGACTAGTAATTTCTCTTTACTGACTTGCCGTATGAGTATGTTTTCAGCCTCAAGCCTTAATTCATCTGCAACGTCGTCCAAGTGGTACAAGCTTTCCCTCTTAACCCCTTCTTTTGTCTCCACGTTAACTTCATCTAGTGCAAACTCGTAACCTACTACATTATGAAAAGCTAAACTAGGAGAATGTAGGGAGTTCTTCAGTGTCCTAATAAGCTCAAGATAAGATGCGATACCCAAATATCTCCCGCCCGTGTCGAATGGAAAGACTATCTTGTCCCTTTCCGTGGAGTAAAGGGCACCTCCTACAACGACCAGATCTAGGAAAGTAGTCCTGAGAATTTTACTAGAAGTGTCAATTGAAGCAACCGAGTAATCTGAACTACTAGGAGAGAATACGTCCACCCTCTTTATCTTGTCATCTATAAGCTGTAAACTCTCTTTACTGTCTCCCAGTGATTCCTTAGGAGTATAATTGGGCATAATGTTCTTTATTTTTCCCTTGAACTTACTTACTTCAATTCCCAACCTCAGTAACTCTAATTGAATGTCGGCCTCACTTTTAGACATTATTTCTACTATCTCGAGTAGGTTTTTAATTAATATTACGACATGTTGGTCTGAGAAGCTGAGGATAATTTAAGCTTTCCGCAAACGTCCATCTCCCTTATGTCGTTTGCACTGAGCTTTCCTATTTCTTCGCTCTTTCTTATTTCTGGTCTACTCCCCGTATATTCGGACTTGAGAATAACCCACGCGTTTATCAGAGTTCTGTTTATCCAGTTGTCCAAGTTTATATCAAACGGGAAATGGGTTTGCTCTAGAAATACTAACAAACTTTCTATTTCCTCGTTGTTAGCACTCCTTACGTGCCACTTTATTTTCCTACTTCCCACGTACTTTTCCCCTTTTCCGGGGATTAGTATCATTCCCATGGCCCCTTTTACCCTATAAGTCGACGTATCTACACTGTCTGCGTTGTAGAACACTCTCCTCATAAAGGGTGATCCGGCTCCCATAACGTGTAAGTTCTTTATCTTATTCCTAAGGTAATGGTAAATTGCTATTACTGTAGTCCTACCAATTCCCCTATGGAGGAGGGGTGGAACTACACCACCATAGGCGATTAGCTTCGGGGGATGGGAACTGTAAAAGTCTAAGGCTTTGTCAATATGATCGAAAGGATAAGCGTGAATAACGGGGATCACATCAAGTTCAGCCTCGTAAAGTTTAAGGTAATAGTCGAAGGTCTCCTTCGCAGGCGGTGAACAAACTGGTGTAGGGATGTCAAGAGATATAAAGTAGTCTCCTTTTACTTGTTTATACTTGTTGATTACTTCTTTCACGTCAATTTTGATCCCCTTCTTCATTATTTGATATCCACCGCTGTCAACCCAAGTTTCATTCTCCCAAGTCCTCTCAATCGTCCGTAACTGGTTAATCATAATTGGTGAGCCTAATTTCCAGATAGGGATTCTATCGTCAGGCATGCCCAGTATTACTTTCATTAAGAGAAATAATAGTAATACCAGGTTATAAAGTACTACTGAAGGTATTATAAAACCAAATAACTTAGCATTATTTTAAAACCTCTATATAGCACGACGACGTCTCAACCGTATACGACTGAGTGTTAAATTCACTGGTATTATAATAAAACTAAACTGAGTAGCCTAACTATTCCTCTAGTCATAATCCCTCAGATAGTTTAAGAGCCTTTAGAGACGCCTCCTTTATACTCCTGAAAGCTAGTCTTCCGTAAGGCAGTAGTTCGATCTTAACTCCAGATAATTTAGACGCTTCACTTAAAACGTTAAAGTGGTGTTTGGGCAAAACTGCTATTATATGTTGGTGGTATGACTCTAATACTTTTAATGCAGTAGTCAACAGTCGAACGAATTCTTCCCTCTCCTCTCTAGTCATCTTCGAAGGAGGGTAATCATAATCACTAAATGGGTAACAGTCTTCAAATTCCCTGGGTACTAAAAGCATGGGTTCCGAAACACTGTACAACTGTACTTTGTCCTTGACTATACTCTCAGCTATCATATGTGTAGGGGAATTATGGTAAGGTTTTTTCTCAGTACATGGTAGGAGTAAAGCTACTCTCTTTTTCGACCTCCACTTTGTGAACAAGTAGTTATGCCATTCTATGACAGAAGGGTGTTTAAAAGGGTCAATGCCGTCCTCCTTAACTACTCTCCCGCGATAGGTTATCGGCGGACAGATCACATTCTAGTCATTATACAAATAAGGTTAAAAAATGATAGTCTAGGTAGAGAACATCTGGATCTCGTCAAAACTAGCACTCTCTAGCAGTATCCCGGAGTGGAACTTCGCCAATAAATACCTCATAAACTCCAATGAGTCGTAAGGTATTATAAACTCCTCTCCTCCCCTAACGAAAATCCTTATGGTCTTCTTTACGTGATCTACAAAGAGAATGAAATCTCTCCAGTCCAATTTGCTGACTAACTCCCTTAGCTTCATTGTACCTAGTAACAACGTTCCGTAATTGTCCACTAATTCCGATAGGGTGAACCCTTCTACGTCGTAAACTATCATAGGTTTTGCAAAACGTAACTCTGCATTTTCAGGGATATCCTTGTCCTTTTTAACTTCCTTAATTCTCTTACCGTCGTAAAGGAATTTCTTATCTGGAGTGATGAACAGTATTGTGACCATAGGATAACATTATTAAAAATATGAAATTTAAGCATTACTTATGAAAAATAGTGAATATAAATTATCTACATATTCTATTTTACTATATAATGTCTATATAGTTATATATAGTATATATAATGAAGTGTGTAATAATTATCGCTTAAATACAAAAAGTATGATTAGAAGTGATATATTTTCACATATACTATTCATTCATGAAGGGTAAGAAATTATTTCTGTTTAATTTGTTACTCTATTTTAAAACGCTTTGATTTTTATTCTCACATTTATCGTTTGATTTGCAACTAGATTTACTTAATTATGTTGAATCAACTTTAATTGTAATGAGCCTAAAATCATTCTATGAAGATATTAGAACCGTTGAGAGTGCGTGATGTCACCTTAAACAACAGAGTAGTAATGGCTCCTATGATAACAAATCTGGCTACACCAGAAGGTTATCCCAGTGAAGAAATGATCGCTTATTTTGTGAGGAGGAGAAGCATAGGTCTAATGATTACAGAGTACACTTACGTTAACAAGATGGACGCTAGAGGTTCTCCTAATCAATTAGGTTTATATCATGACGAACTTATCCCAAAGTTCGCAAGGCTGACAGAGGCAGTGCATAATGTTGGCTCCAAGATATTCGTCCAATTAGTTCATGTAGGAAGAAAAACGAGGAGGAACTTAATATGGGGGAATGAAGTTATAGCACCTTCAGATATTCCTTTGATAGAGCCCGTTAAGGTGATGACAAAGGACGATATAAATAGGGTTATAGATGACTTCGTTAAAGCTTCAGAGAGGGCCGAGAAAAGTGGGTTTGACGGTATTGAACTGCATGGTGCTCACGGTTATTTGATAGCACAATTCCTCTCTCCAGCAACAAACAAGAGAGACGACGAGTATAGGGACGGTGTTCTCTTTCTAGAGGAAATTCTTACCGAGATTAGAAGGGTAGTCAGCATTCCGGTAGGGTTAAGAATATCTGCTACAGAATTCGACCCTTTAGGACTGACTCCAGATCTTGTAGGCAAGGTTATAAGCAGGGTCAAAGACAAGTTAGATTATGTTCATATATCGGCTGGGAGGGATGGACCACTTGGCGGGTCTTCAAGCTTTTACTATAAGAGGCCAAGCTACTTAGAGGAAGCTAGGATAATAAGAGATTACGTTAAGGACTTACCCTTATTCCTCGTAGGATCTGTTACGACTGTTGAAGAAGCAGACAAGGTATTGGAAATAGCCGACGCTGTGGTCTTAGGGAGACAGATCCTCGCAGACCCAGATTGGGTGGTAAAGGTAAAAGAGGGGAAGCCCATTAGGTATTGTATAAGATGTAATCAACTGTGCAGGTTACTTTCTACAAGAGAGGTTCGTTGTGATGTAAACCCAGAATTAGGTTGGGAAATTTTACCTCCTATGGAGAAAGGAGAAGGACTTGTGAGGGTAGTAGGCGGGGGGTTAGCAGGACTTGAGGCTTCAAGAGTTTTGTCCCTGAGAGGTTTCGAGGTCGAGCTTTATGAAATAAGCGATAAACTGGGTGGGGAGGTGAACGAGTATAGAGACCCTTATAAAAAGATGGAGTTCGGTAGAATTCTTCAATATTACGAAAGGGAATTGAAAAGACTAGGAGTCAAGGTTAGGTTATCTTCTACTACAGAGGATGCAGATTTGGTCATGATTCCCACTGAGTCGCAACCGAAGTTTACGCAATATAAAGGAGTCAGGATTCTTGTTGACTCCAACGTGTACGCTTATCAAGACTATGTATTCGAATGGGTCAAGTATAACGAGGTATACGTAACTGATAATATATATAAGGGTCTAGACAGAAATAGAGCCTACTTACTTAGAGAGAAATACAAGGAATTAGGAGTTAGGTTTGAGAAACCTGACAAAGTAGAAGTAATAATTAGGGATATAAGAAGAGAACAGCCTTCAATAGGTAAAGCTATATCAAAAGGGTATTGGAGTGCGAGGTCGTTTAAGAAATAGGGGGAAGACATAGTAAGTTATCTGAGTACCTTTCCACCATCAGGCTAATCGTTCCCAGACACGCATTTTTGTAAAAATTTCTTTTTCTTTACATTCACATCTCACTAAGTCGAACATTCGTACTGCATATTAGAACGCTTGATCAGATCATGAGTCCAACGTTTAATACTTTTGATTTCAGCCTTGCAAGATATAATTATGAAGGGAAGAAAATTCGTACTATATTTAGTCCCCGCAGTAGTATTTCTTACTTCTTTGTATCTATCAATGTTCAGTGTTACTATCCCAATAGCACAGACGTCTTCTCAAATAACAGTGTATAGAGTTACTGGGACTGCTGATCTCTCTAACCCCGGAACTGCGAGCTACTGGAACCAAATACCTTGGGAAAACATATCATTAACGGCTAATATTCCTAATGCTCCTACGTCAGGCCTTACACATTATATTTTAGTGAAGTCCGCATGGAATGGTACGTGGATTTTCGTGCTCGTTAAGTGGTATGCCCCAGAGCCTGCATTCGGTGCGTGGTCTGCATCTTTGGCCGGTGTATATCCATACGCTTCAGGCCCTGGCGTTAATGATATAATAGAATTGACACCTGGAACAAAATATGCTTTAGAGTCCAATTACACGAATTATGTTTCAATTATTAACGGAAAAGAGGAGACTGGAAGAATTGTGTTTAACCTTTCTGGGGTACTTTTACCAGCCCCTAATGGCACACAGATCTCAGTATTATCAAATGGGACTATACTATACTATGGCTCCCCTAGAGGTATAGAGGATTTATTATATACTTATGGCATGTTTTATGGATATTATACAAATTCTTCATGTTATTACCCTGATAGAGTTGCCATGATGTGGTATTTGGGGAATAACGTTCCGACTAAGGATGGTATGAACTTAGGAGGAGAGCAACCAGGAGAGGTTTTCGACGGGTTCACATTTAAGAATGCTGGCGGGTCATTAGTACAACAAGGTGGAGCTGCAAATATATGGATGTGGGTATCTGGCGCCACATGGAATAATTCTACTTATGATCCGGCATTTAAGGCTAACATATGGGAGAATTTAACGTTTCTTAATGGTACTGGAATTCCTTACACTGATCAAGGGGATCACGGATTTGCTGTACCATTATATACTAACAATACAAACTTATATGAAGTAGATACTGGCGGAATCTGGTATACTCCGGTCACAAGCAATAGTGCAGAGGTAAACGGTTCCCTATTCTTCATCTGGACCGGTGCTAAATACCAAAGCGGCTACTGGTGTGTGGAGTTCGCAAGACCTATGGCCGTACCCAGCGGATATATGCCTTGGATGGTTAATATTACAACAGATAAAACTTATTATGTAGCGTTTGCGGTATGGCAGGGTAAGTTAGGAGAGACACTATTCGATAAGTCGATAACTCCCAGCTTCCTGCAACTAACGTTAGTGAACTCACCACCTACCTCAACAACTTCCAGTGCAGCGCCGAGTCTGCTATCTTCCCCATCAGCAATAGTCACAATAGTAGGTACGATAATCGCAGTACTTGCGGTTATAGTCATTTACGTGGTGTTTAGGAAATGATAGATAATAAACTCAAGTCCAACGTTTATTTATACCTTTTTTTACTTGGTATAATTTTTCTTTCAATGTATCAATTCATTACTCCGATTTCTTACTTACCCATCACAATCCCATTCGAGGAGTTTATGTTTAAACTGGGTCTATTGGGCATTTATCTTTCCACTATTTCGTTAGGAATACTCACTTTATTATCGAAAGAAAAGCTAGCTCAAGCAATAGGTCTGGTCTTGGTTCTCTCCCTTTTCTTGTCATTAATCCCTAACTACAACGTATCCCTATGGTGGGATTTCTTAGAAATCTTCGTCTTCGTCGGTGGTTCAGCACTGGGTATCGAGTACCTCTACAGAAGTAAGAGGTGGCTATTAATCCCTGTCCTGGCTGTAGTTGAGTTCGGTGAGATAGAAGGGATAAGTGAAGACTTTTTCCACACCTTTATTGATACCAGCTTCTTAACGTTACTAGCACTCTTAGTGATCTCTGGTTTTTCATTGCTCTTTTATAAATGGAGACCTAAACGCCTACTGATATCTCTGGCGGTAGGAGTACCAGGGTTGTTGCTATATTTGCCTCTTTACTTCTTAGTCCTTAAAAACAGGTTTATGGAGATTATTTTCGCTATGGTATTCCCAGCTGTTTATGGAATAAGCCTAAACAACCCCGATAACATTCCTGCAATGGTATTGCTCTATGCCCTAGCGATGTTCTTGTCTTTAGCTCTAGGATATTACGTGGATCTGTATACTGGCTTAGGTTTTTACATGATAGTTACCACGGTCTTTCTAGGGATTACTGGGTTCCATCTATTATTGTATATGGTGTTCCCGTTGATCGGCTTCTACTTTATGAATGTTAAGGGTGAAATCAGTCCAACGATTAAAGATTATATCGTGTCGATAAGAAGATATAATTTAAAGAGGTGAAGTGACATTCCCCTTAAATTCAGGCTCGGAAGGGAAGTTAAAGGCGGGCTTTCCTATGCTGACTATTTGTATCTCAAGAAAATAGCACGAGCTTTCAGGATACACAAATTCGATGAGAAGGAATTCGCCAAAAAGGGAGAAGATTATCTCTTTAACTTCATAAACAAGAATGTAGGGCCCGTTGACGAGAAAAGAAGGAGATTTTTACAAGGGATTTTAATTGGGGTTTCTGCTGCGGTAGTTGCCGGAATAATTCCAGGGCTAAGAGTCCTGGTTCCACCCGTTCAGTCTGTCTCAGGATTTCCCAAAACACTAATAGTTGACTCTTCAGGAAATCCGATAAAGGCATCATCAATACCCGTTAATAGTCCAACAATAATGCTCTTCTCATATCCTCTCCAGAACGAGATAAACTTCCTTTCAAACTTGGGGGATAAGAATGGTAATCCAGTTGAAGTTCCACCAACTACAGTTTTAATACCTCAAACCGGGGATAAATACCAGTTCCCAGGTGGGGTAGGTCCTAATAAGTCGATTGTAGCATATAGTGCGATTTGCCAGCATTTAGGCTGTGAGCCTCCATATATACATTTCTATCCTCCTAAATACGTTAACATATCTCAAGTAACTGCACCGGAGCCTAATACTTTAACAGTTGAGGCAGTTCAAGCTGCACAGAAGGAGAATTTACCTGCAATTATTCACTGCGATTGTCACGGCTCTACTTTTGATCCATACCACGGTGCTGCTGTACTAACTGGCCCAACTGTGAGACCCCTGCCAGCTGTAATTTTGGAATGGGATAGTTCAACAGACTATTTGTACGCCGTAGGTTACGTTGGTGTGCCTGTATATCCTGCAGGAAGTAATGGAGTTCCGTCTAATGATCCCTCAACTGATCTTGATGAGTCACAATTCGGTTCTTCAGTAGGTGATAAGACTAGTATAAGTGAATCTAATCCGTTCTCATGAGGTGAGGTTTGTGTTCGAACGTGTGAGAAATTGGTTTAAAGAAAGAATAAATATGGATGATCTCCCTTTTTTTAGAACTCCAGACTATATGTATCACGTAGGGGACTGGTTAGGAGCTCTCGTAGCGGGAGCGTTTTTCTACACTGTAATCTCAGGATTAATACTTTTACTCTATTACAACCCTGAAGCCGGTTATCAAGCAACTCAAACAGTTATCAACCAAGTACCTTATGGTTCAGTTGTTCTTTACAGTCATTTGTACGGAGCTTATGCCATGATTATACTAGCTTATGTTCACATGTTCAGAAATTACTTCGTTGGAGCTTATAAGAAGCCTAGAGAGTTGGTTTGGATTTTAGGAGTATTGATGTTATCTTTAACGTTGGGGACATCCTTCCTAGGTTATAGCCTTATAGGTGATGTACTAGCTACCAGTGCAGTAGATGTTGGAGCAGGTATTCTCTCTGGAATCGGCTTAGGCTCACTTGTTCCTATATTCTTCGGGAACTATTCCGCTGGTGATTATAGCAGAGTCTTAGCACTCCACATAATCCTAGTTGCATTAATCGGTCTACTCTTTGTAGTTCACTTCTTCCTAGCAGATATTCAATACGGGATGATGCCGTCAAGAAAAGTAAAAGACAAAGCTCCAGCTGTGTACCCAAAGGCTCAATGGTCAAAGTTTAACCCGTGGTGGCCCAGAAACTTCATATATATGATGTCGTTAGTATTTATGACTTGGGGATTCATACTAATTATACCGGACTTACTGGTTTACGTAAACGGATTACCACAGATAGCAAATCCCTTCCTAAATCCTAAGCCTGCTCCACCGCCTAACAGTCCAGCAGCTGCTTCAGTGACCACTTATCCACCATGGTTCTTCCTATTTATGTACAAGATAGCAGACTTCCCGGCTTCGTTAACAATAGACATAGTAATAGGAGTGTTTATTCCATTGATATACTTGCTGATAGTTCCATTTATAGATAGAAGCGATGAATTACATCCGCTTAAGAGAAAGTTATTTACTTGGATAGGTGTGGTAATGATGGTATTTCTGATACAGACTAGCCTATGGGGGGACTTAGCTCCCGGAGTGCCGGTAACGTGGAACGAGGTATTCGAAGCTTACCTACCACCAGCTGTTATCAGTGCTGTTGGGATATTACTGATTCCATCCAATCCGAGGTTGAACTCTAAGGCACTGGCTAATCCTTTCACAATGCTGGGGTTCGTGGCGATTACATTACTCTTCGTGGGTTCGATCTTTGAAGTTATGACCTCACCAAGTGTAGCGGACGTAATACTGGTGGGACTATTTGGCTCCCTGTTCGTGACATTAGGAAAGATGTTAAGCCCCTACGTAGCAAGGACTGAGAGCGGGTCGGTAGAGAAGGCGTCATTATCTGCTGATGAATCTAGATTAGCCGTGAAGAAGAACTTGGCCCAAGTAATAATGTTGATCCTCTTGGTAATCGCAATAATTATAGCTGCGGATATGTGGAGTATACCGGCTACTGGCTATTACTCTAACTTATTTGGCGTGGATCTAGGATTGCTATTCTTAATAGCGGGTGAGGAGTTCTCGCTGTACCATTACGTAGTTTATAAAAAGCCCGTAGAACCGGAGGAGTGAGAAAAATGATTAACGTAGGTTTTTATTATAAAGTTAAAAGCGGTCACGAGAAAGAGTTCGAAGAGACGTTTAAGCATGTTAATGAGTACTTGAAGTCATTCCAAGGTTTCAAAGGTGCTAGGCTTTACAAGAGTGTTGATAATCCTTCCGAATATCTGATATACAGTGAATGGGATAGTCTTGAGGCCTTTAGAAAATTCATAGATAGTCAAGCTTATAGAGAGACAGTAAATTACGGAAAGAGTATAATTGAAGGTAGGCCTCATCACAAGATCTTCCAAGAAGTAAATAGCTAATTTTTAAAAAATTTTTTCAAAAGTTATTCATCTTATGACTCAAGTTATACACTAAAACATTTTAATACCTTTAGTTTAAAACTTCTTTTAATAATTCAATTTAAATTGTGAGTTTGTGGATAATTTGAAATTGTTTTTAATAATTAATAATGATAAACTCTTTAGATTTCTCTTGCTATCTAGTTGAATGATTTTCAATCTTCTAACTAAAAGATTTTACGAAAATTGAAGTTATAAAAAAAGTTTACCTTGAGATAATAATTAAATCTGTGATCTCATTATTTCTTTTGGCTACCAGACTGACCTGATTGGCCTGATTGACCTTGTGTCTTCTTCTCTTTCTTAGCCATACGGGTCTATTATATTTCTTAATAGACAAGTTATTAAGCTAATCTACCGTTAAACTTGGTAAATGTTTACGCAAAGAATAACATAAATTATAAGATATTGATGTAAATTCTATTCATTAAGAATTAAACATTTGATGAAATATATCCGTTCAATAAATGTAAAATGTTTTCATATCCCTTAAAATTCGAGGTAGGTGTTACCGAATCATCCCTAGCATCTACCTTGTTCTCTAAATAAAGAAACAATTTTGCAAAATCTATATTTATTTTTTTGATTAGTAGTATTTAGAACCTATCTTTATTAGTCTAATGTCGCTGTATATGTGTTAAATAATTTTTAATGAGAATTTTTAACAATGAGACATTTTTAAATATTTTGATTAATATTATTCATAAAATACAACTATAATTTTAGAATAAAAGCAGAGAAAATAGAAAAATAACCTTATTATCTCTATAAACTAATATGGGCTTTACAGCGGCTATTGCAAACCTAATAATATCATCTATACTTTTAACTTCTACGACTCTGTCTACACTGGGTTTCTTGTTAACTTCAACAACTAATTTTCTTACTTTCTTAAGCTTTGAAAGTGTTTTTTCTATCTCAGAAGGTATTTTGGATCTTGTAAATAATAGTATAAGAAATGTTATGGATAGTGGAATTTCCAAATAAGTGAGGTTAAAAGGTTTATATAAGGTGATATAGCCAATGTAAACTGGAGATGTAATCGTATTAATATAAATGGAGTTTATAAATAACGGTATTAGATCAACGTGTATTTTCTCTTCCTTTTATTATTAAAAAAGTTATTCTCATAGAATATATATAGAATAGAACTATAACTATAGAGAGTGTTAATTCTAAGTATTTAAAAAAGGTAATAGAGGTCAATTGATATAAAAGAAAATCAGAAAATGAGGAGATAGCTAAAGGAAAAATATAAGCCCATACAGCCAGGTTAGGTTTCAAATTTCTTCTAGATATTGCTATTATTAACCCTACTGTTAAATTCCAAAGTTCAAATCCGAACAGAATAATACCAAGTGTAATAGATACTTTTTCAGGGAAATATAAGAAGTCTAGGAAATTATAAGAAGGGAAAGTAAGAATATTCATTGCTAAGATACTTGATGCACCCACTGGGATCATTACCACGGAAGGATGTCCTTTAAATGTTAAGTGAGAAACTAGTGCAATTGAACCTAAAAACATAAATTGAAAGAATGCTATTCCAAAACTTATTAACATAATGAAATAAACCACCTTAGTATAGAATAAGGATATGTAAGGAAGATGAGGTGGGAGAAGACGTGCACTAAGTAAAACATTAGCAGAGAGAGCTAAAGAAGGAACTAAAATGGTGTAGTTCAAGTCTTCTTGCCTTAAGGTCCGAGTAAATAATATATACCCAGTGAATACGTTCACCGCGAAGACTTCCGAGTAACCTATAAAATATAGGATTAGCAAGACATAAGCCGTGTTCGCGTTAACTCCTATATAGACCGTAAAAAAGGCACCAAAGATGAAAAGGATTACTCCTAGAAATGCTGAAAGTGCTATGCGTGTAAGGTTTTTCAGGTCTTCTTGTACAGATTGTCTGTTCTCGATATAACCCTTAACCCATAGTATTAGGATCGATAAAAAGGCAAAAATAGCAAGAAAGTATATTACTTTCCCTATTTCGAAAAGTAGCACGTTATTAAATAATATTGAGTTCATCCATGAGATAAGAGATAAGGCGAAAATTCCTATCACGAACGGAAACCATTCCAAGCTCACACGCAGAGCATAGTGGTCATTATTAGATTATTTAGATTTTACGTAGTTATAAATTAAGCAATAAAGTTAATAGTTTGAAATCTAATATCTAGGCTTCAAATTTTTCCTCTTGTAAATAATTTATTATTATAAAATAAAATTAACTTTTACTTATTAGTTAAATTTTGAACGTTAAAGTTGCTTAAGAAGTAACTTCTAGTTAGATTTAAACCACACTTCACTCTACCAAAGTAATTTCTATAAATATCGAGTAAATTGTTTATTCTAAGATAAAAATTTTTCTCTTCACATTCTTACGGGTTAGTGGCATAAATTTAGACTACTCAAAGGATCACATGAATGCCGATACTATGAACGTCCTTACTAAAAAAGCTCTAAAAGGCGATGTTAACAGCCTTAAGGAGATTATCAAGTTCCTCAAGGGATACAACGCGCCTATTGCAAAATTCGCTATTTACTCTATAATCTACCAATTTACAATGAATAATATAATTGATTTAGTAAATAAGTGCAAAACTTGTGGGGGTAAATGTTGTAAGGTCGGTTTACCAGTACCCGTATACCACTACGATTATGAAGAAATGCAAAGGCATTTGAGAATTAAGTTGGAGAGGAAGAACGGATTTTACTTGTTACCTAGACCTTGTAAGTTTCAAAAGGACTGGATGTGTAGTATAAACTCATTTAAACCTTACGCTTGTTTAAGCTATCCATTTGCTACAGAGGACGAACAAATAGAAGTTATAAAAAACTATGACGGTAACGGTGTACCAGATTTCCAAGTTCCAGAGTTCTGTTTAGCCGGGGCAAAAGTTAAAAAGTTTCTCAATTCTTTAATAGAAAATCTTAAAAGAGAAAAGAGAACTGAACCGGACCCTGAAGAAATTATAGATGTGCTTTTGAAAGTAAAGCAACAATAAAACCGCTTTCAGAATACCAGAGAATTGGAATATTTCTCTATTAAGATAAGTCTATTTATTAGAGTTATCAACTTTTCAGGTTTACGAAAATTATGAATGTTATTTGCATCGATCGTCGAAAAGATTTTAAAAAATTGAATGAAAAAATGAACAATATTTATATAAAACCGTAGATAATTTATTTATCAGTTTAAAGTTATATTTTAACCTATGCAAAAAGGTGGTAAAAAGATCTTTGTAAGAGAAAGTTCTGGATTAATAAGGGATATAGGTGTATTAGATGCATTTTCAATGAACTTCGCGTATTTAGGGCCTGCAGCAGGTGTAGCGTATCCCTTGACATTTGCAGTAGCTTTACTGGGTTCTAACTGGCTCTTAGCGACTGTCTTAGGAGCCGTGCTGATATTCCCCGTGGCGCTCCTTTATTACAAATTAGCAGCTTAATACCTAGAAGTGCTGGAGATTATATATTACCACTACAAGGCTAAATTAATAGATCTTGAGTCGTTCCTAGAGGCTTTGAGAATATATTAAAAGTTAAGGATTTAGTTAGGGCTATCGAAGGTCATGAGGAAGAAGTTATGTGGAAGAACTCTTATAGAGTTATAATGGATAATTTGGGCGCATAATGTATATAGCTGTATCAGAAAAATTATTGGTAGAGGAAATATAATAAAGAAAAAATTTGCCTTTCTTGTCTTAATTACTTATGTAAATAAGTTACTGTATAAAACAATCTAAGGTCGTATACCATTCCATACGCATTATAAGTCCCTGGACCAGTGACAAAATTCCATCCGTAATGAGCTGGCAACGGATTATTACCTGAGGTTATAGGTATCCATGCTTTCATTCCCGTAATTTTCCCTTTAGGTGTTAATATAGTTCCTGAGTAAGATATGTGATAGAGTATAGTGTTTAGATCTCCTAGTTTAACTCCGGTCAATGCTATCATGGCAGCAGTCATAGGTGCTGCTCCACTAGTTCCGTACCACAAAAACAGTTGTCCTTGATATATTAACGGTAATCCGAAACCGTATTCTGGTATATTGTATCCGCCAGCAGCTACGAAAGCTATATCGGGATAAGTCCTTTGATTAATCGGAGTGAAAGGTATGAGAGATGTTGGTTCGAAGTTCTGGACTGGGAATACTACACTAGTTCCTCCAGTACTATAATCCCAGCCAGAAATGGATTGCACTTGACCGGTAGATGTAGCATTAACGAAAATTCCACCCACAGACGTGACATACGGATCGCTCTCAGGATACCATATAGTATTGTAGACTCCTATAAAGTAATTAGGCGGGGGATTATCGCTTTCAAATCCCCAGTCTCCTGATGCAGCTACTACAGAAATCCCTTCATCAACTGCTTGAATCATAATATTATGTATCATCCATAACATAGCAGGATAATAAGCGGCTAAAAATGACTCTGGTACTGATACAGAGATTGAGATCACGTTAGGGTCAATATAGTTAACCATATAGTAATATTCATAATAGTAGTTAAGTAAATTACCGATTAGGGCTGGTCCTCCCACGTATCCGTTACTGAACACAATGTATACGTCAGATGCCGGGGCAAAGACACCAGACCACTCTGCATCTAGTTCGTTTTCTCCGGATGGACCTGAGGTGACTACATTCCCTAAGTATGTTACGTTTAACCCTCCAGTTCTCGGTACTATATAAAATTCTTTCCAGAAGGTATAAATGTCGTCCGCATTGACAAATGATTCAGGGACTCCTTCTATTGCTATCTTTGTACCTTGTCCAAGGTATCCTTTATAATATACCTCAGTGAAATTAAAGTAATCCGCTATTGCTTTGGGCGTCACTAAAACGCTGGAGACTAGAGATAAGTTTTGTAAATTTGCACTATTAATTTCTAAGTTCCAAGCCTCTTTAATTACTGGATAAACCTTGGGGTCTATATTGTCAATGCCTACAATACCTACTATGTATTTACCCAAGTTATAAGGTAGAGACGGGGTCACATTATTAGAGAAATAATAGAAGGGTCCCACATTTACAATTCCCGGTAATCCGAACCAGTAGATATTCTTTAGAGGATAGTAATATATGTTTATGTAAGTGTTATGGCTAGTGATGAAAGTAAATATTACTACTCTAAGGAGGAAAAATTTTCTATCTTTTTTAGCTGTAATTTTACTTGTAACGCCACTGTTATCAACTGCAGACAATAGTGGTCCAGTCTATTATATCTATAACAATTCTCCAC
>Ga0081474_122090_pt1 | contig 16579 bp, 28 predicted proteins | sample OneHunmetagenome_2_FD_70978 | JGI IMG/M metagenome (GOLD analysis project Ga0081474, IMG submission 70978) | Ferrous microbial mat communities from One Hundred Spring Plain, Yellowstone National Park, USA v2 (version 2) | ecosystem: Environmental > Aquatic > Non-marine Saline and Alkaline >... | reverse complement strand
TGGGACAGTAGGTTATGCACTTCGTTATGCTCCCTAACAACCCACAGGAGTAGTTGATAGACCAATCCAGGTTATACTGGTACTCGTATGTAACTATCTGAGCAGGAACAAGGGGTTGGCACGAACAAGACACAGGGTCCCAGAACTGTGAACACGAGCAGTTTCCAGTAGGACAGCTCGTGCATATGCCGTCGATACAGGTATATCCAGAACAGCACTCTGACGTTGAGTTACAAGGTGCTCCTTGAGTACCGCACTGTACCGCAGGAACACAAGCACCGTTCTGGCACACGTAATTTGGAGGACACTCTGAGTTGGACGTGCAACCCTTGGACTGGACACACTGGCCGTTGACGCATATATAACCAGGAGGACACTGTGAACTCGATGTGCATCCTGTCGTTGGTGGTGGAGGTGACGGTGTTAAAGGCGTTTGAGCTTGTCTTTTAAGGGCATTGTAAGCAACAACACCTCCGATAGCGGCTAACCCACCAACAATGATAAGGGTCTCAACAGTCTTAGCACTTACCATGACTTACTGCACCTCCTTTACCTGTTCTACCCTAAAACCTTCGCCTGGACTAGTCGCAAACCTTGTGAACTCGGTAGGCTCAGGTGTAGGTTTTTCTGTAACCTTAAGTTGTCCCCTAACCCCATAAAAGGTCTTGCTTTTAACACAGGTTAAACCAAAACCGTAGTTTATGATGACAGGACGCCATGCATAAAGACCTACGTTGTCGCTGTGTAAGTCGTGACAATCAAACCCTGCTTTATCAAGCACATCCCATATCTGGTCTAAAATCTTAAACCTTTCACCCCTCCTTGGTATTTTGGCCTTGGGTTGAGTAACCCACCAACCCTCTTCGTCTGCCGCACCAAGCTCCAAAAATACGTTCTTGACGTCTCTAGGTGCATCTACCATAACGGCTACCTCGTTAAAGTTAGAAAGCCTCGCATCCTTTGACTTAGCAATCTTGACGACACAATCACAATTGTTTTCGTCCTTAAACTCGTAAATTAAACGCGTCAAACCTTCGCCTATTTTCTTGTAACCTGCGTTCTCCATAACTTTGTCCACGTCCTTATAGAGCTCACTTGTGTCAAAAGCAAGGTACTCTTGTCCTAGTTCCTCAATCATATCGACAACCTTGTCGAGTGTTTGTAAAAGCTCTTTGGTCGGGTAACAAGGGCACTTGCCAACGTCACGATTCTTCCACATGACTACCTTACCTCATAAACGTAGGCACCTTTTCCACAACATTTTTCTCAAACCCTTTTGGACCAAACGTAAACTCCTTATAAAATACAGGGCTAGAAGTCTGTTCTTCCGTGATCTTAAAAGACCCTTTACTGCCAACGAAAGACCCAGTTTTGGTGCACTGCAAACCAAAACCGTAGTTCACTACAACGGGTTTATCCATATAAAGACCAACGTTGTCTTCATGGAGGTCGATACAGCGCCATCCCTTAAAGTCTAGTCTACCTCTAAGTACCTCCGCAAGCCCTTCCCTTTGAGACCTATCTGGGAAATCGGCCTTGGGCTGTGTGACCCACCAACCTTCGTCATCAGCGGCTCCAATACGTAAGAACAAGCCCTTAACGTCCTCAGGAGCATCGACCATAACAGCCACTTCGTTAAGGTTACTCACCCTAGCGTCCTTAGACTTAGCGACTTTAACGACACAATCACAATCCTCCTCGTCTTTGAACTCATAGACCAACCTTGTTACACCCTCTCCTATCTTCTTAAATCCGGCATCCTCCATGATTTTGTCAACACCCTTATACAAGTCCTTTGTGTTGAACGCAAGGTACTTAACCCCTAGCTCCTCGATTTGGTCGATGACCTTGTTAAGAGCCTGTAAGAGTTGCTGAGTTGGGTAGCAAGGGCATGCAACAACAGCTTTGTTTTTCCACATTAACACTCACACTTAACACAACAAACTCAAATTTAAAGAATACGTTGACCGTCAAGTACCGATTTAGGTAACCAAACAGTGCGGTCGGCAACAACACTTCTTTTTGATTTAACAAAGGCATAAGCTTCGGGTATGCTCATACCTTTCTTTTTGTGGAGATACCAAACGACGGCTAGAGGTGAACGTTCGACACCCATAGCACAGTGAACAAGCACCTTTCTACCTTCCGACAAGAGCTTATCAACAAAGTCGGCAAACTCGTCCAGAACCTTAACGTTGGCTAAACCACCTTCTAGGAAAGGGAACCTGTAAGCACCATTAGGTTCGTTAGGAGGTTGGTACTCAAGCACACAAACGATAACAAAGTCGGGTGGGGCGTTTAAGGCATCGTCAAGGTTTCCTAAGTAGAGGTTATCAAGGATTTGGCTCATACCGACACTCATGGTAACCACCTAGACCTGGACTAACAGGTAAGCTAACCAAGCACCAAGCACATAGAACGCCCAATCAAACAAACCGTCTGGCACTAATGGGTTCTTTTCCACTATCTGGTCGAACAAAGCCTCTTTGAATATGAGCTCGGCAATGAGTATAACAGGTATAAGCCAAAGGGGCAGGTGGGTCGCATAAACACCGAACGTGATGGCTAGACCCCACGCAAAGTGTGCGTCCTGTGCTAGTAACCACGTACCAGGACTCCAACCCTTTTCTTTATTGTCAGGCATGACTAAATATTAAGTGTGAAAACAAATTAAAGGTTACTCTCGATGTCTACCCCAAGAGTGGGGTCTAACCCTTAAGAGTCTATTGCAATAAGGACACCTGAGACGTTTGTCCGGTCCACGCACGGCATCTTCCTTTCTAACCCAACGTACCTCAAACGAACAGAAATAGTAACCATTGTAGGTTTTAACCCACCTCAACACCTATCACCCACCACGATAGGTATTTTACATATTACGCGTCCCTTTTTAAACTAAGCTCAAGAACGAGAAACAGAAAGGCCAACACAAGCATAGTAACGACACCTATACTCAAAGCTAGAGAAAGGATTTGAAAACCTTGAGCCATTGTAAGTGCCGTTACCGGTATCATGGTCAAATCATAAAGTTTAATCCAAAAATCGACAAGTATAGTGACACACACGAACATAAGAACAAGAAGGACAGTAAGAATGAGAGGTTTATTCATCCTTATCACTTTTTGCCCCATTACACTTTTTCACACCACAATGATAGGCACAAGTGCATGTAAACCGCGCAAAATAAAATTGTCTGAGTATGGCATCACCATGGCACCATCCGCACAGCTTTGGGTCTGTTTTTTCGTTGACTCTGATTAACCCTAATTTCGCTAAAGTCTTCATAGCTCCCGCAATCGCTATTTCTAAAACATGTTCACTCATATTTCCTCACTATTCGAGTAGTGGGCTCCATTACTACGGTGCTTCGAGTTTCGCTCCGCACCGAGTGCAGTACACCTGCCCCTTTCTCCACGTAGCACCGCATCTCCAACATTTTCTCTGGCGACCAAACAACACCAGTAAGGCGCCCAGAACCATGAAGAAGAAGCCTAGTGGACCTGTAAAGAAGATTAAAACAAAGCCCACTAAGATGAGTAACCAACCAGCGTCGTAATTAGACAAACCCCATCACCCCTTGCTTATTCGCCCCCCACCCTCATCCTCGACTTTCACACCCTTCTTTGGTGGTAGGATTAACTGATTCTCACGAAAACTTCCAATTGGTTCGTAAATCCCAACCACGTTTATGCACAAATCCTCCTGTGCCTTTTCAGGTTCAGAGTCACGCCCGTAAACTATGACAGGTATGTGGAAGCCGTGCCGACCAAGGTGAACAATCTTTGAAGCCTCAAACTTGTAGTGTTGTCTCCAACAGACTTTACTAACACTCATCCTAACCACCTCTGCGCAAAACGTATTGACCGTAATGATACCCGAAATAGTAACCTAGAAGCACGCCGACGACAGTAGTCCATGCCGACAAGGGTATCTTACCTGCGTATAAAAGTATAGACGCAACTATAAAGATTATGACGCCCATCAAAAAGCTAGGACTGTTAAGAGGTGCTGGCAGACTCACTATCATCAACCTCCGATAATTTGGAACCTCCGATAAGTAACACCATCCTGTCCACGATTAAGGACAGAAGCACGGCGTAAGCCTCCAAAGACTCTTTGGTTCTCTTTTCGTAGAGCTTACTACCGTTAGCACCTTCGACAGTAGCCCAGACGTGCATGACACCGTTAGACGTCTCAAAACCCATAGAGGTTACCTTGATATCGGCATCTACAACCATCTTTTGATCAACCCCTTGAGCTTCTCTATGTCGTAACGTTCAATCGCACTTAGAAGCTCCTCTACAGTGACACCGTGCAAACGTAATGTTGTCTCGACAAAAACCCTAGGGTCAACGTCCAGAGTGTCCAATATACAGATTATACCCTTTACGAGAAGCTGTGTGGCTTCTGTTGGGTTGGTTGGATACAGAGCTATTGCTTGCAAAATATCGTCTATGCACTGGGTTGGGTTAGGTTGCGGAGACGGTTGCGGTTGAGGAGACGGTTGTGGAGAGGGTTGAGGTTGTGAACAAGCCGATAGCTCTATCGGAGGGTCGTTAAAGGGTAGAACGTCGTAAGGTGCGCCTTGTGCAATAACCGTCGCAATGTTAAACGTGTTAGGGTTCGGAGAGTACCCCTGCAAATTGGTACCTGTCTGAGTGTCCCAATCCTTTACCCTTTGAGGGTCGTAGCCCACACACGTAGGTCCGACGTATCCCAGAGTTACCTGATACACACCTTGCGGGTATGGAGGCATGACCAAAGAGAAACCACCTTCAAGCATACTCCACGTTTGTCCTGGGTCTAGGGTAAAGATAAAGGCAAAGTTGAGCCATTGACCGTTTGGGAACTTGACAGGTGCCATAGGTGGTGCATTCGCCTCAGGTGAACCGTATTCTACCAGAGGAGGAATTTCCCCGTTGACTAGAGACACACCACCTTGGATTGGCTCGGCGTATATCCAGCTTGTTCCAAACCCTTTTCCGTTAGTGCAAGTTGAACACAAAGGTGTGCTGTTTGCCAAGTAAACAGGACCAAAGGCACCACCAAAGTAGTAACCGTTTCTTAGGAGGATAACACTCTCCTTCAGTGAGCCGTCGTTAGTGAAGGTCCACTCAACGATTCCCTGAGACTGGTCATACCACTTCCAGCTCACAGACACCGCAGACAGGGTTGCTTGAGCCTGGTTAGGCAGAGAGTAGCGCACAGGTCGGAGTGTCCTGTGGAAGTCTTTAATAGGTAAGTGAAAGCTCTCGGCGATCAACATCACGGTTTTAAAACGAAAAGAAAAATAAAAACTTTCCCCAACAAGTTTTTTAATCGCCTTGAACTAAAAAACTCATGGTCAAAACCACAGAGGTTCTTGCGATTGCTGGTGGGTTAGCTGTTGTTGGAGGCATTGTCGCTTACAGCGTATTAAAGAGTAGGAGTGGGGGTCTAAACATTTCGCCACCTCTACCTCCGTCTCCACCACCAACATGTTCCTCAAGTTCACAGTGTCCTTCTGGTTATATCTGTGTCAATGGTGAGTGTGTTCAGTCCAAGGGTTGTTCTTCCAACTCAGAGTGTCCTTCTGGATACGTGTGTCAGAATGGTGCTTGTGTTCCTGCGGGACAGTGCGGTACTCAAGGAGCGCCTTGTTCTTCGGAGTCACAGTGCTGTTCTGGTTATACTTGTATTGAAGGTATATGCACGAGCTGTCCTACTGGTTCTTGTTCCTGTTCACAGTTTTGGGACCCTGTGTCCTGTTCCTGCCAACCCCTTGTTCCAGCTGTTATAAACACAACGAAGTACCAGCCTGTTAATCTCGAGTGGTTGATCAATTACAACTGCAATATAACAGGAATAACGAAGTGTATCACTTATTGTTCCACCTCTCCGTGCGTACCCTGCTACAATTTCACAACTGGCAACTCCTCAGCTTCTGTTGTGCTGGAGTTACAAGGGACTGTGGTAGACTCTGGTGGCAAACCTATTTGCAATCAAGATGTTGTTGTGCAGTATCCGTCAGGTGTGTACACGCCTCCGAACAACGAGTATACTGTCGAGTTCAGTGTGAGCGGACCCAGTGTTGTGACCACAGATTCTCAAGGTGTTTTCACCATTCCTGTGACATACACAGCTACACTCACCTACATGAATTACCTGAATGCGTGTATAGAAGCAATAACCTCATACTACTCTACAAAAAATGTTTACACTCAACAGCTTGAGATTACCGTGCAGGTGAAGGATGACCCAAGTGTTCAGAATTTGTTTGTGCTAACTGTTTACAACACGATAGTCGCGCAAATGAATTTGGTACAACTTTGAACAAAACGTATATTTGACACCTCAAAGTAAGAACATGTATGGTTTCCAAAACCACTGAGAACATACTCGCTGTGGTTGGCGTTCTCGGAGCTTTGGGTATAGGTGGGTATGCTGTTTACAGGCTGGTTTCTTCTATAACGACACCAGGTTGCACAACTCCTGGTACAGCTTGCTACTCTGCGATACAACCTTACCTCAACGTGTTGCAGGGATGCATGAATGAGTATGAGTCCACCCTGAACACTTATCTCGAGGAAGACAACAAAGCAGGTACAAGCCTAACACAAGCTCAGCAAACCAACCTCAATTATATAATGAATAGCTGCGTTATCCCAGCCTCAAAGGATGTGAGTTTGGCTGTCCAACCCTATAACTGGCAGAGCAACATGCTCACTGTCGCCAAGTACGTCGTCACTGGAGCCGTTGTTTACGCGGTTATTCGTGCGTCTCCACAAATTGTGAGTGGTATTCTTAACGCTTTGAGAACTGCTCCGAGGACGGGTGCTGAGATGGGTTCAGCCGCGGTTAATACCACTCTAAGAGTGCAGGCTCCTAATCTAGAACCTTCTACGCTTTCGGATTGGGCGAACAGAGGTGTTTACAATTTAACGTCTGATTTTCAGGCTCTTGACCAAACAAACTACTCACTTTTGGTGGAGGAAGGTGTGATAGACGAGGCTACTGCGGATTCCCTATATTCTACCGCGGTTGACGCTATGGAAGCCGATGCCGAGGACACTGCGGCTTACCTTTTAGAGTTTGTCTGATGGTGAACGCTATGAAAAGGTGTGAACTGTGTACACATGGTTTAAAGTACCACAACAAAAAAGGAAATTGCTCCGTGTGTATGGCTAAAGTCGTGGAAGAGTGGAGTCCGTGTTGCGATTTGGTGACCTTTAAACTTCCTGCACAGTTCAATGAACTCTTAGAACACATAGCCGCAGATTTCAGAGTGTCGCCTGAGGAAATGATGCTTATACTGTTAGAGGTCGACTACTATTGCGACACCTTTTTGGGACTACCTGCTACCAAAACCGATGTCATGATAGGCGAAGTGGCGAAGACTGGGGATATTTCGAGCGTTAGAGGAATATTGAGGACGGTAACTGAGGAAGAGAAGAGTAGGATTACGGAGGCATTTGGTCTTATTCTGGAAAAAGATGGGTTCTTTAGGAAGATAGTGAAAAAGCACAAGATACCAACCCCTAACTATATCGCCGTGTTTCACCACCTTCTCATTACGAAAGCGCGATACATTCCAGGCATTGCCGAGGCACTTGAGAGAAGGTTGAAGAGTCTCGACTTTGAGTAGCCAATCGTTGTACATACAAACCCTTATTACGACCTTTTCGCATATAGTATCTGACCACTATGGTTAAGACACTTGAGTATGCCGCAGAAAAATGGGAGCGTAAGACTGCCGCCAAGGGTGCAAAGTGGAAGGATAGAGTAACCGCAAAGGCTAACGAGTACTGTGCTAACTTCAGCCAATTTGTGGGTCACCCTGTTAATGAGGCTTGTGCCGCGTTCAGTGCTGGTATCAATGCTGTAACACCCGCGGACTTTGAGGCCGCTATACGTGGTAAACGCCAGAAGTATATAGAAGGATTACAGGCTGTAAGGTAGACACCTCCCCTAACTCTTTTTTTCTTAGTTGAGACGACCACCGATGACGAGGGGTTATGACTTCTTTTGACGCCCCTCCGACGTTAGTAATCTTTAATTAGAACTTGTGGATGTTTATGTATATGCCTAGTCACGACGTCCACAGGGAGTTTGCACGTATGGTTATGGGGGATATGGCAGAACGTTACAAATGGGTTGATGCCGTTATGGACATGTCCGCGCCCATCAATGGTGCTAACCACAGAAAGGACATAGTACACAACCCACTTTTCATATACGCGTTGAGTGGTTTTGATGCAAATGCTTTGCTTGTGTCCTTACTTCACAGCATATTGGACACGGCATACACAGGTGTGAAGGTTAGTGTTAAGAAGGTGAGTCGTAATGGCAGACAACGCCGTATACGATAGGGTCTTCCGTAAGATTGTCGCTAAGCTTAGGCAACACGAGGTAAACATGGCACCTATTTGCTCTTCCATGTTAGAGGTCCAAATAGACAACGTGAGTCAGGCAGTAGCCGCATTGAACACAGGCGACTTCGATACGGCTAAGGACTTGGTCGACGAGCTAGAGCTTGTGCTGTCAAGGTTTATTGCCGAAGCTAACTGCACGCAATAAGGTGATGTATATGTCACTAGAGATTTACATAACCGTTATAAGTCTTTTAAACACGATTCTTATAGCCGCAGTTGGTGTTTTGGGTTACCGTCTTAACTCTATGAGTAAAAGCTCAGAAAGGAGAGAGGTCGAAATACTTGATGTCGTTAGGCGTGAACTTATTTCTGGAACTCTTAGTGACGTGTTGGACTTAAAACTCAAACCTATCGTCCAAAGGTTGGACGAGCTGTCTGCTAAGATTGACGCACAACAAAAGAGAGGTGGAGATAAGTGAGTAGTAATGTGCTAGCAGGGTTGGCAGGGTTTGTTGCAGGGACGGCAACAGGGTACATCCTCTTGCCTATGGCAATCGGACAGTTTAGTGGTGTTGGTGGAGGTAAGAACTTTGCGGTTATGTTGATAAACACAGGTACGTCACCAGGGTTAGTTGCGCCGTCATACACCTACCCTAACGGTTCAACTGTCCAAGCAACGGTGTTTGCGGCATCGAACAACCCTAACGTCAACCCTGCTACCGTTACTGGTTATTACTCGTCTAGCCCTAACGGACCGTTTAAAGCCGGTCAAACCTTTACTTGGGACGTTTCACAGACAGGTAACGCTTTTACATTCAATTACGGCACAATATCAGGACCCGCGAGTGTTTATGTTTATGCCGTCGTACAGTTTAGTGATGGTTCGACAGCACAGACCAACACTTTGCTAATCCAGGTGAGTGGTTGATGAACAACATAGCTTGCTACGTTTGTGGTTCGACTTATGATGTGCAATACTGCCCTGTGTGCAAGGTGTGGCTTTGCTACTACTGTAGAACAGACCCTTCTAGAATACCAGCACGTTTCAAGGCCATGTTAAGAAAGTGGTTCTAAGCTTGTTGTTTTTGGAGCTTAGCCTTAATCTCTCTGGTACGTTCCTCTAACTCGTTTAACGCTTGTAACAGACGTTCCTTACGTTCTTCGCATGCCGAACAGTGTTTCTGCCTTAGGTGTTCTGGCACAATCACTTGGTTGTCCTTAATCTCAATGGCCTTAATGGTTTCAACCCAGTATTTGAAGTTGTCAGGGTCTCTAGGAGGTTGACCCTTTTTAGCCCTTATAAGGTCTTGCCAGAACCTTACAAAGGGTAGTGCGTCCCTACGGCAGTTGGGACAGTGTTCGGACACGTATTTTGCGGCGTCCTCTATCTGTTTCCAAGCCTTACGGTAGTCAACACCGTGACCTTTTTCTCTAGTTTTATGTCCTGTTAGGTTCTCGTATAACTCCTCTAGACTTACTTTCGACAAGTCCATGTTCATTATCTCTTCAATGTCCTTGGTGTCCAAACTCAGTTCGACGTCCTTACTACCCATGAACGACACCTGTTCAAGGAGTATGTTGCTTGCCGTTCCTAATATGGACGCAATAATTGCGTTGGTGTTCACGATTAATAATGTGTATGTCCTAGTATTTAAACTTCTTACCCTTACCTTTGTAGTCGACATTCTTAGACAAGTATAAACTTTATTAGTATCCTCGTATTAATTTAGAGTTGAAGTTCATGGAGAAGTGTGATGTTTGCGGGAAGGAGTTTAAAAGCCGACGTGCGTTGTCAGTACACTTGACGATTATGCACGGAAAGACAAGGTCAGCACAACCACAACAAGCCCAAACTGTTTCACAACCTACTATCCAACCAAACCTCCCAACACCTAGTCCGTCCTCAATACAACCCGTCACTCAGTACTTCCCGACGTCTCAATCACAGAACAGTCAACTTACCGTCGAAGATATTGAGAATATAGTCGAAAGGGTACTGGAAAGAAAACTAGGGTTTGAGAGTAACGGTCATTCTGAGTTTCTTGGTAGAGAGGTACAGATACGTCCTATTGGCATGCCGAGGAGTGTACCTGTGTCTCCGATAGTGCAGTTCTACTACGAATACACAAACAGCAACGGTGGAGAGTACAAGAACCTTACTGAGTTCATAGACGACGTCGTTACCGAACACTTTTCGGAGTGCCTAGGTTTGGAGCTTTCTGTTATCAAACGTAAGGCGTTTGAACGTGGTAGAGGTGTTAGCCGATGGGTAAGATAAAGGAGATTTTTGGAGTGGTTGATGACAAGGAAGATAGCGAGGAGGACGACGTTGACAAGGAGCTTAAGGATGAGTTGAACGACCAAATACGCGAGGAACTTAGAAGGGCTAAGCTTGCAAAGATCAGGACTTACCGTATCAAAAACGAGTACAGGGCTAAGAAGTTGCTTAAGAAGCTAGAGGAGGAAGAGGAGTCTTATCCACCAGCACAGAAGAAAGGCGAACCTGCGGTAAGTGTTGCGGATGTCGAGGTTGCTAAGGAACTATCAAAACTACCCGAGGAGGAACAACGTAAGGTTCTAACCCTTGTGACTATGCTTAAAAGTGCACCTTCTAACCCCAATGCGCAAGCCGCACTGATTTTACCGCTACTGTTAGGTATGGGAGGTTTCGGACAGGTTAAGAACACAGACCAGGCAGAGGCTTTTACTAAAAGTTTAGAGCTTGCTAAGAGCATTGTTGAACTGACGTCTGGCGGTAGGGAGAAGGTTGACGTTGCGGCTATTATGAAAAGTGTTGTTGAAACTGCCAAGACCTTACGGGACATGGGCGATAGGGGCGATAACTCGTTGATGGTCGAGCTTGCTAAAAGAACACTAAGCCAGTTAGACAGTCCACCAAGGAGCTTTATTGAGGACGTTATGGAGGACGAGAAAAAACAACATCTCCTAGAACGTTTGTTTGGTTCAAAGGTCGATAAGGAGGTGCTTGAGATTCAACGGCAGATGGAAAACGACAGACGCAAGTGGGACTTACTTATGCGTAAGTATGACGAGGAGTCTAAGCTAAGGCATGCACAGATACTCAACGAAATCAGACGTAACGAGATGATACAAAACGGGCTCAAGAGTGTTGTTGCGGCGTTTTCACAAGCCTTAGCCGAAAGTGGTAGTCAAGTGGTACCGACACAACCCTATACACCACCTAGCCAACCTATACCGACAACACAACAACCTACTAGTCCAGCCGAACCCTTGTCGGTTTTCAAGTGTGAAAAGTGTGGTACTGACATAAGGTATGTTGATTTGCCGTCAACGCGTACCGTTACCTGTCCGTCCTGTGGAACCGTGTATCAACGGACAGTAGAAGAGTCAGGTAAGGAGGAAGCTAAGAGTGGTAAATCTGGGAGCAGTTAAGGAGAAACTCACAGACGTTGCTACCCGTGGCTTACTGAACCTTGCAAGTCAGTATGCCGTTGACGAAGCTGTGACCAAAATTGTCGAGTTCTTTAACAGTGTCACTCCCGAACAGGTCTACGATTACAGTTTAAGGGGTCTAACTATTTTTGACGTCGACCCCAGAATACTAGAAGAGTGGCGTAAGACCCTTAGGGGTTATGCCTTAGCCTTTAAAAAGTATGGACAGACCCAAAGGGTGGTCGAGCTCGTAAACATGATTACGCCGCAACGTGTCGTCGAGGAGGTAGTCGCAAAGGCTAACAGCACAAGGAGCAAACGTTGTTTAGAGAACCTCTCTTTGGTTATCAACGTACCACAGGTAAGCAAGTGGTTTGCGATCAACGTCGAAAAGGCTAAGTCCTTTATTATCGAGACCATAACCTCCGTCTGAGAAACAAAAACTTTTTATTTCGGTGTGTGGTATTACTTTTCATGGCTAAAATTGGTTGGAAAGGTTTAACAACGTCACTCATTTACGGTGCGCTTGACCTAGGTATTGAGGTCGGTACACAGAGCAACCCTAATGTCATGCATGGTAATCCCTTAACTTGGGGCGACTTAGAGAGGTTCATCGTTGTCTTAGGTTCAGGAATCGCCAACATGTTCACAAACATGGGTACGGGTATCACCGAACCACTGTTCTACTCAAGCCTGCCACTTGCTATCAGGAGTGTTTATAAGCTAGCCACCAACGCAACAAGCTTACCTGGCTACTCACGATTGGCTAGTGCGGCACCAGCTAGGTTCACTCCTGTTCCAACAGTGCCTCCCGCTGGTGTCCCGACCAGTGGAGTTCCAAGGGCTACGGCCGCCGCACAAAGGGTCTTTGGCTAAAACCTTCTATAATAAGTTGAAAGCAGTTTTTTCAAGAATTCCTCCATTGTTAAGTCAGGGTCTCTGTCTTTTTCGATTTGAAATAGTGTTTTGAACGTCTGCAGGGTTGCTTTTGAACACCTTAACGAAAGTGTCGGTTTCTCCTCCTTAGGCTTATCACCCGTTAGTTTCCTGTACCACCAAGTGTGCTTAAACTGTCTGTTCCTTAATACAGTGGACTTAACCATATAGTTTAAATATTTCTTCCCAACATATATGTTTCATGGCCGCAAGACCTGTTATTGCCGCACCCAGAGGAGTAGCCGTTGGGTACGGCAGTGAATATAACCTCAACTTAACCAACCTAATACAACTAGGAAGGCCAGCAACTGCAAACAACGTCTATAACTTCGACGACGCCATAACTGCGTACGCAGGTGACAATGCATCACCAACAAAGTTCTACAGCTCTAACGGTTTGCCAGCAATCGACCCTAACACCACGGTCACTGGTTCGGAGTTAGCCGCTTTCGCGTCCTGGTATTACACCAACTACGTGCTTTTGACGCCGTACGGTATTCAGCGAGCTTACTACCTAGAGAAGTTCATGGTTGCACTAGCAGGGTTGTACATGGCTAAGAGCAACATCGGTGTTGGTGGTGAGTTCGGTGTTGGCGTCCAGGGTAGTTTACACGCACAGCAAATACGTCCAGAGTCGGTGCTTGACCTAACCCTTAGTGGTTTGACTGCAGACGTTACGAGTTGGTCACGATCTGTGACACAGGGTTGGAACACCAGCTTCTTTGTGTTCAATACCAACAATGCGTCCAACACACCAACAGCACTTGCCAACACACAGAACAGTGTAAACTTCCTTGTCTGGGGCTTTATCGAGCAATCATATCCGTCAAAGGTACAAGCCTACAAAGTTATAGGACCAGGGAACAAGAACTATGGTGTCGAATGTGTCAACATCCTTAACCTGTCGTCACAGGAACTCTTAATAGCCTTCCCAGCCGCATTCTTTGTGGCTAACAAGGAGACTTGGTCAATCGACGTTGAGTTTAACGCCGCAGGCACTGAATACCTAATCCCTGATGGTATACAATTCGTGAACACGCAGTACTACCAGCTTGAGACGTAGAGGTAATGACTAGTGTCGGCAACACCGCTTAACCGTCAAGGTGAATTCACAGAAACCATAGCACTGTCAGGTTCAACAAGTGCTTCCGGTGCCTTCTCAGTTACCGTTACCAAAGCTAGGAACATAACGAATGTTAAATCAGCATACCTAGTAGGCACATCACTACTTTATGCTCTCAGGGTCACAGGTTGGTCTGGTAACACGATTAACCTACAGCTTTTAGCCGCAAGTGGTGCCGCGGCTGGTGGTGCTCCTTTTGCAGTTCCAACCGCGGCAATCACCCTTTCTGGTTCTGTGACGGTAACTTACGAGGGGTACTGATTGAACAACTCAGCAACAAACTACGACTTGTGTGTTCCTTCAGTGACATTAACATATAACAGCACAGCTGACGTTTACCCCTCAACCCACACATACGGGGGAATAGGCATTGTTAGAGACGTTTAGTCGTATCGAGGACAGGATCCTAAGAAACGGACAGTACCTTTTGGTTAGCTTTTCAGGTTCACAACACCCTGAAGAAAGTAGCTATACGGGCTTTAGGGTAACCAAACACAACCTAACGACCCTTTACTATAACTTTGCAACAGAGGTACCTAATTTCCTGCCGATGGCACCTTTTGGAGGTCAAGCCAGTGCTACCACTAGCCCTCCATACATCTCTAACTTCAAGTTCAGCTTACAGCTAGTACAGAACGTCACAGACATGTTCGACTTAAGCAGGAACTACGACGCTTACCAGGTGTTCTACGGTATTGCTCCGTCCTACCTTAGAACCATGCTCCAAATTCAACAGCAGTTCATAGCCGTGCTCGAACAGAACATCAACCCTTCGCCGTCGTTTGTCGAGATGGGTATAGACGGGTTCCAGTCGCCTCTGTTTGCTCCAGACCCTAGGACTGAGTTCATTGTGTTCTCTAACCTTACGTATAACATGACTCTTATGAACACGGCAACCATACCTATTGTTCCTGCGTTTAACTTTGTTATCAACAGGATGACCCTTGAACCTTTAAGTAAGCAAGAGATTAGGAAGGCAATACTAGCAGGGTTCCCAATAAGGACGCTAGGTGCTGTTGACAGTTCCATACCAATTAGTCGCGAAAACTACCCAGGACTGCAAACAGTGACTTACAAGGAGGTTTATGGAGGTGGTATGTAGTGGAGCAAAAGTATGAACCTCCAGACTACGACTTGTTCAACCTTAACAACGGTTCAACGTCGATAGGCACAACTGCCGTGACCTTACTTTACGAAGGACAGTCTAATGCCGCTGTGTACGCTCCACCAGACCTAACGTTAAGGGTTAAGCAGGTGATTATACAGAACACAACGTCAAGCCCTATAACCGTACAGCTCTTAGCTGTTGCTGCACCTAACACCACTCTCCCAAGTCCTATACCAAAAACACCACCTATACCTGTGAACGCTAACAGTGCAGTAACGTTGAGTGAGGACGAGTGGAGTATTTCGATTAAGGCAGGTTACGCACTAGCCGCTGTGTCTAGTGCCGCTAGCTCTGCCAACGTGTTTGCAAAATGTTACTTCACAAAAGGTACAGGTTCACCAGCTTAGGTGGTCTAAATGGGTACTATTAGTAAGCTTGACCAAATCCCACCTGTGGACTTTTCAACACTTACTTACAACTCTAACGGACAGCTAGTCATTAACCCTTCAGGTTCTCCCACTGTCTCCTCTTTAACCGCTACCACTGTGAACTACTCTGTTGAGAACCCGAACACAACACAGACCACGCTTACGGGTACCACTGCGGGTTCTATTGTTTGGTCTCAACCCTTACAGGGTTCAGCCCTTAAGCTTGTTATTATGTACGCCAACGGGTATGAAAACACCACGACCACAGCACAAACAATAACGTTTACTAAAGCTTTTACGAATACTCCTGCTGTCTTAGTGAACACCACTGGGATGACCATCACGGTAAGCACAACAGGGGTAACTTTGCCTACGGGTATGACTGCCGCGGCAACTGGTTGGATTATAATTGCTGGATACTGAGTGGTAAGAATTGGCTATCCCTTGGTTCCTTCCCTTTGTTAAGGGTTGGCGCTACCACGTTCCTGAGTTACAGAGACAGTTGCTTTCAGGTATCCCTGTGTCTTTCAGTTCCGAATACACAGTCTTGAACGGTCAGTTTCCAGGTTACTTTGTTTCTGCCGCTATTGGCACAACAGACCCAAACTTCATAACAAGGGCTTCAGCCGACGGTTTAACTGTGATAGAGGTAACTGTGGGAGAGTTGAGAGACGCACGTGTTTACAGAAACCAAATGGGTGAACCCAACATTCTTAGTTACGGAGCGTATATCCGAGATTTCCCCTTACCCGTGTATGCTTTGAGTTTAAACGGTGACGGGTTACCCTTCTACCAGTCTATCAAAATAGAAATAATACCGAGGAATCAACCAGCGTTCATAACAGGGTTTGCCGCGAATATCATAGAGATATACGACGTCAATCTGTTTAAGGAATCTGTAAAAGAGTTCTTTGAGTCAATCACGCCTACTCCTACTGGTGTACCACCTAGATTCGTGGCAGAGGAGGTTGTTAGTACAAGGTTACCAGTAAAGGTGTCGTAAATGACACTTTACCGTTACCTTGTTGTTGATTTGCCGATAAGGGACACTAACACTCACACGTACAGGACTGACCCTTTTGATCCACTTATACCGACACAACCCGGTATCAGCCTTGTTCGCTTAGGTGAGAGTGTGCCCCCTGTGCGTGCTTTTAATATCTATGTGTACAATTTCGCGAACGCCGCTTTGAATGTGCAAATGATAGCAAACGAAAAC